>Ga0247783_1000196_pt1 | contig 17765 bp, 13 predicted proteins | sample UWRJL064202C5_FD_179911 | JGI IMG/M metagenome (GOLD analysis project Ga0247783, IMG submission 179911) | Plant litter microbial communities from Arlington Agricultural Research Station in Wisconsin, United States - UWRJ-L064-202C-5 | ecosystem: Environmental > Terrestrial > Plant litter >...
GCAACCGAGCTGCTGCCACGAGGCGTGGGCCGCGTGACTTCTGCTGTCGGGGCGAAGGCCGAACACGCGCTCGGCCACGTACTGGCAGATGAAGATCTTGCTCGGCCAGCTATTGTCGGAAGTGCTGGAGAGCTTCCAGCCGCCGTCCGCGAATAGGCAGCGGCCTTCCGCGAGCACGGCCCGCAAATGACGCTCCAATTGCGCCAAAAACGGGCCCTGCGCCCCGGCCGGGTCGAGCAGCTCCCGCTTTCCCCAAAACAACGGGAAGCTCAAGCCTTCGACCGCAGAAAGGATCGCGCTCGAACAGCCGTGGCGCAGGGCGGGCAGGTAACCGAGCTCTGGATCGTACCAATCCAGCACGGTTTGCTGCAACTGGCTGGCCGAAGCGCTGGCCGAGCCCGCGAGCGCTTCCTGCCCCGCGCGCTCGAACAAGAGGCGCAGGGCGTGCCAGGCGGCCCAGGTCTTGCTCGCCAAGTACAGGCTATCATGCGCTTGGCCGAGGCTCGAATCGAGGCTGTCGTAGGTGGTGATCTCGAACGTCCCCGCGCAGCGCGCAGAATCGTGACTGACGAGCCCGTTGCGCCGCGCGGGCTCTGGATCATCGCGATTTTGCAGCGATGAAAGGCAGCTACACAAGAGCGGCAAATTTCGATCGAGCCAGGCTTCGTCGCCGCTGGTGAACACGTAGGTCGCCGCGATCAGGATCCAATTGATCAATTGCTCCGCGGTCATGAAGCTGAAGCAGCCGATCACGCCCGCTAGCTCGTAGCTCGAGGTCCCGGCGGGCGAAAATTGACCGGCCACACCCATGTCGTGCGTGAAGCTGATTCCGCCTGGTAAGTCCGCGGCTTCCGGCGGCAAAATCAGGTCCTTGACCAGCTCGGGATCGCGAATGTGTCCGAGATCCATGCCGCGAGCGCCGCTCGCAGGGCGATTCAAGCGGTCCACGTACGTGTGACGCGCTGCGAATTGATCCAGCAAATTGCGCAGCGTCCACGGGTTGTGACGCGCTTCATAGAAGCTCATATCGACGCTCAGATCGAGCGTGTTGATCATGGCATACTCGCCTTCGAGCACCACCCACAGTGGGCGCCCCGCGTGCTCCAGCAGTTGGGTATTGCCCCAGTAGCTGCGCTCCGCGTGCGCCAGCAAGAAACGCTGATGCTCGTCCGAAACGCAACCCTCGAGCTCGGCGGCTTGCGCCTCGGCAAAAGCGCGCAGCCGGGCGTGTTGCTCGATGCCGGCCTCGAGCACGCTCGCGAGCGTCGGATAGAAGCGCGTGTAAAAGTAGCGGCACTCGAGGCCAGTCGTGACCACGCTGCTGCGACAAAATGCGAACGACAGGTCGAGGCTGCGCGTTTCACCGGCTGGAACCTCGAGCGCGAAGCCACAAGTCTTTCCGAGTAAATGACTCCTGTTCGAGGTCAAATACTCGAGCTCACTGAAGGCGACCCAGGCCTCGAGCCCCGGGACGTCGCGCGCGGCGATGCCCATATCCGCACCCCAGGCCACCGCTTTTGCGGAGGGCACGCCGTCAACCAGCCGGCAAGGACGACCGATGGTGATCGCGAACACCAAACGCCGCGCCACGGCGCTCGAGTTCGTCAGCGTGAGACGAGCGGACACGGCGGGGAGCAACGCGGGGGCCAAGGCCGCCGCACCCAGCCGGTCGGGGTCGGGCAAGGGCGCGACCGGCGTATAGATCGAGAAGCTGAAGTCTCCCGCGGTCCAGCTGTCGACCGAGCGCTGATAGTTCCGGCTGGGGCCTTGCAAGAGCAGCCGGCGATTGCGCGGGGGCGTCGCCGCGTCCGTCGCAAAGTCGGAAAAGTCCGCGACGCCAGCGCCACGAAAGAAGGGCAGCGCGTGCACGTCTTCCGTACCGCCGTCCGCGTAGCCAATGACCAAATCCATACTGGCCGGTTGCGCGCCTTCGATCGTCGGACCGCCGCCGACGCCAAAGCGTCCACAGGTGAACGTGGCGTAGGCGCCCTGAGGCGAGTGATGGGCGTGAAAGTCGATCGAGTGCATGGCGCTGCGCCCGCTCCGAGCGCGCGTTTCAGCTCGCCGGTGGCGTGCGCGTCTTCAAGCTATCGACCGCGTGCACCGGCGGCGCATCACCCTTCATCAGATGGGCGATCGCGCCGTACACCAGGCGTTGGCTTTCGAGCATGCCTTTGCCCGCGAACGCGCTGGACACGACCTCGATCGTGAAGTGACCGCCGCCGCCCGCGACGGTTGCTTGCGAGCCGGGAATGGCCGCTTCGATGGCTTGTTGCAGCGCGTCGACGACGGAACCCTGGAAATTCGTGGGATGCGATGACATGTGACCTCTGAGTGCGCGTTCGCGAATCAATCAATACTGCGGCACACTGCGGTCGACGGTTTCCGACCAGGCGTGAATACCGCCGCGCACGTTGTAAACGTTGCGAAAACCTTCGCTGATGAACTGCTCCGCGGCGCTTTGGCTGCGCATTCCGTGGTGACACAGGAAAGCCACCGGCGCGTCGCGCTCCAGCGACAACAAATACTTTTGGCCGGCTTCATCCAGGGAGCGCGCTTGGGGAATGCTGGCCAGCGCGCGCTCGTGATCCGGGCGAACGTCGAACAGTGAGACCGCGCCCTTGTCGAGCAGCTCTTTCAACTCCCGCGGGCCGAGCTGCTTCACGCTCGCTGGCTGGTTCGGGTTTTCGAGCTTGAAACCGGCCTCGGGGCCATCCACGAAATCGATGCTCAGGCCGTCCGCGCGACGTGCGCTGGCCGGATCGATGAACAAGCTGAGCCCCTGAATACTGAGCTCGAGCGTGCCTTTTTCGCGCGGCGCGAAGTACAAATCGTTTTGGAAATTCGCGTCGATCTTGAGGTGCAAGGCCTCGGCGTCGGCGTCGCCCAGCGCGCCGCGAAATGCCTTCAGGGCGCTGTCGGTGATGTGGATCGTCGGCAGCGCCTGCGCCACACCCGGCTTCGACAGCAGTTGCGCGAGCTCCCCCGATTCCTGCAGGGCGCGCACGATGTCGCAGCCGCCGATGAACTCCCCATTCACGAACAGCTGCGGAATGGTCGGCCACTGCGAGAACTCCTTGATGCCGTCGCGCAGTTCGGGGGAACTCAGCACGTCCACCGTTTCGTACTCGGGTACATGCTCGTCCAAAATCTGCACGACTTGGGCCGAGAAGCCGCATTGCGGCGCTTGGCGCGTGCCCTTCATGAACAGAACCACCGAGGTCTGCGCGACGAGTCCAGAAATCCGGCTGCGGAGAGCGTCACTAATCATGGTCCTGGCCGACCCTGTAGCACACTCAGGGCCTGTCCCAGTAGGCCACCCGAAGCGGCGGCTCTAGCCGCGGGCGCGGCGGCGACGCACGACGAGCCAGCCGAGCCCGAGCCAGCCGAGCGCGGGCAGCGAACCAGGCCCCGGGCTCGGGCTCGACAGCGCGCAGCCCTTGCTAGCGGGGCGCCCTTCGGGGCTCGATGGGCTGCCTGAGCTGGCCGCGCCGCCGCTGCTCGTTCCAGCGCCTGGCGCCGCGCCGGCGGCGGCCATGCCCGCACCCGCACCCGCCGCGAGGGATGAACCGGCACCCGCAGGGGCACTCCCCGCGAGCCCGGCGGCTCCCCCCAGGGCCGACCCGCCGCTGCTCGCGAGCCCGATGCCCGCACCGCCGGCGCTGGCCTCGGCACCGCCCGTACCGCCCGCAGCGGTGGAGTTGCCCGTACCGCCCGCAGCGGTGGAGCTGCCCGTACCGCCCGCAGCGGTGGAGCCGCCCGTACCGCCCGCAGCGGCGGAGCCGCGATCGGTCAGCAGACCGTCGCGCATCATGCCAGCGACGAGCGCGTACGCCGCGTCAGTCGGATGCACGCCGTCTCCGAAGTATTCCGGATGACCCGTGGTCGGTGTGTTGAGATCGATCGTCGGCAGATTTTTTTCCGCAGCGAGTTGCTTGATCAGCGGCACAATCTCGTCGTGGATCACCTTGCCGTCGATCGAACAGCAGGGGCTATTGCCGGTTGCCAGGGGTAGCGCGAGAAAGACCACGGGCTTCGTGGTGAGCGCGCTGAAATGCTCGACCATGGCGCGGTAGTCTTTCAAAAATTGCTGATCGTTCTTGGCTTTGCCGCTCGGCGCCCAATTGAAGTTCTTCGAATCATTGGTGCCGAGCATGATGATCACGTCGACCACGGCGTTCGCGCCCGCCCCGCTCACGAAGTTGCTGGCGGCGTTGAACTCCGTTTGGTCCTCGTACGGCATGTCGCCGAACGGCGCCGACAACATCGTCGCGCTGTTTCGGCCGAAGTTTTTGACCTGAACACTCGCACCGAGCAATGTCTGCAAGTTCGCAGGATAGCTCTTGGTCGCCTGATTGGAGGCGCCATAGCCGTAGGTGATGCTGTCACCGACACAAGCCACATGAGTCGGCACGCGCGGGGCGCCGAGCGCCGAAGCCGACGCCAGCGCGACGCTCGCCAGGGAAACAAGCCCAAAGGCCAAGCCCTCCGGACGACGATGTCGACGCGCCATGTACGAGGAAATCGTAGCGGAGCGCGGCAGACGCGTCAGGCAAAATCAGACGCGCCTCGCGTCGCTAGGGGTCACGAGGCGCATCCGAGCGCGCGCGCTCTCGGAACCGGGCGCGCGCATCAAGCGTGGGGCTTGTCGTGCTTGTGGCCGAGTTTGCCGTCAGCGTGGGCTTGGGCGAGTTCGGCTTGCGAGACCTTGCCGTCCTTGTTGGCGTCAGCGACTTGCATGCGACCCCAGCGTTTGTCACCGACTTCGGCCTGCGTCAGAAAGCCGTCGCCGTTCTTGTCGGCTTTCTTGAAGCGTTCCGCCGCATGTTGCTTGCGATCGGCGTCCGACGGCTTGCCGCCGTGCTCTCCCGAGCACTGTGGGCGCCCATTTTCCTGGGTCTTGGGCGCGTCGGCGAACGCCAATGAGCTCAGGCACGCCCCGAGCGCGATCACCGAAATGCCGAGGCCGACGCGAGTATTGATCTTTTTCATCTGTATCCAGCTCCTTCACTGAATCCGACGTCGCCGCTCACGGCTCCCTACGAAGAAAATGGCGCTCGCAAATTCGACACAGGTCTGTCGAATTCCTCCGTCACTGGCAATCGCCCGCAACCCAGGCCAGCAAGACCAGGAAGACCAGTCACACCGACAGGGCCGCGCACGGGTGCCAAAGACTGCCCAGAAAGAAAGCCGAACCCAATTTGCTGGCAGTGGTATGAAGAGCGTTCAATGAACCCATTTAGGGCCCGCCAGAGCCGGTTGCGCGGCGTCGAATCATGAACGAGGCAGAAGCACCGCTGCTGCTTGCGGATGAGTCTTCGTCCAAGGAGGCCCCCAAGCGGCCGAGCCGGTCGGACAAACGACAGGCCCTGCTCAGTGAAGAACCGTTGCTGCTCGGTTCCTCGTGGGCGCAGGTCTGGTGCAAGAGCATGCAGAGCGACGGGCGGCTCGTCGTCGGCGGCTGGCCCGGCACCTTGGCAGAGGCCCGCGCGCGGATTCAAGGACACCTCGGTGGAGAGTTGGCGCGGCGCCGCATGCCCGCGCTCAGCATCGAAGAGCTCACGGCTGCCACCAGCGCGACCTATCAGCAAGCCAAGAAGGATTGGCTGATCGCCGCCCGCGACATGCGACCCAAGGGCTCGCGCAACTCGGACGACGAGGAAGACGACGACGGGTGAAACCAGCCAAACCCGAACCGCTGTGCAAGGTCACGATGCAGTACCGAAGCGGAGCAGGAAAAGTCTTCGAGCTGGAAAGCGCCGGCCAAATGTTGGACGTGCACGTCACGCCTCGCGAAACGGACTCCGTCGCCAAGTGGCAGGTGGCCGCGCACGATCGCAGGAGCGTGGGCGCGGTCGTGATTTCCGAATCGGGTGCGACACGCGGTGAAGCGCTGGAAAAGGTCAGTCGCACCTGGATCGAACAAATGACCGAGCGCAACCTGACCCCGTTCGACTGGATCGCAGTGACGAGCACTCTGCAAGCCATTCGCGCGATCTGAAGCTCTCTTCGCGACGCCCCGCGCGGCCGACGCGCGGGCTTGCCAGACGCGACTTCACGGAACAGTCTAAGACCTGGTGGCGATGGCGAGCCAAAGCGAAGAGCCCTTCGATTTCGTGATCGTCGGCAGTGGCTTCGGCGGCAGCGTGAGCGCCATGCGCCTGGCCCAGAAGGGCTACAAGGTCGCCGTGATCGAGGCGGGCAAGCGTTGGCAGGCCAGCGATTTTCCCAAGACCAACTGGAACGCCTTCAAATATCTGTGGGCGCCGCGCCTCGGCTGCTTCGGAATTCAAAACATCACCTTGTTGAAGGGCGTGATGGTGCTGCACGGGTCTGGCGTGGGCGGTGGCAGCTTGGTGTACGCCAACACCTTGATGCGACCACGAGCGAGCGTCTTCGACGACCCCGCCTGGAGCCGCGCCGTGGCCTGGGAAACAGAGCTCGGACCGCACTTCGAGACCGCCCAGCGTATGCTCGGCGTCACCAAAAACCGCGCGCTGATGGAAGGCGAACACACGCTGCAACGCGTCAGCGAACGCATGGGCAGCGCGGATACGTTTCACCCGACCGAGGTCGGTGTGTTCTTCGGCAAACCCAACGTCACGGTGCCCGATCCCTATTTCGCAGGCGCAGGGCCAGAGCGGACGGGTTGCAGCCTGTGCGGCGGCTGCATGGTCGGCTGTCGCTTCGGCGCAAAAAACACACTCGACAAGAACTACCTGTATTTCGCCGAGCAATGGGGCGCGGTCGTGTTTCCGGAACTCAAGGTCACGCGTCTTTCGCCGCTCGCTTCCGGGGGCGGCTACGAAATCGAGACCGCGCGTTCGACGACCTGGCTGGGGCGCGCCGGGCCGCGTTTTCGAGCCAAGCGCGTCATCCTCGCGGCGGGAGTGCTGGGCACCGTCGAGCTATTGCTCAAAAATCGAGACCAGTACAGGACGTTGCCCGCGCTGTCGGCGCGGCTGGGTGACTTCGTCCGCACCAACGGCGAGAGCCTGCTCGGGGCCACCAGCTTCGATGCGCATCGCGAGCTCTCGCGCGGCATCGCCATCGGCGCCGCCTTTCACCCCAACTCGCTGACCAAGATCGAAGCGGTGCGCTACCCGAGTGGTTCGGGTGCGATGCGCCTGCTGGGAGTGCCGCTGACTCCGGACGGCTCGGCCTTCACTCGACCACTGAAAATGCTCGCGCGCATGCTGCTGCGGCTGCCGCGCATCCTGAAGCTGTGGCGGGTGCGGGATTGGGCACGCAGCACCGTGATCTTGCTGGTCATGCAGTCGGTCGACCAGCATTTGAAGCTGCGCCTCGGGCGCTCGTTGTTCGGCCGCGGCCTGAAGGATACAGCCACCGATCAGCCAGTCCCGAGCTACTTGCCAATCGCGCAACAGGCGGCCGAAATCTTGGCCGAAGAGCTGCAGGGTGAAGCGCAGAACGTGATCTCCGAGGTGCTCCTGCGCACCCCGGCAACCGCGCACATCCTGGGCGGCTGTTGCATCGGCCAGGATGCCGCATCCGGCGTGATCGACGAGCGACACGAGGTGTTCGGCTATCCGGGCTTGTACGTGTGTGACGGCAGCGTCGTGCCCGGCAACCTGGCGGTGAACCCGAGCTTGACCATCAGCGCGCTCGCCGAGCGCTTCGCGTCCTTCTTCGAGCGAGCCGAGAGCTCGAGCGACGAAGCCTTCGCGGCGCGTCAGATCCGTTTCAGTGAGCGTCCCGAAAGCCAGAACCAGGCCTAGTGCGCTTCGGGTACGGCGCGCGAGCCCCGGCCTGCTATGGTCCGCCGCCCATGCCCACCGACTTCGCTGAACTTTCGCTCTCCCCTGCCCTGCTGGCAGTCGTCGCGGAGCTCGGATTTCAGAAAATGACGCCGATTCAGGCGCAAACCGTGCCAATCCTGTTGGAGGGCAAGGACCTGGTCGGGCAATCGCGCACGGGCAGCGGTAAGACAGCGGCCTTCGCCTTGCCCATTCTGGAGCGGCTGCGACTCGAGCAGCGTGAAATTGCCGCGCTCGTGCTGTGTCCGACGCGTGAGCTGAGCGCTCAAGTGGCACGCGAGATCCGGCGTTTGGGCCGTCGCCACGCGGGGCTCTCGGTGCTGGTGCTCGCGGGCGGCGAACCGGTGGGTCGGCAACGTGGCGCGCTCGAAAAGGGCGCACACATCGCCGTCGGCACCCCGGGCCGCGTGCTCGACCATTTGCGACGGCGTAGCCTGCGCGTGCACCGCGTGGCGACGGTCGTGCTGGACGAAGCAGACCGCATGCTGGACATGGGCTTTCAGGAAGACATGGAAAAGATTCTGCGCGCGCTGCCTTCGCCGCGGCAGACCGTATTCTTCTCCGCCACCTACCCGAGCTCGATCGCCGAGCTGTGTCAAAAGCACCAAAAAGACCCGGTGTTCGTCAAAATCGAGGCTGAACCGGAACAAGCCGCTGAGATTCGGCAACTGGTCGTGCCAGTCGAAACCGAGCAGAAGATTGGCGCTTTGCGCTGGCTACTCGCGACCTACCCGCATGAATCGGCGTTGGTCTTCGCCAATCTCAAAGTGACGGTCGCAGAAATCGCCAAAGTGCTGTCCGAGGCCGGCGTCAGCGCGGACAGCCTGCACGGTGATCTCGAGCAGTACGAGCGTGACAAGGTGATGGCCAAATTTCGCAATGCCAGCACGCGCGTATTGGTCGCGACCGACGTCGCGGCGCGCGGAATCGACATTGCCGATTTGGATCTGGTGGTGAATTTCGATCTACCGTCGCAGCCGGACGTGTACGTACACCGCGTCGGGCGCACCGGACGCGCCGGCAAGGTGGGCCTCGCGATCTCGCTCCGCACCTCGCGCGAGGCTGGCAAGGTCGCCGCCATCGAGCAATTCACCGGTCAGAAGCTGACCGTCACGGAACGCGAAGCGGTACCGCGCGGGGAGAAGGGCGCACTCGCCAAGACCCTGGAAAGAGACGCGAAAATGGCCACGCTCCGCATCTCCGGTGGCCGCAAGGACAAGGTACGCCCGGGCGACATCCTGGGCGCGCTCACCGGGGAAGCCGGCGGTCTCGACGCGAGCGACGTAGGCAAGATCGAGATCCACGATCACTTCTCGTACGTCGCGGTGAGCAAGAGCGTCAGCCAGGGCGCGCAGCAAAGCCTGAGCGCAGGGCGGATCAAGGGCCGCAAATTCAACGTCACGTTCGAAGACTAGCTAGCCGCTCCGGGTTGAGCCACGCATCGCACCGCTGGGCGTGCAAAGCTTCCAGACCGCTCAGGGTTCTCCCGCGCACTGTTGACGTGCGGCGAACGCGCCGAGATCCAGATCTTCGACGGGCAGCGCGCTGAAGGCTTCTTCGGTCGCCTCGAGGAATAGTTCGAGTGTCGATAGCCGCTGGAGGCGCCGCTGCAGCACCGCGCCGTCACGCACCGATCGGCACAAGTAGCCGAGCTGTTCCTTGAGTGGACCGAGTGGATTGCACGCGCCGGGCTCGCGCGATCCGAGTGCGTTCGAGAGGCGCACGAAGTGCCGAGCGAGATCGACGCCAGTCGGACGATACGGCTCGCAACCGGCGAGCAACTCGGCGATTTGGCGAAAAATCCAGGGGTTGCGCAGCGCGGGGCGCCCGAGCATCACGGCATCACAGCCCGTTTCCTCGAACATTTGCAGCGCCGATTGCGCGTACCAGATGTCGCCGTTGCCCACGACCGGAATCGAGAGTTCGCGCTTGATGAGGGTGACGATGCGCCAATCAGCCGAGCCACGATAGTGATCGATTCGGCGGCGCGGGTGGACCGCCAAGTAGTCGAGGCCGTTGTCTTGCACGAGGCGCGCGTTGCTGAGTGCATCGTCGGTCGTGTCGAAGCCGGCGCGCAGCTTGGCGGACAAGAGACCAGGAACGCCGCGCCGCATCGTGCCCAGCAAGCGCGCCAGCAATGCCGGCTGTTTGAGCAGAGCGGCACCCACGCCTTTGCGCGCAGCACTGCCCGTCGGACAACCGAGATTCAGATCGACCACATCGGCACCCGCACGCGCCACGACGGCGCCTGCTTCCGCCATCAATTCGGGATCGTTACCCATGACCTGCACGCTCAGTGGCACACCCGGCAATTTCTCGACTTGCCTGCGCAGGTAAGCGGGTGAAATTCGCCCTCCCGAGATGCGCACGAACTCGGTGCAAACCAAGCCAACGGGGCCGTAGCCGGCGAGCACTTCACGCACGGCCGCGTTCGTGACGCCTTCCATCGGCGCCAGCACGCAGGCGGGGGAAAAGGGAAATTTGGTCAAAACGCCAGGTTAGCGTAGCCGGGTACGCCCGGCCATGAGCACTAGCGGCGACGGGGGCGGCGAGCCGTGTCGCGCGCCGAATCGGCGTGCTCGGCGGACTGAATCGGAAGCGCACGAGGTTCGGCGCGATCGCTCGGTTGGCCCCCTTCCGGCGCACGTCGCGCGAGGACAATCACTTCTGGGCCGCGCTGCGGCGCGCGCTGCGGGCGGCGCGGTTGTTCACGCGACTGAGACGCGATGTTCGCGCGCGCAGACGCCATGTGCAGTTCTGGGCCACGCCCCTGCTGCGGACCGTGATTCTGCTGCGGTCCGCGATTCTGCTGCGGACCGCGATCCTGCTGCGGACCGCGATTCGGCTGCGGACCGCGATTCGGCTGCCGGCCGCGATTCTGCTGCGGAGCGCGATCTTGCTGCGGACCGCGATCTTGCTGCGGACCGCGATTCGGCTGCGGACCGCGATTCGGCTGCGGGCCGCGATCGGGCTGCGGACCGCGATTCGGCTGCGGGCCGCGATCGGGCTGCGGGCCCCGATTCGGCTGCGAGCCGCGATTCGGCTGCGGGCCACGATTCTGCTGCGGGCCACGATCGGGCTGCGGACCGCGATTCTGGTGGGGGCCACGATCTTGCTGCGGACCGCGATTCGGCTGCGGGCCGCGATCGGGCTGCGGACCGCGATTCGGCTGCGGGCCACGATCGGGCTGCGGGCCACGATCGGGCTGTGGACCGCGGAATTGTCGAGGGTCACGCTGTGGCCGCGGGCCACGATCGTCTCGTTCGAGCAGCGCGTGCTGATCGGCGAAGCGTGGTCGCGGTTCGGGTGCAGGCGGGCGACCCGTCGGCATGAAATCCGGCGATAATTCGCGACGCACGTAGGCGCGCCAAATCTCACGCGGGTCACTGTTCAGGCGTCCGCGCAAGCTCGGATCGATCGCCGCGAAGTGGCCCAGGATATTGCGCGCGTCGCGAATGAAGAAGGATTCGGATTGGCTATTCTGGGCGGCCGAAACAATCTGAGGAAAGTCGATGATGGTCGCGCCCGACTCTGCCCAAAGCACGTTGTACGGTGAGAGATCACCGTGGATCAGATCGCACGACAGAATGCGTACGAGCTGCGCCAGCATGTCCAAGTAGGCCGCGTGTGCCTGCGCGGCGTCGAGCTGGGTGTCGATCAAACGCGGCGCCGCTTGCCCGTCGAAGCCACGCACGAGCTCCATGAACAGGACGCCTTCCAGGAACATGACCGGCTTCGGTACCCGAACGCCCGCCGCGTGCAATTTGTACAACGCGGTCGCCTCTTCGGCCTTCCACGCGTCCTCCGCAGCCTCCTGACCGAACTTGGAGCCGCGATCCATGGCCCGCTGCGAGCGCGTGTTCCTGACCGCACGGCCCTCTTTGTAGGCCGAATTGCTCTTGAAGCTGCGCTGAGCTCGATCCTTGTAGACCTTGGCGGCAACGACTTCATCGCCGTAGGCGACCGCGTAAACCTCCGCCTCCTTGCCACTCTTCAGACGACCGTAGATCTCAGTGATGACGCCTTCGGCGAGGAGAGATTCGAGACTGCTTGCCACGATGATTGCTTGGGAGATACCGCTGCCCTGCGGACGAACGGCCAGTGCTGGGCAGCCCGAATAGCACGTTCACCGCATGAGCGCGTGGACCATGCCCTCTCGGGCGCGCCGCGAGTGCGTTCACAGGCCCGCTGCTTTGTTCGAGTTTGCCTGGATCACCGTCAAAATACGGCAGAAAGCGCACTTTTCGGCTGGCCAGCCTTCACCCACCCTTTTTGTGAACGGGTTCCCAAAGTTGCGAACACTGTACGTTGTGTGTGCGTTGACAGTAGCCGATCGACAGAAATCGCCGCTCATAGCGGAATGTGCTTTTTCCGTGTCCAGTGCCCTCAATGCCGGAGTCCTCGGGTCCGTATTGAGTGTGGGAGCCTGGCAAGCGTGACGTCACCATGCTGATCGAATCTACGGAAGCATTCCTGGCCGCGACGGGCATTGCGATTCAGCGAGGTCCAAACGAGGTCGCCGAGAGCGACTTCGAAAGCTTGCCCTTGGCGACGCGCACCAAGCTGCGGATCTTGCAGGAACACGGCGTTCTTCGCCTGCGGCCGGGCAACCCGCAAAAGCGCGAACCTCGCAGCGAGCCCGAAGAGTAAGCGAGCCGGCTTGCGCACGCTAGCGCTGCGCGAAAAGTCGGAGTAGCGGTCTCTTCGAGGGAGACGCGCATGGCGAGCAATCAAGAACTGACAGGTCCCAACCTGGGCGAAGGCATCGACGCCAAGATCTTGGCCGAGGGTCAAATGCTGGTCGGACACGCCAACGGCGAGGCCGTGCTCTTGGCGCGCTCCGGCGCGAAGGTGTTCGCGATTGGCGCCCATTGCAGCCACTACGGCGCGCCGCTCGCAGACGGCTTGCTGGTGGGCGACAGCGTCCGCTGCCCCTATCACCACGCTTGCTTCTCGCTCGCGACGGGCGAAGCGCTGCGCGCGCCCGCGCGCGACAAGCTTGCCTGCTATCGAGTCGAACAACGCGAAGGCAAGCTGTACGTGCTGGGCAAGCAAGCAACCTCGCCGGCACCCGCGCTGAACGAACCGAATGCGATCGTGATCGTCGGCGCGGGCGCCGCGGGTAACTCGGCTGCCGAAAAGCTGCGCCGCGAGGGCTACACCGGCAAGCTCACGCTGGTCGGCGTCGAAGGCTCACTGCCCGTCGATCGCCCAAATCTGTCCAAGGATTACCTGGCTGGCACGGCGCCAGAAGAGTGGATCCCGCTCCGCTCCGAGGAATTCTATCGCGATCAGCAAATCGAGTTCGTGCAGGCGAGAGTGAGCAGCATCGATCCGGGCTCGAAGTCAGTGGCGCTCGAAGGCGGTTCTCGCCTCGGCTACGACGCGTTGCTCTTGGCCACGGGCGCGGCCGCGATTCGCCTGAATATTCCGGGCGGCGGCTTGCCACACGTTCACACCTTGCGCACCCTGGCCGACAGCCGGGCAATCATTGCGCGCAGCGCGAGCGCCAAGCGCGCCGTCTTGATCGGCGCGGGCTTCATTGGGCTCGAGGCAGCGGCCGCGCTGCGCGCCCGCGGCGTCGACGTCACGGTCGTGGCGCCGGACACGGTACCGCTAGCGCGCGTGCTCGGAGAAACGTTGGGGCGAGCGGTGCAACGGCTGCACGAAGCGCACGGTGTGCAATTTCAGCTGGGCACACGGCCCAAGGCGATTACCGAGCACAGCGTCGTACTCGAAGACGGCAAGGAGCTAGCGGCGGACTTGGTCGTGTTCGGGGTCGGCGTGCGACCTGCGACCGAGCTGGCCGAAGCAGCGGGCCTGAGCCTCGATCGAGGTGTCTTGGTCGATCAGTACCTGCGCACCAGTGCGCCCAACGTGTTCGCCGCAGGCGACATCGCGCGCTTCCCCGAAGCTCGCACGGGCAAGCTCATCCGCGTCGAGCATTGGGTGGTGGCAACACGCCAGGGGGAGGTCGCCGCCTTGAACCTACTCGGCAAGAACGTGGTGTTCGACGCGGTGCCCTTCTTTTGGAGCGCGCACTACGATTGCACCATCTCCTACCTGGGCCACGCCGAAAACTGGGAGCGCATCGACCTCTCCGGCGATCTGCGCGCGCTGGACTGCGCGGTGGCTTTCCGCTCGGGGGGGCGCACGCTCGCGCTCGCCACGATCGGACGCGATCGCGCGAGCCTGGAAGCGGAGCTGGCGATGGAGCGCGGCGACGAAGCAACGCTGCAGAGGCTCGTCCCGCTCGCTACTTGATGGTCTGGGCGATGCGCCCGAGCAGAGCTTCGAACGCCGGGCCGTAGCCGTAGTCCGGACTGGTCGCGTCGTTCACCGGCTTGGTGCAGATCGAGGCAGCGACGGCGCGGTCGCCCATCAGCCGCGCAAAACCGAGTTCGCGCGTGCCCGGATAGGCCTTGCCGTAGTATTGCATGCTGCCCGGCGGGCCACCCGAGGGCGGCTGACAGAGCGGGCTATTTTCCGTGATCACGTCGCTCAACTGACCGCTCTTGTCTGGCGCGCAATCGCAACCGATCTCGGCCGGCGCACAATCTATGGGGGTCGGCAGAGCGAAGATACAAGCCAGTTGCAAATCGTATCGCCCGGGGTCGTTCTTTTCGTGACCGTTGATCGGATTTTCCTGCGGGTTGGTCGAAGTCGCGGGAGCGACCGCGGTCATGGTCAGCGGATTCTGGCCCGAGCGCGGGTCCACCGACTCGATCATGAACGGATCACTCGGCGGCACGCCGTTCTTCTCGTCCCCGAGCAAGAGCGGCCAGCGACCAGCGCTCTCGAGGCCGCTCGAGTCCAGATATTCGAGCGGTCCTCCGCTCAGGCTGGCGGTCGTTGCGAGATCTTGCCAGGGTGCGCCGACGATCACCGAAACGCTGACCAGCGTCGCCGAACGCGGGCCCTTGCCGTCGCGCGCTGCGAACAACGGGTTATCGACCAGGATGCCCGCGCGGTTCTCGACTTTGGGCTGAGTCAGCGCGTTACTGTAACGTTCGACTGGCTGCAAAAAATCGAAGCCGAAACGACGCTGTTGCTGGAAACAGCGCAGATTGAGCCGATCGTTCAAGGAATCATAGCTCGCATACGCTTGGCCAGCCGGAACGACGCTGCACACGCTATCCTGGGCAAGCGTAACGCAACCGGCAGGCGGCGAAGTTTCTTGCTCGGCGCACGAACGGCAGCATTCATCGTTCGGGTTGGTCTCGCAAGCACTCGTGGCGCGCGGCATGGCAATCGGGGAACCAGCCCCAGGCGACGCGGCCGAAGCCACCAGCCAACCGAGCCCGGAGTCCACGATCGAGCAGTCGTTCTCGTCGCTGAAGATCACGATCGCCAAGGACGAATCGGGGCGCAAGAATCGGCGGCGCTGCTCGAGCAGCACGTCGTTGCTGCCCATCGGCGTGCTCGCTTGATCGACGACCGCGACTGACAGCGGTGGCTCCGGGTCGACCAGAAAGCGATACATGGCTTCGAGCGGCGCCTCGTAACCGCAACCTTGCTCGCCGGTCGCGCTGATCATGGCGCTCAGACTGTCCGTCAGCGTGACGAGATTGCGCTCGCCCGCGTTGCCGGTGGCATCGAAGGCCAAGAACCCGCTGTCTTGGTAGCTCGCGACGCCCGTGCGCTTGGAGGGTATCAGTTGCGCTTGGTCGTCTTGTTCCCGCAGCACATTTTGGTTCGTGCAAATGTCACCACCATGGCTGCCGAGGCTGGTGCTGATGGCGCCGAAGTGAATGTCGGCGATGGGCTTGAATTGCCGACCGCCGCTCGCGCACGCGGCCGAGGGCTCTGCGGGCTGCGAGGCCGTGGGCTTGCCTTGGGCATCGACGCACGGCGGGTTGGTCAAACGAGAGACGAACTGGGGCAGCGATTTCGCCAACAGTTGTTGCTTGCCCGACATCGACGACGAGTTGTCGATCACGAACAGCACGTCGAGCTTGTCGGATGCCGCTTGAGCGCCAACGTCTGCCCTCCCACCCCTACCAGCGGCAGACTGCGCGCCGCCCCCAGCGGAAACCGCTAGCATACCGCCTCCGCCGGCGCTTCCTGGACCACTTCCCGCCGAGGGCCCGCCCGCCGTTTGCGATCCACCGCAAGCGGTCGCGAGCCCAATCAGCAGTGATACACCGAGGCCCTTCATTGGAGGGTGGCCGCGAGGCGCCGGACCAAGGCGGTGAACGCAGGGCGGTAGGCGTAATCAGGGCTGGTCGTGTCGGTCAGGGTCTTCGGGCAAATCGAGGCCGGCAAGGCGCGCGCCCCGAGCTGCCTGGCGAACCTCAGCTGACGCGAGCTCGGATAGCCCTTGCCGTAGTACTGCGTGCTCGTGACCGCGCCGCCTTCGGGAGGCTGGCAGAGCGGGCTGTTGGTTTCTATCACCGCGTCCAGCTTGCCCGATTTCTCCGCCGAGCAATCGCAGGCGACGTCGCCGTTCGGGCAGGGCTTGGCCGCGGGCAGCGGGAACGTACAAGCGAACTGCAGGTCGTCGAGCATCGGGTTGTTCTGCTCGTGACCATTGATCGGGTTGGCCAAGGGGTTCGTCGACGTCGAGGCGACGATCGGCGTTTGCGTCAGAGGGTTTTTGCCTGTGCGCTCGGCGATCGATTCGATCATGAACGGGTCCAAGGGTGGCAAATTGAGCGCGGGGTCACCGAGCAGAAGCGGCCAGCGGGAGTTGCTCTCCAAAGACGCACCGTCGAGGTATCTGAGGGGATAGCCGGGGCTGAGGCTCGCGGCGCTCGCCAGATCTTGCCAAGGCGCGCCGACGATCAGCGAAACGCTGACCAACGTCGCCGAACGCGGCCCCTTGCCGTCCCGCGCCGCGAACAGCGGGTTATCCACTAGCACGCCCGCGCGGTTCCGGACTTGCGGATTGCTGAGCGCATCGCTGTAGCGTTCGGTGGGATACAGCAGGTCGAAACCAAAGCGCCGCTGCTGATCGAAACAACGCAGGTTTAGCGAATCGTGGATTGTATCCCAAGTCGCGTACGGCCCCCCGACGGGTACGTTCTTGCAAATGGCGTCGTCCTGCAGCGCCGAACAGCCAGCAGGGGGCGTGATTTCACGCAGCGCGCACGATCGGCAACAGGGGTCGTTGACGTCGAGATCACAGGCCGCCGTCGCGCGGGGCATGGCCGATGTCGAACCCACGAACCAGCCCACCCCGGAATCCATGATCGAGCAGTCGCTTTCGTCGCTGAGGATCACGATGGCGACCGCCGAGTCCGGGCGCAGGAAGGCGTTGCGCTGCGCCAACAGCGCGCTGTTGATGCCATCGAGCGCGACCAAGCCGCCGACCCGCGCGATCGAGCTCGGCGGCTCCGGATCGACCAAGAAGCGGTACATGGCTTCGAGTGGCGCCTCGTAGCCGCAGCCGTGTTCACCCACGGCGTTGACGACCGTCTGTAGGTCGGCGAGCACAAGGCTCAGGTCCGAGACGCCGGAAACGCCTGTCGCGTCGTAGGCCAAGTAACCGGTGTTGGCGTAGCTCGGCAGATTGGCGCGCTGCGAGGGCAGCAACTGGCCGCGGTCGTCGGGATGCAGAACGACCCCGTCGGCGGCCGCGCACACGCTGCCGCCGTGGCTGCCGAGGCTGCTCGTGATCACGCCGAAGTGCACGTCGGTCACGGACGCCATTTCGCGAGTCCCGCTGGTACAAGTGACCGCGCCCGAGGCGGGTTGCGTGGCCACGGGGTGGCCCTCTCCATCGATGCACAGCGGGTTGGCCAAGCGTCTCACGAAGCTCGGCAGCGACAAGTCGAGAATGTTTTGCTTGTCGGCCATCGAGACCGAGTTGTCGACGACGAACAGCACGTCGAGCTTGCTTGCCTTCTGCTGCGGGCCGATGTCGATCGACGGATAGCCGCCCACTGCCAGCGGACCCGAGCCGCCACCCGTGCTCGTGCCGGCATTCCCGCCCGAACCGAGCCCTCCGCCCGTACCAGCAGTCCCGCCCGTGTCTTCGCCTGCCCA
>Ga0247783_1000197_pt1 | contig 17716 bp, 11 predicted proteins | sample UWRJL064202C5_FD_179911 | JGI IMG/M metagenome (GOLD analysis project Ga0247783, IMG submission 179911) | Plant litter microbial communities from Arlington Agricultural Research Station in Wisconsin, United States - UWRJ-L064-202C-5 | ecosystem: Environmental > Terrestrial > Plant litter >...
ATATGATCATTGGTAATTTTTCCGATGATGAAAATACCCGATCAAAATCGCTTTTTCCGAAAAACGGGCATTGGATGCTGAAAGACAGGGCTTATTATTATATTGATAATATTACTCTCGACGGTCCGTCTGTCCCGCCCGCTTACGTAGTCGGAAGGGAGTTTATATCTGACAGTGTGTTTTTCTTGCTGAACAAAGCAGAGCTACCAGCGCAAGCCAAAACATACCTGGATAATCTGGGGAAGTTCTTAAGTGAGAGTGGTGACTACTCGCTGCGTGTAAAGGGGTATGCAGATAAAACGGGTTCGCAGGCCTATAACGCGGATTTGTCGCTGCGACGGGCATCTAATGTAAGGACTTACCTGGTTGAGAAATTTTCGATTGAGGCGTCGCGAATAACTGCGGAGGGGTTCGGAGAAATATCGAAGGGGCAGGATTCGTTGAATAGGAAAGTGAGTTTTGAGTTGATCAAGAAATAAGAAGGGTATCCTCCTAAAGGAGTACTGAGTATCGTTCTACTCCTTTAGGAGGATGCTCGTAACATTCTACCGGATGCTGTCGCGTAAATACTTCTTATATATCGACGACCGCTATTGCCGGATGCAACTGCCGGAATAGCCATGCTTGCCAGACCAACGCCAAGGCCTCCGATTGCCTTACGGCGGCCGATAGTATATTCTTCTTTATTTGTCATAGTTGTTCTGTAGTTGAAGACGTTTTTTGAACAATACAGAAATTACATACTACGTCTATTGTTGGCGTGAATAGTCAATTTGGGTAAGGGATTGCGCATGTGGGCTAGTGTTGTCGTTGTGTGGTGGTACTATATTTAGACAATTGCTATCAATCTATTCAGATCGCAGAAACCTCTGCTACCGGCTGATCCAAATTACCCAATACTCCGAACGGCGATCAAGCTTCGGTGTTACCGTGCCATGTTTAAGCATTAGCGGAAAGCGGCTGCATAAGGCTGGATTTGATATCGGGCAGAAGGTCACCGTAAAGCGTGAAGGCGGAAAGCTTATTTTAAGCCCAGTTCGCAAAACGACTTAAAAGGTATGTCGAACGAAATTTCATTTATACGTGACCAATACATTCAACTCCCTTAACATGTCTATGCGCAGGCGCCTTATATATACCAACTATTTTGTATGCATCACATTTCGTTCTATATTTAATATGCTATTTCCGATGTATCTAAAACGTTATGAACCTATATACTACCCGCCCCGGAACTACCCGGGTAATCAGCACGGCGCTGTTCCTGATCTCAATATCTGCTCTCGCAGATACGACATTCCAAACATCACCACCTCAAGTCGGCCCGGTAATATTACAGATCAATGAGGTCAGCGCGACCTTCGGCTCATCCATAGCATCAGCCGGCGACGTGAATGGCGATGGTTACGATGATGTACTTGTCGGCGCAAGCATGTTTACCGGAAACTACACAAATGAAGGTGCCGCATATCTATTCCTCGGGGGCTTTGCCGGGTTGAGCTCCTCCCCGGCCTGGCGCATTACCGGGAATCAAAGCACAGCTACCCTCGGACACTCGGTGGCAGGCGCCGGTGATATCAACGGCGATGGCTATGATGATGTCCTTGTGAGCGCCCCTTTATATGACATTGCCGGCCAAACGAACGCAGGCATGGTGTATATATTTACGGGCAGCCCGGCGGGCCTTTCGCCCACACCGGCAGCACAGCTAACCCTTAATAAAGCCAATACACGTTTTGGAGCAAGCATCGCCGGCAATGCCGACGTAAACGGCGACGGTTATAGCGACATAATCATCGGCGCATACGTCGATGACGGCAAAACAGGAAATGACGGGGTATACATATATCACGGCAGCGCGGCTGGCGTCTCCCCTACACCGACCACTACGCTCCAATTCAGCCAGACCGATGCTTATTTCGGAAACGTAGTAGCAACCGCAGGCGATATAAACAACGACGGCTACGACGATATCCTGACCGGCTTACCTTACTACGACGGCGACCAGGTAAATGAAGGCGCCGTGATACTGTACAGCGGTGGCCCTGCCGGCATACAGCAAACCCCACTACAACAATTCGAAGGCAACCAAACCGGATCGCTATTTGGCAACAGCCTTTCAACAGCCGGCGATGTAAACAGCGACGGGTATGACGACATCATAATAGGCGGCCAAGGCTACAGCCTTAACGCAAACCAGGACGGCGCCGCATGGATCTATCACGGTGGTAACGGCGGCATGCATTTAGCCCTGGTACTGGAAAGTAACCAGACTGGCGCATTATTCGGATTCAGTGTGAGCGGCGCCGGCGATGTCAATCACGATGGCTTTTCAGACATAATCATTGGGGCACCGAAGTATACTCACGGGGAGGAAAACGAAGGAGCTGCCCTACTCTACCTGGGCGGGCCATCAGGAATAGCCGGCGTCGCCGCACGTACACACGAAAGCAATAGTTTGCTGGCCGAATACGGTAGCCGCGTAGCAGCCCCAGGCGACAACAACGGCGACGGCTATGACGATTACCTTGTCAGCGCCTTTAAATATACACAGGGACAATACCAGGAAGGCGGCGTTTTCTTCTATCCCGGCGGCACAGGCACTTTGCCAATACACGTGCAGGAGTTCACAGGCCTGGCCGATGGCTGCAATGCCGTACTCTACTGGAAGGCAGCCATAGAAGACGATCTGGCGCACTACACTGTCGAAGCCAGCACTGACGGGACTCTCTTCACGCCGATAAGCAACATACCCCGAAATACTACCGGCAGGTATACGTATACAACACCCCAACAGGAATCACGAACCTACTATCGGCTGATCAGCACTGAAATCAACGGGCAGCTCACCTACAGCCAGCTCATACTGGTACAAACTGAATGCGCTAAGTACTCACAGGATATGTCGATAAACCTATATCCTAATCCCGCCACCTCGACCATACAGATAAGCGGCCTTGTACAGACAGAAGCGTACCAGGTAACGCTGTATGACCACCGGCAACGGGCTGTATTACACCAAACTGTACAATCTTCCTCGTCGGCAGAGCTTGATGTAAGTATATTCCCGGCTGGCATCTATACAGCTCATATAAAACAACAGTCCAATTACGCTGTACTCAAGCTGATTATAAGCCATTAACATTACAGAAGCGCTGCAACGAGCTCATCGGGATAAATTACAATACCAATTCCCCGACTGATTTTACCCGCGAACAGGAAACAAATACCTGGTCACGACCAGGAAGAATGCCGCTACATTAGCCGTAGTAGTCGTTATTAGCGTGATTAAAATCGTATCCGAAAGACAAAAAACATAATAGCCGGAAGGACCTTTTACAATGCCATTAAAAATGGTAATACCCAGAATTATCGCCAGCCAGATGCATAACATGATAAACAACTTTCGTGCATAACCTTTACGCTCAGCCATATTCTGATGAAGCTCATCCAGTTCGAACTGATATCTCTTGACTTCAAGCATCAGTTTGTCATCTTCAAAAGCTCTTTTCTCCAGCGCAGATTTGCCATCAGAGCCATCAGCAAACCTGCCAGAAAACGCTTTTTTCTCATTTGTGAGAATATCTTTTAACACAACCTTTTTCACAAAAACAGGGATTGAAATTTAGCCCTCTGAATTCATCTTCCGGACAAAATAGTCTTTAATGATCTGATCATCTATAATCATGTTCTTTTTAATTACCCCACCGTTTTTCTTCACCGCCTGATCCCAAGGTGAACCTTCTGCGTGTGTAGCATTGGAAAGCCTTACCGCCGAATACGGAGAATATGTATCCCAGATCGAATCAAGAAATTGATTTGTTTCCTCATCGATTTCTTCCCATGCCCTGGTTAACGGCTGATCAATATGATCATTACCATAACGTTTTGTTTCATGATACAAAGTGTCAATAACCGGCCCGAACTGCCATGCCTGTATTCTATCTGTCAACAACGGAGCATCGTTTACAGCCAGGTACCATCCATGAGCAAAATATAGAAGCTTCTGAAGCTTCATGGGCGACAAATCTTTTGCACCGGCCTCCTTAGCCCGTACAATAAAATAACTCGCAACATCTAAAGATGAATAAGCCATTACCTCAAATATATTCATAACAATTTATTACCAGATCAGAGCCCCTGCACAAACACCCGATTCCATAACCTATAAGTGACCACAACACTCACCTCCTCCCCTCTCCCAAAACAAATTTAATTTATCCCTCCAAAACTAAAAATATTAGTACAATTTTTATCCACAGATGAACTATCAGGTCATACTTCCTCTTGATTATGCTCCTCAGACCTCGTATTTTTCGTGCATTAAAATTTGTATCACCTCACTATCCATAAACATGTCTACTTATTCCGCGGCTCCCTTCCCGAACTTCATCATCGACGCGCACCTCGATCTGTCCATGAATGCGATGGAATGGAATCGCGATTACCGCAAGTCTATTCATGAGATCCGCGAGCGTGAGCACAGCCTTACTGATAAACCTGACCGCGGCAATGGCGTAGTCTGTTTTCCCGAACTTAAGCGAGGAAATGTAGGCCTTGTAGTTGCCACCCAGATTGCCCGCTATGTAGCCCCTGACAACAAGCTCCCGGGCTGGCATTCGCCCGAGCAAGCCTGGGCACAAACCCAGGCCCAGCTCGCCTGGTACAAAGCTATGGAAGATGCCGGCGAGCTTGTACAAATTACCAACATTGCCGAGCTCGACAACCACATCGCACTATGGAGCGACCCGACTCCCAACGCCACGCGTCCAATAGGGTATATACTAAGTCTGGAAGGCGCAGATTCTTTGGTAACCGTCGGGCACCTGGAGCGGGCCTATAGCTATGGACTGCGCGCCGTTGGGCCCGGTCACTACGGTCCAGGCCGCTACGCGCAAGGCACCAACGCTACCGGGGGCATCGGCCAGGCCGGCAAAGAACTGCTCAGGGAAATGCAGGCGCTGAACATTATACTGGACGCAACCCATCTCTGCGACGACAGCTTCTGGGAAGCTATGGATAACTTTCATGGTAATGTATGGGCCAGCCACAACAACTGCCGCGCGCTGGTGGATCACAACCGCCAGTTCAGCGACGAGCAATTACGAGAGCTCATCAGCCGTGGTGCCGTGATCGGTGGAGTGATGGACGCCTGGATGATCGTGCCCAACTGGGTCCGCGGCACATCTACGCCACAAAGCACAGGCTGCACACTGGACAAACTGATAGATCACATGGACCACATTTGCCAGGTGGCCGGCAACGCCAGCCACATCGCTATCGGCTCTGACCTTGACGGCGCTTTTGGCAAAGAGCAAAGCCCCTCCGATATCGAAACCATAGCCGACCTTCAACGCATACCCGCCCTGTTGGAAAAACGTGGCTATACCGAGGAAGATATACGAAATGTACTTCACGGCAACTGGCTGAGATTCTTGCGTAAAGCCTGGGCATAAAAATAAAAGGCGCTCTCCGGGCATAACCGAAGAGCGCCTTCTTAACGTTTACACGCTATTGTTTTGCTATTACAACCCGCTGCCGGGCTTTTCGATGTCGATCTTCTCCACTTTCTCATATCCGAATAGCTGATCCATCGTAAGCTGCTGTACTTTGCCATACTTCTCCAGCTCCTTCTTATTGATCTTATCCTTGCTGCCAATCAGCACTACGTTGAAGTGACGGTCCTTCATATAGTCCTGCTCGAATTTGACCACGTCATTGAGCGTGAACTTCTGAGTCTGATCATATACATCTTTACGAATATCATAGTCAAGACCACGCCTTTGTGCATTGATATAATCAAAAAGGATGTCTGATTTTGTGATACGCTCGCTTTCGATGCCATTGAGTATCGAGTTACGGGCTACGTCGAAACCAGCTTCTGTTTTTGGGAAATCTTTTAACAGCCCCTGCATGGCTTTCATCGACTCGGGTTGTTTATCGGCTTGCGTACCGATATATGCATAGAATGCGTCGTTAGCGGTTGGCTTATCGGCCGAACGGTAGAAGGCAAAGGCAGAATAGGCTAACCCTTGCGCTTCACGCAGCTCCTGGAACACAGGCGAGCTCATATTGCCACCGAAGTATTCGTTGAACATGCGGCTGATCGGCAGGCGGTTCTTATCAAACGTTTCGCCTTTGGCCAGGAACATGATCTCTTCCTGCACCATATCGTAATCGGCCCAATACACGGTCGACTCCTTCAGGTCAGGCATCTTGAAATCACGCGCAGGGGGCAAAGGCTTGAGCTGATCGGGCAGTATATGATATTGATTGAGCGAAGCCAGCAGCTCATTTTCTTTTTTCGGTCCATAATACAGTACGCGATGAGGCATCTTTGTAAAGTCTTTCAGAAGCCCCACAAGCTCATCCGCTTTTTGCTCGCGAAGTTCCTTGTTGCTCAATACGTTGGTAAAGGGCGATTGTGGTCCATAGAGACCGTAAGCCATTAATCCCTGGAACATAATGGCTGACTTGTCCTTCTTGGTATCTTCGCGCTTCTTGAACGTACCGTCTATCAGTTTCTTAAGGGCCTCTTCGTCAGCCTTCGGCGATGCCAGCAGCTTCTCGAACAGCTGAATGGATTTATCCATGTTTTCATTCAATCCTTCCAGCGACAGATAGGTACGTTCGTTTGCTGAATATACCTCAAAAGAGCAACCGATCTTATAAAACTCTTTCTGAACATCTTCCGCGCTCATATCGTCCGTACCGAGATACTGTAGGTAATCTACCGCTACCTTCAGACGCGGATCGCTATTGGTGCCTGCATCGAGCAGGTAATACAGTTTAAACAGGTCGTTCTCGGTATTCGGAGTGTACAGTACTTCGATATCATGTTTGGCAAGCCTGGCTTTATGTACGTCCTTGTCATAATCCAGAAAAACCGGTTTGAGTTTATCAACCTTGTTTTTGGTAAGTGCTTCATGGAAGGCCGAACGGTTTTCCTTGTTCAGAACAACTTTTGTGATCGAAGGCTTGATTACTTTACGGGCACTCGGGTCTTTCCCTGTATGTTTGTTCACTACGGCATAATTTTCTTTGTAGTGCTCGGATGCAAACTTCATGACGTCGGCCTTGGTGACCTTTTTCAAATCGTCCACCTGGCTGATATAGCTCTGCCACGGGATGGAGTTCGTGAAGGCGATAACCAGGTCGTTTGACCGTGACCAGTTTTCTTCGCTCTGCTCCAGCTTTGACTTACGAATATCATTTATGGCCGCCTCTATCAGCCAATCGTCGAACTGGCCCTTCTTCACAAGGTCTATCTGCTCGAGCAGCAGTCGCTTTACATCATCGAGGCTTTGCCCCTCGCGAGGACGGCCGGTAAACGTATGTATACAATAGTCGTTCAGGTAATCCACGTAGCTGCTTGGTTCCAGCACTTTTTGCTGTTGCTTAAGATTCAGATCGATCAGGCCGGCGTGAGAGTTAGCCAGGATCATGTCGGTAAGCACCAGCAGATTGTATTCATCGCTATTGCGGCCTTTAAAGCGGAACCCGATGTTTACCCACTCGGCATCGGGCCCATATACATCTTTCACTACTGGAGTTGTCAGCGGAGCTTCCTCAATACGATTCCAGGTCGGCAGCTCATCGTTGGGTTTCCAGTCTCCAAAGTATTTATCAATAGCGGCAATGGTTTTATCGTAATCAAGGTCACCACTGAGGCAAACGGCAACGTTATTGGGGCGATAATACCTGTTGAAGTAATTTTTAATCTCTGTAATGGAAGGATTCTTAAGATGGTCTATTGTGCCGATAACGGTTTGCGTGCCATACTGGTGTTTGGGAAACATCGCAGCATAGAGTGTTTCATAACTTTTCCAGTAATCATTATCCAGGCCGCGGTTCTTTTCTTCATACACAGCTTCCAGCTCGGTATGGAACAGACGAGGCACTATACGTTTAAAGCGGTTGCCTTCCAGTTGGATCCAGTTCTCAAGCTGGTTGGTGGGAATGTCGTTAATGTAAACCGTGCGGTCTTCTGTGGTATAGGCATTCGTGCCCTGCGCACCGATTTCCGAAACCATCTTGTCGTACTCATTGGCTATAGCCAGCTTTGCCGCTTCGCCCGATACCTTGTCGATCTGCTTATAGTAATTTGACCGTTCTACCGAGTCGGTCAACGTGCCGTAATGCGTAAACATGTGCTCGATACTGTCGAGGTAAACTTCCTCTTTCGTCCAATCGAGCGTACCGAAGTCTGCGGTACCCTTGAACATGATGTGCTCCAGGTAGTGAGCCAGACCGGTATTGGTGGCAGGATCGTTTTTGCCGCCGGCCTTTACGGCAATTTGCGTTTGAATGCGCGGTTTGTCGGCATACTGGCTCAGGTACACTTTCAATCCGTTCTTAAGCGTGTAAATTCTTACTTTCAGCGGATCGTTGGTAACATACTCGTAGGTATAGCCGTTACTCTCAGCAGTTTTGGTGGCATAGGTGGCCTCGGTACCCTCTTTTTGGCAAGACCACAAAAAGATAATACATAGCAGGCAGCCAGCCTTCAGCGTTTTCCTCATAATAGTTTAGGGTTTAGCGGTTTTCTTTAAAATAACGAATATTTACATACATCCTTGTGCATTTGTGCGTTTTAATGTGGAATTTTCAGTCTCTCATTAATTACTAAAAACACGCCCACACACCCTTTTGCCACCGGCCCGGCATTTTATTCCGGACCGTTAATGTACCACCTATGAAAAAAAGATTCGCCGCCCTTTCGCTGGCTCTGGTTGCCCTGATTGCGCTATCCTTCAGCGAGCCCGCAGAGCGCTATTTCGAGATCGCGAAAAACCTGGACATATTCGCCACCCTCTTCAAGGAAGTTAACGCGCTGTACGTAGACGAAGTGAACCCTAACAAGCTGGTGCGCACGGGCATAGACGCCATGCTGAACTCGCTGGACCCCTATACCAATTATATTCCCGAGGATGAGGTGGAGGATTTCCGCACCCTCAATACTGGCCAGTACGGCGGCATTGGCGCCATTACCCGTGAGATCGGTAACCGCACCGTGGTTACCATGCTTATGGAGGGCTACGGCGCCCAGCGCGGCGGCCTCAAGATAGGCGACGAGGTATTGCGTATTGACGATGTGGAGCTCGCCAAGCTCTCGCGCGAAGAATCAAGCCAGCTTATGAAAGGGCAGATCGGTACGCCGGTAAGCCTTACCGTAAAACGCTTCGGAACAGAACAACCTATACGCCTCGAGTTCAAACGCGAAAAGATCAAGGTGAGCAATGTGCCGTTCTCGGGTATGGTCGGCAAAGATGTAGCATACATCCAGCTTACCGATTTTACACCCGACGCGGGCAAAGAAGTAAAGAACGCGCTTACTGCGCTGAAAGAACAAGGCGCTAAAGCAGCGATACTGGACCTTCGCGGCAACCCCGGCGGTCTGCTGATAGAAGCTGTGAACATCTCGAATCTGTTCATCCCCAAAGGCAAGCTGGTGGTAAGCACCAAAGGGAAGATCCCCGAGAACAACCTGAACTACGAAACACTCAACATACCTGTCGATACCGAGATCCCCGTTGCTGTATTGATCAACCGCGGCAGCGCATCTGCGTCGGAGATCGTGGCCGGCACACTACAGGATTACGACCGCGGGGTTATCATCGGCGAAAAGTCATATGGCAAGGGGCTCGTGCAGGTAAGCCGCCCGCTGTCGTACAACTCACAGCTTAAAGTAACAACTGCCAAGTACTATACACCTACCGGCCGCTGCATCCAGGTGCTGGATTATACACATCGTCGCGATGATGGCAGCGTAGGCTCTGTGCCCGACTCGCTGAAACGTGAGTTCAAGACAACCAACGGCCGCGTTGTATTCGACGGCGGCGGCATTGACCCCGATGTAAAGACGGAAACTATCGAAGCTCATGCCCTCACACAAGTGCTGTTCGACAAAGGCTTCATATTCGACTACTCGACACAATATGCCTCCAAGCATCCGCAGACAGTAGATGCCAAAACATTTACCCTCTCCGACGACGAATATCACAACTTCGTAACCTGGATGAAGGATAAGAACTACACTTACAAATCATACCTGGAATACGAGCTGCAGCAGTTCACGGAAGAGGCCAAAAAAGAAAAGTATTACAGCGACATCAAAGGCCAGCTCGATCAGATACACGGTCGCATCGGCGAAAGCAAGAAGAACGAGCTTATGCTGTATAAGGATGAGATCCGCATGCTGCTTGAGGAAGACATCGTATCGCGTTATCACCTGGAGCGTGGCAGCGTGGAAGCCGGCTTCAAATACGACAACGACGTACGCAAAGCGATAGATATCCTCCACAACAACGGACAATATAAAAAGCTCCTGAACCTCCAGTAGGCAGACGCCATTAACAAGCGTTAACGAAAAGGCCGCCCTGTAAATGAACAGAGGCGGCCTTTCTACTTACAACATAAAGTCGTCCTACTTCTTTACAAACAGCTTACCCGTGCTGCGCTGACCGTTAGTAAAGACATGATACATATAGAGCCCTTCGGCATTAAATACATCCTGGAATCGTGAAGCATCCCATTTCCCCTGGAATACTTTTTCCTGGCTGGCGTTGAAGATCATCACGTCTGTACCCGGCGTTAATTCCCTGAACATCGTTACTGCTTTTGTATTCTCCACTTCGCTTACAGCCTCACGCGCGCTGGCAGAAGCTTCCACAAAAAGTATAACCTCCGAAGTAACCGACAGGTTATCGTCATCAGTGGTAGTCAGCCCGAACACATAAGTACCTTCCGTGAAGCCGGATACTGTAAGAACAGCCGTGGTCTGATTTTGCAAAGTAACGGCTGGGCCACTTATTTTGGTCCAGGCATACGTAAGGGTGCCGCCATCATCCGTAGCGCTGCCCATAAATCTGACCGATCCTGCCGACGCAGAAACAACCACACCGGTACGAACAACCGGAGGCGTAGGGATCTGAATTACCGTTACCGTAACATCATCGCTGGCGCTCAGACTTGCGCTGTTGGTAACCGTCAGACGGAAAACGTATGTACCTTCTACAAGACTTGTTACCGTTGTGGATGCGCTGGTGGCAGCAGTGATCGTAGCCGCGGGACCACTTATCTTAGTCCAGGAGTATCCGGCAATGGTTGTACCCGACGACGTTGTGGCTGATCCGCTGAGTGTTATGCTATTCGTCGGCAAGGTAATGGAAACGTCGCTACCGGCATTCACAGTCGGCGGCGTGGGGGCCGTTACTTTACCATGCGACAACATCCAGGCATACCAGTCAGGATCGGTCGCTGTCCAGTTATAATACGTCGTACCACTCACAGTACCCGTGCGTTTTGCTGTGCTTCTACCGGTGCCGTTGTATACTTTTTCCCACGAATTGTGACCCGTTCCATCATAGGAAGTGATTCGTGAACGCGTGGGGTCCAATGCGTATACATTATTATGAAATGGCGTGACCGAGGTGAGCGCATTGGGGTCTACGTCGCCGGTGTTGTGATGGATCCATACATACTGATTATTGGCAATGATCTGCGATGCCTTGCCATTGATCGCGTTCAGATTGGTAGACATCGGCGTAAACGTGGCAAAAGCCTGATACGTAGCAGTATTGGCATTTATGAAATCACGGATACCATAGCCGCCGGACGATAAGCCCGCCATGTGCTGCTGATTCACGTCTATAACATTCTGATAGTAACCATTGGCCCAATCCACAAACTGCTTGATGCCGTTGGTCGCCCCGTTCCAGTAACCGCTAAAGTCCTGGGGTATTAGCACGATAAATCCAACGTCGTTTGTCTTAAGCCAGTTTGCGATCTGCCCATTCAAAATATATTCGAGCGAAGCGCTCGTACCACCGCCAACGTCTTCACCAAGACCGTGAAGCCAGTAGAGCACGGGATATTTCGTGTTACCACTTGCATCATAATTGGGCGGGAGGTACTCTATATAACCCTTGATGTTACTGCTTCGGGTATTATAGGGAACCTTGGTCAATGTGCCCGTCTGCGCATTTACCGATAGCGACAGACCCCAGAGAAACAGCGTAGCAAAACATAAACGGAAGAATTGCTTCATCCCGAAGAAAGGTAAACAGGTGTTTTTCATAATTAATATAGGGGGTTAAAGTGTAATGCATAAGGAGATCTTAACAGTAACAGGGTACTTTTAAAACTAGCAAAACACCGTACGCATATGGGTACCTTTTAAAGAATATCACAGCCTATTAGTATTACTACTAAAGGAGTAACCCGGATCGAAAAAAAACATTGTTTAACCGCAGACCTTAACCGACTATCAATACATGCAACACCTATACAACGAATATTTATTTAATCCAGTATGCTTAATTTTCACCTAACGTAGCCACAAAGATCTGTAGCCAGCGTGCCGTACCGTTTTGGACATATTGATTGTATATCACCATATCACCTTGAGGCGCCCACAATACGCCATTCACGGGAGCCTCAACCGCTGGCTCCGTTATGGCCCGCGCTTCTCCCCCACGCACTGGCACAATCCAAACCCGGTTACCCGCGGCAAACGCCAGCAACCTGCCATCCGGGCTTACGTTAAACTGTGCCTGTACGGAATCATCAAGGCTGGTTATCTGGCGTATGGGGCCACCGTGTACCGACACGCCATATATCTGAATTATTCCGTTATCATCGCGCATCAGGAAGTAGATCTCGCTTCCATCGGGCGAGGTACGCAGACGATAGCGCGGTCCCTGCAAGCCCGGATGCTTACGATCCATAGTATACGTTATACGCCGCTGCTTCAAATCTTTTGGAACATTCGGACGGCTGGTTAATGTACCCTCAAGAGGTAACCCTTCTCTCGCCTGTGTTACATCATCCGGCAGATCGGCGACAAACACTTCGGTAACTACATCACCCTTTTCTGTCCGTACATTGCCCTGAAACGCTATGGCTCTTCGTACACGCGAGCCGTTCGCTTGTGTATAACCATTCTGCCCGATCCAGCATTCGTCGAATGCTTTTTCCACAGCATCGCTGCCCCAGACCGGCTGCCCGGTAACGGTGGCCGTTACTACGGCGAAATAATCTCCACTGAACTCTTCCGATGTATCTACATTTAACACGGTCACAGACCGTACAGGAGCCATTACCCCGATTGTACGCAGATCTTTTACTCCAGGTGTTCCGCTTTTCTCCAACGCCTCGAGTATGCTGTCATTATAAGTAAAGCTTACCCAACGTCCGTCACCACTCCAGGTGTGCGCATGGGTACCTCCGCGAAGCGCGCCTGGTATCAGGGGCGCTTGTAGCACGCGGGCTTCCGCGTGTCGAATTATACCGGGCTGTGTTTCACTGTATAACGCCCCGAACCGCCGCGTCATATCGTATGGACGCTCCACGTTACAGTTGTACAGCCCGTGAATAAAGATCAAAGTACCCGTAACAGGATTACACGCTACGGCACCAACGCCAGGGCCATACTCCGTTTGATGCGGTACCGTATATACACGTATAACCTCACCGGTATGAATATTCACTTTCTCAACGGAGCCGGTCCTGCCAATATGTGTATCGTCGTTTCGGGTATCGTAATAGATCCATAAACCGTCGGGCGAGAACACCTGCGTGGCATTCAGCGTATGGCCATAGGCACCGGAAGTGAGTTGTTTTACGATCATGACCGTTACGGATTTACTGTTCGCAGCCGTTTTACGGAAGTTACAATAGTGCCGGTAAAGAATATAGCCAGCGTTCCCACCATTACAGCAAGGTGCGTATGTAACGGGCTTCGCCAGGCTTCCAGTGATGGCGGCAGCCAACGCGAAAGCATGATCCATGCAATGACCAGCACACCCGTAGCTGTACCGACCTTCGCCGCCGTATTGCCGGCTGTACGGCTGAGCATTCCTAACAGGAATAACCCCAACATGCCGCCCGCAAATGCACCGGACAATGCCCACCATAAATCCAGTATGCTCGTAGTCCCTACCATTGCCACGCCCGTTGCCAGCGCTAAGGCTGCAATAAGCACGGTAGCCATGTGCAGCACCCTCACCTCCTGCTGCTCGCTGGCAGATGGCCTTACATAGCGCAGGTAGATATCGTTCAATATAACCGTTGCGCTGCTGTTAATACCACTGCTGATCGTACTCATCGCCGCCGACAACAAGGCCGCCAGAATAAGTCCGAGTAACCCGTGTGGCACATTGGTAACCATGAAGCCCGGCATAGCCTGATCGCCGTAATCCGCAGCAGTGAGCGTCTGTGCCGAAACACCACGCTGCTGGGCAACTGTTTCTTTGATTACGGCCATGGCTTCCGAGTGGTGATTGTAATAGGCATATAGCGCCGTGCCTATAAAGAAAAATACCAGCGACACGGGCACGTAGCAGTATACACACAGCCAAATGCTGCGGGCTGCCTCGCGGGCGGTGCGCGCCGTGTGATAGCGCTGCACATAGTTCTGATCTATACCGAAGTTTGTGAGGTTTATAAAGAAGCCGTACACCAGCACCACCCAGAAGGTAGGCGCACCCAGCTCTGTAATATCGAAGCTGCCAAGGCTGAACTTGTTGTCCGCAGCACCGATCGTCAGAATATCGTTTACACCGCCATCGAGTTGGGCAATAACAAGTCCCAGCACCAACAAAGCTCCGGCAGTCTTGATAATACCCTGCACCACTTCAGTCCAGATTACGGCTTCCATGCCGCCCAGCAATGTATATACCACGATACATGCGCCGCTTACGGCCATGATGATGCGTATATCTACATGAATAAGAGGTGCGAGCACCAGGGCCACTCCAAAGAATATCGCCCCCATACGGGCCAGCTGCGTGAGCAGGAAGCACACCATGGCATACGTCCGGGCCCACGGCCCGAAGCGACGCTCCAGGTGAGAGTATGCGCTTATCTCGCCGCTATGGCGATAAAACGGAACAAAGTAGCGCGTGGCCACCCAGGCTGCAAAAGGCATGGACAAGCTGAACACGAACGAGTTCCAGTTGCTGCCGAATGCTTTACCCGGAACACCCAGAAAAGTATTGCTACTGAGAAATGTGGCGTAAAGACTGATACCGAGCGCCCAGCCGGGGATCTTGCCCGATGCACGGGTAAACTGATCGATCGATGCGCGACGACGGGCGAAATAAACACCTACTCCGATCATAGCGGCGAGATAAACTGCTATGATCAGCAGGTCCGGAAGGGAAACTCCTTTCATGGCGCGAAAATAACACCCTTTACCGGCTTACCGAATCCCTGCCTGAGCAATTTACAACGGTAGAACAGGCTATTTGATCAGCTTGGCACGTGAGGCCAGCAGAGATACGCAAAGCCCCATAGCCGCCACCAGCGCAAACGAGAAACGCAGGCTTGATAAGTCGGCAATACGGCCGATAAGCGGAGGTCCCAGCAAAAAGCCGAAGAAGCTGATAGATGATACCGCTGCCAGGGCCATCCCTGCCGACATTGTGGTGGACTTACCCGCCGCCCCATACACCAGCGGCACCACGGACGATACTCCAAAACCCACCAGCAGAAAACCCGCTATGGCCGTGGCCACCATCGGGAACGCCACCGATATAACCAGGCCTGTACAGATGCATACGCCACTTAGCTGCAACATCGCTTTACGACCTAAACGGTTGGCCAGGTAGTCGCCAACGAACCGGCCACCAGTCATTGTACTCATAAAAGACAGGTAACCGAGTGGTACCAGCTTCTCGGGAGCCTGTACCGCATCCTGGAAGTAAATGCCGCTCCAGTCGAACATAGCCCCTTCGCTGAACATGCCGAAGAAACCGATGACACCAAGCCGCAGTAAATTCGAATCGGGTTTAACAAATACCGGTTGCGCGCTGGCTCTCTCACCAGAGGCCAACAGGTTTCGATAGAACATGAACATAAGCACCAGCGATGTGCACGACACAACTACGAAATGAACTTCCGTAGGTACGCGAAAGAAAACCATAACAAGTGCCGTGGCAGCGCCGGCAAAACCCGCCAGGCTCCATGCTCCGTGAAAAGACGCCATGATCGATTCACCATATAACGTCTCGACGCCAATAGCCTGAGTATTTATAGCAATGTTCACCAGGTTACCCCAAAGCCCGAATAAGAAAAGCGCCCCTACCAGGTACCACATACCCGGCGCAAAGCCGATACCCACAAGCGTCAACGCATAAAGTATAGCCCCGACGATAGCCATCTTACGGCTGCCGTAATGTGTAACCAGCCACCCCGACAACGGCAATGACACCATTAGCCCCAGCGGCAGAGCAAACAACACATTGCCCCAGATACCCTCGTCAACCTTTAGATATTGCTTTATATCAGGAATACGGCTCGCCCATGTGGCGAAGGCAAGACCCTGTACAAAGAAAAATGCCGTTACCGAAAGCCGCTTCCAGACGCGCGCTGCTTCTGCGGGCCTCCCCTGCTTATCCGGTCCCTTGTCAACGCCCTCATGCAGCGCCGGCGTTTCTCCGCTGTAGTCCATAGTGTGTTGTGTTCGTTCTGTAACCAAATCTAGCGAATAAAATGAAATATAAAGAGGCCCTTTCCACCAGGGAAAAGGGCCTCTTTCATCCGAAATTCAATCGTTACGGATTGAACCTTTTGCCAAGTGCCGATACCGAGGATACATTAAAGAACCCTACTACCGGCGTAGATCCGCTTACTTTGGTTATGTTGGTCGATACATTGGCCAGCGGCGTGGCAAACAACTCCCCAAAGCCACCAGGCCGATCGGTTTGTGTAATGACTTCATTAAGGTAATTGTACGATTCGTGTGTGATCGAGTAGATCTCTACATACACCGAATCCCCGATCTGGTAAGGCGCGATAGGCTCGTCGTTCTCGTCCTGCTCGTTGGGGTTTATACCCTGTCGTATGGGCAGGATAAATTCCACGCCGTCAAAGTCGCTTTGTGAGAAGCCTGCATCGTATGCGATCGTTATTTCGTTGGGTTTGTTCAGTAGCACGCCATTCTTATGCGCGCGTATCCAGTATGCATCACCTTTGCCTAAAGGCTCTGTTGCCCAGAACTGGCCGGTGTAGCCATCTTTATAGAACGGGCTGTCTTCGTTGCTTTCAAATGTGATGCTGTCTATTGCCGGTACGCGACCCATATATGAAGTGGCCGTGAATTCCTCTCCGTTTGCCGTTATTGAAAGCGTGTAGGTTTTCCCCACAACACCGAAGGTCTGTCCGGAAGCGGGTGTCCAGCGGTAGGTGCCCGCTTCGTTGGTATCTTCCTGGAAGATGTACTGCTGTGCATCGTTATCCGTTACCACGATCGTGGCGCCGGTAACGCCGGGAGGAAGCTTATCGTTCTCCAGGTAAGGTTGCGACATCGTGAGTTTAATGATTTGAGGCTCGGGCTTGTTGTTTACCCAGGCGTCAACCACATACACCGGGTCGGCCTTTTCAAGCTTGGGATTAATAGCGTCTTCACATGCGGAGTTGCCGAACAATACGATCACCATCCCGAACAACATCATACATTTATATACAGTATTCATAGCGGTCTGCATTAGAAGTTAAAGTTATACGAAATGGCAGGCACCATAGATCCGATAATCGAAAGCTTGGTAGCCTCGGACTGCAGCGGCTGACTCGGAGCCATCCGATCGTCGCTTTGTGAGAAATATACCGAGAACGAGTTGCGCCTCGCATATACGTTGTATACCGAGAACACGAAGTAATCGCGATTCTTACGTGGCTTACCGTTCTTCTTAAACTCTTTGCCTTCAAGACGGAA
>Ga0247783_1000198_pt1 | contig 17704 bp, 11 predicted proteins | sample UWRJL064202C5_FD_179911 | JGI IMG/M metagenome (GOLD analysis project Ga0247783, IMG submission 179911) | Plant litter microbial communities from Arlington Agricultural Research Station in Wisconsin, United States - UWRJ-L064-202C-5 | ecosystem: Environmental > Terrestrial > Plant litter >...
TGCGTCCGTCCGGATAAAAAGCAGCATTAGGTAAACCAACATCCGGCATCGCTTCTTTAGCGCTATTTAAATCGATTAGCAACGGAATAATTGGATGTGCATAGGGGCTCATGCACAGCTCAATTTGACCGGATTCCGCCAGTTTGCGATAACGCGGGCCAATCGATGCAATCAACTCACCAATTATCCCCAATAATTCGCGGCGATCCTCCAATGAATAGTGGCGCTCTTTTTGTTGCAAGCGCTGAATACGTTCATCCGAACGGCGCGGAATTTCTGCAAGCCAACTAATGTGATACCAAACGCCCAAATCAATCAGAAATTGTTCGTTCAGATAGCGACTAATAAAAGGTTTTTCATCAAAGGTGCCAACTACATTGGCAAGCTCATGATAGGCGGGGAAACGTTCGATCATCCGCTCGCGATTACCGCGCAGATACTTTTTAGCAAGATCAGTAAATGCCATAGTGCCTGGTGCTGGCAGTACCGGTTCAACCAGAGACGCCAATACGGCGTCCTTGATCTTTTTACTTTGATCTTTGAGATGCGCAGCAATTTGCTGCGCATAATCATCTAACTGTTCCAACAAAATCGGCGCAAAATTTACAACTGCTTTTGCAGCTGGCCGCGCTTCTATATGCGCGGCCATATCGACATAGTCTTTAATGGCGTGAAGATAAGTCCAGGGAAAATAATATTCGCCCGTCATAATATCGCGATAATCGGGCTGATGCATGTGCCAGAGAAATACGACCTTCGTTTTACCATTATTAGCCATTGATTTCATCCTGTCCTAACATGTCGGGGGTAACCAGCACTACACCTTTGGGAGAAACATGGAAACGTTTTTTATCCGCTTCTACGTCGTAACCAATGATAGTGCCCTCGGGAATTTTACAGCGGCGATCAATGAGTGCTTTGCGGATTTTGCAGCGGCGCCCTACTTCAACACTCGGAAATAAAACCGAATCTTCAATTTCACAATAGGAGTGAACGCGCACGCGTGGGAACAACAGGGAATGTTTTATCGCTGAACCAGAAATAATGCAACCACCAGCGATCAATGAATCAACTGCATAACCGCGACGCCCTTCGTCGTTAAATACAAATTTTGCGGGCGCCACTTGCTCTTGATAAGTCCAAATTGGCCAAGCTGCGTCGTATAAATCCAACTCGGGAGTAATCCCGGTTAATTCAAGGTTTGCTTCCCACAATGAATCAACCGTTCCCACGTCGCGCCAATAAGCATCCCCACCCGATACCGGATCGCGGAACGGGAATGCGGTGACACGATGGGATTTAATCATTGAGGGAATAATGTCTTTACCAAAATCGTGTGACGAATTGGGATTGTCGCGATCTTTTAATAATTCGCGAAATAACACTTTAGTGCTAAAAACATAAATGCCCATGGAAGCCAGTGCTTTGTCTGGTTTGCCCGGCATGGTCTCGGGATTCTTTGGCTTTTCTGTAAATTTAACAATGCGATAGTCCTTATCCATATCCATCACACCAAACGCGTGTGCGATTTCCAACGGCACTTCAATACACCCAACAGTAATATCTGCACCGCGTTCAACGTGCGCGGCGATCATTGTGCCGTAGTCCATCTTATAAACGTGGTCTCCTGCAAGAATCAATACATATTCAGGATTGTGGCGACGAATAATATCGATATTTTGCAAAACCGCGTCCGCAGTGCCGGCATACCAGGATTCGCTTAACCGTTGTTGCGCAGGCAATAACTCAACAAACTCGCCCAGTTCACCACCCAGAAATCCCCAGCCGCGCTGTACATGGCGATCGAGCGAGTGTGATTTGTATTGGGTTAATACGCTGATGCGGCGAATGCCTGAGTTAACACAATTAGAGAGGGGGAAATCGATAATGCGGAATTTGCCACCAAAATGTACTGCAGGTTTAGCGCGCCAATCTGTTAGTTGATGTAACCGAGATCCGCGTCCGCCTGCAAGAATTACCGCCAAAGTTTCTCGCGTAAGACGACTAACAAAACGCCCCGATGTTGGTGTACTCATTAATACTTATTCCTTATGGCTATTGTTTCTGAACGATGAATTTTGTGTGAATCTTATGCTTAGAGCAAGAGCAATATCAGTGCCAATAAATTGGTTTTGCTTAAGCCACAACGAAACACAAAAATTTTTATGGTGCATTTAATTCAATCCGCTTGTTCGCTTTAAATACAAAGCCAAGTGTAGTTACAAGCTTGGCATTGAATCTGCAAATATCTTTTATTCATGATCATTTTTGCAAAAAAATGGTGCAACAAAAGAAAGAGATAGTCGCTAAGCTAGTAGAGCCTAGCAGTATGACGATTTTATGTGGCTCGAAATCGGGCATAATCATAAAAATGAAAAATCAAGCGCCAAAATAATCACTTAGGAATCGATTCGATGTTGAATGTGAAGCAGGACAAACCCTTATCCCACGAGATGTTGCGCATAGTTACCGCCACCCACCACGACCCCTTTGAAGTACTTGGACGCCACCCGCTAGGCACTCACGCCACGACAGCAGCCGATACTGTTGTACGTGTCTACCTGCCCGGTGCGCGTACCGCCTCACTGGTTATTAATGAGCAACACCTTGCCCTTAATCGCGTAGAGGGCACAGATTTCTTTGAATGGTATGGTTTGGCAAAAACACTTCCTGCGCATTACGTGGTGCAGTGGAATGACCGCCATAATGTGATTCACACCGAATATGACCCTTACTCCTTTGCACCACAACTGGGCGATATTGACATGCACCTGTTTGCAGAGGGGCAACATTGGAACATCTATCAACATCTGGGTGCGCACCTGCGCACAGTGAATGGGATTGAAGGAATTTTATTTGCTACTTGGGCACCCAATGCCGAGCGGATTAGTGTCGTAGGCGACTTTAACGATTGGGACGGCCGCCATCATCCATTGCGTGTACGCGGTGGCAGCGGTTTATGGGAAGTTTTTATTCCAGGAGTAAAAGCAGGGGCCCTGTATAAGTTTGAGATCCGCAACCGCGCAACCGGCGCCGTGTTCCTTAAATCCGACCCTTATGGCCAAGCGTTTGAATTGCGCCCGCAAACTGGTTCGATCATCAAAGCACCTTCTGCTTATGAATGGCAGGATGGCGATTGGATGAATCGACGCGCCCACTGGGATTGGCAGTCGTCCCCCTTTTCCGTTTACGAAATGCACCTCGGCTCTTGGCGACGCGGCTGGGTCGGCGAATTTATGAATTATCGCGAATTGGCCCATCAGGTCGTCGATTATGTAAAACCACTCGGATTTACCCATATCGAAATCATGCCGGTCAGTGAGCATCCACTCGATGACTCCTGGGGTTACCAAACCACGGGCTACTACGCACCGACCAGCCGTTTTGGTACGCCGGACGACTTCCGCTATTTTGTGGACTATCTCCATCTTCACAATATCGGGATCATCCTCGATTGGGTGCCTGCCCACTTCCCGAAAGACGCACATGCCCTCGCCCGCTTTGATGGCTCCGCGCTTTATGAACACGAAGATCCACGCTTGGGCGAGCATCGCGATTGGGGCACCTTGATTTACAACTATGGCCGCAACGAAGTACGCAACTTTTTATTGGCCAACGCACTTTTTTGGTTGAAGGAATATCACCTTGATGGCCTGCGTGTTGATGCCGTCGCATCCATGTTGCATTTGGATTATTCGCGTGAACATGGCGAGTGGATACCCAATATCTACGGCGGCAATGAAAACCTTGAGGCCATGTCGTTTTTACAAAAACTGAACGAAGTCTGCCATGGACAACATCCTGGTGCTTTGGTGGTTGCGGAAGAATCCACCGCCTGGCCCCAAGTCACACGCCCTACCTGGGTTGGCGGTTTGGGGTTTTCAATGAAATGGAATATGGGCTGGATGCATGACACTTTGGAGTACATCAGCAAAGACCCTATTCATCGCCAGTATCACCACAATCAATTGACCTTCGGCATGATGTACGCTTTCACCGAAAATTTTATGCTGCCGTTTTCGCATGATGAAGTGGTGCACGGCAAAGGTAGCATGATCAATAAAATGCCCGGTGACGATTGGCAAAAATTCGCCAACCTACGTTTGTTGTACACCTACTTATTTACTTATCCCGGTACAAAATTATTGTTTATGGGCAGTGAGTTTGCACAGTGGAGTGAATGGGCGCAGAGCCGTACACTCGATTGGAATTTGCTCGACTATGCGCCACATCAAGGCATGCACTCGTTGGTGAAAGATTTGAATCATTGCTACACCAGCATGCCCTCACTTTATCAACGCAATTTCCGCGGCGATGGCTTTGAATGGATCGATTGCCATGACAGCACCCAATCTATTGTGAGTTACATCCGCAAAAGCGACCATGATTTCACCATAGTAATTTTAAACTTCACTCCTGTAACCCGCAGTAATTACCGTATAGGTGTACCCGTGGCAGGTGCGTATCATGAAATTTTAAATTCTGATTCGGGCTTTTATGGTGGAAGCAATTGGGGCAATGCAAATCCAATCTATTCGCAGCCGGTTCCCTGGATGAATCACCAACAATCGCTTGAAATAAATTTGCCACCTTTAGGTGCGTTGATCATTAAACTTGCTTAATTTGTTACCGAGACGGATCACTTATGCAGAAGATTTTATTTGCAACCAGTGAAGTTTACCCACTGATCAAAACCGGCGGACTTGCTGATGTTGCAGCAAGTTTGCCGCGCGCATTACTCAAGCTTGGACAAGATGTAAAAATATTGCTACCTGCCTATGCCAGTGTATTGGAAAAGGCGGCAGCTACAGGAATCAAGGAAATCGCAAAAATAGCGGTTGATGGATACATCGTATCACTCAAGCAGACTCGCTTGCCGGGTACTAAGGTGACGGTATGGTTGGTTGATATCCCGGAATTTTTTGCGCGCCCCGGCAACCCCTATTGCGGACCTGATGGCAATGACTGGTTTGATAATCACAAACGATTTTATGTGTTTGCCAAAGTTGCCGAACTCATCGCCTTGGATCAGCTCAATTTGAATTGGCAGCCAACAATTGTGCATTGTAATGACTGGCAAACAGCCTTAATTCCAGCGCTACTGTCGCTGTACAAGAACCATCCTGCCAGTGTGTTTACTATTCATAACCTCGCCTATCGCGGACTATTCTCTTATCAAGCTTTTGCAGAGTTAAATTTGCCCGCAGTGTTTTGGCACCATGAGCGTTTGGAGTTTTATGGGCAAATGTCTTTTATCAAAGGCGGTTTGGCCTTTGCAGATTACATCACAACCGTAAGCCCCAGTTACGCACTGGAAATTCAACGCCCGGAATTTGGTAATGGATTGGACGGATTAATACGCTACCGCAATGATTCTATTGCCGGCATATTAAATGGCATAGACACCGACGAGTGGAATCCGGGAACTGATCCGCATCTCACGTGCAATTACAATCGCCGTACACTTGGCAATAAGACAAAAAATAAACTCGCGCTACAGGAAGAACTCGGTCTTGCTATTGATGCAGAAATTCCTTTGCTTGGATTCGTCGGGCGCTTGGTGGATCAAAAAGGTGTCGATCTAATTCTGGCTCAAATGAATCAATTGCTGAGCCAGGATTGCCAATTAGTCATTTTAGGCAGTGGTTTCCCCCACTATGAAAAGGCCTTAAAAAATATTGCCGCACAGTATCCATCAAAAGTAGCCGTCACCCTTGGGTACAACGAAGCCTTTGCCCATCGTATTGAAGCGAGCAGCGATATTTTTATAATGCCCTCTATTTTTGAACCCTGCGGCTTAAACCAAATGTATAGCCTACGTTACGGCACTTTACCTATTGTTCATGCGGTTGGTGGGCTGCGCGATACAGTGTTTGAAGAAACACAAGAAAACTCTCTCGTGAAAGCAAATGGTTTTGTGTTTAACGGTGCCTCTGCAGAAGAATTATTTTCTGCAATCCAAAGGGCGATTGCGCTATTCCAACACAAAGACCAATGGAAGGAATTACAACTGAATGCAATGAGTCAAGATTTTTCCTGGGACGTTAGCGCCAAGGACTATATTATCATCTATGAAAAAATAACAGGGAGTGAAAATAGCAGATTGTAATGTGTCGACGTTGTTTACAGTTGTCGCCTCAGCAAACAAAAATTATTTTTTTACTTATTGATTTTATTGTTATTTCAGCTGGCGGCTTGATTTTTGCTTTGACAATTTCTGCGCCAACTGCGCATTAATCCACTTTTTGGAAAGAATAAGGAACATATATGAAAAATGTACTTAAACTGGCAATTGCTGCAACGGCGTTGACTGCTGCAACATTTGCATCTGCTGCAACTATTAATCTGACTGGTACCGTTCGTGACATCGATGTTGCGCATCCAGACTTTGAAGATTGGTGCTGTGGTGCCGAACTTGGTCTGGTAAAAAATACTCTGGGAGCCGATGGTACTCCGGTATTTGATGGTGGCGATGCATTGACGACAGCTGATAACTTTGCCGATTGGTTTTCCACTGGGACTCACAATGTATTAGGCGAGGTATCACATAATCTTACCTTGGAAAATAGTATTTCTGCACCGAACGTATACAGCTATTCCAATCCTGACTTTTTCCCAATCGATGGTGCTTTGGGTGGCAATCAAGGTAACCCTCATAACTATCATTTCACCTTTCGTTTGAATACATCATTTACCTACCAAGGTGGTGAGGAATTTACATTCACTGGCGATGATGATGTTTGGGTATTTATCGATGATAAGTTGGTAATTGATTTGGGTGGCGTACATGGTGCCATATCAAAAAACGTAGTTTTGGATACCTTGGGTCTTACTGCAGGTAATGATTACTCTTTTGATCTGTTCTTTGCTGAACGCCACACCACTCAGTCAAACTTCCGCATTGATACCTCAATTCAACTCAAGCCAGACACTCACACTGTACCAGAGCCGTCTACACTGTTGCTTTTGGGAATGGGTCTGATCGGTCTCGGCGCTGCACGTCGTAAGTCAAAGGCTTAATAGTTTTTGTAGCTTTTATACGCTAGAGCCTGAACTTAAAAAGGCGAATCACTCAACTGTGATTCGCCTTTTTAAATGTAGATCATAATTTTGGAATGGCTGCCAATAACTGGCGGGTATACTCTTGTTGCGGTGCCGAAAAAAGTTGTTCTGTTTGCCCTTCTTCGACCAACTTCCCCTTTTGCATGACCACCACCCGATCACATAAGTAGCGCACGACTGACATATCATGCGATATAAACAACATAGTCAAATTATGCTTTTGTGTAAGTTCCAGCAATAGCGCCAGTATTTGTGCACGAATCGTGACATCCAGTGCTGATACTGGTTCGTCCGCAATAATCAATTTTGGCTTTAATGCAATCGCGCGAGCAATCGCGATGCGCTGACGTTGACCACCAGAAAATTCGTGCGGATATTTGCGAATGAAACGTCTATCCAAGCCGACATCATCCATCAGTTCGTTAACTTGATCCAGCACTGTATTTTTAGTCGCCATTCCATGAACTAGCAGCGGCTCTGCCAACGTATCAAATACAGTCATGCGTGGATTTAACGATGCATAAGGATCCTGGAAAATCATCTGAATGTCGCGACGCATTTCTTTGAGATCAGTGGAGGATAAATCCAGCAAGTTTTTCCCATTGAAAATCACTTCTCCGGCCTGGGCATCTACTAAGCGAATAACACTTCTGCCCAGAGTAGATTTTCCTGAGCCTGACTCGCCTACCAAACCTAAAATTTCACCGCGTCGAATATTGATACTGACGCTCTCCACTCCGCGCGAAAATTGTTTTATGCGGCGAAAAATGCCACCAGTATGCACTGCATAGCCAACTTGAAGATGTTTCACATCCAGTAGGGGTGGCTCATCAATACTTTCTGCACTGGGAAATGGTTTGGCAGTAGTTAACACGGCGCTGAGCAGTTTTTTAGTATAGGGCTGGACTGGGTTCTTAAATATTGCTTCGGTGGTACCCTGCTCCACCAATTGCCCTTTTTCCATCACCAATACGTTATCTGCCATTTGCACGGCCACACCCAAATCATGAGTAATAAAAATGACCGATAAGTGGTGGTTCTTCTGTAATTTTTTTATCAGCGCAAGAATTTGCGCTTGCACGGTGACATCTAAGGCAGTAGTTGGTTCATCGGCAATTAATATTTCCGGCTCAGCCAGTAATGCCATGGCAATCATAACACGCTGGCGCATACCACCAGAAAATTGATACGGATATTCATCAATACGTGTTGAAGCATCATCAATGCCTACTTCAACTAACGAGGCGATTGATCTTTCACGCGCTGCTTTTTTATCCATACTCTTGTGTTGCAATAAGACTTCGATCAATTGATCTGCAATCCGCATATAAGGATTCAAGCAGGTCATTGGATCCTGAAAAATCATCGCGATCTTATTGCCGCGCACGTGACGAAGATCTGCCTCCGACATTTGCAACAAATCTTTGCCGTGAAACAAGGCTTTGCCCGATTCGATTTTTCCGGGTGGGGTTGGAATTAAACCGAGGAGTGCATAACAAGCAACCGACTTTCCAGAGCCTGACTCACCGACAATCCCCAACACCTTGCCTGCCTCAAGCGAAAAACTTAAATTTTCAACTGCAACTGTTTGACCATTGCGGGTATTAAACAGCACCCGCAAATTTTCCACGCTGAGTATTTTTTCATTGCTCATGATTTAGTCCTTGGATGCTCGTGGGTCAAGCGCATCGCGCAAACCATCACCCAGGAAATTAAGTGAAAACAAGGTGATCGTTAAGACCAGGCCAGGAAAAATCAGTAACCATGGGTACTCTTCCATTGTTTCCACTCCACCGGAAATCAATGACCCCCAAGAGCTGGCTGGGGGTTGAATCCCTAATCCCAAAAAGCTTAAAAAAGATTCCAGTAAAATTACACTCGGGATGGTTAGTGTGGTGTAGACAATCACCGGGCCGAGCACATTGGGAATTAAATGTCGTGAAATAATTCGCCAGGGCGACAACCCCATAGATACAGCCGCTTCTACAAATTCCTGCCGTTTAATTGTTAAAACCTGACCGCGCACAATACGCGCCATGGTCAACCACTCTACGGCACCAATGGCCAAAAACAACAACAGCATGCTGCTGCCAAAAATAACGGTGAGCAAGATAATAAATATAGTGAAAGGTAATGCGTAAAGTGCATCAACAATACGCATCATAACTGCATCAACACGGCCGCCGGTAAAGCCTGCAATGGCTCCCCATAAGACCCCAATGGTGAGTGCTACAGATGTTGCAATAAATCCCACCATTAATGAGATACGGCTACCGTACATAATGCGTGTGAGTTGATCTCGCCCTAAGGCATCCGTTCCCAACCAATGTTCTGCAGAAGGTGGTGATGCCCCTAGGTCAAGATTTTGTTCGTCATAGGAATAAGGGGCGACCCAGGGGGTAAGTAATGAAATGCAAATCATAAAAAGTAGAATAAATAGTCCGGTCATCGCCATTTTATTTTTACGTAACCGAGCATATGCATCTTGGGTTAAGGATGTGCCCTTTTCGAAAGACTGTAATTGATCAGCCAATATAATGTTCGACATAATTAATTTCCGCTCCGCAATTCTTGGCGCAGTTTGGGGTTTAACCATACGAGCACGATGTCCGCGAGCAAATTAAACAAGATAATGAGTGACGCAAAAAAGATCGTGAACCCTAAAATCATGGTGTAATCGCGATTGAATGCTGCCATTACATAAAATCGTCCTAGCCCGGGGATTTGAAAAATTGATTCGACAATAAAAGAACCGGCGAGCAACCCTGCGATGGCGGGACCTAAAAATGAAATTACGGGGGTGATGCCACCGCGCAACGCATGCACGAAAACAATACGCGCACGAGACAAGCCTTTTGCGCGCGCAGTGCGGATATAATCTTGCGATAGCACCTCCAGCATACCTCCGCGAGTAATGCGCGCAATATAAGCGGCATAGGCAAAACCCAATGTAATTGAAGGAAGGACTTTATCGCCGGGAATTTGCCCCCAACCTGCAACAGGGAACCACCCCAACCAAATTCCGAAGACCAATAATAGAATTGGCCCCAGTACAAAGGTAGGCATGCAAATTCCAATCATTGCCGATGTCATTGGAATATAATCTTGTAGGCTATTAGGTTTTAATGAGGCAAATATCCCCGCTGCAAGTCCGACAATTAGTGCAAATACAATTGCATAGAATGACAACTCAACCGTTGCCGGGAACCCTGCAGCAATAAGGTCATTAACACTGTGAGTAGGATATTTAAAGGATGGACCAAAATCTCCCCGCAAAAGATTACCCATATAATCTAGGTATTGTTTCCACAAGGGGTCGTCCAGATGGTAGCGCTCGTTAAGCTTTTTCATCACTTCAACCGGCACTGCTCGATCTTTATCAAAGGGGCCGCCCGGTGCGGCATGCACCATAAAAAAAGTTGCAGTAATTACCAGTAACAAAACTGGGATGGCCTGCAGCAATCGTTTGAAAATAAAAATCAGCATGCCAACCTCATTTTTTACTGGATTCGAGATAAATATACTTATAAGGATGGTAATCCATAATATTCATGTCGTACCCCTTAACGTCTGTCGACAAAAGATTGTTAGTCGAATAGTTATAAACAGGGATTAAAGGAGCCTCTTCTACTAAGATTTTCTCTGCCTCCTGAAACAACTCATATCGCTCCTCGCGGCTTTTAGCTGACGTCGCCGCCCGAATTAGCTCGTCATATTTTTTATTCGACCAACCACTTCTGTTGTTCCCTCCTCCCGTAATAAAGATTTCCAAAAATGTATTGGGATCAACATAATCACCGACCCACGCCATTCGGGTAATTTGATAATTCAGTAATTTTTGATTATTCAAAAATACTTTCCACTCCTGATTTTGCAGTGTTACGTGAATGTTGAGATTTTTCTTCCACATTTGTTGAACAGCTTGAGCGACTTTTTGATGATCCTCTGATGTGTTGTATATAAGCTCGATGGGTGGCATCCCTTCTCCATTTGGATAGCCCGCTTCAGCTAGGAGTTTCCTCGCCAAATCAAGATCGTAAGACATTTTTGCCCTTGAGGTATATCCCAGCACATCTGGAGGCGTCAATGCATAAGCTGGTATTTGCTCCCCTTTGGTAATATTTTTAGTGATCGCTTCTCTATCAATAGAATAAGCGAGCGCCTTGCGAACACGAACATCATTCATTGGTGGCTTGGTAACATTAAACATATAATAATAGGTAGCTAGATAAGGGAATGTAACGTACTCGGGATTATTGGCTTTTTTATATTTTTCGATTTTTGCGTAGGGCATCCATTCGGTTTTGTGTAATTGCCGGGCCTTAAACATTCTTTCTTCAGCCAACAACTGCTCTATAGGATAAAAGTGAATCTCTTTTAGCCTGACTGTTTTTGCGTCCCAGTAGTAGGGATTTGCTGTTACTGAAAACACTTTTCCAGGGGTCCATTCATGCACAACAAACGGACCATTACCAACAAAATTTTCCGGTCTTGTCCAGGTTGAGTCCCTTTCGTCTATGGGGGAAAACTTACTTATGGTATCGATATGCACCGGAAACATACTGTGATGATCGAGAAGCTGGAGAAAATAGGGAGTAGGATTTTCCAACTCAATTCGCAAAGTATTATCGTCAAGCGCCTTGACTCCGACATCAGAGAAGTTTTTTACCTCCTGCCTAAAAAATTTCTCTGCGTTTTTTAAAACAAAAAGTGACTCAACATATTCATTGGCCAATGCCGGTAGCAACGCGCGATGCCAGGACTTAACAAAATCGTCCGCGACTAATTTTTCTCCGTTAGACCATTTGGCATTTTCGCGAATGTGAAATGTATACACCAACCCATCATCCGATATCTGCCATGTATCGGCGACGGCGGGCATAATCTCCAGCGTTTTGGGGTGTTTCGCCACTAAACCTTCAAACAATGCCATCTGTATGTGGTATTCCGGCACCCCTGTAGATGTATGTGGATCAACAGATGAAGGTTCTGTGCCATTCCCTATATGCATTATTTGCTGCTCGGTACCGAGATCTACCAGTTTTTTTCTATCCCCACAGGCCAACAAGCAAAACAAACAAGCCGCGATAAGAGAAAACTTGAGACTTAATTTCATAACAAAAAACCAGATAAATAAATTCAAACTGAAGAGCAAGTATTCCAAGAATGCATGCAATTAGGTTATTCAACAGACAAGTCTTTAGCAAACGCATCAAAACTATAAGGGCGACCTAAAAAATCTTGTACTAAATCAGCAGCATCCTTTGCACCACCGGGCTTAAGCACAGTCTCCCGGTATTGCCGTGCGACATCAGGGTTGCGTAGTCCTTTTTTTGCAAACTCACTGTGCATATCTGCTGCTATGACCAGAGACCACATATACGTGTAATAAATTGATGAATAACCATTTAAATGGCCAAAGCTGGCATAAAAATAAGTGTTATCGACATAACCAAAGGGTGAATAGGTGGACTGAATATTCTCCATTATCTGATCCAACTCCATGGTCGCCGGCTCCTTGTTATAAAGACCAAGCGAGAGTGCAGCGTAAAATAATTGGTGTTTGGTCCACATGGCGCGCCCGAAGTCACGAGCCGCAATCATTTTGTTAACCAGTACCAGAGGAATAACTTCATCTTTATCATTACGAGCAAAAGTTGCAAGTGTTTCAGCATCCCACACCCACTCTTCCAACATTTGTGATGGCGCTTCTACAAAATCCCACTCTGCTTTTATACCAGAGAAGTACATCCAGCGCTGGTCAGTTCCTGCAAAGATGTTATGTAGCAAGTGGCCAAACTCATGTAAAAAAGTTTCCACATCGGCATGTTCCATTAGGCCAGAGCTACCATTCCCACCGGGGAAATTACATATCAGGGCAGCTTCAGGTAGCTGCACACCAGTGATGCCGTTAATGATGGAAAATTCTGCCGCATGACTATATTTCCCTTCGCGCGGATGCATATCCAAGTAGAAGCGACCAATGACTTTGCCCCCATCCAGAACCTCATACGCATCGACCGAGTCATGCCAGACTTGGGTTTTCCAAGGTCTGATGGTAATGCCAAACATGGTTTGGGTTAGATCAAAAATGCCTTGCCTCACTTTATCATAGTGGAAATATTGCCTGACCTCTTGTGCATTGACCTGATATTGCTCCTTCTTAACCAACTCTTCCAAATACGTTTTTTGCCAATCGGCCACCTTGGTCGCAGTTGGATCAATTTTTTGTAACCGTTTTAATAATTGATTGTATTCAACCTGCGCACGCGGTGTCGCAATGCCAGAGACCTTATCAATAAAAGCTTGGGCATTCTCTGGTGTTTTAATCATTTTATCTTCGGTAATAAACGCAGCATAATTTTTATAGCCGAGAAGATTGGCTAATTCATGGCGTTTACTGAGCAACTCATGTAGTACTTTTTTGTTTTCAGGATATGCCTGCTGCCTGAAGATGATATAAAACTGCCTGCGTAATTCATCACTTTCTGCATATTGCATAAACGGCATATAGTCAGGATAGGCTGTAGTGAGTACAATTTTCCCTTCCTTATCAGGTTTGTGCGAATCGATATAATCCTGCGGGAGACCTTTTAAATCAGCAGCCGAGGTTAGTGTTAACTGGCGAGCACCATCGCGAATATTTTTATCAAATGACTGCCCAATTAAATTGATTTCTTCGTTTAGTTTTTTTATTCGGTCGCGAGTATTTTTATCTTTATCTACTCCCGCGCGCTTAAAATCGCGCAGCATATGTTCAACAAAGCGCTGATCGAGAGCATTCAGATTTTTGATATCTATAGCGGCAATATGATTATAGAGCGGACGCGATAAACTGATCTCACCAGTCAACTCAACAAATTTTTGCTCGCACTGCTCCGCGCTGGTACGCACTGCTGCATTGGGATAAACATTGGCGTAGAGGCCAGCTAAATTCATCTGCCGATCCACTATCAAATCCATATCATTAATGGCTTGTAATAATGTTGGGGTTGTATAAGTTTTATGAGCGGTGGAAAAGCCTGCCAACTGGGCGACCACTTGTTGATAGTCTCCTTGGCAGCGACTGAGATAAAGAGCTGCCTCTGGGTCTTTTGATAAAACCCATTCTGAGCTGGCACCTTGAGTGGCAGGTGGGTTTATATCTTGAGATTTTAATGAACATCCAAACATAATTCCAAAAACGATATATATGCCTGCAAACCGGAAAAATATTGATTGGCTGCAGGGTTTGAACAGCCCAAAAAGAGCCTGGGAAAACACCATAATCCCCTCCTACTGGAATCTAGAGAATAAATTGATAAAGATTGTTAGCCTGTGGTGCTGAAAGCGTACTTCAGTGAATGGTAGTACAGTTTGACTGACAAACAAAGCATTCCAAAAACCTATATTTTATAAGTACTTAAGGCAATCACATAAGCAATTTTCTCAAGTTAAAAAACGGGTACCTATAACCAGTAATTGGGGATGCTCATGTTTCCCAACAAAGTTACAGATTGCTGCTAAGCTTCAAGTAAATCCCCTCCCTTCCTCAGACCGACTATAGCAAGATCTGAACTATGCGAGATTATTTGCTCACCGAAGAACAACGCGATTGTCTTCAGGAGATTACCAATATCGCCATGGGTCAGGCTGGCTCTCATTTGGCACGCTTGTTAGATGTTTTTGTGGTGCTGTCCATCCCACATGTGAGCGTACTTAACCCCACCGATATAGCCATGGCATTGCAGTCATTAAACCGCGAAAGTCGTAATGACATAGTACATGGGGTATGCCAAGGCTTTATTGGAGGCGGGATTGCTGGCGAGGCAATGCTGATATTTCACCAAACCGATTTTGATGATCTTGCCAAACTACTTAAATATGACCGGATGACGGATGAGCAAGCACAGTACGAACTATTGATGGATACTGCTAATGTATTAAATGGAGCATGCTTGAGGGGATTTGCAGAGCAACTTGATACGCACTTCAGCTTTGGCCCCCCCATGCTGCTAGGACAGCATTGCAATATCACTGACCTCTTGCAAAACAATAATATGAAGTGGAAACAGGCGCTGGTAGTTGAGATCAACTATTCTATTGAAAATCATAAAATTAATTGTGACTTATTATTAGTGGTGGCAGAACACTCTATTTTCGGCCTGACTGAAAAGCTTAATTACCTACTTGATTAGGTTAAACGATAGCAATGGAAACTAGTGAAGATCCCAGTAAGATATTCAAGGATGCCCACTGGCAAATGGACATCCTGCAGAATATTGACGTTGGCCTTGTGGTAATGAACCAGGACTATACCATCGAAGTATGGAATAGCTTCATGCAAAACCACAGCGGGAAAAGGCCAGAAGATGCGCTTGGTAAAAGTTTATTTGTGGTTTTTCCAGAGCTGCCCGAGCAATGGTTTAGGCATAAAGCACAATCCGTCTTTATTTTGCAAAATACTGCCTTTACCACCTGGGAGCAGCGCCCCTATTTATTGCGCTTTCCCCATTACCGCCCTATCACTGGCACTGCCGAACATATGTATCAAAATAGTACGATTATTCCACTTATTGATACAAAAAATGAGGTTGGTCATATCTGTCTAGTAATCTACGATGTCACAGACACTGCCGTGAATAAATTGGCGCAGCAACAGGCTAATAAGCAACTCCAAAACCTCAGCCGCACAGATCATTTGACTGCGCTATTTAATCGTGGCTATTGGGAGCTTCGTTTAATTGAAGAGTTCAAGCGGTATGACCGTTATGAGCAATCATCAAGCCTCGTTATGCTGGACATTGATCACTTTAAAAAAATCAATGATAAGTATGGGCATACCATAGGTGATGAAGCGATCCGAGGTGTAAGCCGGGTCATTAAAGAGCAAGTACGCGATTTGGATATCGCGGGTCGCTATGGCGGTGAAGAATTTGGAATAGTGCTTACTAACACCAATGGCGACGGTGCCTGTGTGTTTGCAGAACGTCTGCGTGCCTCGATTGAAAAGCTCACCATATACACAGAAGGGCACGAAATAAAATTTACCGTTAGCTTGGGAGTGGCTGAGATAACAGACAAAATCCATGACCATCGCAACTGGATTGAAAAAGCTGACCAAGCGCTTTATAAATCCAAAGAAGCTGGTCGAAATCGATGCACTATGCTTTCTTGATCTATTTAAACACACGGTATAAAAAAGGCTCCCGAAGGAGCCTTTTTTATACCGAATAATATTTACTGTGTAATATCAGCTGCATCTTTCAAGAATTTTTGGTAGCTGGAGAAATCATTCTTACCATAAATACTCCCCAACTGTGCCGTAATAGCAGTCTTCTGCTCTGGCGTCACCTTTTCATAGCTGCCAGGAGTTACTGCGTCTACAACCACTACAGCCATATCGCCCCCGGCAGTTATTACATTGCCAAATGTCGATGAGCCAAGAATAGGTTTATTCATAGTAAATGCATAACGTAACACATCAGCATCAAGCTCAGCGGTGCTGCGTGTAGCAGCTTTAGCCTGCTTCAATTCAACACCGGCAGCCTTGCTCAATTCAGAGAAGTTTGCACCTGATTTTAAATCAGCAATCAGCTTAGCGGCTTGCTCTGCGAGTAATGTTTTGGCCTTTTGATCCTTCAATGTATTTGTAATCTGATCCTGCACGCTGGTAAGTGGCTTCACTTGACTAGGCTTATAATCAGTTTTTTTCAATACAACTACATTGCTTGTATCAATTTCAATAACATCACTGCTATTACCTTCCTGCAATACTTCGGTAGAAAACGCGGCAGCAACCACTTTGGCATTTGCCATTAGATCTTTGCCCTTACTGCGCTCAAACAGGCCGGAATTTTCAGCTTTGAGGCCAAGTTCCTGCGCAACTTCAGCAAGATTTTCAGCGTTGTAAGACAGATCGCGCAATTTTTCCAATTGGGCAACAAATAACCCTTCAGCTTCTGCACGCTTGAGCTGGTCTTCAATGCTTGCCTTCTGCTCTTCAAATGTAGGCGGCTCGGAACCTTTCTCCGCTAAAAGTTTAACAAAATGTGTTCCTGCGTCAGTTTTAACTGCCGCTGAAACCTCGCCCACTTTTAATCCGGCAAGTGCAGCTTCAAACTCAGCAGGGAACGCATCACCTTTAGTAAATCCAAGATCCCCACCCTGTTCTTTACTACCCAAATCATCAGAGAATTCTTTTGCAAGTACAGCAAAATCTTCACCCGCAGCAAGTTTGTCTGCAATAGTTTTAACCTTTGCTTGATTGTCGCCCTCAACAAGAATGTGAGCAGCCTGGCGCTCTGGGGCGGCAACAAAAGAGGAAAGATTTTGTTCATATTGCTTACGCACCTGCTCCTCAGTAACAGAAATATTTTTCATTAAGTCAGTGACGCTGAGAACCATAAAGTCAACAGCGACCTGCTCTTCACTAGTGAACATTTGCTGATTAGCATCGTAATAAGCTTGGATTTCTGCGGGGTCAACCTCGATTGACTCACGAACCTTCATCGCAGGTAAAATCACATAACCGAGATCCCGCGATTGAAAGCTTAGAGCAACTACATCATCAAGCTGAAATGGTGTGGCAAAAGCAGTAGCGCTAATGCCTGCTTGCAATTGATTGATAACCAACTCGTCAGATAAAACTTTGGCGTATGTG
>Ga0247783_1000199_pt1 | contig 17629 bp, 18 predicted proteins | sample UWRJL064202C5_FD_179911 | JGI IMG/M metagenome (GOLD analysis project Ga0247783, IMG submission 179911) | Plant litter microbial communities from Arlington Agricultural Research Station in Wisconsin, United States - UWRJ-L064-202C-5 | ecosystem: Environmental > Terrestrial > Plant litter >...
GCTGGTACGCAAGCAGGAGGCAGGATGGGCGTACGTGAAGGTGGGCCGATAAGTGCGGATTCTCTTTTGAAGTCACTCTAACCGGATAGGAGAGCCGCAAGGATGTCGATGTTGCTTCCTCTCTCCGGATACGGATCGGGGATCGCCGATGGTTGCGCGGCTTTCGCATCCTGCGCTAACGTTGGGATACAAACCGGAAATCCGGTCGTTATCGAGCAAAGACAATGTCTGAAAACTCCACATCCGTCCGCATGGACAAGTTTCTTTGGGCGGCGCGTTTCTTCAAAACGCGCGCCCTCGCCGCGCGTGCGTGCGAGCTGAACCGCGTCCAGTCCAACGGCCATGTTGCGAAGCCCGCGCGCGATGTTCGCGTGGGCGATATGCTTCGGATCACTTCTCCAGCCGGGGAGTACGAGATCAAGGTTCTTCTGCTGAGCGAGATGCGTGGCCCGGCGGCGGTGGCGCAGACGCTCTTTGAAGAGACGGAGGCCAGCCGCGATCTGCGCGCCAAGGCCGCGGCAGAGCGCAAGGCACTGGCTCACTTCGAGCCCAGCGTTCGGCCAACCAAGCGCGACCGGCGCATGATTCACAGCTTCCGCGGCGACTGAAGGCTAGATCCCCAATTCTGTCTGGATCGCTGCGGCGATGGCGTTGGCGTGCTGCCGCATCAGGGCTTCGTCTTCTGCTTCGATCATCACGCGAGCCAGGGCTTCCGTTCCTGAGTAGCGAATCACGACGCGGCCGCTCTCGGCGAGTTCCACTTCCGCAGCGGAGATCGAGGAGACGACGGTGGGAATGGTGTCGAGCGCTCTTTTCTCGCGCACTTTCACATTCACGATCACCTGCGGGAAGACCTTGAGATCGCTGGTCAATTCGGCAAGGGATTTGCGCGAGCGGTGAAGGATGTCCAGTAGAAGGAGCGCGGTGAGGAGACCGTCGCCGGTGGTGGAGCGACCGCTGAAGAGAATGTGGCCGCTCTGCTCTCCTCCGAGCGATGCGCCTGTTTTGATCATCTGCTCAAGTACGTACTTGTCACCGACGTTGGCGCGCACCATGCGGATACCGCTGCGCTTCAGCGCGGCTTCTAGCCCCATATTGCTCATCGTAGTCGCCACGACGAGATCGTCATGGAGCAAGCCGCGTTCTTTGAGATCGCGTGCAGCGAGGAGCATCACGGCATCGCCGTTGACGACCTTGCCGTTCTCATCCGCGAAGAGCACGCGGTCGGCATCGCCATCGAAAGTGATGCCGAGATCTGCCTTCTCCGCGAGAACCATCTTTGCGACGATTTCGGGATGCAGAGCACCGCAGTTCTCGTTGATATTGCGACCGTCAGGGCTGGCGTTGTGAATGCGGATTTCGCCGCCCAGGCCGAGGAAGAGTTGCGGCGCGACGGACGAAGCTGCACCGTTGGCACAGTCGATCACGATCCGCTTGCCGTCGAGCGAGAGGCCGTCCACTGCGGCCTTCAGCGCCAGAACATATTCGGCGCGATCGGACTCTTCGACCTCTGGCGGTGTAGCTTCGGTTTCGAGTACATCGGAGGCGAGGATCTTGAAGATCTCTTCTTCAATGGCAAGCTCTGTTGCGTCCGCGAGCTTGTATCCATCCGGGCCGAAGACCTTGATTCCGTTGTCTTGCCAGGGATTGTGCGAGGCCGAGATGACGATGCCCGCGCTGAAGCCGTGCGCGCGTGTGAGGAAGGCGATGGCTGGCGTGGTGATTACTCCAGCGCTCTCCACTGCGGCTCCGCCCTTGCGAAGACCTGCGGTGATGGTGGCAGAGATCCATTCGCTGGATTCGCGCGTGTCCATGCCGAGGACGATCTTTGGCTGCGTGCCGTCGCTGGCGACGTGATGCGCCATGGCGACGCCGACGGCGAAGATCGTGCGCTTATCCAGGGGAGCAACGCCTGCCACTCCGCGAATTCCATCGGTTCCAAATAGCTTTCTCATGCGTTTCCTTCGTCACCCGTGACGCGGGCTTTAATTTCGCCGGACGCGAGCCGTGCCACGATGGCATCGCCATCCTGCACCTTAGCAGCGTTCCGTAATAATCTTCCATGCACGTCGAAGACCAAAGCGTATCCGCGGCGCAGCACAGACTCCGGGCTCAGGGCGCGCAGACGCGCGTCCTCGGTTCGTAAGTGCATGCGCAATCGCTGCAGCGGAGCGATCATGCTGGCGCCGAGTCTCTGCTCCAACATCGTGAAAAGCCTTCTGTCCGCGTCCACGCGACGCCCTGCGTCCTGCCGCGCGAGTCTGTGTTCCACACCAGTGACGAGGGCGGTCTGCCGTTGGAGCAGAGTGGATATCGCACTCTCCGCGCGAAAACGCAGGGCGTCCACGTGCTGCTGGCGACGCTCTACGGCATCGCGCACGCGGCTCACAGCGATGGCCGCGTTCAGCCGCGCGAAGCTCTGCCGTGCGTGCATCTGCTGGTAGCGCATCGCACGCTCCAGCCTGGTTTCAAGCGAATGGACCTGCTCCCCCACGCGGTGCTGGTGCTCTGTGATGAGTTCGGCGGCAGCGGATGGTGTGGGAGCTCTCAGGTCAGCAACGAAGTCCGCAATCGTAAAGTCGGTCTCGTGGCCGATGGCGGAGACTGTGGGAAGATCGCTCGCGGCGATGGCGCGCGCGAGGGACTCGTTGTTGAATCCCCAGAGATCTTCTGTCGATCCGCCGCCACGCGCGATGAGGATCAGATCGACCTTCGGCTCTGCTTCGGAATTGAAGTAGGCGATCCCTGCGCGCACTTCGTCTGCGGACTCCGCGCCCTGCATCAGGGCCGGATAGATGAGCAGGTTGAGGCAGGCGTGCCGTCGCCGGGAGATGTTGGCGATGTCGCGGAGGACAGCGCCCGCCGTCGACGTAATTATGCCGATGGTCTTGGGAAAACGTGGCAAGGCACGCTTACGATCCGCGTCGAAGAGACCTTCGGAGAGTAGCTTCTGCCGCAGTTGTTCGCAGGCCAGACGCAGTGCGCCTTCGCCGCGCGGTTCCAGGGTCTCTGCGATGAGCTGCAACTGTCCGCGACTCTCGTAGACCGAAACGCTTCCGCGGACGAGCACCGACTGTCCGTCCTCGGGCTTCCACCGCAGAAGCATCGCCTGCCTGCGAAAGAGGACCACCGGCAACTGCGCATCGCCGTCCTTCAGGGTGAAATAGACGTGTCCGCTAGGTGCGGAACGGCAGTTGGAGATCTCGCCTTCCACCCACTCGTCGTTGTAGTCCTTCTCTACGTGTCCGCGCAGATCGGCGACAAGCGAGCGCACGGTCCAGACCTTGCGTTCCTTTTTAGGAGGGTCGATTTTGGCAATTTTTGGAGGGGGTTCGGTCTGTTCGACAAAGAGAAGACCTAGTTGGCCCTGGACGTCCGTGGGTGCGGGTTGGCGGACGGGCGCGGCTTTTCGTGGACGCTTGTGAAACGCGGCCAGAGAGGTCGGCGTGGATTCGTCAGCAGCCATAGCAAAGGAAAGTCTAGCAGCGGTGCGGGTGTCTTGTTACCTGCGCATCCGGCCAAAGAGGTAGAACAAAAGCGACAGAACGACGCTGAAGAGTATGGACGTCATGAGCGGGAAGGAGACGGACCATCCTTTGCCGCGCCAGTTCATGTCTCCAGGGAGGCGGCCGAGTGGAACGCCTATCCGGCCAAAGAGAAGAACGGCTGCTCCGAGGACGCAGAGGAGAAATCCCGCGCCCAGAAGCAGCCGTCCCAGGTCCTGCATGCTTACTGAACCGGTGCGCCGGTGAGCTTCTGCGCGGCCATTTCGCCTGCAGCGGACTTCGCGTCCTTGTCCTTCAGCTGCGCGTAGATCTTCTTGGCTTCGGCGGGCTTGTTCTCTGCTTCATAGAGATCAGCAAGCTGCATCTGGGCCAGACCTGCGGGAACGACGGTCGTCGGCTTCTCGGAGAGGTGCTTATAGATCTCGATCGCGTCGGCGTCGCGTCCGCTCTGACGGTAGAGGTGCGCGAGGGCCAGGTTCGCGAGCGAACCCGTATCTCCGTTCCAACCGGAGGCGACTTCCTTCAGCGTCTTTTCGGCGGTGGCGGTCTGTCCGCTCTCCGCAGCCGTAACTCCAGCCATGTACTTGGCGTTGCGACCGGCTGAGGTCATGCCGTACTTATCGGCGACGACGGAAAATTCGCCGTATGCCTGCTTAGCCTTCTCCGCATCGGTTGGAAAGCTCTTCGTTCCAGGGGGGAGCGGTCCCTGCGAGGCGACTGGAGACTCGTAGGTGCGCATGGCGGCATCGAACTGCTGCTGCGCACTGGCGGAACGGGCGTTGTAGATCAAGACGGAACCGACCACGACGAGGATCAAGACCAGCAGCGCCGAAACCGCGAGGACAAGCTTCTGGCGATTCTGGTTGGCCCAGTCCGCAACAGTGGGCGTGTGGGCGAGGTCTGGCTTGGTCGAACGGATGTGCGTTTCCACGGGTGTTCCTTCTTGCAAAAGAGTGTCTGCTTCGATCCATTTTGAGGGGTCTTCGAAGGGCGGAGGCGATCCCAGTCGAGCTGAACGCGCACCACAGCAGCCCCTCAAGTCTACCAGCGCAAATCCTTGCCCAGCAACACGGTTGGCAACAACTTCCAGTCGGCGCTTGCTCTCTATCCTTCCCTGCCATTACGCTTACAGCATGTATGAAGACTTCCATGTGACCGACCGCTGGACCGGTGAAGACCTGCATTGCACCTGGAAGGCGACTATGGTCGCCATTGCCACACGCCATGCAGACGCCACCGACATCCGTTTTGCCGTGAATGGACGGCCCATGTGGATCGCCATGCCCAACACCGCCTGGATCGAACAGAAGCGCCGGACTGGCTTCGTGATCACCGACTATGCTGCCGCGCAGGCTGCCGGACGGTATCTCAAAACCATTGTGGAAAACGGGTATGACAACGGTCGCGAAATTTACACCATGACCGTCGAAGAAGTCCTGGAGAATGTGGAAGCCGCCGTACGCGAAGCTGGAAGCACTGCCCTGTTGCCCACGCTCCCTGTCATCGATTCCAATGTGAAACCCGAGTTACTGATGGGCGAACTCGCGGTCGACTAACCGTCCGTGTTTGCACGAACCCTGCATGTGGAGCACGTTTCGCCGGAAGGTGAGGCAATTCCATGCCCAGTAAGCTGGATCGACAATTTCGCCATGCGAAATTTCACCTATGACGCAATCTTTGACGACACGTTACCGATTGAGGATGGCGTGATGGAGGCGGGCCTTCGCGTTCCGCTGGAACAGCTTCGCGAGAAAATGGAAGCCTGGTTTCGCAGGAAGCAGGATCTTGCCGCCGGAGACATGCTGCGGATTGCCGAAGAACAACAAGAAAAGGGCGAGGTCCGTGATTCGACCTCACCCTTTTCCTTATTGATTTGCAGTTAGAGTGTCGAGGTATCCAGAACAAAGCGGTATTTCACGTCGCTCTTGAGTACACGCTCGTACGCCTCGTCCAGTTTGTCGAAGCTCGTCATCTCAAAGTCGGAGACGATTCCCTTCTCTGCACAGAAGTCGAGCATCTCCTGCGTTTCGCGGATGCCTCCGATCATCGATCCGGCGAGAGCCTTGCGGCCGGCAACGACGGAGAAAGCCGAAACCGATACAGGCTGCTCAGGTACGCCGACGAGGCAGAGCGTGCCATCCCGCTTGAGCAGACCCAGATACGCATTCACGTCGTGGTCCGCCGAGACGCAGTCGAGGATGAAATCGAATGTGCCCGCGTGCTTCGCCATCTCCGCTGCATCCTTCGAGATGATTACTTCGTCTGCACCCAGTTTTTTTGCGTCTGCGATTTTGCTGGGCGACGTTGTGAACTGTACGGTCTCAGCACCAAAGGCGTGAGAGAACTTGAGCGCCATATGCCCCAGACCGCCAAGGCCAACCACGCCGACCTTCTTGCCCGGGCCCACATTCCATTGCTTGAGAGGAGAGTAGGTGGTGATGCCTGCGCAAAGAAGTGGCGCCACAGCGGCCGGATTCAGCTTGGACGAGACGCTGAGAACAAACTCGTGGTTGACGACGATCTGATTGGAATAACCGCCGAAGGTCAGGCTTCCGTCCTTTTCCTTCGAGTTATAGGTGAAGACGATCTGCTGACGATCGCAGTACTGTTCTTCTCCCGCCGTGCAGCTGTTGCACTCCTTGCAGGAGTTGACCATGCAGCCCACACCAGCATAATCACCAGCTTTTAGCTTCGTGACATTGGCACCAACCTGGGTCACAACGCCTACGATTTCGTGGCCGGGAACCATCGGGTAAAGAGAGTTGCCCCACTCATTTCTGGCCTGATGAATATCGGAGTGGCAGATACCGCAGAATTTGATGTCGATGAGAACATCGTCGGGACCAACGTCGCGACGATCAAACTTGAACGGAACGAGAGATTCGGACGCGCTGTGCGCCGCGTATCCGTGAGAAGGAAGCATATTGAGAAATCTCCTGAGGTTTTGAATACAGCAGAACGCCGCATCCCCACATTGGATGCGGCGCAGGAAGGGCTCGATTTCAACTATTCGCTGTAATGCAGCAGACTGAAGACGTCATATTCGGCAAACTTTTGACGGCCTCGTAGAAAGTCCAGTTCTACGGCGAAGGCCAGGCCTGCGATTTCGCCGCCGAGCTGCTTCACCAGCTGTACGGTCGCCTGCATGGTGCCGCCGGTGGCCAGAAGGTCGTCTACGATGACGACACGCTGGCCGGGTTCGATCGCATCGAGATGAATCTCCAGCGAGTCAGAACCGTATTCGAGATCGTAGGTCACTTTGGCCGTTGGCGCGGGGAGCTTCTTCGGTTTGCGTACGGGAACAAATCCTGCATTCAGACGGTAGGCCATCGCGGGTCCAAAGATGAAGCCGCGTGCCTCAATGCCGAGGACGAGGTCAACGTCTTTGCCGATGTAATGCGCAGCCAGAGCGTCGATCATCTGCGCGAATCCGGCCTTGTCTTTCAGGAGAGTGGTGATGTCGTAGAAGAGAATTCCAGGTTTGGGAAAGTCAGGAACAGTGCGGACAAGGTCCTTCAAAGGCTCGCAGTTGATGGCGTTTTGCATTTCCTTATCTTAGACGACCTTGCCACGCTACCACGCCCCTTCAATCTGGAACTGACCCAGTTTTTCCGCTTCGGCATCTTCGAGATCGTGCACGCGGACACGGTCGACGCGGCTTCCGCGTGAGCCTTTTCGCAAAGCGACTTCCAACTCTTCGATCTGCTCCGGCGCGCCTGCGGCCACCGCTTCCACGTGGCCGTCCTGGGTGTTACGCACCCAGCCACGCAGACCGATTTCGGCGGCTTCGCGATGGACGTACCAACGAAAGCCCACACCCTGCACGCGGCCTTCTACCTGATAGTGACGAACGATCATGCCCTGGCCTCTCTGACGTAAGCAAGGTGAGAGAGGATCTCTTTCGCTGTCTCTTCGGGAGCTTCGCGCGGGACGAAGTGTCCGACGCCGTCGAGGAGCGCGCGGCGGTAGCCTCCGATGAAGCTGCGTCCCGCGCCATCGGTGGTCTCGGCCAGATCGCAGCGGTCTTCGAGACCGTGAATCAGAAGCGTTGGCGTGGCGAGAGATAAGGTGCTCTCATAACGGTCGTTCAGGAGGTCGTACTTGGGGTCAGTCGGCGCGTGTCCCCAGCGTGAACGGTAGGCGTGGAGCGTCACTTCGATGAAGTCCTCGCCGGCCCAGCTCTTTGCCGCCTCGGCAAACTGGGCTTCGGTAAACCAGCCCTCGGGGCTCCACGTCTCCCATTGCATACGGGCCAACTTGATGGGATTTCGCGCGAAGTCCCTGGCTCCGGGATGGCTGCAGAGGTACCACTGGTACCAGAGAGCACGCGCGAGAGGCAGACTGGCGATCTTGTACGGTCCAGGGGTAAAGGGGACAGAGAGGGCGGTGAGGCTCTTCAGCCTTTGGGGAAAGAGCGCCGACAGAACATACCCTGCGCGCGCGCCCCAATCGTGTCCTACGAAATCAAAGGTAGCGAGCTTGAGTTTGTCGGCAAGATCGATGACGTCCTGAGCCAAGGCCACAGCCTGCCCTGTTCGCCGGGGATTGCGACCGATCAGGTGCGAACGGAACTCCGTTGGTCCATAGCCCCGCAGATAGGGCGCAATCGTGCGATAGCCAGCCTTATGCAGGTGCGGTACAACACCGTCCCAGCAGCGTGGCGACTCGGGCCAGCCGTGCACGAGGAGGACAGGCTCGCCTTTTTTAGGGCCGCTGTCTTCGTAGGCCAGATGCAGCATTTCAGTCTTGACGCGTTCGATACTCATGCCCTCTAGGATGCACCTGTCGCGATACGTGTCGCAAGCAAAGGCGCGAAGCGTAAGCCTCGCGCCCCAGGAAATTGCTAGAGTTATGCGCGGCTCATGTAAGCGCCTTCAGCCGTGTCGACGCGGATCTTTTCGCCCTCGTTGATGAAGGCGGGAACCTGAACGACGAGGCCTGTCTCCGTTTTGGCGGGCTTGCTGACCGACGAGGCCGTTGCCGACTTGATGCCGGGCTCGGTTTCGACGACGGTCATCTCCACAACTCCCGGTAGCTCGATGCCGACGGCTTTACCGTCATAGAAGCTGACGCTGATGTTGAGATTCGGGATCAGGAACTCTACGGCGTCGCCAAGGGTGTCCCGCTTCAGATTGGTCTGCTCGTAGTTCTGCGTGTCCATGAAGTAGTAGTCGTCGCCGTCGTTGTAGAGGTACTCCATGGCGATTTCGTCGACGATGACGCGATCGATGGCGTCGCCGGAGCGGAAGCGGTGCTCGAACATGGCGTTGGACGTGAGGTTGCGCAGCTTAGCCTGGATGAACGCGCGCAGATTGCCGGGGGTGCGGTGCTCGACTGCAAAGACAGAGTGCAGCACGTTGTTGTGCTTGATGATCATGCCCGGACGCATCTGGGTAGCGGGGATACTCATAAGAAAAACTCCTGATTCCGTTCTAAAGAGACGTTGAAAAGACGGGGTAGACGCACGTCTTTAACACTCCGATTGTAGCCTACGGCACCTAACTCCCACCGCCCCCGAAGATCCGACGGAAGAAGTGACCGATGGCACGAAAGGGGTTTGGCGCCTTCGGTCGCTCTGCTGGCTGAAGTGTGGTTTGTTCCGGAGCTGGGGCATTTGCCGGGGTGTTTGTTGCAGAGGTAGAGGACGGAGCGGATGTCGTGGTGGATGCAGGCGGGATCGGTTCGTTGCCGTTGTAAGCAATCGTAGCGGAGACCTGCGCGTGCACCTCGCCTGGAGTTGCCTGGGGCACATGCGGGGGCGTAAGGCCCTGGCTGACGGCCTCCGGGAAAGCCTTAGGATCGTTGCTGGAGGCGACGAGGCCCGTCGGACAGCCGCAGTTGGAGCTTTCGCGATCCACGACCTCACGGACGCTTCCATGCTCGAAGAGAACACGCTGGCCGGGTTCGACGAAGTATCCGCCGACACCGAACTGTTCGGTGACGTGCAGGACCGGTGCGGACTTTCCGCGATTCTCTACGCAGGTATCGCCGTTTGGGGTGACACGCATGCGGAGGTCGAGCGGAGCTGCTTCCGAGAGATCGAAGCGAAGATCGGGCGTGAGGATCGCGTCCTGCGCGTTGGCACTCATGTGAATCTCAAAGGCTCCACGATTGAGCGACAGGAGGAGCGGAGCGTTTTCGTTGTTGCTCTGCGTGAGATGAACCGTGCTGGTGGTGCAGATGAGGACTTTGCCGCCGCGCGTGAGAGAGATTTCGGCGGTCCGGCTGCCTGCGGTCACTGTTCCGCTGCTCTGAATCTCGGCGGAGTCGTGCTGCACGTTCACCGTTCCGGAGATCTGCGCATCATTTGTGGAGAGAGTGCCGATCGGCCTTTGTCCATGGGCTACCTCGCACAAAGCCACGCATAGAAACGCCGTAAACAGGGATGGCAGAGCGTGGCGGAGATGCGGATGAAGAGTCACAGGCCTAAAAAGTTGGCGATCATCTCGCGGCCATGCTCTGTGAGGACGCTTTCGGGATGGAACTGGACGCCTTCGATGGGAAGCGTGCGGTGGCGGAGGCCCATGATGATCTCCCCTGCCTCGTCGTGGGTGCGGGCAGAGATTTCAAGCTCGTCGGGCAGACCCTCTTCGCTCACGATAAGGGAGTGGTAGCGTGTGCAGGTGATCTCGTGCGGTATGCCCTTGAAGATCGTCTTGCCGTCGTTTTCAACGCGGCTGGTCTTGCCGTGCATTAGCTTGGGGGCGCGGATGACTTTGCCGCCGAAGGCTGCGCCGATGGACTGATGGCCCAGGCAGACGCCGAGGATGGGGGTGCGGATGTTGTTCTTCGCATAGTGCTGAATGATGCCGATGGAGGCTCCTGCTTCCTGCGGTGTGCAGGGACCGGGGGAGATGAGGATGCGATCGGGCTTCATGGCCGCAACCTCCTCGGGGGTGACCTCATCGTTACGGCGAATGACGATATCCACACCGTGTTCGCCCATGTACTGGACAAGGTTGTAGGTGAAGGAGTCGTAGTTGTCGAGAACGAATACCATGACTTCTTATTTTACCCGGGTTGCGCTTTTGACATCGGATCCCGTCAGCTACTGCGCGACGGCTGTATCCTTCGGTGCGTGCATGGTCTCCAGGACGCACTGATAGAGCTTGTTTCTCTGTTCGAATCGCTGGCTGGCGCGTGTGACATAGCGCACGACGAGGTCAACGCCCTTTCCAGAAGGACGTAGATTCACTGCGGGCTCGGCGGTGAAGCTTCCCAGTCCATGAACGTTCGATGCCTTCTTCCACTCTGCCTCCGCTTGCCGGGCGTCAGCCGCCGTGGTGGCCGCGACGGTTTTATGAACGCGCTCGATGGTGGCGTACGTGTCTTCATCCTCCGGCACGGTGACGGTGAGTTCGTCCCACATCCACTGCCCCGTCGTTGAGAAGTTGAAGAACTTGCCGCTGATCGCATACCTGTTGCTGAAGGCAACGCGTCGTCCGGTTGGGTGCCCCTTAGCAGTCCAGTTTCCCGTCTCCAGCAGCGTGGTGCGAAAGAGGCCGATCTCCACGACTTCGCCCGCTACGCCGTCAATCTCGACGACGTCTCCCACGTCGATACCGTTGCGCCCCATCAGGATGAACCAGCCGACAAAGGCGAGGATGAAGTCCTGCAAGGCGACCGTCAATCCAGCCGTCGCCAAACCGATTACCGTTGACACCTGGTTCGGTGGGCCGAAGATCACCAGCAGAACACAGAGGAGCGCGAGCACCTGAATGACCAGGCGAGAGATTCTGCTGAGCGTTCGCATCCTTCGCCGGTCGAGCGATTCGTGTTCTGTAAATCGACGTGCGATGGCGTAAATCAGGATTGCGACGATCAGGATGACTGCGATCCAGGTCGCCTGCACGACGATCAGGCGCTCTACGAGCCTGTGCTGCAGCGTTACCTGCGCGGCCCATTTGTCGTACACAGCCGCAAGTCTCTGTTCGGTCTCCACGCGATCGTTATAGATGCCCATCAGTTGGCGCTCCAGGCTGAGGCGCTTGAGTCCGGCGACCCGCTTTGCAGCAACGTCTGTAGCACCGCCGCTCTGCTGCTTGACCAACGCCTGCAGCCTGTCGTGTTCCGCGCCAAACTTCAGAGCTGCCTGGTTTGAAGCAGCTTCTGCGCTGTTCAGCAAAGAGATGCGCTGATTCTGTCGAAGCCATCCAGAGATCAGTCCAGCCAGCGTGCGATAGCGTTTGAGGGAAACCACAGCCATCTCGCCTGTTCCCTGCGAGGCGTCGAACTTCTTCATCTCCGCTTGCCGTGCCGTCAGCTCCTGCTGTATCTCGTTGCGTCGATCGCCGGAGGCGCGGGCGAGATCTTCCCGCGCATCGATGAGTTCATCCTGATCGAGGCCAAGCTGGGCCTGAGCGATCTCCAGATCGTCTCCACCCTTGGCAGTCAGATCCTTGACCAACGTCTGGTCCGAGGCGACGGTGGCTTCCAGTTCGGCTACCCGCTGCTGCGTCTCGAGAGCCGCCCCCGTCAGTGTCTTTTGCCGAAGCGTCGCGGTCCGCAGAGCCGCGGCGAAGGCCTGGTCCACATCGTGGTCGGCCAATCGCTCTGCTTCATGCGCGTACGAGAGTTCTTCCTGGGTGACAGCCTGTGCGGCGATAGTCTGCGCTGTGGACCATGGAGTCACATCCACGAGCGTCTTCTGCTTAGCGATCAGGGCGCCTGTCTTTCCGCCCTTTTGCAGGAATGGAAGATTCGACATCACATCATTAGTGCGCCATGCGTAGACGATTCCGGCTACCAGCAAGGTGGCCAGCACGAGCAGAGATCCCGCAGCCCAACGTCCCAACAGTGGGCTCTTCGTACGTGCAGCGTCCTTTACAACTTCAATCCGCTCAGCATCACTCATTCCCCATTTTCGCACTGTGTCGCGGAAGACACAGGATTACATCCAACGCATCAACAGGGCTTTCACAAGAAGTTATGCGCTGGCTAACTTGCTGTTGGGTGAAGTAAGCAGGTCTTCGATACGGACGGGCAGGTTTCGTACGCGAATACCTGTAGCGTGGTGAACTGCGTTGGTGATGGCTGCAGCGATACCCGCGAGGCCGATTTCGCCGACGCCTCGGGCACCGAGGGGATTCAGGTTGTAGTCCGGATAATCGAGGAAGGTGACATCGATGCTGGGGATATCAGCGTTGACCGCGACCACGTAGTCGGCGAGGTTACTGTTGATCGGCGCGCCGGAACGCTGATCGTACTCGGTGGCTTCAAACAACGCCATGCCCACACCCATGACGACCGCGCCCTCAATCTGATTCCGTGCGGCTTTCGGGTTGAGCATACGTCCAGCATCGATGACCGTGACAATGCGGCTCACGCGAAGACGCGCGATCTCAGGCTGCCACGTCACTTCGACAAACTGCGCGCCATAGCTATGGAAGGAATACTTAAGCGCCGGATTGCCGAAGGTCCCTTCGGACTTGCCCGTGCCAGAGACCGCCTTTACCTTCGCGCTTGTAAGGATCTCCGCGAAGGAGAGTGCCGTGGTCTGTCCCTTGAGGCGGACTGTTCCGTCGACGAGTTCGAGCTCTTCACTCTTCTTACCTTTGAAGGGAGAGTCGGGCGTACTACTTGCGACGGTGAGGAGCGACTTTCCAGCCTTCTGTGCAGCCTGAAGCACGGCAGGCACCACGGAAGCGGTGGCCCAAGAACCGCCGGAGATGGGGCCAGGCGGCAACGACGAATCCCCGAGGACAACCTCAATCTTATGGAGTGGCAGACCCGTCTCGTGGGCGACCATCTGCGCGATGACCGTGTACGTGCCTGTGCCGATGTCCTGTGTGCCACAAACAACGCGCGCGGAGCCGTCCTGATGAAGTTCAACGGTGGCCTCCGCTTCAGTGCGGGCGGCGATCCATGTGCATGCGGCCATGCCCCAGCCGAGCGTCAAGCCGTCGTGCTGCATGGAGCCGATGCCGGGCGTGCGTTTGCTCCAGCCAAACTTTTCAGCGCCTGTCGTAATGCACTCTTTGAGATGACGCGAGGAGAAGGGCTGGCCGGTGCTCTCGTCTTTTTCCGGCTCATTCATCAGGCGAAGCTGGACGGGGTCCATCTTGAGCTTGAGAGCGAGTTCATCCATCGCCGATTCGAGAGCGTACAGGCCGGGGACGGCACCAGGACCACGCATCGCTGTCGGCATACCGACGTTACGGCGCGCTAGACCTCCGGTCACGAGAACGTTGGGCGAAGAGTAGAGGAAACCGGTCGCTTCACCGCAGCCTTCGTCGTAGTCGTCCTGGATGGAGGTGTGATTGACGTAGTCCTGCTGAATGGCGGTGAGCTTGCCGGAAGTATCCGCCCCGAGTTGAATGCGCTGATCGATGGCGGGCCGATGCCCGACGCTCTGAAACATCATAGGGCGGCTGACGACGAGTTTGACTGGCCGGTTGAGATTGCGCGCGCACGACGCTGCCAGCAGAGAGTGCGGCCACGGCCACAGCTTGCCACCGAAGCCTGAGCCGAGGAAGCGCGTGATCACCTGTACATTCTCTGGTGGCACACCGAGCATCGCGGCCAGGACATCGCGATGATTCACGACTGCCTGCGATGTCTCATAGAGGGTGTACTTACCGTCTTTGTAAACAGCGACAGAAGCGTGAAGCTCTATCGGATTGTGCGTCTCGGTCGGCATGATGTAAACCGCATCGTGCTTCACTGCTGCCGAAGCAAGGGCCTTTGTAGTGTTCCCTCGTTTCGTGGCTTCCTTCGGCTTGGGTTCGCTGATGGGTGTGCCGAGCAACTTGTCGCCGGTATTATGCGGCGTCTTTGCGTAGGTGACTTTAATTGCCTCGGCTGCGGCGCGCGCCTGCTCCACGGTCTGCGCGACGGCGACGGCGACATACTGGCCGTAGTAGCGAACGGTCGTGTCTTCCAGCGGCGGACGCTTTTCGTCGATGATCATGCTGAAGCCAGCGGAGGGCGGTGTGCGATAGAGAGGCCCGAGGTTGCCATGGTGATAGACGGCAAGAACGCCAGGCATCTTCTCGGCAACACTTGTATCGATGTTGCTAATGGTTCCGCTGGCGACGGTTGCAGTCATCGGCCAGGCGTAGGCGAGGTTCGGGAAGTGATGGTCGGACGAGTACATTGCCGTGCCCGTGGTCTTGAGCGGTCCATCGATGCGCGAGGTAGGGACGCCGATGATCTTCGATTCTTTGATCTGCTCTTGTGCTTGTTCCATCGTTCGCTCCTTCTTTACGCCGTGGCCTGGGTTAACGCGTGGACGAGGCAACGCTTGGCGAGTTCGACTTTGAAACCGTTTTGCGACTGGGGGCGCGCGCCATGCAAAGCGGCCTCTGCAGCAGCACGGAAATTTGCGGGAGTGGCGGCTTTGCCGTGAAGGGATTTCTCCGCTTCAAGAGAGCGCCAGGGTTTCGCCCCGACTCCGCCAAGAGCAACATGAACAAAATCGATCCTGCCATTGCTCTGCTTGACCACGATGGCGGCAGAGGCCAGCGCGAACTCATAGGAGGCGCGATCGCGGAGCTTGAGATAAACACTTTTCGCTCCGTCAGGCAGAGCAGGAAGAGTGATATGCGTCACGAGATCCCCGGGCTCCAAAACCGTCTCGCGTTCGGGCGTATTGCCTGGCAGGGTATAGAACTGTGCGATCGGGATAACGCGCTCCCCCTTGGAACCGGTAACGTGGATCGATGCTTCCAGAGCGGTGAGAGCTACGTTTTGATCGGAGGGATTGCTGGCGATGCACTTCTCGCTGGTGCCGAGGATGGCCAGCATACGATTATGGCCGCCGATCGCGGAGCAACCGCTGCCAGGCTGACGCTTATTGCAGCCGTAAGCCGTATCGCGGTAGTAGACGCAGCGCGTCTTCTGCAGCAGATTGCCTGCAGTCGTAGCCATGTTGCGAAGCTGTGTGGAAGCCCCGGAGAGAATAGCCTGGGAGAGCACAGGGTACTGGGCCTTTACGACATCGTGGTGCGCAACATCCGTATTGCGCGCGAGTGCGCCGATTTTGAGACCCCCGCCTGGTGCTGGCTCGATCCTGTCCAGCGGCAGGCCGTTGATGTCCACGAGCTTGCGCGGCGTCTCCACGTTCAGCTTCATGTAGTCGACGAGATTTGTCCCGCCGGCGATGAAACGGACCGGAGCGCCCTGCTGCGCGGTAGGCGAAGCTGCCTGCGCTTTTACGGCGTCGGAGATCGTGCTTGGGGTGATGAGTTCAAAGGGCTGCATCGGCTGATTCTCCTTTACCGTGGTTACGCGTTGCGACGGACAAACTGCACGGCGTCGACGATGTTGGGGTAGGCACCGCAACGGCAGATGTTGCCGCTCAGCGCTTCCTTTACATCGTTGTCCGTTGGCCCGCAGGGCTCGTGCTGCAGAGCGGCGGCGGACATGATCTGGCCGCTGGTGCAATAGCCGCACTGGTAGCCGTCGTGCTCTACAAACGAGGCCTGCATGGGGTGCATCTTCTCGGGCGTTCCGAGTCCTTCGATCGTGGTGATCTCAGCGTTCTGCTGCATGGCGGCAAGGAGCAAACAACTATTTGCGCGGCGGCCGTTCACGTGGACCGTACAGGCACCGCATTGGCCGTGATCGCATCCTTTTTTCGTGCCGGTCAGATGCAGTGTTTCTCGCAGTGTGTCTAGCACCGTTGCGCGCGGGTCGATCTGCAGGGCGTGCGTGTTGCCGTTGACCTTGAGGGTCACAGCTACAGCTCCGGAGATCGCGGACTCAGATGTCACGACCTGTTGTTCCTGCGTTGTGGCCGCTACGAGCGGTGCCGCAACAGTTGCGGTGGCAGAAATTACGCCAGCTGCCCCCGCGCGCGAAAGGAACGCACGACGACTGAGCTTTTCGAGCGAGGTCATGGGCGAAGAACGATCATCATCACGGAGCGACACGTGGTTGCCTCCTGGCGGGGAGTGAGTTCTTGATCACTCCGAAGCTTAATACATCTTTTGCGATTGTCGAATCGTATGCCAAACTTTCGCTAATTTCCCGGGGAAAAGTTGAGGTTCATACACATTAGCGCCTCATTGTCGAAATAGGACAATTTCGGCACTGCAGTCGATAGCCGCCAACCTGATCATCCTCTATTTGAAGGAGAACAACTTGTCGATAAAGCTTATCGGTGAATGAAATTCGCCTATAGGAAAGACAGGATTCAACCTATCTGTTGTTTATCCAGCTGATTCCGGAGCAGGATGAGGCTGTTACACATCCCGGACGCAACGGAAACCCATATTGGTCGTAGCGCTATCTGGAGTATTCGAGGAGCGCGCGGCAACACGGTAGCGATTGCAGTAGGACTTGTGGCACAAGTAGGAGCCACCTTTGAGCACGCGCGCGGAACCAACTGGAGGTCCTACTGGATCGATGCGCGTGGCATGTATGTGATATTCAGCGTCGAACCAGTCCGCGCACCACTCCCACACATTTCCTGTCATGCAATACAAGCCGTAACCATTCGGCTGATAGGAGCCAGAGGGGCATGTGCTCACAAAGCCATCCTCGGCAGAGTTCTGCGAAGGGAACGTCCCCTGCCATGTATTGCAGAGGTGTTCACCGTTTGGAGTGAGGTCATTGCCCCAGGGATAGAGAGCCTGCTCAAGCCCACCCCGTGCAGCAAACTCCCACTCGGCCTCTGTCGGCAAACGCTTCCCTGCCCACGCAGCATACGCGGAAGCGTCGTTCCACGAGACATGCACTACGGGATACTCCGCGCGATTCACGATGTCGCTTTGCGGCCCTTCGGGATGCCGCCAGTTCGCACCTTCGATACGCCTCCACCATTCGGCGCCGATGACCTGCTGCGAAACTTTGAGTGCGTCGGGCAGATCGCCCTCGAAGACGAATGACCACCCGAAGCGCTCCGACTCAGTCTGGTAGCTTGTCGCTTCCACAAACTTCGCAAAATCAAGATTGCGCACCGTGTGCTGATCGATCCAGAACGGCGAAACGGTGACGCGGCGCACGGGACCCTCGCCGTCTGCGGGAAAGCCTGCGGTGTAGTCCGTGCCCATAAGGAAATCGCCGCCATGGAGCAGGACCATTTCGTTGGTCGAACCATCCGATAAGCGGCTTCGCTGCTGAGAGTACACCTGCGAGGCCTCAAGGCGTTCGGCGCGTGCTTTGCTTGGAACGCAGCAGGG
>Ga0247783_1000200_pt1 | contig 17628 bp, 16 predicted proteins | sample UWRJL064202C5_FD_179911 | JGI IMG/M metagenome (GOLD analysis project Ga0247783, IMG submission 179911) | Plant litter microbial communities from Arlington Agricultural Research Station in Wisconsin, United States - UWRJ-L064-202C-5 | ecosystem: Environmental > Terrestrial > Plant litter >...
CCTGCGCGTCCGGGATCATCAGGTTCAGCAGCGACGACTTGCCCATGCCGGACTGGCCGACGAGCAGCGTCGTGCGGCCGTGCATCGTCGGCGCGAGGATCGCGGCGCTCGCCGCGGGGTCGACGCGGATCGATGCTTCATCGATCGCATAGCCCATGGCCGCGTAGGGCGCGAGCGTCGCGCGTGCCTGGTCGCGACGATCGGCGAGGTCGATCTTGTTGAGCACGATCCGCGCCTCGACCTCGATGCTCTCGGCCGCGACGAGCGTGCGTCCGAGCAGTTCGTCGGACCACGGCGGCGACGTGGCGACGACGATCGTGATCGCGTCGAGGTTCGCGGCGAGCAGCTTCGTGCGAAAGCCGTTCGATCGCGACAACAGGTTCCGGCGCGGCACGATCGCCGCGATCACGCCCTGACCGGGGGCGATGGATTCGTAGTCGACGAGATCGCCGCAGGCCGCGTCGCTGCGCTTGGCGCGCGTGAAGCAGACGATGCGTTCACCCGACTCGGCGCCGACGACGTAATGGCGGCCGTGGGCCGCGATGACGCGTCCGCGCGCGATCGTGCTCAAGCGCTCCGCATCATGCGTTGCGCATCAGGCGCCCTGCGGTGCGAGGACCGGACGCGCGCCGCGCCCGAGCGACTCGAGCCGGCCGATGCGGATCGCCGCCGGCGGATGCGAATCGTAGAAGGCCGAGTGCAGCGGATCGGGCGTGAGCGTCGACGCGTTGTCTTCGTAGAGCTTGACCAGCGCGCGGATCAGGTCGTCGGCGTCCGCATGCGCGGCCGCGTAGGCGTCGGCCTCGAACTCGTGGCGGCGCGAGACGAGCGACGACAGCGGCGCGAACGGGAAGCTGAAGACCGGCAGCACGAGGAAGAACAGGAGCAGCGCGAAGACGTCGCGCGTGCCGATCGTCGGGTCGGTGCCGAGTCCGGCGTAGAACCAGCCCTGCGTCGACAGCCAGCCGAGGAAGGCGAGGCCCGCGAGGCTCATCGCGAACGTCCACGCGATGCGCTTGACGACGTGCTTGCGCGCGAAGTGGCCGAGTTCGTGGGCCAGCACCGCCTCGATCTCGTCGGGCGCGAGACGCTCGATCAGCGTGTCGAAGAACACGATGCGTTTCGCGGAGCCGAACCCCGTGAAGTACGCGTTGCCGTGCGCGGAGCGCTTGCTGCCGTCCATCACGAACACGCCTTTCGCGGCGAAGCCGCAGCGGGCGAGCAGGCGCTCGATGCGCGTCTTCAGGGTCGCGTCGTCGAGCGGCACGAAACGATTGAAGAGGGGCGCGATCACGGTCGGGAACAGCCACAGCAGCAGGAGGTTGAACGTGGTCCATGCGAACCAGGCATACAGCCACCACAGCTCGCCCGACGAGGCCATGAACCAGAGCACGAGGGCGAGGAGCGGCGTGCCGAGCGCGATGCCGAGCGCGGCGCCTCGGACGAGGTCCGTCACGAACAGTCGCGGCGTCATGCGATTGAAGCCGAAGCGTGCCTCGAGTCCGAACTGGCGATAGATCGAGAAGGGCAGGTCGATGGCGGCGTAGATCAGCGCGACGAGCCCGACGAGCGCGAGCTGGCGCCCGATCGGATGGGCGCTTCCGATCCAGCCGCCCAGCAGGTCGTCGAGCGCCTGCAGCCCGCCGAGCAGCGTGAATCCCACGAGCAGCGCGGCGGACACCACGACGTCGATCGTGCCGAGGCGGGCGCGCGCGATCGTGTAGTCGGCGGCCTTGCGATGGGCCTCGAGCGTCACGCGGCCCGCGAAGCGGGCGGGGACCGCGTCGCGATGAGCCGCGACGTGGCGGATCTGACGCGCGGACAACCAGAGGCGCGTGAGCGTCGTGACGAGCAGGGCGGCGATGAAAAGGGCGGTGAACATATGAGACGATGCGGCCCCACCGAAGCGGGCGGGTGACGGGGCGAGGATGGCGCCCTCGACGTCATGCGCATCGAGAAGCGCGCGCGAGAGCGACGGCGAAAGCGAAAAAATTATGGCACAGGCACCGAGCGCGCCTTTGGACGCGCGACCCGACGGCGACCGATTGATCTGGGTCGACATGGAAATGACCGGGCTCGAGCCCGACAGCGACCGCATCATCGAGGTCGCGGTCGTCGTGACCGACGCGGACCTGGCGATCGTCGTCGAGGCCCCGGTCTATGCGATTCACCAGAGCGACGCGGTGCTCGCGGCGATGGACAACTGGAACACGTCGACCCACGCGCGCTCCGGCCTGACCGAGCGCGTGCGCCAGTCGACGTTCGACGAGGCGACCGTCGAGGCCGCCTTGATCGACTTCCTCAAGCGCTACGTGCCGAAGGGCAAGTCGCCGATGTGCGGCAACTCGATCTGCCAGGATCGTCGCTTCATGGCGCGCTCGATGCCGGCGCTCGAGGCGTTCTTCCACTATCGCAATCTCGACGTCAGCACGCTCAAGGAATTGTGCAAGCGCTGGAAGCCGGAGGTCGCGGCCTCGTTCAAGAAGCATCAGAAACATGAGGCGCTCGCCGACATCCACGAGTCGATCGACGAACTCAAGCACTACCGCGAACACTTCCTGAAGGTGTGACGATCGTCCACGGAGGCGACGGTTGTTGACGGTAGGTTGACGGTAAGCGAAGCGCACCTCAACGTCTGCGACTCGAATGGCGATCGACGGATCGGCAAGGGCACGGTCTGCGACTCGGGTTACGACCGACGGTTGGGTACTGGCATGAATGGAATGGCCGATGTGTCGCCATGCCATCCGAGTCGCAGACGTTGAGGTGCGCTTCGCTTACCTCAACCTACGCAGCACGTGACGATCTGGCTGGGACCAACGGCAGCCGCGACACCCGCACCATCCACGCGAGCAACACGAGCGCCGCAATCGCGAGCGCGAACGTGGACGCCGTCCACAGCCCGTAGACGCCCAGCGGCTCGCCGAAGACCGCGTGGAACGCGATCCACCAGCCGCCGACGAGTCCGAAGCCCCACAGCGCGATCGTGTAGACGAGCATCGGCGCGACCGCGTGCTTGTACGCGCGCAGGATGAAGCTCGACATTCCCTGCGTCGCGTCGAAGACGTGGAACACCGACACGAACGCGATCAGCGACACCGCGACGCGCGCGACGTCGACGTCGTTCGTGTAGATCGAGACGATGAGGTCGCGGGCGAGCCAGATCCCGAGCGAGACGCACGCCGCGACGCCGATCGCGATACGCAGGCCCGCGCGCGATGCGCGTCGCGCGCCGATCGCGTCGTCGGCGCCGATCGCCTGGCCGACGATCGCCGACGTCGCGACCGCGAGCGACAGCGGCAGCATGTAGCAGAGCGCCGCGAGGTTCGCGACGATCTGGTGGCCGCCGGTCGCCTGCGTTCCGAGGCCTGCGACGAGCAGCGTCATGAACGTGAACGACGTGACCTCGACGATGTACGAGAGTCCGGTCGGGACGCCGATGCGCAGCAACTCCTTCTGCAACGGCCAGCGCGGCCACGCGAAGCGGATCGCGAAGCGGCGATAGAAGGGATCGCGCGACAACGCGACGAGCGCGATCGCGCAGGACAGCCACATCACGATCGCGGTCGCGTAACCGCAGCCCGGCGCGCCCAACGCGGGCAGCCCGAACTCGCCGTAGATCAGCACGTAGTTCAGCGGGACCTTGAACGCGAGGCCGATCAGGTTGATCGCCATCGTCACCTTCGGTCGGGAGACCGCGACGTTGAGCGCGTAGACCGTGCGGAACATCAACGCGGCCGGCAGCGCGAACATCAGCGCGTGCAGGTAGGAGCCGACCAGCGAGGCGACGTGATCGTCGACGTGGCTCATCACGAGCCACGCGTCCGGGAAGCCCATCGCGAGCCAGCCGACCAGGGACAACCAGGCGACGAGCCACGCGCCCTGCGTGTAGGTCCGACCCACGTCGACGTCGCGTTTTCCGCCGAAGTGCTGGGCGATGACCGGCGTGAGCCCGATCACGACCCCCATCAGCCCGACGAAGATGCTCGCGTAGATGCTCGAGCCGAGCGCCATCGCCGCGAGATCCTGCGGCGAGGCGTGGCCGACCATCACGGTGTCGGCGACGCCGAAGCCGATCGACGCCCACTGACCGACGAGGACCGGCCAGGCCTGGGTGAGGATGCGACGCGTGAACGTGCGGCCGGACGTCCGGGGCGTGTCGGGGGTCAGGGCGCCCTCGATGGGGACGTCGATGGCGCCACTGGGGTCGCCGTCGCGGGAGTTGGCTCCGCGGCCGGCGCCGGGGGCGTCAGGATCGGCGCCGTCATGCCCCGTCCCGCGTCGTGATCGACCGCGTCGGTCGTCCCGCGGGTCGAGCCCGCGCTCGACATCTTGCGGAAGAGCCGATACCGCTCGTCGCGATCGGTCGGTCGACGACCCTCCCAGAGCAGCTTCCAGCGGCCCGACGGCAGTGTCTCGGCCCGGGGACTGCGGCTCTGGTCCTGCCGCAACAGGAATTCGCAGTCGTCGACGTTCGTTCCGGCATAGTCGACCTGCGAGAAGCGCACGCGGGCGAACCACGCGAAGGAGGCGCGCTGCGCGAGGCCGACGCCGTCGGTCGCGATGCAGGCCGCGGGTGCGACCTTCGTCGACGGTGACGGCGCCGACGCGGACTTCGACTTGACCCGGGGCTCGACCGCGGCGACGAGCGCCTGCGCCAACTGGGCCGACACGTCCCGGTACGTCCTGCTGTAGTTGATCGCGTGCAGGAACAGCGTGGCCACGAGCGTCCAGACCAGGATCAGGCCGCCCGACGCGAGGACGACGCTGCGCCACAGGACGCGCGGCTTCAGGGAGATCCGCCAGTAGGCGACGACGATCCATGCGAACGTCGCGACGAGCGCGATCGTGAACTCGACCGGCCTGAACTCGGGTGTCGCGCCCGGCACGAGGCGCGCGATGCTGCGCGCGAAGCCCGCGGGGATGCCGGTCATGCGCGTGAAGAAGGAGAACCAGACGAAGACCGCGGCGATCGAGTAGAGCAGCAGGCTGAACCAGTCGAAGGCGTTCGCCGCGCCACGCCGCAGCGTCGGCAGGCCGCAGGCCGCGAGCATCACGAGCCCGGGCAGCACGAGCAGCAACTGACCGTCGGACGTGTCCGAGGTCGTGCAGAGCATCAGCAGCATCGCGATCACGAAGCCGCCCGGCAGCACGATGTGCGCCGCCGCGAGTCGGCGCCGCCACGTCCACACGCTCCAGGCCGCGATCGGCCATGCGATCCAGCTCGTCCAGGGCAACGCGCGGACGTACTTGTTGAAGGCCTGTCCGTCGATGCCGTCGAAGTACGCCCGCCAGTGCGCGGCGCGTGCCGCGACGTGAACCGAGGGATCGGGGAGCGCGATGAACGCGAGCAGCGGCCAGACCGCGAGGCCGAGCAGCGTCAGCGGCAGGACCACGACGAGCGCGGCGCGGCGAGCGCCGCGGAATTCGTCGCTGGCGACCACGAGGACGGCCCACAGCAACGCGAGTGCGGCGGCCGGGCCGGGGCCGCGCGACAACGCGAGGCCGACGAGCCCGGCCGCGATCCACGGCGCGCCGCGCATCGGCGCGTCGAGGCTGCGGGCCATGCCGTAGAGCGCGACGCCGATCATCGCGAGCATCGCCACGTCGGTCGAGCTCTCGTGCGCGCGGATGATCAGCCCGATGGTCGCGAGCAGGATCAGCAGTGCGCCGTCCGCGAGCACGCGGCCGTAGGCGATCGGGTCGGGCTGGCCGCCGAAGGCCAGGGTCACGGGCTGCGCAGCGGGACGCCGGCCGACCAGGTAGGTCGCATACCAGATGCCGGTCACGGCCATGAAGAAGAACAGGATCGTCGCGAAGCGGGCGGCCAGGTCCGCGGAGACGACGCCGTCGAACGCGCGGATGAAGGCGGCGCCGACCCAGTACATCAGCGGCCCGGTCTCGACGACCGGCGCGCCCACGACGTTCGGCAGCGCCCAGTCCGCGACGCCGCCCGAGCCGCCGCCGGTGGCCATGGTCCACATGACGCCGAAGGTCGTCGCGTCCTCGCTCTTCCAGGGATCGCGTCCGATCAGGCCCGGGAGGATGTACAGCAGGCACAGCGCGACCAGCGCCCAGCGCGGCAGCTTCAGGGTCTCCGACGCGACGAGTCGGGCCGGGGAAGTCTTTGCCGTGCTGGTGGGAAAGGCGCTCGACATCGGGTTTCGCGGGTCAGGCCGTCTTTCAAACGGGGGCGGCGACAAAAAAGGCAGCCGAGGCTGCCTTTTCAGTTTGCTCGCGGCGTCGGCGCGTAGTGCCCGGACGCCGGAGCGCGAGGCAAGGCGTCAGGCGCCGGCCTTGCCCGAACGATTGCCGAACTTCTGGCGGAACTTGTCGATGCGGCCTGCGGTGTCCATCACCTTGTGCTTGCCCGTGTAGAACGGATGCGACTCGGACGAGACTTCGATCTTGACGAGCGGGTACTCGACGCCGTCGATCGTGATCTTGTCGCGTGCCGCGATGGTCGAGCGCGTGATGAACTTGAAGTCGTTCGACAGATCGACGAACGCGACTTCGCGGTATGCGGGATGGATGTCTTTTTTCATGGAGGGTCTCGTTTCGTTCGGTAGCCGGTTCGCGCGCGCCGTCGTCGGCGCCAGGACTGCGAACTACTTGCCAGGAATGGGGAACGCGCGATTATGCCAGAGCGCTCGCGGACTCGCCAAGCCGCTGTTGTGCCGAGCCCAATCGCCCGGCTGTCGCCGGTCAGCTGCCCCGGCGCATCAGGTCGAAGAACTCGTTGTTGTTCTTCGTCTGCTTCATCTTGTCGAGCATGAATTCCATCGCCTCGATCTCGTCCATGCTGTAGAGCAGCTTGCGCAGCACCCAGATCTTCTGCAGCAGGTCCTGTTTGATCAGGAGTTCCTCGCGGCGCGTGCCGGACTTGTTGAGGTTCATCGACGGATAGACGCGCTTCTCCGCGAGTCGACGCTCGAGGTGCACTTCCATGTTGCCGGTGCCCTTGAACTCCTCGTAGATGACGTCGTCCATGCGACTGCCGGTCTCGATCAGCGCCGTCGCGATGATCGTCAGCGAACCGCCTTCCTCCACGTTGCGTGCCGCGCCGAAGAAGCGCTTCGGACGCTGCAACGCGTTCGCGTCGACGCCGCCGGTCAGCACCTTGCCCGACGCGGGGATGACCGTGTTGTACGCACGACCGAGGCGCGTGATCGAGTCCAGCAGGATCACGACGTCCTTCTTCATCTCGACCAGGCGCTTCGCCTTCTCGATCACCATCTCGGCGACCTGCACGTGACGCGTCGCGGGCTCGTCGAACGTCGATGCGACCACTTCGCCGCGCACCGAACGCTGCATCTCGGTCACTTCTTCCGGACGCTCGTCGATCAGCAACACGATCAGCACGACCTCGGGGTGATTCGCGGCGATCGCATGCGCGATGTGCTGCATCATCACCGTCTTGCCGCTCTTCGGCGACGCGACGAGCAGGCCGCGCTGGCCCTTGCCGATCGGCGCGAGCATGTCGATCACGCGCCCCGTGATGTTCTCGTCGCCCTTCATCTCGCGTTCGAGCTGCAACGGCTCGTTCGGGAAGAGCGGCGTCAGGTTCTCGAACATGATCTTGTGCTTCGACGCCTCGGGCGGGAAGCCGTTGACCTTGTCCACCTTCACGAGCGCGAAGTAGCGCTCGCCGTCCTTCGGCGTGCGGACCTCGCCTTCGATCGAATCGCCGGTGTGCAGGTTGAAGCGGCGGATCTGCGACGGGCTGATGTAGATGTCGTCGGGCGACGCCATGTAGCTCGCCTCGGGCGAGCGCAGGAAGCCGAAGCCGTCCGGCAGCACTTCGAGGCAGCCGTCGCCGAAGATCTGCTCGCCGGTGCGCGCCCGTTTCTTCAGGATCGCGAACATCAGCTCCTGCTTGCGCATGCGGTTCGCGTTTTCGATCTCCAACCCGTTCGCCATCTCGAGGAGGGCGGACACGTGTTGGGCTTTGAGTTCGGAGAGATGCATAGAGCGGATCCTGCGGGGCGGTGGGAGAGGTCCGGCCGAGAGTCGACGGACGTGTGACGAAAGACACAGCCGCCGAAAGCTTCATCGGCGCGCTGCAGGTGGACCCGGGGCAAGTCCCGATGAGCCGGGCCTTGGGACGTGCTTTCGTTTGGAAGCGCGGTTCACCGGAACGGTGATGCGCGAAGGAGCGAGGGTCACGCGCTGTGGCGCGCATGGGTCGCTTCGGGAAGCGGCCCGACCGAAACTTGCGACCGGTAGGTATGCGTGGCGGATTGTGCGACTTCGTGTCGCACTTTCACAAGACTTGCCCGTCTGCATCGGCGCGCTTGTTGCGCCGATGCATCAGGGCGCGGCGACGACGCCGCGGGACTTCAGAGGTTGCTGTCGATGAACTGCGTGAGCTGCGACTTCGAGAGGGCGCCGACCTTGGTGCCGACGATCGCGCCGTCCTTGAAGAGCATCAGCGTCGGAATGCCGCGGATGCCGTACTTGGCCGGAACCGACTGGTTATCGTCGACGTTGAGTTTGGCGACGGTCAGCTTGCCGGCGTAGTCCTTCGACACTTCGTCGAGAATCGGCGCGACCATCTTGCACGGACCGCACCACTCGGCCCAGTAGTCGACGAGCACGGGCCCGGAAGATTTCAGAACATCGGCGTCGAAGGTCGCGTCGGAGACGGTCTTGATGGTGTCGCTCATGGTTGCCTCGGAGTCCGCGGTGAGGGAGGCACCGCGAGGAATGATGGAATCGCGGCAGATGATGACACAAAGGCCGACTTCAACCCCCGCCGGTGGATCCCGGTCGGCCTGTTAAGATTTCGACCGGCGGGCCCCCTCGCATTGAGGCGTGGCGAACCTGGTCAGGTCGGGAACGAAGCAGCCATAGTCATTCCCCTCAAGTGCCGAGGACAAGGCTCGCCCCTTTCGTCCGCACTGCTCGTCGCTCGGCTCCCCACATGTCCTATCAAGTCCTTGCTCGCAAGTGGCGGCCCAAGAATTTCGGGGCGCTGGTCGGGCAGGAGCATGTCGTTCGCGCGCTCACGCACGCACTCGATCACGGGCGCCTGCACCACGCGTGGCTGTTCACCGGCACCCGCGGCGTCGGCAAGACGACGCTGTCGCGCATCCTCGCGAAGTGCCTGAACTGCGTCGGGCCCGACGGCGCCGGCGGCATCACGTCGACGCCCTGCGGCGTGTGCCGGCCGTGCACCGAGATCGATGCGGGACGCTTCGTCGACTACATCGAGATGGATGCCGCGTCGAACCGCGGCGTCGACGAGATGGCCGCGTTGCTCGAGCAGGCCATCTACGCGCCGTCGAACGCGCGCTTCAAGGTCTACATGATCGACGAAGTGCACATGCTGACGAGCCACGCGTTCAACGCGATGCTCAAGACGCTCGAGGAGCCGCCCGAACACGTCAAGTTCATCCTCGCGACCACCGACCCGCAGAAGATCCCGGTGACCGTGTTGTCGCGCTGCCTGCAGTTCAACCTCAAGCAGATGCCGGTGCCCGACATCGCGCGCCATCTCGCGCACATCCTCGGCGAGGAGGGCATCGCGTTCGACGCGCCCGCGCTGAAACTGCTCGCGCGCGCCGCCGCCGGTTCGATGCGCGACGCGCTGTCCCTCACCGATCAGGCGATCGCGTTCAGCGCGGGCAACGTCGACGAGCCCACCGTGCGCGACATGCTCGGCACCCTCGACGAGACCTTCCTGCTGCGCATCCTCGACGCGCTCGCCGCCGGCGACGGGCCGGCGCTGATGGCGATCGTCGACGAGATCGCCGCACGCAGCCTCTCGTTCGGGTCGGCGCTCCAGGAACTCGGCGCGATCCTGCATCGCATCGCGGTCGAGCAGACCACGGTCGACGCGTCGACATCCGACGATGCGAACGACCTCGCCGAAGACGCCTGGGTCAGGCGACTCGCCACTGCGCTGTCGCCCGAGGACGTCCAGCTGTACTACCAGATCGCGGCGCACGGTCGGCGCGACCTCAACCTCGCGCCCGACGAAGCGACCGGCTTCTCGATGACGTTGTTGCGCATGCTCGCGTTCCGGCCCGCGACGGACGACACGGCGCGGGACCGGCCCGTCGCGGCGCGCCCGGTGGCGGTCACCGCGCCGCGCGCGACGGTGCGGGCCCCGGCACCGGTCGCGGCGTTCGACCCGCGGCCGGTCGAGGCCGTGGCACCGCCGCCGCCTGCGCCCGCGGCGATCGCGACGCCGCCGGCCGTCGCCGCGCCGGACGTGGACGCGTCGCCGGTCGTCATCGACGACTGGGTCGACCTCGTCGGACGCTTGCGCCTCACCGGCCTGACCCGCGAACTCGGTCAGCAATCCGAACTCGTCAAGTGCGAGGGTCGCAACATCACCGTGCGCGTGCCGATCCGGTCCCTGCTCAGCGGCGGCACCGTCGACAAGCTCAAGGCCGCGTTGGCGTCGCACTTCGGCGGTCCCGTGCAGGTGACCGTCGAGATCGGCGCCGTCGTCGGCACGACCGCCGCCGCCATCCGCAGCGACGAGCGCAGCCAGCGTCAGGCCGAGGCGCAGGCGACCATCGCCGCCGATCCGTTCGTGCAGTCGCTGGTGCGCGACTTCGGCGCGACGATCGTGCCCGGATCCATCAAACCCATCTGATCGGCGTCGCGTCGATCGACCGTCGGAGTCCTCCCTATGATGAAGAACCAACTCGCTGGAATGATGAAACAGGTCCAGCAGATGCAGGAGAACGTGAAGAAGGTGCAGGACTCGCTCGCGACCATCGAGGTCGAAGGCCAGTCGGGTGCCGGGCTCGTCAAGGTCACGATGACCTGCAAGAACGACGTGAAGCGCATCGTCATCGATCCGTCGCTGCTCGGCGACGACAAGGACATGCTCGAAGACCTCGTCGTCGCCGCGTTCAACGACGCGGTCCGCAAGGCGGAGGCGACGTCGAGCGAGAAGATGGCCGCGGTGACGGCGGGAATGCCGTTGCCACCGGGGATGAAGCTGCCGTTCTAACGCACGCGTCAGCGAACGCCTGAACCGGGGCGGGGACGCGAACTTCGGCCGGCGTGCCGGCTCCACGGACGACATCCATCGTTCAGGAGCATCCCATGGCATCGTCACTGAAAGGCAAACGCGTCGCCATTCTCGTCACCGACGGCTTCGAGCAGGTCGAGCTGACGTCGCCGAAGCAGGCGCTCGAAGCGGCCGGTGCGCAGGTCGACGTCCTGTCGGACAAGCGCGATCGCGTGCAGGGCATGAACCATCACGACAAGGGCGACACGATCGCCGTCAACGGCACGATCGACGCCGCGAACGCGGCGGACTACGACGGGGTCGTCCTGCCGGGCGGCGTCGCGAACGGCGACGCACTGCGAATCGTCAAGGAAGCGCAAGCCTTCCTCAAGAAGATCGACGCCGCGAAGAAGCCCGTGGCGATCATCTGCCACGGGGGCTGGCTCGCGGTGTCCACGGGACTCGTCAAGGGACACACGATGACGAGCTGGCCCACGCTGCAGGACGACATCCGCAACGCGGGCGGTACCTGGGTCGACCGCGAGGTCGTGCGCGACGGGACGTGGGTGACGAGCCGCAAGCCCGACGACCTGCCCGCGTTCAACAAGGCCGTCGTCGACGCGTTGGCCGCCTAGCGCGTCAGGCGGCGAGACCCGACTGGAACACGAGTCCCGCGTGCTCGCGCAGCGCGTGGAACCTGATCTTCGGCCACTCGTCCTGCGCGACGCGCAACTCCGACGTGTGCGACGCGAGGTAGGTCGGCGCGTCGACCGCGTCGTACGCGATGCGCGCCGCGTAGAAGTCGATGAAACGCTTCAGTTCGCGTTCGCCTTCGGCCGTGTCCTCGGCGGTGATCCAGCGCGCGAGGCGATGGCGCGTGCCGATCAGGCGGGCCTTCACGCCGTATTCGTGTTCGAGTCGGTGCAGCACGACTTCGAACTGCAGGTTGCCGATCGCGCCAAGCAGTAGCGCGCCGCCCTGCAGGGGACGGAAGACCTGGATCGCGCCTTCCTCGCCGAGCTGCGTGAGCCCTTGCCGCAACTGCTTCGCGCGCAGCGGATCCGCGACCTCGACGGCCTGGAACATCTCCGGTGCGAAGAACGGCAGGCCCGTGAACTGCAGCGGCTCACCCTCGGTCAGCGTATCGCCGAGTTGCAGCGTGCCGTGATTCGGGATGCCGATGATGTCGCCGGCGTATGCATCCTCCGCGATCTCGCGACGCTGCGACAGGAAGGTCACGACGTTGTTCGGCTTCATCGCCTTGCCGCTGCGCGTCACCTTCAGGTTCATGCCGCGTTCGAAGTGACCCGCGCAGATGCGCACGAACGCGATGCGGTCGCGATGCGCCGGGTCCATGTTCGCCTGGATCTTGAACACGACGCCGGCGAAGCGCGGCTCGTCGGCCGTGACGATGCGCTGGATCGCAGGCCGGCCGAGCGGCGGCGGCGCGAGGTCGACGACGGCGTCGAGCACCTCCTGCACGCCGAAGTTGTTGACGGCCGAGCCGAAGAAGACCGGCGTCTGCCGCGCGGCGAGGAACTCGGCCTGATCGTAGGCCGCGGACGCCTCGGTCACGAGCGTGATCTCGTCGCGCGCCTTCGGCACGTGGCCGGTCCCGTCGTCGAAGCGTTCGTCGATCAGCGGGTTCGCCAGTCCGTCGATCGTCTCGAACGCCTGGCCGGCACGATCGGCGCCCGCGGCGAACACGCGCATCTTGTCGGCGCGCACGTCGAACACGCCGTGGAAGTTCTTGCCCATGCCGATCGGCCACGTGAAGGGCACGGCGGTCATTCCGAGCGCGCGCTCGATCTCGTCGACCAGGTCGAGCGGCTCGCGCACCTCGCGGTCCATCTTGTTGACGAACGTGATGATCGGCGTGCCGCGCGCGCGGCAGACCTCGAGCAGTCGCAGCGTCTGCGACTCGACGCCGTTCGCCGCGTCGATGACCATCAGGGCGGCGTCTACCGCGGTCAGCACGCGATACGTGTCCTCGGAGAAGTCCTGGTGGCCCGGCGTGTCGAGCAGGTTGATCACGCAGTCGCGGTATTCCATCTGCATGACCGACGACGCGACCGAGATGCCGCGCTGCTTCTCGATCTCCATCCAGTCCGACGTCGCGTGTCGCGACGCCTTGCGCGCCTTCACCGAGCCGGCGATGTGGATCGCGCCCGAGAACAGCAGGAGCTTTTCCGTCAGCGTCGTCTTGCCCGCGTCGGGGTGGGAAATGATGGCGAAGGTGCGGCGGCGCGCGACCTGATCGGAAACTTCGGTCATGACGGAGGAAGGAGGGCGCCGACGGCGGACGCCGGGCGAAGCGCGGCATTCTAGCGGGCCGACCTCCCGCGCCGAGGTTCGGACCTCGCGCCAAGTAGAATCCGCGCTCTCCATGAAGCCGACCCCGCCGCCGTCCTCCGCCCTCGACGCCCTCGTCGAAGGGCTGCGCCGCCTCCCCGGCGTCGGGCCGAAGTCCGCGCAGCGCATCGCGCATCACCTGCTGCAGTACGACCGCGACGGCGCGGCCCGACTCGGCGCCGCGCTCACCCACGCGGTCGCGACGGTCCGGCACTGCGCGTTGTGCAACACGTTCACCGAACACACGCTGTGCGACATCTGTTCGTCGGAGCGTCGGGACCGCAGCCTCCTGTGCGTCGTCGAGACCCCCGCGGACCGCCTGATGGTTGAACAGACGCTGACGTATCGCGGGCTGTATTTCGTGTTGATGGGACGTCTGTCTCCGCTCGACGGCATCGGCCCGAAGGACATCCACCTGGATCGGCTGATCGAGCGAGCGACGGACGGCGACGTCAAGGAAGTGATCCTCGCGACGAACTTCACGAACGAGGGCGAGGCCACCGCCCACACGATCGCGGGCCTGCTCAAGTCGCGCGGCCTCAACGTCACGCGACTCGCGCGTGGCGTCCCGGTCGGCGGCGAACTCGAGTACGTCGACGTCGGCACCATCGCGCAGGCGGTCCTCGACCGTCGCGCTTCCTGACTTCTTTCGAAGGCATTCGACGCATGGAATATCGACGGCTCGGTCGCGCGGGACTCAAGGTCAGCGCGCTCTCGTTCGGGTCCTGGGTGACCTACGGCAATCAGCTCGACACGACGAAGGCGCGCGAGTGCATGGCCGCCGCCTACGACGCCGGGGTCAACTTCTTCGACAACGCGGAGGTCTACGCGCTCGGCCAGTCCGAGACGATCATGGGCCAGGTCATCCGCGAGCTGAAGTGGCCGCGGATGAAATACGTCGTCTCGACGAAGTTCTATTGGGGACTCGACAAGGGGCCGAACGAACGCAACACGCTCAACCGCAAATACCTGTTGAACGCGATCGACGCGTCGCTGCTGCGCTTCGGGCTCGACTACGTCGACCTCGTGTACTGCCACCGCGCCGATCCCGACACCCCGATCGAGGAGACGGTGTGGGCGATGCACGACATGATCGCGCGCGGCAAGGCCTTGTACTGGGGCACGTCGATGTGGCCCGCGGCCGACATCCGTGCCGCGTGGGAGATCGCCGAGCGTCATCACCTGCACAAGCCGGTCGTCGAGCAGCCGCAATACCACTTGTTCGACCGCGACAAGGTCGAGGTCGAGTACGCCCGCCTCTACGAGGACATCGGACTCGGTCTGACGACGTGGAGCCCGCTTGCATCCGGATTGCTCACCGGCAAGTACAACGGAGGTGCGGCGCCCGAAGGCAGTCGGGCCACGTTGGCGAACTACGCGTTCCTGAAGGACAAGCTGCTCGACGAGCGTCGCAACGCACAGGTCGCGCAGCTCGGCGAGCTCGCGGGCGATCTCGGCTGCACGACCGCGCAGCTCGCGCTCGCGTGGTGCGTGAGCAATCCGCGGGTCTCGAGCGTGATCACCGGCGCTTCGCGGCCCGAACAAGTCGTCGAGAACATGAAGGCGCTCGACGTGGTCGCGCGCCTCGACGCCGGCGTGCGGGCGCGCATCGACGCCATCGTCGGCGCCGCACCGGCGTGAAGGAGATCCACCGATGATCATCGCGTTCTGGTGCGTGCTCGTCGCCGGGCTGCTGCCGCTCGCCTGCGCCTACCTCGCGAAGTTCGGGCCGCGCGGTCCCGACGCGCCGCCGACCGGCCGTTTCGACAATCGCGAGCCGCGGACCTGGCTCGCGCAGCAGACCGGTCGTCGCGCGCGTGCGAACGCGGCGCAGGCGAACAGCTGGGAGGCGTTCGCGTTCTTCGGCTTCGGCGTCGTGATCGCGATCCTCCAGCACGTGCCGGTCGACACGGTCAACCTGCTCGCGCTGGTCTTCATCGTCGCGCGCATCGCATACATCGCCTGTTATCTCGGCGACGCGGCGATGGTCCGCTCGGTCGTCTGGGCGATCGGCTTCGCGGCCAGCGTGGGCCTCTACCTGGTCGCGGCGACCGGAACGCTGCGATGACCACGACCGATCCGGGCGACCTCGCGCGCTTGATCGCCTCGATCGCGATCGGCGACCGCGCGGCCTGTCGGACGCTGTACGACGCGACGTCGCCGAAACTGTTTGCGATCGCGCTGCGTATTCTTCGGGACGAGGGTCGGGCGGAGGACGTGTTGCAGGACAGTTTCGTGAACGTGTGGCGAAGCGCGGCGGGCTACAACCCGTCGCTCGCCGCACCGATGACGTGGCTGATCACGATCGTGAGGAATCGCGCGCTCGATTACCTGAGACGCAACGACGCCATGACCATCGAACTCGACGACGACCTGATCGCGACGCTGGAGACCGATACCCGGTCGCCGCCCGATCTGGCGAGCGGGGCGCAGGATGCGAAGCGCGTGCGCCAATGCCTGGAGCGGCTCGAGGGCGGCCAGAAACAGGCGATCGCCTTCGCCTACTTCCAGGGCCTCACGCACTCGGAGCTCGCCGCCGCCTTGAAGGTGCCGATCGGCACGGTGAAGACCTGGATCCGACGCGGGCTCGAGAAGATGCGCCACTGCATCGACGCGCTCGCCACCTGAAACCGCGGCCTGATCGATTCCATGCGGACCCACGACAACGACCGGCTGCGCGAGATGCTCGCGGCCGAATTCGCGCTGGGCACCTTGCGGGGCGGGGCGCGGCGTCGCTTCGAGACCTGGATGCGCGACGATGCCGACCTGCGCGCGAAGGCCGACGCGTGGCACGAACGCCTCGCGCCGCTACTGGACGCGATTCCCGAGCGTCGGCCGCCGCAACGCGTGTGGGCCGCGATCGAGGCGCGCCTGCCGGGCTTCACGGCGTTGCGCGCCGATCGGCATGCGCCGGCGCCCTGGTGGGAGCGACTCGGCTTCTGGCGGGGGCTCACGGCCGCGTTCGCCGTCGTCGCGGTCGTGTCGGCCGGGATCGCCCTGCGGCCGGGCACTCCGCCGATCACCGAGGTCCGCCTCGTCGAGGTCGTGCCGGCCGCGATCGCGTCGGTCGTCGATCCGAAGGACGGCCACCTCGTCGCGACCGTCATGCAGACGCGCTCGGGTCAGCTCCTGCTCAAGGTCTCGCCCGACGTCGCGGTACCGAGCGGGCACGACCTGCAACTGTGGTTGTCCGCGAACGGCAAGGACATGGAATCCCTCGGCGTCGTTCCGGTCGACGCGCGCACGAAGACCGTCTCCGTGCGACCGGCCGACGCGACCGCGCTGTCGCGCGCCAAGGCGTTCGGACTCTCGCTCGAGCCCGCGGGCGGGTCGCCGCAGCCGACCCAGGTCCTCGGACTCGGCTTCGCCGTCGCGCTCTCGAGTTGATCGGAACGGCGCGGGCGAACTGAGGTCGCGCGCCATCCTCTAGAATCGCCCGCAACGAGTCCGCGCCCGATCGAGAGCGGACCGAACGCGGAGACCCCCATGGCAGCGCTTCACGCATCGCGTCGCACATCGACGCCTTCCATTCGACATCGGCTCGTGATCGCCGCGCTCGGCGCGGCGTTGTTCGTGCTCGGCGCGTCCGATGCGCGCGCGCAGGCCCTCGAGAAGACCAAGATCTCGCTCGCGGTCGGCGGCAAGAACGGCCTCTATTACCTGCCGCTGACGATCGCGGAGCGGCTCGGCTACTTCAAGGACGAGGGCCTCGACGTCGAGATCAGCGACTTCGCGGGCGGCGCGAAATCGCTCGAGGCGCTCGTGGGCGGCAGCGTCGACATCGTCGCCGGAGCCTACGAGCACACGATCAACATGCAGGTGAAAGGGCAGCACATCCGCGCGTTCGCGTTGATGGGTCGCTCGCCGGCGATCTCGATCGGGGTGGCGACCGACAAGGCGAAGGACGTCAAGGGGCCGAAGGACCTCAAGGGGCTCAAGGTCGGCGTGTCGGCCCCCGGTTCGTCGACGAACATGGCGCTCAACACCTACATCGCGAAGGGCGGGCTCAAGCCCTCCGATGTCGCGGTCATCGGCGTCGGTTCGACCGCGGGCTCGCTCGCCGCCTTTCGCAGCGGACAGATCGACGCGATGTCGAACGTCGAGCCGGTGATGACGATGCTCGAGCAGAAGGGCGACGTGAAAATCCTCGCGAGCAGTCGCACGCCGAAGGGCACCGAGGACTTGTTCGGCGGCGCGATGCCGGCCGCGACGCTGTACGCCTATGACGACTTCCTGAAGAAGAATCCGAACACGGCGCAGGCGCTGGCGAACGCGATCGTGCGCGCCGACAAGTGGCTCGCGAAGGC
>Ga0247783_1000201_pt1 | contig 17610 bp, 13 predicted proteins | sample UWRJL064202C5_FD_179911 | JGI IMG/M metagenome (GOLD analysis project Ga0247783, IMG submission 179911) | Plant litter microbial communities from Arlington Agricultural Research Station in Wisconsin, United States - UWRJ-L064-202C-5 | ecosystem: Environmental > Terrestrial > Plant litter >...
GTGTTCGTCGGATGAGGACGCGGCGGGTGCTCGTCGGTACGAATCGCCGTCACGCGGCCGCTTGCGGCGCACGCTCCTTCGCCTTCAAGCGTTCGAGGATCCGCTTGTAGCGGACCGGTCCCGCATCGATCGCGAGCAGCATCGGTTTGTAACCCGGACCCAGCGATGTCACGACCTCCTGCTGCTCGCGGATCATCGGCTCGTCCTGTTCCTCGAAGGCCATGCGGCGCAGCCGCGACAGCTCGGCGACGACCTCCGGCGCGTCGGTCCCGGGCAGCGGGTTCTGTCTCGCCGCGGCGAAGTGGTAGTAGGTGCGCGTCGGCGTCGACGGCGTGAGGAAGTGCGCGCCGAAGATGCCGGTGCCGTCCTCGTGCCGGCCGCCGACGGACGTCACGCCCGCGTCGTTGACCATGCAGCCCGGCGCGTTCCAGCGCATCGTCGTCCACAGGTCCACGCGGCCGCCGTCCCGACGGAACAGCATGTCGAAGAGGCCCGGCACGCGCACGTCGTGCGAGCGGCGGCTCACGTAGAGCGTGTCGCCGTCCTCGCGGACTTCGATCGCGGCCGGGATCGTGTCCTCGTTGCCGAGGATGCCGTCGTGCAGGAAGGAGATGTGGCTGAGGTCGAGCAGGTTGTCGGCGATCAGCGTGTCGCTCGCGTCCATCTCGATGCAGTCGCGCTTGCTGACGCGATAGCCGGCGTCGACGTCGAGGAACCTGAAGTCGGGGATCGTCGCGACGTCGGCCGCGTCGGGCTCGCCCATCCAGATCCACACGATCGAGTGACGCTCGACGAGCGGATACGCACGAACCTTCGCGGCCGGCGGGATGCGGCCGTCGCCGTGCGGGTTATGGACGCAACGACCGCCGCCGTCGAACACGAGGCCGTGATAGCCGCACTGCACGCGGCCGCCGTCGAGCAGGCGTCCGCGATGCAGCGGCGCGAAGCGATGCGGGCAACGGTCGGTGAGCGCGTGGACCGCGCCGGTCTCGTCGCGGAACAACAGGATGGGCTCGTCGAGGATGCGACGCGTCGTCATCACGCGCGTCTCGAGCTGCTCCGACCACATCGCCACGTACCAGGCGTTGCGCAACCAGTCCATCGTCGTCTCCTCCGGGCTCGTCGGCCGCGGTCTCTCATCGCTGCAGTGTAGGGACTGATCGACGGCTGGAACCGGCGATTTACAATGCGTAAACCGCTTTGCAGTTTCGTTCGCGCCGTTCGTTCGGGAGTGCCGCTTGAGCCCACGCAAGCCGTCGCCGCAAGTCGTCGTCCGCTTGAGGGCGGGTCCGGTCGCGGTCCCGCCTGCCGACGCGGCGCTTCGACCTGCGACGGACGCGCGTCAGCGCGGGGTCGCCTCGGTCGAGCTGGCCGGCCGCATCCTCGCGGTCGTCGAACAAGCGCCCGGCGCGCTCGCGCTCGGCGAAGTCGCGCGCCATGCGTCGCTGTCGACGAGTCGCACGCATCACTATCTCGTGAGCCTCGCGAAGCTTGGCCTCGTCCGTCGCGATCGGCAGACGGGCCGTTACGCGCTCGGGGACTACGCGCTGCAGCTCGGCCTCGCGGCGCTCGAGCGGGTCGACGCCGGCCGCGAGTCGGTGCCGGTCCTCGATGCGTTCCGCGACGAGACGGGCGAGACGGTGTTCTTCTCGCTGTGGGGAAGCCACGGGCCGACGATCGTCACGTGGTCGGAAGGTCGCCGCCCGGTGACGGTCCAGGTGCGCGCGGGTCTCGTGATGTCGCTGCTGCTGTCGGCGACGGGCCACGTGTTCCTGACGTGGATGCCCGAGGAGACCTTGCGTCCGATCCTCGACCGCGAGATCGCGGCGAACAAGCCGACGTCGCGCAAGGCGCTCGCGAAGCGACTGACCGCATTGCGCGAGACGACGCGCGCGCAGGGTCTCGCGGCGATCCACGGGACGCTGTTGCCGCACATCGCCGCGTTGTCGGCGCCGGTGTTCGCGCACGACGGCCGCCTCGCGGGCGTGGTGTCGACGCTCGGGTGGATCGATGCGTTCGATGCGACGCCGGACGGCGGGCTGGCGCGGACGCTCAAGCGGCATACCGCTTACTTCTCGTCGACGCTGGGGTATCGGGCGGGGTGAGGGGGTGCCGTGCAGTCATCCTGGCACTGCCTACTGTTAGGCAGTCCTCGGCGTGTTCGCCAGACCCCATCCCCCTCCCGACCTCCCCCTTGAAGGGGGAGGAGAAGGCGAGAGGGGGTCTGGCCGGTTGCGCGCGAACGACGCTGGGTTCCCGCCTTCGCGGGAACGACGCTCTGGCCGTCATCCCCGCGAAGGCGGGGATCCAGCGTCGTTAGACTCGCGCGATGACCTCAGCCCATCCGCCACTCCTCGCCGGCATCCGCGTCCTCGACTTCGGCCGCTACATCGCCGGTCCGTATTGCGCGGCGATGCTCGCCGAGTACGGCGCCGACGTGATCCGCATCGAGAAGCGCGACGGTAGCGAGGACCGCTTCCCCGCGCAGGTCGGTGGCGGCGTCGGCGCGTTGTATCTGCAGATGAATCGCAACAAGCGCTCGATGACGCTCGACCCCGCGTCGGCCGACGGACGCGCGATCGTCGCGCAGTTGGTGAAGAGCGCCGACGTCGTGATCGCGAACCTGCCCGAGGCCGCGCTCGTCGCGATGGGGCTCGACGACGCGACGCTGCGCGGCTATCGCAGCGACCTCGTCGTCGTGACCAGCACGGCCTTCGGCACGACCGGACCGATGAGTCATCAGGTCGGCTTCGACGGCGTGGGCCAGGTGATGTCGGGCGCGGTCTACATGTCGGGTCAGCCCGGCGAGCCCTATCGCGCGCTCGTCAACTGGGTCGACTTCGGGACCGCGGTGCATTGCGCGTTCGGCGTGCTCGCCGCGCTGATGCATCGCGCGAAGACCGGCGAAGGCCAGCTCGTTAGCGGCTCGCTGCTCGCGACGGCGCTCGCGTTCAACAACGGCGCGATCATCGAGCAGGCCGTCGCGAAGCCCGATCGCGTCGCGAGCGGCAATCGCAGCCAGATCTCGGGACCGACCGATCTCTATCGCGCGCGTGACGGCTTCGTGTTGACGTCGGTCGTCGGCCAGCCCTTGTTCAAGCGTTGGGCGCGGCTGATGGATGCCGACGAAGGACGTCGACCCGACGATCCCGACTGGCTCGTCGATCCCCGCTTCGCGACCGACGACTCGCGCGGCGAGCACGGCGACGTGCTCAGCGAACGCATGCAGCGCTGGTGCGCGACGCGGGACCGCGACGACATCGTGCGCATCCTCGGCGACGCGATGATCCCGTGCGGACCGGTGCTGTCGCCGCAACAGGTGCTCGAGCATCCGCAGGTCGCGGCGATCGGCTTGATGCGGGACGTCGACTATCCGGGACTGCCGGTGCCGGCGCCGGTCGCGGACGTGCCGATCGCGATGAGCGCGACGAAGGCGGTGGCGCGACGAAGGGCGCCGACGATCGGCGAGCACACCGACGAGGTGCTCGCGGAGCTGGGCTACGACGCGACGGAGATCGCGGACTTGAGGGCGCGACGCATCGTCTGACCGGTGTACTCCCGCCCCTTCAAGGGGAGGGTCGGGGAGGGGATGGGGTTCATCGCGGCACGCCACGCCTGTCACGGAACTTGCTTTGGCTTGCGCTCCGATGCGCATCCTGCTCGTCTCCGACCTGCACTACACGTTGCCGCAACTCGACTGGGTCGTGCGCATCGCGCCGACCTTCGACCTCGTCGCGCTCGCGGGCGACTGCCTCGACATCAGTTCGCCGGTCCCGCTCGGCGCGCAGACGATCGTGCTGCTGCGCTATCTCTCGCTCGTGCGCTCGACGGTCGCCGTCGCGTCGGGGAACCACGACCTCACCGGACCCGACGCCCAGGGCGAGCAGGCCGCGCTGTGGTTGCCGGCCGCGCGTCGCCTCGGCGTGTCGACCGACGGCGACTCGCTGACGATCGGCGACACGCTCGTGACGATCTGCCCCTGGTGGGACGGGCCGATCGGCCGCGCGGCGCTCGAGGCGCAACTCACGGCCGATGCCGCGCGACGACCGGCGCGCTGGATCTGGATCTATCACTGGCCGCCGCTCGGGTCGCCGACGTGCTGGACCGGCAAGCGCCATTACGGCGACGCCGACGTCGCGCACTGGATTCGCGATTACGCGCCCGACCTGGTGCTCGCGGGCCACGTGCACGAGCCCCCGTTCAAGCGCGACGGCGCGTGGGCCGATCGCATCGGGACGACCTGGGTGTTCAACGCCGGTCGCCAGATCGGACCGGTCCCCGCACACATCGTGGTCGACCTCGGCCTGGGGTCGGCGACGTGGCATTCGATGATGGGCGAGGAGTTCCTGCAGCTCGACGCGCTCGCGCCCGAGGAGCGCTCCGTCTTCTAGTCAGTACTCCGGATCGGGATCGCGCGCCGAGCCGGGACGCACCGGGGCGCCCTGGTGGTGGGCGAGTTCGTTGAGGACGTGCGAGACCATCGTGAGGCCCGGCGCGTCGCCGTACTGATGCTTGAGGTCCGCGAGATACGTGGTCACGAAGTCGAGGCGTTCGGCGAGACCGACCGCGACGAGGCGCGTGACGACCGGGTCGTCGAGCAGCAGCGCGTGACCGTCGGCCGCGTAGCGCACGACGCTCGGCTCGCACGCCGTCACGGTCGCGGTGTACGGCGCGTCGAGCAGCAGCGAGATCTCGCCGATCACCGCGCCGGGCCGGTCCACGCGATTGACGACGATGTCGCCCTTCGCGACCTCGAGTGCGCCCGACACGAGGATCCAGAGACCGTCGCCCCGCTCGCCTTCGCGCACGAGCGCGTCGCCGGCCGCGAGGGCGATCTCGGGCAGGCCGGCCGTGTGCTGCAGGAGGCCGCTGCGGATTTCGCTTCGATGGTCGATGGCGTATTCCTCGTCGCGATGTCGTGCGCTTACGCCAACACCCGATCCGGCCGGGCGACATCGGACCAGCGGAAGACCTCGGTGGTCGGCGGCCCGAGCGGTTCCTGGTCGAGATCGACGCCGGTCACCCGACCGATCTGCGACTTGAACCAGGCATCGAAGCCGTCGTTCGCGGCCGCGTAGCGCGGCGCCGCCTCGTCCTTGTCGTCGAGGATCGTGAGGCCGATGCCCCAGCGGCCCATCGGCGTCTCCTGCAGATGCCACGACTCGTGCGTGATGCCGTAGCTGCGGAAGAACGTGTCGGCCTCGGCGCGCCGCTCGCCGTTCAGTGCGGCGATGAAGGCATCGAGGGTCTCGGGGCTGCGAATCGGAAACGCGCGGATCACGACGGACATGGTGTCTCCCCTTTCGATCGTGGCCTCACGGTCGGCACGGTCCACGACATCGCGGTGGCGAGCGTGATCCGCGGATCGGACGAGGACGCGCCAGTGTAGGGGCGCTCGTGCGACATCGCCAGCGGCGGGCGCTGCCGGCGCCGCATCGGGCGTGTCACTCGATCCGCGCGTTCCCGAAGAGTTCGCGCGTCGCGCGCGACGGCTCGACGCCCAGCTCGGCGACGAGCCGCTCGCGACACCGTCGATACGCACGCATCGCCGCGGCCTCCTCGCCGAGCGCGAGGTGGCAACGGATGACGCCGCGATGCAAGGCCTCGACGAGGCCGTCCTGCGCGAGCGCGTCCTGGTACAGCGGGAGCGCCTCGGCGCTTCGTCCGGCGCCTTCGAGTTCGCGTCCGCGATCGACGACCCGTTGCACGAACAGCGAACGCAGCTGCTCGCGCCGGCCGAGGACCGCGCGATAGCCGTCCTCGCCTTCGAGGAAGGTTCCGCCGTAGTCGAGCGTCTCGTTCTCCGCGAAGTCCCATGCGTCGACCCACACCTGCGTGCGGTCGAGCGATATGTAGCCCGCGGTGACGAGGAGCGCGTCGTCGTGGCCGAGCAGGCGACGCAGGCGCAGCACCGCCATTTCGAGCGAGTGCTTCGCGCGGTCGCCGTCGGCGTCGGGCCACAGCGCGTCGAGGACCGTGGCCAACGCCGCGGGTTGCGGCCCGAGTGCGACGAGCAGCATCAACAACTCGAGCGGCTTGCGTTGCGGTCGCGCGCCGAGCGCGACCGGCGTGCCGTCGATCTCGATGCGGAAATTTCCGAGCGTGACGAGGCGCAGCGGCCAGGGCCACGTCGGCGGAAAGCCCGGCTCGGCGCGAAGGCGGCGCTGCGTCACCACCTGCGCGATGTAGTCGGCCGGCGCGCCGTCGCGCAACGCGTCGGCGAGGAAGCGCGACGTGGTGCGCGGCGTGAGCAGCCCGAACGACATCCAGCGCACGGCGGCGAGGTGCGTGATCAGCGCGACGCGTTCGGTGGCCGTGCGTTCGGGCGCGGCCGCCACGATGCCGTGGTACTCGGCCACGCGTCGGCGGCACTCGATGATCTCGCGGTCGCGGCCGGACAGCAGCGCGGCGAGTCGATCGAAGGCGTCGGCCGCCTCGCGCCATCGGCCGGCGTGCAGCAGGGACATCGCATGGCCGGCGATGAAGTTCTGCTGGACGCCGAGCGACGCACCGCTCGTCGCGGCGGCCTCGGCCGCGAGGCCGAACTGGCGCAGCGCCTCGACGCCGTCCTCCTGCCGCGCCGCGCTCTGGCCGCACAAGTAGTAGTACCAGGCGGCCGCGAGCGGCCGCCGAAAGTCGGTGATGCGTCCGAGTTCGAGCAGTGCGGCCTGCGCCGTCGCTTCGTCGCGCGAGAGGTTCGCGTAGAACGCGCGGACGACGAGCAGCGATGCGCGAAACGCGCGCAGGTCGTGTCGTTCGGCGATCGCGAGGGCGCGGGCCTCGGCCATCGCCGCGTCGATGCGCTTCGTGCCCGGGCCCCGCGCGTAGCCGATCGTGAACACGCAGCGATGGATGCGTTGCCAGACGCGGCCGCGGTACAGCGGACTGCCGCACTCGGTGTCGAGCGCGGTCCACGCCTCGGCGACGACGCGGTCGAGCAGCACGTTGTCGTCCTCGAACTCTGCGTACTCGAGCAGCGTCAGCGCGGCGATCAGCAGCGCGTCGTCATCGAGGACGTGCGACGTGACGAGATGCAGCAGCGCGTCCTTGGCCAGGAGCGTTTCGGGCGCGCCGTACTTGGTCGTCGCTTCGGCATAGGTGAACGCGAGACCACCGGCGAGCCACCACGCCTGCGCCGACGGCTCGAGCGCGGCGGGCGGTGGCGCGCTCCACTGCGCACGCGAGATCCAGGTGTCGAGATCGACGAAGGTCGCGTTGGCGTAGTAGGTCGCGAGGACCGCGGTCCTCGCGGTGAGTTCGGCACCCGCGTCGTCGGCGGCGTCGCGGAACGCGCGCCACGCCTGCTCCAGCGCCGGCAGCGCCTCGAACTCGTCGACGGCCATGCGGGCCATCGCATCCCGATACGCGGACCAGGCGCTGCTCGAATCGACAACTTGTCGCGCGGAGGTTGCCGTTGCGGTGACGCTGCGGTGGGCAAGCGGTGAGTCGGTACGCGGAAGACTGTCGTTCAAGGAGGACCTACATCATGAAGCGCTCGTTCCAGCACGAAGTCGACGTCCCGGCCGAACCCGACCGGACCCTTTGCCGTTCGCGTCGCGGGCTCGAGGCCAGGCGCGTCCTTCTCCTCGTCGGTGGGCTTGTCGGCCTCGCGATTGTAGGGGCGGTCGGCGACGCGCGCGCGACGCCGTCGGTCTCCTCGGTCGCACGCGTGTGCGAAGCGAACCAGGGCTGCGTGTACGGCCCGACCGCGATCTGGACACCGCCGAACGGTGCGCTCGTGAGTTCGTCGGTGCAGCACGGCTGGTCCGACGCGACGTCGCCGAACAACAGCTTCGACCTGACCGGCGCAGCGCAGTCGTCGACCTCCGGCGTCGATCACTGGACCGGGTCCGTTCAGGCCGGCGGCTACATCCACGCGCAGTACTACGGCTACAACTCGGTCGGCGCGAGCGCCGCGAACTACGTGCAGGACGACATCCTGATTCCGTCGACCCCGCACTGGAACGGCAACGGCTGGCTGTCGCTCAGCTATCACATCACCGGCGGCGTGTCGCTGCAGTACGCGTACGACGGAGCCTCCCCGTCGGTCAACAGCGTGGCGAGCGCGAGCCTCGAGTTCGACTGCTACAACACCCACTTCGGCTCCTGTCTCGCGACCGGCGTGCCGTTCATCGACACCGGGCTGTACCGGTTCGACTTCGCGGGCCCGCAGTCGATCGACCGGATCGTGACGTTCTTCCTGCCGGTCTATGCGGACGTCGAGGACTTCTATCGCCTCGACACGTTCCTCGGCGTCGGGCTGGGCCTGTCCGGGACGAGCACGCCCAGCTTCATCACCGGCTCCGCGAGCGAGGACTTCTCGCACACGTTCCAGCTCGTCGACGCCGACCTGCTCGACGCGAGCTTCAATCCCGTGGACGACTGGTCGATCGTCGCCAGCAGCGGCTTCGACTACGCGCATATCGGCGCAGTCACGCCGCCGCCGGTCGACGGCACGGTGCCCGAACCCGCGACGTTCGCGTTGCTCGGGGTCGGCGCACTGTGCGCGAGGCTCGGCAAGCGGACCGGGCGTCGGTCTGCCCGGGTGCGAGGCGAGTCGCCATGTCCCCGTTCGAAGGCAACACCGATCGCTTGAGCGCGCGACTCGCGCCGCTGCTGCTGGCGGTGGCGCTGCTCGGCGGCTGCGGCACGAGCGTGTCGGCAACATGGGTGGCCGGCGTCGTCGCTGGTCGCATCGATGGGTCTGCCGCGGTCCGTCGCGCCGCGGGCGCCTCGCCGACCGACGTCGGCAGCCCGGCGCCATACGCGCATGCAATCTTGAGATGGACGGTCGCGGTCGCGACACCGCGCCGGCGACCCGCGCCGAGTCCCCTCGCATCGAGCGGGCACAATGCGGGGTCGCCATCGCCGGTGACCAGCGCCGGCACCGACCGGTGCCGCGCTTCTCGACTGCATGCCGTCCTCGTCCCTCCGCTTCGATCACTTCGAACTCCAGCCCGACCAGCGCCGACTGTTGCGTGACGGCGAGCCGAGCCCGTTGCGCGCCCGCGCCTTCGATCTCCTGCTCGTCCTCGCCGAACGCGCCGGCGAACTCGTCACGAAGGCGGAGTTGCTCGATCGCGTCTGGCCGGGGCTCGTCGTCGAGGAGAACAACATCGCGGCGCAGGTCGCGGCGTTGCGCAAGGTCGTCGGCGCCGAGCGCATCGAGACCGTCGCGGGCAGCGGCTATCGCTTCACGGCCGAGGTTCGACGCGAGGCCGTCGCCCCGCCCGTGGCGGTTCGCGTCGTCGCCGCGACGGCGGGCCCGTCGCTGATCGGGCGTCGCGACGATCTCGAACGTCTCGAGGCTGCGTTGCAGCCGGGCACGACGCTGACGCTGCTCGGTCCGGGCGGCGTCGGCAAGACGGTGCTCGCGAAGTCGCTGTCCGCGCGCTGGCCCGCAGGACGGGTCGCGTGGGTCGATCTCGCGGCGCTCGGCGATGCCGCGCTGCTGCACGGCGCGCTGCGTCGGGCGCTCGGGCTCGCGTCGTCGTCGTCGCCGATCGACGCGGACGCTGCGCTCGCGGGCGCGCTCGACGGCGGGCGCCTCGTGATCCTCGACAACGCGGAGCATCTGGTCGACGCGGTCGCAGCGCTCGCGACGACGCTGCGTGTGCTCGCGCCGTCCCTCGCGCTGCTCGTCACGAGCCAGGTGCCGCTGCGCATCGTCGACGAACGCGTGCAGCCGGTCGAGCCGCTCGCGCTGCCGACCGCGACGGCGAACGATGCGGAGACCGTCGCGTCGCCCGCGGTGCAGCTGCTCGTCGAGCGCATCCGCGCGATCGACCCGCGGGTCCCGCTCGACGCATCGGTCGCGCCGTTGTTGCGCCAGTTGAGCGTGCGTCTCGACGGGCTGCCGCTCGCGCTCGAGATGGCGGCCGCGATGGTGCCGCTGCTCGGACTCGCCGGCGTCCTCGACGCGCTCGACGAGCGCTTCGCGCTGCTCCGCCGCGGCCAGCGCGATGCGCCGCCGCGCCATCAGACCCTGGGCGCCGCGCTCGCCTGGAGCCACGACCTGCTGGACGCGGAGCAACGACGCGTCTTCCGTCGCCTCGGCGTCTTCCCGAGCGGCTTCTCGCTCGATCTCGCGATCGCGGTTGCGCGCGACGACGAGGGTCGCTGGGCGGTCATCGATGCGTTGAAGGAACTCGTCGATCGCTCGCTCGTGGCGAGCCTGCAGACGACGCCGCCGCGCTTTCGCCTGCTCGAGACGATGCGCGGCTTCGCGCTCGAGCGCCTGCGCGACGCGGACGAGGAAGACGCGCTGCGCCGTCGCGCGATCGCCGCGCTCACCGACGCGATGGCCGCGGTGCCGAGCGACGGGGCCGAGCCGGACGCCGTCGCCGAGCTCGCGAACGTGCCGGAGCTGCTGGCGTGGGGGCGCGCGAACGCGCCCCGCGAAGCCATCGCGCTGACGCTCGCGGCGGCGAAGGTCGCGATCTGGTCGCCGTGGCTCGGCGACGCGGCCGCCTGGGTCGAGGACTGCGAGCCCTTGCTCGACGCGTCGATCCCGCTCGCGATGCAGGCGCAGTGGTGGCGCGAACTCGCGCGCTTCCAGACCTTCGTGCGCGGTCGGCGAGCCGTCGAGGCGGCCGAGCGTGCCTGCGAGATCGAACGCGAACGCGGCGACGCGGACGGACTCTTCTGGAGCCTGATCCCGCTGCTGCGCTCGCGCACGCTCGATGCGGACGCGTTCGATGCGCGACGCCTCGAGGCGCAGGCCCTGCTCGATGCGCACCCCGAGTGGCCGGCGCGCGCACGCGTCGTCTTCAGCGGCAGCCTCGCGCTCGAATACCGACGCCGCGGCGACTTCGAGACCGCGTGGCGCCATCAGCTCGACGAGGCGGAGCAGGCGGAGCGCGCGGGCATGCAACAGGTCGCGGACAACGCGCACAGCAATCTCGCCGCGACGCTGGTCGGTCTGCGACGCTTCGACGAGGCGCTCGCGCGTCTCGATGCGCGGCTCGCCCGCTCCGGCGACGAGCACAACCCGATCGGGGCGCACAATCGCATCCAGCGTCTGAACGCGTTGATCGGTCTCGGCCGACTCGACGAGGCCCAGGCCTGCGCCGACGAGGCGTTGCGCTGGTGTCGTCGCTACGACGTGCTCGACATCTTCCAGGTGCTCGCGCTGCTGGCCGCGTCGCAAGGCCGCGCGTCCGTCGCCGCGCGCCTGCTCGGCTATCACCGGCATCGGCTCGCGGAACGCGGCGCCGACCGTCCCGACGATGCGCACGCGCCCTGGCGTGTCGCGCTCGGCCTCGCGGGTCGCACGCTCGCACCCGCGACGCTCGACGCGCTGATGGCGGACGGCGCGCGTCTCGACGCGGCGAGCGCCGACCGGCTGATCGGCGACGACGCGGACGCGGACGCGTCGCCTAGAACGCGCAGAGCTTGATCGCGAAGACCATGAACGCGAGGCCTGCGAGGCGCTGGGCGACGAGACGGGCGGACGGCAGCGACGCGAAGGTGCGCGCGACGGCATTGCCCGCCAACACGAGCAGGCCCTGGTAGGCGAGGCTCACGCCCGTTACGCAACCGATCATCGTCGTCAGCGACAGCGCGGTGACCGGCGGCCGGAAGAAGAGCGGCAGCAACGCGAAGTAGAACAACAAGACCTTCGGGTTCGTGAGGCTGACCGCGAGCGCCTGGCGCAGGTGGCGGCCCAGCGACGGCGTCGCCTCGTCCGGACCCGGCGACGCCTCGCGTCGCTGACGCATCAGGCGCAGGCCCATCCACGCGAGATAGAACGCGCCGCTGACCTGCAACGCATGCGTCGCCCCGGGCTGGTCGCGGAACACCGCTTCGAGGCCGGCGGCCGCGGCCAGCATGCACACGAGACCGCCGAGCAGCGTCCCGGCCACCGACGCGAAGCCCGCGCGCATGCCGTGGTTCGCAGTCGCCCGCAGGATGTTGAGGGTGCCCGGACCGGGCACGAGCTGGAACACGAGAATGGCGACGATGAAGGTGCCGAGCGGATGACCGGGTTGCATGACTGCCTCGCTGATGAACTGCGGGCAGTGTTCCGCCGGGGCCGGGGGCGCGTCCTGAAGCGGCCATGAAAAACCCATGAAATCGCGATGCGGCCGTCCGCTACTCTTCGGTGAGCATGGCCGCGTCACGGCCTCCCCGCTGCCGGCCGACGACAACTTGCTGAATGGATCCTCATGAAATGAACGCGTCCGCGTCGTCCGGCACGATCCTCACGATCAACGGCGGCTCGTCGAGCCTGCGCTTCGCGCTCTATGCGAACGACGACGGTCTCGCGTGCCTCGTCGACGGCAAGGTCGAGCGCATCGGGGACCCGGGCGCCGCGATCGCGTTCGACGATCGTCGCGCGGGTCGGCGCGGGCGCGACGCGATCGACGCCACCGACCTCGCGGGCGCGGCGCGCGCATTGACCGCGTGGCTGCAGCGACGCGGCGACCTCGACGCGGTCGTCGCGATCGGCCACCGGCTCGTGCATGGCATGCAGCGCGTCGAGCCGACGCGCATCGACGCCGCGCTGCTCGCCGAACTGCACGCGCTCGAGATCGTCGATCCCGACCACCTGCCGGGCGAGCTCGTGCTCGTCGAAGCCTTCGGGCGGCTCGATCCCGACCGGCCGCAGATCGCGTGTTTCGATACGGCCTTCCATCGGACGTTGCCGCGCGTCGCGTCGCTACTCGCGATCCCGCGCCGCTACGACGCGCAGGGCGTGCGTCGCTACGGCTTCCACGGGCTGTCGTATGCCTATCTCGTCGAGGCGCTCGAACGCGTCGCCGGGCGCGCGGCGGCGCACGGGCGCGTCGTGATCGCCCACCTCGGCAGCGGCGCGAGCCTCGCAGCCCTGCGCGGCGGCGCGAGCATCGATACGAGCATGGGCTTCACGCCGACCGCGGGCATCCCGATGGGCACGCGCTCCGGCGACCTCGATCCCGGGCTGATCGCCTATCTGCGGCGCACGGAGGGGATGACGATCGAGCGCTTCGCGAGCCTGGTCAATCACGAGTCGGGGCTGCTCGGCATGTCCGAGACGAGTGCCGACATGCGCGACCTGCTCGCGCGCGAGTCCGCCGACGTCCGCGCGGCCGAGGCCGTCGCGGTCTTCTGTTACCAGATTCGCAAGGCGATCGGCGCCTACGCGGCCGCGCTCGGCGGCATCGAGACGCTCGTCTTCTCGGGCGGGATCGGCGAGAGCGCCGCGGTCGTGCGCGCGCGCATCTGCGACGGCCTCGGCTTCCTCGGCGTCGCGGTCGATCCCGCGCGCAACGACGCGCACGCCGCGCTGATCTCGGCCGACGACGCACCCGTCGCGGTGCGGGTCATCGCGACCGACGAGCAGGTGATGATCGCCCGCGCGGTACGCGCGACGCTCGGTCGCACGCCGGCACGCTGAGGAACCTCGCGCGGTCGCACGGATCGCAGAGGACGATCGCGAACCGCCGCCACGAGGAGCGCGCATCATTCACGGCATCCACGAGGACTCCATGACCGCTCCCGCATTGACGCCGGCCCCGGCGACGCTCGATCCCGATGCGCTCCGGCGCATCGACGCCTACTGGCGTGCCGCCAACTATCTGTCGGTCGGCCAGATCTATCTGTTCGACAACCCGCTGCTCGAGCGCCCGCTCGTCGTCGACGACGTCAAGCGCATGCTGCTCGGCCACTGGGGCACGACGCCCGGCCAGAACTTCATCTATGCGCACCTGAACCGGGTCATCAACAAGTACGACCTGGACATGATCTACATCAGCGGTCCCGGTCACGGTGGACCGGCGGTCGTCGCGAACACGTATCTCGAGGGGACGTACAGCGAGGTCTATCCCGACATCGGCCGCGATCGCGCCGGGCTGCGCAAGCTCTTCCTGCAGTTCTCGTTTCCCGGCGGCATCCCGAGCCACGCGTCGCCCGAGTGCCCGGGCTCGATCCACGAAGGCGGCGAACTCGGCTATTCGCTCAGCCATGCGTTCGGAGCGGTCTTCGATAATCCCGATCTCGTCGTCGGCTGCGTGATCGGCGACGGCGAGGCCGAGACGGGACCGCTCGCGACGGCGTGGCATTCGAACAAGTTCCTCGACCCGATCACCGACGGCGCGGTGTTGCCGATCCTGCATCTGAACGGCTACAAGATCGCGAACCCGACGCTGCTCGCGCGGATCCCGCACGAGGAACTCGAGCAATACCTGCGCGGCTGCGGCTGGTCGCCGCACTTCGTCGAGGGCCACGAGCCCGCGCTGATGCACGAGGCGATGGCGTCGACGCTGGACGCGGTCGTCGAAGAGATCCGGGAAATCCAGCGTCGCGCCCGCACGGAAGGCGACCAGACGAGGCCGTGCTGGCCGATGATCGTGCTGAAGTCGCCGAAGGGATGGACCGGCCCGAAGGTCGTCGACGGCAAGCAGGTCGAAGGGACCTTCCGCGCGCACCAGGTGCCGATCACCGCTCCGGCGACGCGGCCGGAACACCTCGCGTTGCTCGAGCAGTGGCTGCGGAGCTATCGCCCCGACGAACTCTTCGACGCGGACGGGCAACTGCGCGAAGAACTCGCCACGCTCGCTCCCCGAGGGGATCGCCGCATGGGCGCGAACCCGCATGCGAACGGCGGCGCGCTGTTGCGTCCGTTGCGGATGCCGGACTACCGCGCCTATGCCGTCGACGTGCCGCGGCCCGGCATCGGCGGCATCGGCGACACCCGCGTGCTCGGACCGTTCCTGCGCGACGTCGCCAAGGAGAACGGCGTCACGCGCAACTTCCGCATCTTCGGACCCGACGAGACGGTGTCCAACGGTCTCGCGGCGGTCTTCGAGGCGACCGATCGCCAGTGGGAGGCCGAGACGATCGACGGCGACGAGTTCCTCGCGCCGAGCGGTCGCGTGATGGAGATGCTCAGCGAGCACCAGTGCGAGGGCTGGCTCGAAGGCTATCTGCTGACCGGACGTCACGGCCTCTTCAACTGCTACGAGGCGTTCATCCACATCGTCGCGTCGATGTTCAACCAGCACGCGAAGTGGTTGAAGGTCACGTCGCGCATCCCGTGGCGCCGCCCGATCGCGTCGCTCAACTACCTGCTCGCGTCCCACGTCTGGCGCCAGGACCACAACGGCTTCACGCACCAGGACCCCGGCTTCATCGACGTCGTCGTCAACAAGAAGGCCGAGGTCGTGCGCATCTACCTGCCGCCCGACGCGAACTGCCTCTTGTCGGTGATGGACCACTGCCTGCGCAGCCGGCACTACGTCAACGTCGTCGTCGCCGGCAAGCACCCGGCGCCGCAGTGGCTGTCGATGGACCAGGCCGCCCGTCACTGCGCGGCCGGGATCGGCATCTGGGACTGGGCCGGCAACGACGGCCCCGAGGCCCCCGATCTCGTGATGGCCTGCTGCGGCGACGTGCCCACGCTCGAGACGCTCGCGGCCGTGACGATCCTGCGCCAGGCACTGCCCGAGCTGCGCATCCGCGTCGTCAACGTCGTCGACCTGATGAAGCTGCAGCCGCACACCGAGCATCCGCACGGCCTGACCGACGAGGCCTTCGACGAACTCTTCACGAAGGACCGGCCGGTCGTCTTCGCCTTCCATGCCTATCCACGGCTCGTGCACCAGCTCACGTACAGCCGCGCCAATCATGCGAACTTCCACGTTCACGGCTATCGCGAGGAGGGCACGATCACGACGCCGTTCGACATGACGGTGCTCAACGAGCTCGACCGCTTCCATCTCGCGATCAATGCGATCGACCGGCTGCCGCAACTCGGGGACCGTGGCCTGTTCGTGAAGCGGCAGCTCGAGAAGAAGCTCGTCGATCACAAGCTGTACATCGATCAATACGGCCAGGATCTGCCCGAGATCCGCCAATGGACCTGGAGTGCGCCCGCATGAACGAGAACGTGTTGATCGCCACCGCGAAGGCGCTCGTCGCGGACCACAAGGGGCTGCTCGCGATGGACGAGAGCGGGCCGACCTGCGACAAGCGCTTCGTCGAGCAGGGCATCCCGACGACCGAGGCGATGCGTCGCGCGTGGCGCGACCTGATCGTGACCGCCCCGGGTCTCGCCGAGTCGATCAGCGGCGCGATCCTGTTCGACGAGACGATCCGCCAGCAGACGCTCGCGGGCGTCCCGTTCGCGCAAGCGCTCGCCGACGTCGGGATCATCCCGGGCATCAAGGTCGACGCCGGCGCGAAGCCGCTCGCACTGCATCCGGACGAGAAGGTCACCGAGGGCCTCGACGGGTTGCGCGAGCGGCTCGCGGACTACGCGGCGATGGGTGCGCGCTTCGCGAAGTGGCGCGCGGTCATCACGATCGGCGCCGGCATCCCGACGGCCACGTGCATCGAGGTCAACGCGCACGCGCTCGCGCGCTACGCGGCGTTGTGCCAGGAGGCGGGCATCGTCCCGATCGTCGAGCCCGAGGTCTTGATGGACGGCGAGCACTCGCTCGCGCAATGCGACGGCGTCACGAGCGAGGTCTTGCGCGTGGTCTTCGCGCAGCTCGAACTGCAGGACGTCCTGCTCCCCGGGATGCTGCTCAAGCCGAACATGGTGCTGCCCGGGCTCCACGCACCGCAACAGGCCAGCGTCGACGCGGTCGCCGACGCGACCGTCGCTTGCTTCGTGCGCACCGTCCCGGACGACGTGACGGGCATCGCGTTCCTGTCCGGCGGCCAGCCGGCCGAGCTCGCGTCCGCGCGACTGAATGCGATCAACGCGCGGCATCGCGACCTGCCGTGGCCGATCACGTTCTCGTACTCGCGCGCGATCCAGCAGCCGGCGCTCGAGTTGTGGAAGGGGCGACCGGACCGCGTCGTCGAGGCGCAGCGCGCGCTGGTCCATCGCGCGGCCTGCAATCGCGCGGCGCGCCTCGGCGCGTACGACGCGTCGAAGGACGCCCCGGCCGGCTAGCGCGTCACCGCGCCCGCGATGAAGTCGCGCAGCCAGCGGTGCGCGGGGTCGCGGTGGGAGCGCTCGTGCCACAGCATCGACATCTCGTAGCCCGGCACATCGAGCGGGGCCTCGACGACCCGCAGCGCCGCCGACCCGTTCACGAGGCGTGACGGGACCATCGCGACGAGGTCGCTGCTCGCGATGACCGACACCAGGAACAGGAAGTGAGGGACCGACAGCACGACGCGTCGCGTCGCGCCGATCGCGCGCAGCGCGATGTCGGTCGCGCCGTCGAAGCCGCCGCCGTCGGGCGACACGATCACGTGATCGAGCGCGCAGAACTGCGCGAGCGTCGGCCGTCGCTTCAGCCGCGGGTGTCCGGCGCGACCGGCGAGCACGTAGCGCTCGGTGAACAGCGCACGGCGACGAAGGTTCGGCGGCGCGCCTTCGGTCGTGTGGAAGGCGAGATCGATCTCGCCGCGTTCGGCCTGGCGCGCGATGCGCGTCGGCACGGACTCGAGGACCGCGAGCCGCGTTCCCGGCGCCGCGGCGCGCAGGCCGGCGAGCGCCGGGTGGATGACGGTCGATTCGCTGTAGTCCGATGCGGCGACGCGCCAGATGCGGTCGGCCGCGGCCGGATCGAAGGGCGCGGTCGGCGACACCGCGCGCTCGACGGCCGCGAGCGCCTCGCGCAGCGGTTCCCGCAAGGCCTCGGCGCGGGCCGTCGGCCGCATGCCGCGCGGACC
>Ga0247783_1000203_pt1 | contig 17495 bp, 12 predicted proteins | sample UWRJL064202C5_FD_179911 | JGI IMG/M metagenome (GOLD analysis project Ga0247783, IMG submission 179911) | Plant litter microbial communities from Arlington Agricultural Research Station in Wisconsin, United States - UWRJ-L064-202C-5 | ecosystem: Environmental > Terrestrial > Plant litter >...
CGTACAAGTCAGTGAACACTTTGGGGTGTGCCTTGACCAGATCCATCAGCCGCTCGCGCGGCAAAAACAGCGTGACCGTCGGATGGTGAGCGACGACATCGGCGATCGCTGGCCGGCGCAAGACCAACGCCACTTCACCCGCGACCTCACCCGGGCCCAGCCTGGCTACGATCGTGCTGCTGCTGTCTTTCTCGTCTTGGTGCACGATCGCGACTTCACCCAGGGCGATCAAATGTAAGCCTTCCGCCTGCGCACCCTGAGTGACGATTTTTTCGCCCGCTTCGAAGGTGCGAATCGAAAAGCGCTCGATCAACGCGGGACGCTCGGCGGGGCTCGCGCCGCGCAGAATGAAGTTGGTCCGGAGCAGATTCTCGAGCATGCGCCGCCGGCAGAACTCGGCGAACACGCGACCGACGCCGGGAGCAGTCGTCACCACGCGATCGAGCGCGGGTTTCTTGGCGACCAACACCACGCATGGCACCGCTGCGCGCACCGTGGCCGTGCGTGGCGCACGCGAAAGTAGCGCCATTTCCCCGAACAAAGTGCCGCTGCCTAGTCGAGCCAAGGCGATCGGCGCGGCGCCCGGTTTGCCGGCTTTCTGCACGTCGAGCTCGCCGCGTGCCACGAAGAAGGCTTCGTCACCCGTGCTGCCCTCTTCGACCAACACGCCGCCGCGGGGCACGACGCGCACGTCCAAGATTTCGATCATGGCGTACAGATCCTTCTCGTCGAGCGACGAGAACAAAATCTGAGGTGATAGTTTGGGCGGATCGGAAGCCTCCCGGTCGGCCTTGAACGCTTCCACGCTAGCGTCGACGATCGCGGTCGCTTCTTCCAGCAGAGCCTTGCCCGAGAGCGAGTCGGGGAGGGGCGAGAAGCCCGCGCCGACTCCGGGGAAGTTGGGCGGCGCGCCGCGCTTGTCGAGTAAGCGCGCCGAGCCTTTGGCAAAGGCCTGGGCGATCGCGGACAGCGAAGCCGCGCCGTCCCCGCCGAATTCGAGGAGCTTACAGGCCGCGGTCACCGAGAGCGGCAGGTTGCCGGAGTCCACCGCGCGCTCGACGGCCACTGCCAGGCCGCGCTTGGCAGCTTCTGGCTCGCCCAGCGCGCCCAGCATCCAGGCGCTCAGGAGCAAGCGCAGCGAAGCGCGCGGATCCAGCTCGAGCAACGCCGCGCTGTAGCGCAGGGCAGCTTCGTGCATGCCAGCTTCGGCGAAGGTCAGCGCTTGGTCGATGGGCGAACTGGTAGCCATAACCCGCCATGATAGGAGGGCTCAGGCGTGCTGTCACTCGTCGCGAGATTGACGCTTGGGATCTCGGAGCCGAGCAATCACCGCGCTCATCGCGTTGGCGGTCGCGCCGACCAACGGCACGACGAACGGGTAGTCCATGCGCGTCGGGCCAATCACGCCTACAGCGCCGCCTGCCTCACCACCTTCTTCGCGGTAGGGCGCGGCAACCAGGCTGACGGGGAAGCCGACCATCGCTTCGGTCTCTTCACCGAGGAACACGTTGACGTGGGTCGAGGCCAGCGTTCGGTCGAGCAGAGTCAGCAAGCGCTCGCGGTCTTCGAGCGCGAACAAGAGCTCGCGGACGCGCTCCACGTTGCCGAACTCAGGGCTCTCGAGCAGCCGTGATTGGCCTTGAATGACCACGTCTACACCGCGGGTGGCGTTTTGCGTGGCGGCGCGCACCAAAGACGAGCCGAGCTGACGCAAGCTCTCGAGCTCATCCGCGTGGTTCGCGACGTAGTTCACGAAATGCTCTCGAATCGCCGAGAGGGTGCGACCTTTGACGGCCTCGTTCAGCATGTTGTGCACGCGCTCGAGCTCGTGCTCACTGACCGATTTCTCCACCTGGATGAAGCGGTTCTCGACCGTGCCGTCGGAGAACACCATCACGCTGAGCAGCTCGAAGGGGCGCGTGGGAATGAAGCGCAGCGTGAGCAGCGTTCGCGTTTCGGTTCGGGCACGCACCAGCACCGCGGGCGCGCCGCTCAAGTCCGACAGCAATTTGCCGGTCTCGCGCAAGATGTCCGAGTCCGCGGTCAAATCGGCGAAGCGGTCTTTGATGCGCGCCGCGTCGATCTGCGAGACTTCTCGGACTTGCATCAACGCGTCGACGAAGATGCGATACGCGGCTTCGGTCGGAACGCGCCCGGCGGAGGTGTGAGGTTGGGCGAGGTAACCGGAGTCTTCCAGATCGGCGAGCTCGTTGCGGATGGTCGCGGCCGAGAGCGAGAAGCCATACTTCCGTGTCAGCGTGCGGCTGCCGACGGGCTCTGCGGTGGCGATGAATTCCGTGACGACCGCGTACAGCACCGAGCGGGCTCGTTTACTGAGGGGCGGGTTGACCGACATCACTCCCGAGATCCTTTGCTGTTTCGCCGAGTTCGTCAAATTGTGACGTCATTCCCCAATTCGTTACCTGACTTGGGCCCGGATTTGGCCCTTTCGCCGGCTTCGGGTCAGGCTCCGGGGGTGAGTCTGTCTTGGTCCGTCAGCGCCGCGCTCGGCGTGCTCTTGCTCGGCGCGACTTCGGCGCATCCAATCAAGCCGAAGCCCAAGGCAAAGGCGCATCCGCACAGCTCCCACCGGGTCCAGCACAGGCGCCCGATCGTGCTCAGCCACGCGCCGGGGTCGCGCGCGGCGGCCTACGGGCAGCTCACCGCGTCCGCCTGTCTCGCGCTCTTGGAGCAAAGGCACATCCCGTACACGCGCGAGGAGCCCAAGCGCGGCGTGAAGATCCCGGTTCGTCTGACGGGTAGGGTGGGCGGGGTGCTGTATCGCACCGATTTCCCCGACGGCGAGCGGGCCAGCGTGCCGTGGGAGGTTTTCGATTGCCGGCTCGTGCTCTCGCTCGACGACTTTGGCGAGGCGCTGCGGGCCCACTCGATCGCGGAGGTGCGGATGTTTTCGGCCTGGCGCCCGCCAGCCAAGAGCTGGCCGATGACCGAGTGGGGGCGCCGCCACCAAGGCGCGCTGGCGATCGACGTGCGCGAGCTCCGAAAAGACAACGGCGAGGTGCTGAACGTGCTCGAGCATTTCCACGGCCAGCTCGGCGGCTCGCAGTGCGGCCCCGCGGCCCAGCAACCGAGTCCAGACTCGCCCGAGGCCCGCGAGCTCCGCGAGCTGGTGTGCGCGGCCGCCGAGGCGCACGTCTTCAACAGCATCCTCACGCCTAACTACAATCCGGCCCACAAGAACCATTTTCACCTCGAGCTCACGCCCGACGTGGACTGGTTCATGCTCCGCTGACGAATGCCGCCAGCCAAAGGGGGCCGCGCGGCCCGCCAAATGCCCGCCCTAAACGCGGACAATTGCGACTTATATAGCGGGGTGGCCGGCAAGCTTGGCGAAATCCTTGACAGTTTTGGGGTGGAACCCGATGATCCGGTTTCGTCCATACGTCACACCGGAGGACTCCGTGACCACCACGTTGTTGGCTGTCGATGACAGCAAGACCATGCGCAAGGTGCTTGAAATCACCTTCGCGGGCGAAGATTTTCGGACCGTTCTCTGCGAAAGCGCGGACGAGGCGCTAGGCAAACTGGGGGAGAACCCGCAGGTTGCACTGGTCGACGCTGGCCTCGATAACTCAGGCGGCTACGAGCTTTGCCAGAAAATCAAAGCGGCCTCGCCGAACGTCGCCGTCGTGATGCTGTCGAGCAAGCAGCAGCCCTACGATCGCGCTCGAGGCAGTGCGGTCGGCGCCGACGACTTCGTCGACAAGCCGTTCGATACCCAGCAGCTGCTGGAGAAAATCACCACCATCGCACGGCGCGCGGCCAGCGCACCGGTGATGAGCGCGGTCGCACCCGCGCCGGTGGTGATGCCCTCGGCCAGCGCCAAGGTGGCGGACGCGGGAGTCGGCCGCCCGCGGGTTCAAACTTTGGCCTACGGTTCCACCCCGAGCCCGATCATCCCGGCGTCCCCGGCCCCCGCTCAGGTCGCGCCGCAGCCGATCGCCAACGTGCGATCGACGATCACCAGCGCACCGGCGATCGAAGTCGGCTCGTCGCCGATCGCGGCTGCCGCGCCTGCGGCCGCCAAGTCGGCGCCTGGCGCGTCGGCCGCGCCCGTCGCGTCGGTCGCGTCTAGCAGCGCACTCCCGGCTGACTTCGCCGGCAAGCTGGGCGGGCTCGGTTTGAGCAACGCGCAGCTGGAAGCAGTGCTCTCGCTGTCGCGTGAGGTCGTCGAGCAAGTGGTCTGGGAAGTGGTGCCCACGCTCGCCGAGACCATCATCAAAGAAGAGCTGAAGCGGCTGCTTCAGGCGTGAGCGCGCCGGGCGAGTCGGAGCGAGTCGTGGTGTCGGGCGCGGACGACCACTCGGGCGAGGAGGTCCTTTTCGAGGGTCGTCGTGCGCTCGTGCCCAGTGTCTCGGTGCTGCTCTTGGTGATCGTCACCCTGGGCCTTTGGCTCATCCCGCGCTGGTGGCACCGTGGCTCCAAGCTGTACCGCGTCACCACGCGCCGGATCGTGGTCGAGACCGGCGTGCTCTCGAAGCGCCTGGAGCAAATCGATCTGTATCGAATCGCGGACTACACGGTGGACCGTCCGTTTTTGCAGCGCGTGCTGGGCACCGGCAACCTGCTGCTCAAGACCTTCGACAAATCCACGCCTGAGCTGCAAGTCCGAGAAATCAAGACCGACGTCGTGGCGCTGTACGAAAAGCTGCGCGCGGCCACCGAAGCCGAAAAGGCCAAGCGCGGCGTGCGCATGATCGACTACGAAAGTAGGGCGTAGCGCATGAGCGACAAACCGATTCTGTACGATTACGCGTTCTCCGGCAATTGCTACAAAGTCCGTTTGCTGCTCAGCCAACTCGGGATCGAATACGAATCCCGGGCGGTCGACATCATCGCCGGCGACACGAAGCAGCCTTGGTTTTTGCGCAAAAACCCAGTTGGCCAGGTGCCGACCTGGGAGCTGCCGGATGGCACGTGCCTGCGTGAATCGAGCGCGATCCTCATGCATTTGGCCGAGGGAACGCCGTTTCTGCCAGCGCCTGGGCTCGCTCGCACACGCGTGCTGGAATGGCTTTGCTTCGAGCAGAGCAACGTGGCGATCGTGATCGGTCGCGCGCGTTTTCGACGCGCCTTCCCAGACGTGGTGCCCACCCAGCCCGAGGAGTTCGAGGCTTGGCATCGCCAAGGCAACCGCGCGCTGCGCGTCCTCGAGGAGCGTCTGCACGACTACACGTTCTTGGTCGATGACGGTTACACCATCGCCGACATCGCGCTCTACGCCTATACGCACTGTGCAGCCGAAGGCGGTTTCAGTTTGGAGCCGTATGCCGCGATTCGCTCTTGGATCGAGCGGATCGAAGAGCTGCCGGGCTTCTTGCCAATCAATCGAGCGACTTAGCCCAGCGTCGTCTCGTCAGGCGTGCTTGCGGAATGGTCCTGCGCAGTTAGTTCCACGATTCGTCGCGTCAGGTTCAGACGCGCTCGCGCTTCGAGCTCTTCGCGTAGCGCGGGGACGCGATAGATCTCGGGTCGCGCAAGGAAGCCGTGCAGCAGCGCGCGCCGACCAATGGCGAAGGCGAGCTCCGGCACGTGCGCGTATTCTGCCCGGATCTCCCGCTCGAAACGCGAGAAGGTTCGGGCGGGCGCGCCGAGGACGCTGAGGTCGAGATCGACCAACAGATTTGCATCGGGGGAACCGCCGCTGTGTCGCTCGGTCGCTAGCACGTGCCTTTCGATGTCTTCGATCGCTAGCCGAGGCAGGCCCAGCTCGCCGAGTCGCGCGTGTGCCAAGTCGGCGCTTCGCTGTTCGTTGTCGCCAGCATGCAACTCGTAAATGGCGTCGTGAAACCACAGTGCCAGCTCGACTCGGGCTGGTTGCTGGGCAAGCCCGCGATACCAATCCAAAAATCCCAGGCACGCATCTACGTGCGCGATCGTGTGATAGTGGCGATGCCCTTCGCCGTAGCGCGCCAGCAATTCCTCGAATAGCCCGCTGCCAGAACGCTGCGCTCCAGCCTCGCTGAGCGCGCCAAGGAAGCGCCGTCGAAGATCGTTCAGGTTCACGTTCATCGGGCAATCGTGAGCTGGGTTGGTGGTTTCGTTCATGGACCTAGCCTGCGGCGAGTAAATTGGTTATCCAACCAAAGTATGGGCAGACCTAGCAATCGCGCACAAAAGCGAGCCGAAATCCTGACCGCATTCGCGCGCGTGCTGGCCGACCATGGCTATGCTGGCGCGACCATCGCCGCGATCGCGCTGGAAGCCGGCATTGCGCCCGGACTCGTGCACCACCACTTCGACGACAAGGCCGAGCTCTTGCGCGCTCTGGTCCACGACCTGGTCGCCAAGTTCCGGCAGCGAGTCCACCAGTACGAGGCCAACGAAGATCCGCTCTTCGCCTACGTCGATGGCGCGCTCAAGCTCGACGAACGCGCCGACCTGGTCGCCGCCAAATGCTGGGTCGGAGTGCTCGCCGAAGCCGTACGAAACAAGGCGCTATTTTTGCAGATGCGAACCCTCCTCGACACCGAGATCTCGAGCATCGAACGCCGTTCGCGAGGCCGCCTGTCGACGGAACAGGCGGGCGCGGTGCTTGCGTTCATCATCGGCGCTTTGGTCCTCGGCGCGTTTGCTCCGCGCAAGACCAAAGGCTTTGCCGCCCCTGGTCTGCGTGCACTGGTTCTTGCGTTTGGCGTCAGCTGAGGGGCAGAGAGAAAGCGGACAATGGGCGCTCGCCGCCGGCGTCGAGAGCCGCGGCAGGGCGCTGGTTTCGCGCTAGAACGCGACGCGCGCGACCGTGAACTTGTTGTTCAGCGCCTTGTCCGTCAAAAGCTTGAAGTCCTTGAACGTGCCGAGCTCACTCTTGAGGGCGGCGATGCGGCTGTGCTCGGTGGTGAAGAACATCACCTTCGTGCCCTGCTTTTTTTGCGCCGTGATCCAGGTCTTGAACTTGGCCCCGCTGGAGACGAAGGCGGGCACGCGGTTGCCCGTGTAGAAGTTCTCGCCCTTCCAGTTCATCTGGTAGGCGACGAAAGGCTCCTCGGGGCCTTTGCGAGCCTTGTAGTAGGCCAGGATCGTTTCGCGCTGGCCCCAATGCGGCGAGGCTTCGACCAGGTACACATCGAGCCCCCAGGCGGTCCACGACAGCGCGACCAGCGCGAACAGCGCGAACGCATGCCGCCGTAGGCTGGGCCAGGCGAAACCGAGCGCCAGCACGGCGCTGACCGCGCTGAAAGCGGCGAAGACACCCTTGAAGTTCAGCGAATCACCGGGCCACGCGCGGCGATAGTTGTACGTGAACAGGTGCATCAGGCGCGCTTGTCCTTCGACGTCGCTGTACACCGTGGTCGACAAATCACGTCCCACGAGCACGATCGTGACCGCCGCTGCGACGCCCAGGAACGAAAGGACCGCCCGCTCGTACTTAGCCTCGAACGAGCCGTCCTCAACGGCCGCCGCTTGACCGAACTTTTTCAGCGTGTACAGCGCGAGCAAGCCGCCGCAGACGAGCAACAGCGCGCCCAAGAACGGTGCGCTGGCCGAGCTAGCGTGCCCGTTCGAGAGCCCATTCCAGGTGCCCCGAAACAAGCACAGCGCGCCATAGACCAACAGCCATGCGCTGACGGACAGCCCCGAGAAGTAGCTCAGCGCCTGCTTCGGGCGCCAAAGCAAGCCGGGACCGAGCACGCGATCGAGCATCACGCCGGTGACTGCGGCGATCGGCGGGACCGTCGGTAGGGCGTAATGATGAAACTTGGTCAGGGTGATCGCGAACATGGCGAAGGCGACCGTGAACCAGAGCGCCATGAAGGCCATCACTTCACTCTGCGCGTCGTCATTTTCGGCTCGATAGCGCAGCCACCACATCAGACCCGCCGCGCCGAAGCCGGACCAAGGGAATAGCCCATAGCCCAGCTGCCAGACGTAGTAGCGAAAGCTCACGTCGTCGCCCGTATTGGTGTCGTGCACGTGCACGAAGGCGCGCTTGTACATGTCGTGGAACAGCAGGCGGTCGGTGAATGGCGCGCCGTGCCGCATGTACGTTTGCACGTACCAGGGCAAGCACACGCAGGCGAAAATCAAGCACAGGCCGACCAGCTCGGCGCGCGCGAAGTCCTTGTAACGCCGGGCAGCGCCGATGCCGACGAGCGCGATCACGATCGGTAGCACCAAGCCGGGCGCGCCCTTGCCCAGCGCGGATAGGGCCGTGAAAAACCACGCGCCCAGGAAATACAAGCGCTGGGCGCGGCGCTCCCCGCGATTGACGAACAGCAATAAAGCGAGCGCCGCCCCCCACACCAATGCGCCCAGCGCGGGCTGGAACAGGCGATTGGCGGGCTCGGACCAGCGACACGCTTCGTTGCCGGGTAACCCGCAGTTGCCACCGCCGCTGCCCGCCATGAATTCGTCCCAGTGCCAGCGGAAGCCGAAATTCGGCGAGTGCAGCTGGAGCGTGACGTTGCGCGAAAGCAGGTACACGAGCTGCGGCAACACCGCCAGCAGCAGGCTGCCGAAGAGCAGGTGAAAGGCCGACAAGCGCAGCAGGCGCGCGCCCACGCGCAGCTCGAAGCTCCGGACGAGCGCGCCTTCGTCGCTCCGCATCCCCAGCACCACCAACGAAAGTGCGGCGGTGAGCGGCGCTACGTACGGCATGTCCGTCATGCTCTGGTGAGCGATCAGGTACCAGTACGGGGCGGTCGTGAGCACTAGGCCAGCCAGGAAGCCCGCGCGTGCGCCGAAGGCCTTCGCGACTGCCTTGTACAAGAGGTAGGTGGCGACCACCGTGAGCAAGAAGATCGGCAGGCGCGCAGCCCACTCCGGCGCGGGTGAGAAACCAAGGCTGGCCGAGGCCAGCATTTGGTCGGGCATGAAGCGCACGCCCGTGAGCGAAAAGCTCACTCCTTGCAGCCAAAAATCCAAGATCGGCTTCGACCAAAACCAGCCATCTTGTGCCCACCAGAGCGAAAGCCAATCGTCCCGGGCCAGCATTTCGCGGGCGACCTCCCCGTAGTGCACCTCCCACGGATCACTCAGCGAGTAGCTGCCGAGCAGCGGCACGTACAAAAGGATGTTCAGCAGCACCAGCCAAAATCCGCGCCGTGAAAGCCAGCGCTCGCTTCCGGCTCCGAAGATGCGCAAGGCCTCCGCGACGCGGCAGAGCGCGACCAAAATCGCGACCAGGCCCAACGTGACCAGGATGCCCGCACACAGCGCGGGACGCGGCAGCGTTCCGGCCACCGCCAGCCGGAGCGCGACGACCGTAGCGAGCAGCGCGCCCCCGAGCTCGGCTAGCCGCGGCGTGATGCCGCGCAAGCTCGGTGCACCTCGCTCGAGCAGCGAGTCCGCTGTGATTTCACGGGCGGGGGCCGCGTCGTCGAACGTACCCAGCGCATCGAGCAGCGCGAAGCTTGCGATCAGTAGCCCGGTCACGCACAAGGGCACGCTCAGGCCGGAGTGGCCATCCGAGGCCAAGAGCAAGAACACCGGTACGAGTGCGGCGAACGCCCACCACAGCTTCTTCGGGCGAGTGGGGTTCCCGTTCGGGATCAGTCGTTCGACGCCGTCTTGGTCGTCGGTCGTGTCCAATGCGTGCTGGACGGCTTCGAGCGTGGCAGCGGCTTCCGATGAGGCCGCGGGGGGTTCGTCGTCTGACCGCATGCGCGGCGCAGAGTGGTAGTGCTTCGAGCAGAAAGTAGCAACGCGGACGGCGTTCAGCCGCGCGACACGACGCGATTTCGGCCTGCGTGCTTGGCGGCGTAGAGCCGCTTGTCGGCGGTGCTGACCAGAGACTCGGGAGTCTTTTCCTCGAGCTCGGCGAAGGACGAGCAGCCGACGCTGACGGTGACCCCTAGCACTTTGCCCTCGTACTCGACCCGCATCGCCTGTACCTTTTCGCGCAGACGCTCGCCCACCGTATGCGCGCCTGCGCCGTCGATGCCGCGCAAGATGAGCGCGAATTCCTCGCCGCCGTAGCGCGCGAACACGTCTTCGTTGCGGATCATGCCGCGGATGGTGTTGGCGAGGCCCACGAGCACCGCGTCGCCGGCTTGATGACCATGCGTGTCGTTCACTCTCTTGAAGTGATCGACGTCGAAGAACGCGAGCGAGACGTCTACCTTGTGGCGCCGCGCGTAGGACAACTCCGATCGCATCTGCGTGTCGAAATGCTCGCGGTTGTGCGCTGCGGTCAGCGCGTCTGTCACGCTTGCGTCGTACAGCTGTTGGAGCAGTGCCTCCTGGCTCTCGTCCGTGATCGTGTAGCGGAAGACGGCGGTGGGGCCGAACTGAATCACGTCACCGTCGCGCAGCACTTGGCGCGACACGCGCTGACCTTGCACGAACGTGCCGTTGGCAGACTCCGTGTCTTCAATCAGGTAGGTCGTGTTCTCTTGGTAAATGCGGGCGTGCTTGCGGCTCACGCCGTCGTCACCCAGCCACAGCTCGCAGTCTTGGCTACGGCCGATTCGGAACTGCTCGGGTGGCAAGCGCGACACGCGACCGAGCTCGGCGCCGCGCACCCGAACCAAGAGATGCCGGTCCTTCGATTGCCTGCGGGGCGCGCTGCGCAGCTCCGACAAGCTGACGATGGCAGTGCGCTCGTCTGGATCCTCCGCTAGGAGGTACGGTTCAGGCGGCTTTTCCTCGGACAATCTCTTCGATCCTCAACCTCAAGCGTAACACGGTTTTCCGTGTAGTGGGCGCATCGTCCTCACGCATCGTTGTCCTCGTTCTCGCCCGCGCGCGCTCTCGTTCGTCCTCGTTGGCCCTCGCGCGTCGCGCGGGTTTTTGCCCGAATTTTGGGGCGGCGGGCGCGGGCATGTAGGTGTGGCAGCGTTGCCTGTAGTGCAGGCTGCGCTCCGCAGATCGCTTCAACGCGAGACGCTCGCCGCGACGAAAATTCGCGGCCGGCCGCAGAGTCGTGCGATTTTCTGGAACTTCCGCGCGCCAAGGGTTGTCGGTTTAGGCGACACCGAACGACACGCTGCCAAGGCGACTGTTTCGCCGATGAGCGAGTGAGCGAGCCCGTCTTCACGGGCCACCGCTGACTCTCCTCGCACGCTTCGTTCGTGTGAACCAGCAGGAGATCCACTCATGGCACACGTGCAGCCCGAGTTTCGTTCATTTGATTCCCGTCCCGCGCCGGCCTTCGCTTTCGCGAGCGTCGCACAGCCCAATTACGAAGCTGAGCCCGATGCGCCGACCCACGTACTGCTCGAGCGCGCTCGGCTCGAACCGGGTGAGTTCGAGCGCCCGGAGCTGGAAGCAGTCGAAGTGATGGGCCTGTGGGGGTCTACGATCCTCTTCGCCCGCCACTTGAGCGCTACTGAAAGCTTCACCATCGGTGAGAGCTCGGCCGCCGAACACGTCGACTTCGAGCTCGCAGCGCAAGCGCTGGGTGTACAGAGCGCGCGCTTGGTCGAGCTGCAAAGTGGCACGCCGCACGTGCTCGTTCCGCCGTCGGCCCGCCTGAGCGTCAAGCGAGCGAGCGAGCCCTACGCTCTGCCGAGCCAGGCGGCCAGCGTGGCGTTGCTGCCGGGAACGGTGGTGGAGCTCGAGCTCGGCAAGCTGAAATTTCGCATCGCCAACGTGCCCGCGGGCAGGTCCACGCCGCGCGCGGGGTTCTCCAGCGCGGAGCGCTCGGTGCTGTCCGCGTTCGGCGTCAGCTTCGCAGTCGCGGCCGCGCTGATCGGTAGCTTCGCGATGTGGATGCCGGCGCTGGGTTTGACCGATGACGAAGGTCTCGACAACGAGCGCCTGGTGATGATGAAGCAATATCTGAGCGCAAGCGCGCTGCGCGAGCCCGAGGAACAAAAGTCGAACACGGACGAAGCCGGCAGCAAGGAGAGCGCGGCCGGCAAGCCCGCCGAAGCAGCCGCAGGGCGTGAGGGCGCGATGGGTAAACCGAACACGCCGGTCAGCAACCACCGCGCGGCGGTGCGCGGTGATAACCCCGACGTTCAACTCTCGCATTCGCAAATGGTCGCGGCCGCGAAGACCTTCGGCATGATCGAGCTGCTCGGTACGCTGTCGACGAGTGCTGATGGCGGTTCGCCCTTCATCCGTGACCCGGCGCTCGGCCATGATGGTTTCGACGCAGAAGGCGGCATGTTCGGTGAGCCCGGCGAGTCCGGCGGCTTCGGCGGCTTGCGCTTGACTGGCGCGGACAATGGCGGCGGCGGCAAGGGCGCTGGCGTGGGCATCGGCGGCATCGGTGACGGCATCGGCTTCAGCGGTCTCGGCCATTGCACGGGCACCAATTGCGGTGACGGCGCGTTCGCTCGTGGCGTGGGCCGCGGCGGGCCGGGACACGTGAGCAAGGTGCCGATCATGCGCTCCCCGAGCAGCACGGTGAGCGGTCATCTGCCGCCCGAGGTGGTGCAGCGCATCGTGCGCCAGAACTACGGGCGATTTCGCCAATGCTACGAGAACGGCCTGCGCGGCAATCCGAACCTCACGGGCCGCGTGACCGCGCGCTTCGTGATCAGTCGTGAAGGCAGTGTGACCAATGTGCAGAACGGCGGCAGTGATCTGCCGGACAGCGGCGTCGTGTCGTGTGTCGTAGCGGCCTTCTATGGCCTGTCCTTTCCAACGCCCGAGGCAGGCATCGTGACGGTGAGTTACCCAATCATGTTCAGCCCCGGTTGAGGCTTGCCAGGCAGAGCGGGTCTAGTGGTAGCCTGACGGCACGTGAATAAACTCAAGCTAGCCACCCTCGCACTGCTCTGTGCAGCCTTCAGCGCGCCGCGCGCGGCCCACGCTCAGCAATGGACGCGTCAAAGCTTCTTGCTGCCCAAGGGTGACTTCGAGCTCACTGGCAGCCTGGCGCGTCCGGATCTGGTGCGGATGAACATGTCGAAGAACGACGCCTTCGAACCGGTGGAGTTTCCGGTGAATTTTTTCTGGGGCGTCACCAACCACGTGATGCTCGGCATCACGCACGAGCACGGGCTGAAACTGAACAGTGGCGTTCCAGATCCGAAGTTCAAAGACACTTATGACGACGTCGGCTTCGGCTCGGTGTTTTTTCTGGGCGGCGGGCGCAACTTCGAAGTCGATTTGCGCGCCGGAGTGCCGTTTCATCGACTGAGCCCGGATCTGTTCGTGGGTGTCCAAGCGGGCATTCTCGGGCGCGTCAACTTCTCGGAGAAGGTGGCGATGTACTTCGACCCGAGCCTGTACGTTGGCGCGAACCACCGCGACATCGGCAACCGAGACGAGCTGCACTTGCCGATCTGGATTTACTTCCAGCCGACGCGAATCATCGCACCCTTCGTCGGCACCAGCCTGGATGGTCACTTGAAGGGCTTCGGTGACGATTTCATGATCCCGCTCGAGGGCGGCGTGCTGTTCACGGTCGCGCGCGGCATTCACATCGGCGGCATGCTGCGTTTTCCGAACGCCCTCGGCAAAAACAACACGGCGGACTCGCGTCAGCTGACCTTCCTCGGTCAGTTTCGGTTCTGATGCGCCGGTCGCTGCTACTCGCGCAGCTCTGCTTGCTCGGCTGCGCGCCCGCAAAGGCACCGGTGCTTCCTGCACAAAAGCCGGCCCCGGCGCCCGCCGCGGCAGTGGCGGCGAAGCCTGGCCCGCGCGAACGCTTGGCGCAAGCGCTGCGCACGATCGCCCGCCCCGCGCCGGTATTGTCCGCGCTACCGCCGAGCGCGCTGTCACGTTTGCAAGCGCGCTTCGCCACTCTCGACGCCCAGCGCAAGCTCGCCGTGCAAGGTGACGACGGCCCTTTGATCGAGAGTCTGCCGCTCTTGCACCTGGCTGCGGGAGGCAGATCCCCGCGCGCGCTCTATGCGCTGGCCACGAGCGCCGCTGGCAGCCAAGAGCTGGCTGGGATCTTGGGCGTCGAGCACGACGGCGCGGCAAGCACGCCAGACTCGGCGCGTGTGACGATCGTGCGTGAGCTCTCGACGCGCGCTGCGCTCGACTTCTTGCGTGATCGCGCGGCCGATGTTGCGCTGCCGGGCAAAGGTACGGCCCTCGCTTGCCGCCTGGTCGCGCGCGCCGCGCTGGCCGTCGGCCGTCGGGATTTGCTGCTCGGCGCGCGCGAGCTGCTCTTGAGCGTCGAGCCGAACTCCGAAAATCGTCTAGATTTTGCCGCAGAATTGGCGCGGTCGGGCGAACCAGAGCGCGCCTCGCAGGTGCTGTTCGAAGCGCCGCCCGGCAAGCCGCTCCCGCCCGCGACCCTGGCCAGCACGCAACGCCTGATCGCCATGGCGCGGGTCGCGACTGCACCGGAAGCAAGCACGGACGTTGCCTCCAAGTTGCTGCGCGCGCGTGCCTGGCTACGGTTGGGCCGGACTACCGAAGCGCACGCGCTGCTCGAGCGCGAGACGGAGTCAGCGAAGGCCCGCCTCGATCTTGCGGCGGCGCTGGCCGAGGCGTCGATCGTCCAGCCGTCGTGCCCGGATCTGCCCCCTGACGTCGGGGGAGCCGCGCTGTGCGCCGTGGCCTTCCGCGCGAGCGAGAGCGTCAAGGTCGGCCGCGCGTTGCTCGAAGCTGCCTGGCAAGCCGGAGCCGGACGCGATGACGAGGCGGTCGAGGTGTACACCGCGCTCGCGCACGTGATCCCTTGGATGCACGCTGCCGCGTCCGATCTGGCACAGGGTGCGCTGCGCACGGAGGAGAGCGTCGCGCGGGTCGCAGCGCTTCAGGGTGAGCTCTCGCAGATCGCCCTGGTTGCCCCGAAAATGGCCGGCCTTGCCCTGTTTTTGGAGACGGTCCACGCGGACCCGTCGAAGCGCACGCCGGGCCTGCGGACAGACGCGGAGGCACAGCGGCTGACTCAGCGCGCGCTGACGCTGGTTGCGGCGGACCAAAGTCGCTTCTCGCAGGCGGGCGCGTTAGCCGTGGCCGCCGTGCTTTCGCACCAGCGCGACGTCTCGCCGCTGCTGCTAGCGCTGCCAGCGGACAGCACGGCGCCTGGCTTACGCCTGCCGCGCGCTGCGCTCGAAGTCTGGATGGCCGCGAGTACCGGCTCGCGCGAACATCTGGAGGCGGCGAGGGCCGAGTTGGCGACGATCATGGCAGAGAGCCTGGGGGGGCCTCTGGAACGCGCGCGCTTGGTGCTCGGTGTGAGCGAAGTGGGCGCGCTGCTCGATTCGTCGGATCGCTCGTATCAACTCCTTTCTCGCGTGTCTGGTCAGCTGCTCAGCGACAACATTCCGCCCGAGCTAGCGCTGCGCGCGGTGCTCGACGCCTCGGGCGCGCTAGCCCACGGGCAGCGCTTCGAGCAGGCGACGAAGATCTTGTCCGGCGCGGCCACCGCCGAATTGCCCGAAGAATTCAGCCGCGCGCGTGATTTGCTTGCCTTGATCCGCGGCTACGAGATGGTGCTCGAGGCGCGCGGCGCTCCGCTTTCGACCTTGCCCCAATTGCGAGCGGGCTTTGCGGCACTCGCGGCATCCGTGCGCGGCCAAGCGGCGGCGGTCTGGTTCGAGCTTTGGAACCGCGAGTTCGACGCGCTCTCGCGCGAGCACGAATGCACGAAGAAGAAGCTCAAGGTCTGCCGCGAGGCTCAAGCACTCCGCCGCGACGCGCGGCGCGGGCTGGATGCGCGCCTCGGAATCCAAGCCAACCTCGTGCTCACACGCGGGGCGTTGCCTAGCGGCTCCTTCGACGCCGGTTTCCGCTTCACCGTGGAAAACGGGTTGGAGCCGCTGATCATTTTCGACCCGGCCGCGCTGGCAATCGGTCTGCCGAAATTGCCCACCGACTGACGCGCAGGGTCACGTAGGACCGCGCCCGGGGTGCGGTCCTACTCAGAGCTTCAGCTCGTCGACCCACTTCAGGCTGTCGGTCAGATTCACTTGCTCGCGCTCGAGCGCTTGTTTCTGTGCGTTGGCCTCGACGACCACCTCTGGCGGCGCATTCTTGAGAAATTTCTCGTTGGTCAGGCGCTTTTCCATCACTTCGAGATCCTTTTGGATCTTCTTCAGCTTGCGCTCGACGCGTTCTTTCTCGTGCTCGGGGTCGACCAGGCCGCGCAAGTGCACCAGCACATCCACCTCACCAGCGACGGTCAGCACGGCGCCCTTGGGGCGTTCCCCGCCTGCGTCGACCACCGCCGGCGCGCCGTCCGTCCGAACCAGGAATGCGATGAAGCGAGTTTGCTCTTCGAGCAAGGCACGCAGTGCCGCGTCACGCGAGCGGAGCTCGACCTTGACCGCGTCACCCGGCTTGATGTCGTGCTCACTGCGCACCGCGCGGGCCGCACCGATCACGGCCATCACCGTGTTCATGTCTCGCTCGGCCTCGGCATCGACGCGGCCGTCGGCCGCGGTTGGGTAGGGCGCGAGCGCGATCGAAACCGGGCGCGAGGCAGGCCGTGGAATGCGTTGCCACAGATCTTCGGTGATGAACGGCGCGTACGGGTGGAGGCCGCGCAGCGCGGTCTCCAAAGCGTGCGCCAAGACCTGGCGTGTTTCGGCCTTTTCCGGCTCGCTGCCGTGCAAAAACACGGGCTTGGTCATCTCCACGAACCAAGCGCAGAACTCGTCCCAAAAGAAATGGTAGAGCGCGCTCGAGCCATCGTCGAGCCGATACGACTCGATGCCGACGGTGCTGGCTTCGACCGCGACGGCGAGCCGCGACAAGATCCAGCGATTGACTAGCAGCTTGGGCGCGGGTGCTCTGCCATCTGCGGTGACGCTCTGACCTTCCAGGTAGGTCAGCGAGAAACGAGTCGCGTTGTAGATCTTGTTGCAGAACTTGCGATAGCCATCGACGCGCGCCGGTGAAAGGGCGATGCGCTTGGCTTGCGGTGAGTAGCTGCACAGCGTGAAGCGAAGTGCGTCCGCGCCGCTGGCGGAGAAGCCTTTGCCCATTTGCGCGGACGACGGGTACGCCTTGCGGAATTTCGCCAATGCTTCGTCGACCGGAGCGTCGGGCATGGTCTTTTGCACGATGGCGGAGAACTCCGCGCCGTAGATCAGGTCCAACGGATCGAGGGTATTGCCCTTCAGCTTGCCCATCTTGTCGCCGGTTTCGTCGACCACCATGCCGTGCAAGAGCACACGCCGAAACGGCACTTCGCCCATGAAATGCAGGCCCATCATCAGCATGCGGGCGACCCAGAAGAACAGGATGTCGTAGCCCGTCTCCATGTCGCTGGTCGGGTAAAAGCGCGAAAGGGCCGGAGTTTGGTCCGGCCAGCCCAGGGTCGAGAACGGCCATAGCGCGCTCGAGAACCAAGTGTCGAGCACGTCGGGATCTTGAGTCAGGTTCGACTTCTGACACTTCTCGCATGCGCTCGGCTTGTCTTCACGGGTGACGGTGATGTGGCCGCAATCACCGCAGTGGAAGGCTGGGATCTGGTGTCCCCACCAGAGTTGCCGTGAAATGCACCAATCCTGAATGTTGTTCAGAAAGTGCTCGTAGGTCTTCTCCCATTCTGCGGGGATGATCTCGGTGCGCTTGTCGCGTACGGCCGCCAGCGCCGGCTCAGCCAGCGGCTTCATGTCCACGAACCACTGCGTGGAGATGATCGGTTCGACCACCGTGCTCGAGCGAGTGCAGCGGGG
>Ga0247783_1000204_pt1 | contig 17491 bp, 15 predicted proteins | sample UWRJL064202C5_FD_179911 | JGI IMG/M metagenome (GOLD analysis project Ga0247783, IMG submission 179911) | Plant litter microbial communities from Arlington Agricultural Research Station in Wisconsin, United States - UWRJ-L064-202C-5 | ecosystem: Environmental > Terrestrial > Plant litter >...
GAGGTCGGTCATGTTCATCGGGAAAATGCGGCGGAAACGAGAATGGTTTGCATTTGGGAGTATAGACCACGGGACCTCGGCCGGCTCGTCGATAGACTCGGCGCATGAGACCCCACCCCATCCGGACGCTCGCCTGCGCGATCTGCGCGATCTGCGTGGCTGCGGCGATCGCGCCGGCCCGCGCGGACGTCGTCGCAAGCGACGACGCGGGTCGCGAGCTGCGCCTGCGCGCACCCGCGAAGCGCGTGATCAGCCTGGCGCCGCATGCGACCGAGTTGTTGTACGCGGTCCACGCCGACGACACGATCGCCGCCGTCACGGAGTACAGCGACTATCCGGCGGCCGCGAGCCGCCTCCCCCGCGTCGGCGGCCTCGGCAGCATCGACATCGAAGGCATCGTCGCAAGCAAGCCCGACCTCGTCGTGGCGTGGCGCAGCGGCACGCCCGAGACGCAGCTGGCCGCGATCGAACGCTTCGGGATCGCCGTGTTCCGCAGCGAACCGCGCTCTCTCGATGACATCGCGACTTCGCTCGAGCGTCTCGGTCGCCTGACGGGACATGCGAATGACGGCGACCGGGCAGCGCGGGAATTCAGAGGACGCATCGAGTCGCTGCGCGCGACCTATGCGCAACGCCCGCCGGTGCGCGTCTTCTATCAGGTGTGGGGCAGCCCGCTGATGACGATCGGCGGCCCCCACGTGATCACCCGCGTGATTGAAGTCTGCGGCGGTCGCAACGTGTTCGCCGCGCTCGACGCGCTCGCGCCGACGGTCGATCCCGAAGCGGTCGTCGCGGCTGATCCCGAACTGATCGTCACGGCCGCGGGGACCGACGGGCGCATCGTCGACGAGGCGCGCTGGGCCCGCTGGTCCGGCATGACCGCGGTGAAGCGGAAGCGCTACCTGTTCATCGATCCCGACCTGATCACGCGCAGCACGCCGCGAATCGCCGACGGCGCGGCGCTGCTCTGCCGGGCCATCGAGGCAGTCCGCGCCGCCCGTTGACGCACCCTACTTCTGTCGCGGCACGCGACCCATCAGGTAGAACTCGTCGTTCGGTCGCATCCCGGTGACGTTCGCGACCCGGTTCGACAGGCCGAAGAAGGCCGTGATCGCAGTGATGTCCCAGATGTCCTCGTCGTCGAAGCCGTGTGCGTGCAAGACCTCGAAGTCGTCGTCGCCGACGGTCTGCGACGCGAGACAGACCTTGATCGCGAAGTCGAGCATCGCCTTCTGACGCGGGGCCAGGTCCGCCTTCGCATGGTTGACGGCCACCTGGTCGGCGAGCAGCGGCTGCTTCGAGTAGACCCGGACGAGCGCCCCATGGGCGACGACGCAGTACAGGCAGTGGTTCCAGGCGCTCGTCGCCGTCACGATCATCTCGCGGTCGGCCTTCGTCAGCGAGCCCGTCTCCTTGTCCATCAACGCGTCGTGATACGCGAAGAACGCGCGAAACTCGGCCGGCCGATGCGCGAGCGCCAGGAAGACGTTCGGCACGAAGCCGGCCTTCTCCTGGACGCCGAGGATGCGTGCACGGATGTCCTCGGGCAGTTCGCCGAGCGTCGGCACGGGGTAGCGGCTGATCGGCAGTGTGTCGGTCGTCATGGCTGGGGCTCGTCAATCGATCGCGCGCGTCGACGCGATGGTCTCGCGGAAGACCTGGTCCATGCGGTCGAGCATGACGTCGATACCGTGGCGTTCCCGGACGATCGCGAGTCCGTTCGCCGCGATGCGCTCGCGATGCGCGACATCCGCCGCGAGCGCGAGGATCGCATCGCGGAGCGCTCCGGCATCTTCCTTCGCGACGATGCGTGCCGTCGGGCGCTCGCTGCGTGGACCCGCCGAATCGTCGTAGGCGACCTCCGCGATCGCACCCGCGTCGGTCGTCACGACCGGGAGTCCGCAGGCCATCGCCTGCAGGATCGCCTGCGGCACGCCTTCGTTCGCATAGGACGGCAGCACGAACAAGTCCATGCCGTGCAGCCACGGGACGACGTTCGGCTGGTTGCCCGCGAAACGCACGCACTCGCGGATCCCGAGCGCGTCGACCTGCGCCTCGAGCGCGTTCCGCTGCGGCCCGTCCCCGACGATGACCAGGCGCATCGCGCGCCGACGCGCGGCCGCGTCGGCGGACGGCACCTGCCGGGCCAGCGCGTCGGCGAACCCGTCGATCAGGTAACGATGTCCCTTCCAGCTTCGCAGGGTCGCGACGATCCCGACAACGAAGGTCTCGCCGTCGACGCCGATCGCGGCGCGTGCCGTCGTCCGGTCGCGCGCCGTCGGTGGACGAAAGGCCTGCGTGTCGATCCCGGTCGGGACCGAGCGCACGCGCGCCGGATCGAGCTTCAGGCGGGCGATCAACGCCTCGCGCAACGACTCGCCGGTCGTGACGATGAAGCGGGACGCGCTGCGATAGAGCCAGCGACTTCCGACGTTGTCGGGGACCGCCGCGGAAATGTGGCGCGTGCGGACGATCGGCGGCGAGCGCTTCAACGACGCCCAGGCGAGCGCGGCGATCCAGCTGTCGGTCGAGCTGTGGGTGTTGATCACGTCGGCGGCATGGGCCCGGAGCCAGTCGCGCAACGCGCCGACGCCGCCGAGTCGCTTCTTCTCGATCGGCATCGGCACGACCGGCACGCGAAAACGCGAGGCCTCCGCGAAGATGCGCGCCGAGACGGGCGCGATCAGCGTCACGCGATGACCGCGCTCGATCATGCCGCGCGCCTCGGTGAGGATGCGCAGTTCCTGGCCGCCCCACCCGCACGACGACTCCGTGTGGACGATATGCAGCGGCCTGAACGGCGGCGGCGCCGGTTCGGTCGGTCCCCTCATACGATCGCGAGGCCGTCCGACGTGGCCTGCAGCGACGCGCTGCCGCCATCCGACTTGTCGAGCGCGTACTGGATCCGATAGAGCTTCGAATAGATCCCGTCCGACGCGAGCAAGGCCGCGTGCGTCCCGGTCTCGACGATGCGACCCTTGTCGAAGACCGCGATGCGATCGGCGCTCTCGATCGTCGACAAGCGATGCGCGACGACGACGGTGGTCCGCCCGCGCATCAGGTCGGCGAGCGCGGCCTGCACATGACGCTCGGACTCGGAATCGAGCGCGGAAGTCGCCTCGTCGAGGATCAGGATCGGCGCGTCCTTCAGGACCGCGCGCGCGATCGCGAGGCGTTGCCGCTGGCCGCCGGACATGCGCACGCCGTTCTCGCCGATCATCGTGTCGAAGCCCTGCGGCAGTTCCTCGATCACCTGCAGCAGGTGCGCGGCGTCCGCCGCCTTGCGGACCGCCTCGCGCAGCGCCGCCGGCGCGAGCGTCTCGGTCAGCGCGCGGTTCGCGCCGTACGCGATGTTGCGTTCGATCGTGTCGTTGAACAGCACGACGTCCTGGCTGACCATCGCGATCTGGGCGCGCAGGCTCGCCAGCTTGATGTCCTCGATCGGGATGCCGTCGACGAGGATGTTGCCGCGCGTCGCGTGATAGAAGCGCGGGATCAGATTCGCGAACGAGGTCTTGCCGCTTCCCGACGCGCCGACGAGCGCGACCGTCTCGCCCGCCGCGATCACGATGTCGATGCCGTCGAGGGCCGCGTTGCGGCCGCGCGTCTCGGCCGCCGCGTCGCCTGCCTTCGCCTCCGCCGGATAACGGAGTTCGACGTCGACGAAGCGCACTTCGCCGCGCGCGCGTCCGAGCACGGTGGTCCCGCGGTCGTCCTCGACCTGTTCGTCGATCATCGCGAACACGCCTTCGGCCGCGGCGAGTCCTCGCTCGAGCGGACCGCTGATCTCGGCGAGCTGCTTGATCGGCTGCAACAGCAGCGACGCGGTCGTGACGAACGCGATGAAAGTCCCCGCGGTCATGCCGCCGTCGCGCGACAGGTCGAGCGCGAAATAGATCATGCAGGACATCGCGCCGGCCATCAGCAGCTGCGTGACCGGAACGGTCGTGGAACTCGTCACGCTGATGCGCATCGCGTTGCCGCGCAGCCGGTCCATCATGCGATCGAAGCCGGAGCGGGCCTCATCCTCGCCGCCGTAGATCTTCACGACCTTCTGGCAATCGATCGTTTCCTGCACGGTGCGGGTCAATTCGCCCGTCATGTACATGTTCTTGCGCGACAGCTCGCGCATGCGACGCGAGAGCTTGCGCGAGATCAGCGTGACGACCGGGAGCACGACGACCGCGAACAGCGTCAGGCGCCAGTTGAGCCACAGCAGCGTACCGATCAACCACAGCGCGGAGAACGAATTGCGGACGACGTTCGTGATCACGCCGGTCGTGCTCTGCATCACGTTCTGGGCCTCGAACACGATGCGCGACACGAGTCTCGACGACGAGTGCGCATCGAAGTACGAGGCCGGCAGTGCGACGAGCCGCTCGAACATCTGCATGCGCAGCGTCGCGAGGACGCGATTGCCGATGTAGGCCATCGCATACGAGTTCAGGAACGTGAAGATGCCGCGCAGGATGAACAGCCCAACGATCGCCGCCGGATAGATCCAGATCTCGTCGCTCGCGCCGGCGAAGCCCTGGTCGATCAGCGGCTTCAGCAGCAGGCCGAACGCGCCGTCCGTCGTCGACGCGATGACCGAGCACAGCGTGCCGACGAGGAAGATGCCGCGGTACGGCTTGAGGTAGCCGAGCAACCGGCGAAACAACGGGCCCGTCCGCATCGCGGCCAGCGGACGGGCCGCTTCCTTTTGCGGGGACGGAGAGGGGCCGGCGGTCGACGGCGGCAACGGTTCGGCCATGCGGAAAGTGAAAAGCGCGACGGTCGGCGCCGCGAGGCGACGCGCTGGACCGGCGACGCAAAAAATCGCGGGCGAGTGTAGCACCGGCCCCTATGACGGACCCGCGTGTCGCGCCTCAGCGCGTCGCCAGCAACCTGCGATAGAGCGCGACGAGTTCGGTTCCGAGCGCCTCGAGCGAGAACGGGAACGCCGTTTGCCGGGCCTGGTCCGCGATGCGCGCCTGCTCCGACGGATCCATGCTGATCCAGGTCAACATGACCGCGACGAGCGGCTCGACTTCGAGCGCGTCGACGACCCAGCCATTGCGCCCCTCGTCGATGAGTTCGGCGGCGCCGCACGCGTCGGTGGTGATCACCGGCAGTCCGCAGGCGAACGCCTCGAGCGCCGCATTCGGAAACGGATCGTAGAGCGTCGGCAGCAGGAAGCAGTCGGCCATCGCGTAGTAAGGCAGCGGGTCCGCGACGGCGCCGACGAAGCGCACCCGCGAGGCGACGCCGCGGGCGCGGGCCGTCGCCGCGTAACGCGCGCGGTGCTTGTCGTCGCCGACGACGACCAGGACCGCGCGCTCGACTTCGACGAGCGCGCGAAGCGCACGCGCGACGCCTTTCCGCTCGAAGCCCGAACCGACGAACACGAAGACCGGCGCATCGTCCGCGATGGCGAGCTCCGCGCGCAGGCGGCTCCGGTACGTTGCTCGCGCATCCGGTGTGAAGCGCACGAGATCGACGCCGTTGCGGATGAGGGCGATTCGCTCGGGCCCGATCGCGAAGCGCGCGAGGATTTCGTCGCGGACCAGGGTCGAGTTGCAGATCACGGCCCGCAGCGCCGGGTGCTCGAACATCGCGCGTTCCGCGCGCACCAGGTAGCGATGGTGCGGATTCAGCCGCATCCCGAGTCGTGCCGCCGGCGTCGCCGCACGCGCCCGCCGCTCGAGCCAGGCGGCGTGGACGCCGTCGCCGGCGCGATACACCGGGAGGCCGGGGATGCGCTCGTGACTCTGCACGAGATCGAAGGACTCGCGCGCGACGATCGCATTCACGCCCGACGCGAATGACGCGTCTCGCCACACGCTGCCGAGGTAGAAGGGATCGCAGCGGATGAAGCGCGCGGCCGCGGTCGACTCGTTGGCATCGGCGTCCCACCGCCGCGCGATCACCGACAGATCGACGGCCCCCGCCTCGCTGCCGGCGAGCGCGCGCAACGCGCGCGTCGCGAAGCGTTCCGCGCCGCCATGCGAACTGTAGCGAGCGCGGACGAGCGCGATCTTCAACGGAGCGGATGCGCGGCGACGCGCGTCATGCGAAGCGCAGGCCGTCGCGCGTCGCGACCTCGTGCTGCAGGTCGTCGATCGCGTCGAGGACGCGCGCGACGGGGAGCTTCACGAGGCAATCGCTGATCTTCCCGCCGCCGCAGCCGTCCTGGCCGCAAGGGCGACACGGGTAGTCGACGCTCGTCACGACGCGGTGCGCCACCCGCCACGGACCCCAGTTGAATTCGCCGGATGGACCGAACAACGCCACGGTCGGGGTCTGCATCGCGGCAGCGATGTGCATCGGCGCCGAGTCGATGCCGACGAACAGCTTCGCGCGCCCGATCAGCGCCGCGAGCCGGGACAGCGTTCCGTCGTCGTCGGCGAGCTTGAGGCGCTCGACCGATCCGCCCCGAAGCACGCCGACGCGCGCCGCGATCGCTCGCAGCATCGCGCGCTCGCGCGCGTCCGGCGCGCAGGACAGGACGATCGTCTCGCCGCGCCCGAGAAGCGCGGAGATCAACGCGGCGTTGGACTCGACGGACCAGCACTTGAACATCCAGCGCGACGTCGGCTGCATCGCGATGAAGTCTCCGGCGACGCCGAGCCGTGCGAGCAACGCGTCCGCATCCTGTTCGCCGACGGGGCCCGGCACCATCGTCAACGCGGGCGGCACGTCGATCGCGATACCGATGCGTCGCAGCGCGTCGAGATTCTGTTCGACGGAATGTCGACGTCCGAGCGCGGCACCCGACGGCACCGACGACGAATTGGCGTAACGATGGGTGAAGGATCCGTTCCAGAAGCGACCGGCGATCCCGCTGTCGTCGCGCAGCCGCGGGGCGACGGCGTAACGCGGTCCGATGCCCCGGACCGTCCATGCGCCGCGCCGATGATCGGTCAGCAGCACGACGAGGTCGTAGCGCGCGACGCGCAGCGTCTTGAGCAGCCGCCATTCGGCCTGCGCATGTCCCACGACGCCGCGCCGCTTCCACTCGCGCTCGACGCAATGCACCCGGCCGATGTCGGGATTGAACGCGAGCATCGGCAGGGTCTCGCGATAGACGAGCGCATCGACGACGAGTTCGGGGCGCGCGGCCTTGAGGACGCGAAAGACCGGCGAGGTCAGCAAGACGTCGCCGTGATGCCGGAGCATCACGACGAGGACCGACCCGATCCGGGCGAGGTCGACCGCGTCGGCCGGTCCGCGTTCGAAGGAGGCGATGGTCCGATCGTCGTCGCGCGCGGCGACCGGCGTGGTACTCATCAACCGTAGACGAAGCGAACGTTCTCGGGGGCCAGCCACTCGGCCAAGCCGCCCACCAAGGCGTCGTCGGCGACGACGCGCCACGCCTCGCCGAGGTCGATGTCGCAGGTCGCACCGCTCGCATCGTGCGAGGTCCGGTACGTGATCAGCACGCGACATCCGCTCTCGGGTTCGCCTTCGCGTTCGGACTGCGGCGCGGGCCGCGCGACGAAGCGATGCGACGCAAGCAGCTGCCGCAAGCGCGCGGCGTCGGACGCGCCGTTCATCGACAGTCGCAGTCCACGCGCATACCGTGCGCGCGCCGCCGCGAGGTCGAGGATCGAATCCGCCGTCATCCGCAGCCCGCCGGAGAAGGCATCGTCGCGCACGACGCCGGTGACGACGACGAGTTCGTCTTCGCGCAGCCGCGAACGCTGCGCCTCGTAGAGCTGATTGAAGACCGTCACCTCGATCTGGCCGCTCGCGTCGTCCACGACGACGACGAGCATCTTGCCGCGGCGGGTCATCTGGGTCCGTGCCGACGACACGATGCCGGCGACGGTCTGCGGCTCACGCGCTTCGCCGATCGCCGCGATCGGCGTGCGCGCGAACCTGCGCACCTCGGCCTCGTAGCCCTTGAACAAATGCCCAGAAAAATAGAAACCGAGCGCGAGTTTTTCTTCCGCGAGGGTCTGCTTCTCGGTCCAGGCGGGAACGCGAACCGCCTCGGGCCGTTGCGAGGGTTCGTCGAAGCCGCCGAACAGACTGACCTGGTTCGCGTGGGTTTCGGCGTGCTCGGCCGCATCCATCGCGCGCCCGATCGACGCGAACAGCGTCGCGCGCCCCGCGCGACCGTCGGGCGCGATCTCGTCGAACGCGCCCGCACGCACGAGGGCCTCGACGACTCGTCGGTTGACGAGCCGCTTGTCGACGCGGTGACACAGGTCGAAGAGGTCGACGAACGGTCCCGCGCGGCGCGCCGTGACGATCGATTCGATGGCGGCGGACCCGGTGCCCTTCACCGCGCACAGTCCGTAGCGGATCGCCCGCGCGCGCCCGCCGGAATCGCCGTCGAGGACGGGGACGAAGCGCGCTTCCGAGCGATTCAGATCCGGCGGCACGATCGCGAGGCCGTGATGCCGCGCGTCCTCGATCAGCGACTTGACCTTGTCGGTGTCGTCCTGGGCCGCCGACAAGTTGGCGGCCATGAACTCGGCGCCGAAGTGCACCTTCAGCCAGGCGGTCTGCACCGCGAGCAGGGAATAGGCGGCCGCGTGCGCCTTGTTGAAGCCGTAGCCCGCGAACTTCTCCATGAGGTCGAAGATCTCGTCGGCCTTGCCGCGCGACACGCCGTTCTTCGACGCGCCTTCGCCGAAGATCACACGATGGGTGGCCATCTCGTCGGCCTTCTTCTTGCCCATCGCGCGACGCAGCAGGTCCGCGCTCCCGAGCGAATAGCCGCCGATGATCTGCGCCATCTGCATGACCTGCTCCTGGTAGACCATGATCCCGTAGGTCTCTTCCAGGATGGCCTTCACGCGCGGGTCCGGATACTCGAAGCGCTCGCCTTTCTTGCGCGCGATGAAGTCCGGGATGAGGTCCATCGGACCCGGCCGATACAGCGCGTTCAACGCCACGATGTCGCCAAAACGGTCGGGTCGCGCGTCGACGAGCATCCGGCGCATGCCCGGGCTTTCGAACTGGAACACGGCGACCGTTTCGGCGCGGCGGAACAAGTCGTAGGTCTTCGGGTCGTCGAGCGGAATCGCGTCGAGCCGGAAGTCGCGCTGATCCGCGTAGAGCCTGCGGATGTGATCGACCGTCCAGTCGAGGATCGTGAGGGTCGTGAGCCCGAGGAAGTCGAACTTGACCAGGCCGGCGGCCTCGACGTCGTCCTTGTCGTACTGGCTGACGACGTTGGAGCTGCCCTGCTGCGACCCGGGCTGCACGTACAGCGGCGTGAAGTCGGTCAGCTTGCCCGGCGCGATCAGCACGCCGCCCGCGTGCATGCCGACGTTGCGCGTGATGCCTTCGACCTGCTCGGCGAGCGCGAGCACTTCGCGGACTTCGTCCTCCTTCGCCTCGCGTTCCGCGAGCAGCGGTTCTTCCCGGCGCGCATCGGCGATCGTCACGACGCGGCCCGGCTTGAACGGAATCAGCTTCGCGATGCCGTCGACGAAGTTGAACGGCAGGTCGAGCACGCGCCCGATGTCGCGTACCGCGGCCTTCGCGGCCATCGTGCCGAACGTCGCGATCTGCGCGACGGACTCGGCGCCGTACTTCTTCTTCACGTAGTCGATGACCGCGTCGCGACCCTCCTGGCAGAAGTCGATGTCGAAGTCGGGCATCGACACGCGCTCCGGATTGAGGAAGCGCTCGAACAGCAAGGCGTACGCGAGCGGATCGAGGTCGGTGATCCCGAGCGAGTACGCGACGAGCGAGCCCGCGCCCGACCCGCGACCCGGCCCGACCGGCACGCCGTGTTCGCGTGCCCAGCCGATGAAGTCGGCGACGATCAGGAAGTAGCCGGGGAAGCCCATGTTCGAGATCGTGTCGGCCTCGAACGCGAGACGCTTCTCGTACCGCGGCCGCTGCGCCTCTCGCTCGGCCTCGTCGGGATACAGATGGGCGAGGCGCCTGACGAGTCCGTGCTCGGCCTCGATGCGCAGATGCTCGTCGAGCGTGCGTCCCTCGGGCGTCGGGAAGCGCGGCAGCTGCGCACGACCGAGCGACAACTCGAGGCTGCAGCGCTTCGCGATCTCGACCGCGTTCGCGAGGGCCGACGGGATGTCCGCGAACAACGCGCTCATCTCGGCCTGAGTCTTCAGGTATTGCTCGGGCGTGAAGCGCTTCGCGCGGCGCGGGTTCGCGAGGATCTCGCCTTCGGCGATGCACGTCCTCGCCTCGTGCGCGACGAATTCGGCACGCCGCAGAAACTGCACCGGATGCGTCGCGACGACCGGCAGCCCGAGCGCGCCGGCGAGCGACACGGCAGCTTCGATGTAGTCCTCGGCGTCGCGCTGACCGTAACGCTGCAATTCGATGTAGAAGGCGCGCGGAAAGGCCTCGGCCCAGCGCTTCGCATGCGCGAGCGCCTGCGCCTCGCGGCCCGCGGCGAGCGCGACGCCGATGTCGCCGGTCTGTGCGCCGGACAACGCGATCAGCCCCGACGTGCCGACCTCCGCGAACCACTCGAAGCGCAGCTCGGCGCGGCCCTGGCCGGAATTCTCGAGATAGCCCCGCGACAGCAGGTCGCAGAGCGCGAGATAGCCGGTGCGATTGCGCGCGAGCAGCAACGCGCGCGTCGCGGTCCGCTGTCCCCCGGCCAACTCGCCGGTGATCCACACGTCCGCGCCTGCGATCGGCTTGACGCCCTTCGCACGCGCGGCCTTGTAGAAACGGACGAGGCCGAACAGGTTCGACAGGTCGGTCAGCGCGATCGCCGGCTGTCCGTCGGCGGCGACGGTCGCGATGGCGTCGTCGATGCGCACGATGCCGTCGATGATCGAGTACTCCGAGTGCATCCGCAGGTGCACGAAGCGCGGATCGTCGGAGGGCCGGTCATGCTGCAATTCGATCATGCGGCATTTTAACGCGCGAGGTTCACGCGACCGTCGTGTTCTCGACAGCGCTTCTATAATCGCGCGTCGTGAACCAGCCTTCTCTCGAACACGCGGTGCTCAACATCGCGGCCTATCGCTTCGTCGACCTCGCCGACCCGCATGCATGGGTCGAGGTCCTGCGGACGGCGTGCGTCGAACGCGACCTCAAGGGCACGATCATCGTCGCCGTCGAAGGGATCAACCTCTTTCTCGCGGGACGCGAGCGCGCGATCGAGGGCTTCCTCGACTGGCTCGCGACCGAACCGCGTTTCGTCGATCGCCGGGGCGCCCGCGCATTCGCCGCACTCGACGTCAAGCGCAGTCGCTCGGCGACGCAACCGTTCGCGCGCCTGCGCGTAAAGGCGAAGCCGGAGATCGTCACGATGAGACGACCCCGGGTCCGCCCCGGCGACGCACGCGCGCCGGCGGTCGAGCCGGAACGCCTCGCCGCGTGGCTCGCGCAGGGACACGACGACGACGGACGCGCACTGGTGCTGCTGGATACGCGCAACGCATTCGAGGTCGAGCAAGGCAGCTTCGACGGCGCGCGCCATCTCGGGCTCACGCGCTTCGAGTCCTTTCCCGACCGCGTCGATGCGCTGCGCGACGAAGTCGCGGACCGCACCGTCGTGACGTTCTGCACGGGCGGCATCCGCTGCGAGAAGGCCGCGCTGCACATGCGCGACGCAGGCTTCGAGCGCGTCGTTCAGCTCGAGGGCGGCATCCTCAATTACTTCGAGCGCGTCGGTGCCGCCCACTGGCACGGCGAGTGTTTCGTCTTCGACGAACGCATCGCACTCGATCCCGGTCTCGTGCCGCGCTCGCCCGAGCCGGCCTGAAGCGCGTCAAGTCCCGTCGAGCGCCGCGATCTCGGCGTCGCTGAAACCGGCCGCGCGCCGCGCATCGCGATTGAACGGGCCGCGGACGCGCGGAGCGTCGTATTGCTGCGCGAGGCGCGCCGCGGTCTCGAGCGGGTCGAGGCCGCGTTCCGCGCAAAGCGTGTTGAACCAGTGGTTCCCGATCCGGACATGCCCGATCTCGTCGGCGAGGATGCGGTCGACGATCGCCGCGCCGGCGCGATCGCCCGCCGACGCGAGTTTCGCGCGGACCGCCGGCGACGCGTCGAGTCCGCGGGCTTCCATCGTTCGCGGCACGATGGCGATACGCGCGAGCAGGTCGTCGCGGGTCCGCTCGGCCATGTCCCACAGTGCGCGATGCGCCGGGAAGTCGCCGTACGCATGGCCCATCGTCGCGAGGTGGTCGCACAGCATCGCGAAGTGCAGCGCTTCCTCGCGCATCACGAAGGTCCAGTCGCGATAGAACGCGTCCGGCATCCCCGCGAACCGACAGGCCGCATCGGCGGCGAGATCGATCGCGTTCAGTTCGATGTGGGCGAGCGCATGGATCAGCGCGGCGCGACCTTCGGGCGTCGCCACGGAGCGCGGCTTGAGCTCCGTGTGCGCGACGAGGACCGGCCGGTCGGGTCGGCCCGGGGCGTCCGCCGGAACAGGCCATTCGCCGTCCGCGCCGCTCGGCAGATCGACGGTGGCCATGGAGGCGAGGCCGGCCTTCGTCGCCGCATTGCATTCGACCAGAACGCCCAAAGCTTGCTGCCTCAACGAAAGCATCGGGATCTCATCGGCGATCGGCGCTGGCTACAATGAACGGCGCCGCTCGGGCCTGAAGGACGGGCCGCCGCGCCGGGTGAATCGCATCATAGACAACGACTCCAAGGACCACGCTTCGAATGGCCATCTATCGCCTCGGCAACCAGATCCCGAAACTCGCCCCGACGGCCTACGTCCACGAATCCGCCACGGTCGTCGGCGACGTGACGCTCGGCGACGACGTCAGCATCTGGCCGCAGGCCGTCCTGCGCGGCGACACGTCGTCGATCACGATCGGCGCACGCAGCAACGTGCAGGACGGTTCGGTCCTCCACGTCGACGAGGACGTTCCGTTGACGATCGGTTCGGACGTCACGATCGGCCATCAGGTGATGCTCCACGGCTGCACGATCGGGGACGGTAGCCTCGTCGGGATCCAGGCCGTGATCCTCAACGGCGCCGTCATCGGCCGCGGCTGTCTCGTCGGTGCGGGCTCGCTGGTGACCGAGGGCAAGGCCTTTCCGGACCATTCGCTGATCATCGGTCGTCCGGCGCGCGTCGTCCGCACCCTCACGCCCGAGGATGCCGAACGCGTACGCTATGGCGCGGTCCACTATGTGGATTCGGCCAAACGCTACACGTCCGACGCGGTCCGCGTCGATGTCGCGCAGGCCGAGACCCCATGAGCGATACCCTTCACAAGTTCCTCTTCGACGCCGGCTCGCAGGTTCGGTCGCCCGTGCGCGGCGAGATCGTTTCGCTGTCCGCGACGTGGCGCGAGATCAAGCATCGCCACGACTATCCCGAGCCGATCCTGCGTCTGCTCGGCGAACTCGTCGCGGCGAGCACCCTGCTGTCGGCGAATCTCAAGTTCAACGGCGCGCTCGTGATGCAGATCCACGGCGACGGTCCGGTGCAGTTGCTCGTCGTCGAGTGCAACGCGGACCTGACGGTGCGCGCGACGGTGAAGCTGCGTGACGACAAGCCGATCGCCGAGACCGCGACGTTCATCGAACTCGTGAACGCGCGTGGCCAGGGGCGCTTCGCGATCACGCTCGATCCGCGCGACCGCTCGAAGGGTCAGCAGCCCTATCAGGGCATCGTGCCGCTCGAGGGCGAGTCGGTCGCGCAGGCGCTCGAGGGCTACATGCGCCGCTCCGAACAGCTGGAGACCCAGCTGTGGCTCGCCGCGGACGACGAGCACGCGAACGGCCTGCTGCTTCAGAAGCTGCCGATGGAAGGCGGTGCCCCATCGACGAACTACGACCCCGACGCCGAGGCGCGAGCCGAAGAAGTCTGGGAACGCGCGGTCACGTTCGCGCGCACCATCGAGCGGGCCGAACTGCTCGAAGTCGATCCGCCGACGCTGATGCGACGTCTGTTCTGGGAAGAGACGCTCGCGGTCTTCGATCCGCTGCCGTGCGCGTTTCGCTGCAGCTGCACACGCGAACGCGTGGCCGCGATGCTGGTCTCACTGGGCGAACGAGAGGTCGATGAGACGCTGGCCGAGATGGGAAACATCCATGTCGACTGCGAGTTCTGCAACAAGTCTTACGATTTCGACACCGTCGACTGTGCTCAGCTGTTCGCCACGTCCAATACGATGGACGCCGTGCGTCCGGCCGCGAGGCAACGCCATTGAAGCAACACGAGGAACACACATGAATCATCGCATCGTCATCGCACTCGGCGCGCTCGCGCTCGGCGGCTGCGTCGCCTACCCGGTCTACCAGCCGGCGCCGGTCGCGCGTCTCACGCCGGCGCAATCCGCCGCTCTCGCGGCGCAACCGATCAACCAGGCCGACCGCGACCGCATCGCGCAGGACAACGCGCAGGTCCAACGCGAGGACCAGGCCGACATCGATGCGCAGCGTCAGGCCTATACCTACGCCTATCCGGCGACGCCGTATTACTACGGCACGCCTTACTACGCCCCCTATCCGTACTACGGCTATTACGGCGGCTTCTATCCCTGGGCTCCCGCGCTGTCGTTGTCGTTCGGCTATTCCCGCGGGTGGGGCGGTTATCGCGGCGGATGGCACGGCGGCGGTTGGCACGGCGGGCACGGACACCGCTGATCGGCCGAAGCCACAGAGGCTGCGGCACAAACAAAAAGCGCACCCGAGGGTGCGCTTTTCTTTTCGTCTTGTGACGCGTCGCTTTACAGCGGCGTGATCTTCGAAGCCTGCAGACCCTTCGGGCCCTTGGTCACTTCGAACGAGACCTTCTGGTTCTCTTGCAGCGACTTGAAGCCGCTCGATTGGATCTCGGAGAAATGCGCGAACAGATCGCCGCTGCCTTCATCGGGGGTGATGAAGCCGAAACCCTTTGCGTCGTTGAACCACTTTACGGTGCCAGTTGCCATGTTGCTTTCCTTGCTAAAAAAGTAATTGCGCCATCGTAGAAAGATGACGCGGGTAGGCGCAAAACATCAAGGGGGGTATGGGAGCAACCAGCGAACCACGGAGAGGAACAACGACCGCGTTACCGAGGGACCAACAGACTCGACTTGATAAATTTGCGGCGCCTTTATACTTCACTTTCCCGCGTGGCGCAAGGAATCATTTGCCATTCGGGCTTCTCCACCATCCCTTCCCAATCGAATGCTTCGTCCAGGTTTCGACCCGCGGGCGTTTCGCGAGCGGCAGGTCGGCAGCTTGCCCGCGTTGCTCGGCATCGAGGTCGATGCGCTCCGCGAAGGCGTCCTCGAAGCCTCGCTCCGGATCGAGCCGCATCACCACGCGCCCAACGGCTTCCTTCACGCCGCGACGGTCGTCGCCCTGGCCGACACGGCGGCCGGCTACGGATGCATCGCGCACCTGCCGGACGGCGCGCGCGGCTTCACGACGATCGAACTGAAGAGCAACTTCCTCGGCACCGCGCTGAGCGGTCGCATCGCCGTGACCGCGACGCTCGCGCACGGCGGACGGACGACGCAAGTCTGGGACGCGACGGTGCGCGACGACGCCGGCAAGACGCTCGCCCTCTTCCGCTGCACGCAGATGATCCTCTGGCCGAAGGGCTGAGCTTCAATACGCGAGACCGACGGTCGCGAGCGCCACGCGGCCCGGAACATTGAATCCGTCGACGAGCGTGTAGTGCCTGTCGAACGCGTTCGTCACCTCGCCACCGACCGTCACGTTCTTCGTCACCGCGTAGCGCACGCCGAAGTTCGTGACGGCGTAGCCGCCGAGCGACGTGCGCGCGAACGTGTCGATGTCGGAGTCGTAGCGGCGTCCCGCGGTCGACACATCGCCGGTCAGCCGAACAGCGCCGAAGGACTTCGCGACGGCGACGCGGGCATTGCGCGTCGCCCGCCGCAGCAAGATCTGGCGCGTCGTCTCGTCGATCGGGCGTGCGAACGTCACGTCCGCCGAGAGCTTCCACCCGTCGATCACGGTCCGCGCGCTCAGCTCGACGCCGTTCACCGTCGCCCGATCGACATTGTTCGCGAGCGAGAGGAACGGGTCGAAGACGATCAGGTCGCGCGTGCGGACCCGGAACGCGGAGGCGCGCACGACGGTCGCCTTCGCCGCGTACTGCAGGCCGATCTCGATACTGCGCGCCCGTTCCGGCTTCAGGTCCGGATTGCCGAAGAAGGGGAAATAGAGCTCGTTGAAGGCCGGCGCCTTGAACGCCGTGGACCATTCGAGGATTGCCTTCCAGCCCGTCGCGAATTTCAGGCCGTAGGCGGCGAGGCCGGTCGTCGTGCTCCCGAAGTCGGAATAGTCGTCGTGACGCGCGTTGAACTGGAACTCGTTCATCGCGGGCAGGAAGAGCGATCCGAGATAGCCCAGCATCGCGCTGTCGACATGACGCGAAAAGCCGGCGCCGTCGACACCGTTGCCATATGAACTCGAGAAGCCCTGCTGGTCCAGGCGCTCGAAACCCGCCGTGATCGTGTGCCCCGACCACGTCAGCGTGTTCCCGACCCGATATTGCCGTTCGGTGCTCGTCGTCGTGCCGGCGAGGAAGGAAGACGGATTCGACGACGTGGTGACGCTCAGGTCCCGCGTCTGCCCCGCCTGGAGGTCGACCGTCCAGAACGACCAGGGCACGAGGCGCGCGTAGACGAGTCCGTCGTTCTGGCGCGAGCGCTCGTCATGCGCCTGGATGCGCCCGTCGTACCGGGGGATGCTGAAGCTGTAGTCGGTGCTCTCGTCCAACTGGAGGTGGCCGTGACTCTCCAGGTAGCGGATGCCGACCTCGTGGGCGCCGATCTGCTGCGAGACGTTCGCCGATACCGACGTGTTCCGATAGCCGTCGAAATCCGGATTCGCCGACGCGGCACGGTCGGCGTCGATCGCGGAGAAGCCGTTCGCCGATCGATACGACGTGGCGACGCCGATGCGCGTGCGCGCGTCTCCCGGACCGAACGCCTGATGAGCCTCGAACGCGGCGGCACGCGTGCGCTCGGAGCCGTAGGAACCGCTGACCGCGATCCGCGGCGCATCGTCGTTCGCGCTGCCGCCGCGGGTGAAGATCTGCACGACGCCGCCGATCGCCTCGGAACCGTAGAGGCTCGACACGTTGCCACGCACGATCTCGACGTGATCGATCTGGTCGACCATGAGATGCGCGAGCGACGCCGCGCCGCTGCCGACCGCGTTGACGCGCATGCCGTCGACGAGGACGAGCACCTGGTTGGAATTCGCGCCCCGCAGGAACAACGAGGTCTGCGAACCGAGACCGCCGCTCTGCGCGATGTCGACGCCGGCCTGGCCGCGGAGCAGGCCCGCGATGTCGACCGCGCCGCTGTCGGCGATGTCGGCGCGCGTGATCACCGTCGTCGCGGGCAACGCATCGACCACGGACTGCGGCGTCCGCGTCGCGGTCACGACGACCGGTTGCAGCGTCGAGACGGTCGACGACGTCTGCGCGTGGACATAAGAGGAGGGTAGACACAGCGACGCGCACAACAGCGCGCGCGAGATCGGACGCATGGAGACTCCCAAAGCCCGCATCCCCGCGGGACTTGCGATGGAAGGGAGCGTCCGATGCGCGTGCCACGACCGGGCGCGCTCGTGACGAGCG
>Ga0247783_1000206_pt1 | contig 17469 bp, 14 predicted proteins | sample UWRJL064202C5_FD_179911 | JGI IMG/M metagenome (GOLD analysis project Ga0247783, IMG submission 179911) | Plant litter microbial communities from Arlington Agricultural Research Station in Wisconsin, United States - UWRJ-L064-202C-5 | ecosystem: Environmental > Terrestrial > Plant litter >...
AGATTTTGGAGATCAACGTTGAAGAGCGTTGGGTGCGAGTGCAATGCGGTGTGGTCAAAGACCAGCTCAATACAGCGATCAAACCGCACGGATTATTTTTTGCGCCGGAACTGTCCACCAGCAACCGCGCCACTATCGGCGGCATGATCAATACCGATGCCTCCGGCCAAGGCTCATGCCGCTACGGCAAAACCCGCGACCATGTATTGGAATTGAAAACCGTATTGCTCGATGGCACTGAATGGACCTCGGCCGCAATCGATGAAACCGAGCTGGAAAACTTATGGAAGCGCGATGATCGCGTAGGCGATGTGCACCGCGTAATCGATGCAATCCAACGCGAACATCACGCGTTGATCGAAGAAAAGTTTCCCAAATTAAACCGCTGTCTCACCGGTTATGATTTAGCGCATATCCGCGATGAACAAGGCCGTTTTAATCTCAACAATATTTTGTGCGGCAGCGAAGGTACGCTCGGTTTTATTACCGATGCAAAAATTAATCTGCTACCGATTCCCAAATGCAGCGCACTGATCAACGTCAACTACCGCGATTTTAATGTCGCCCTGCGCGATGCCACACAATTAATGAAGGCAGAGCCAACCTCTATCGAAACCGTCGATTCAAAAGTATTGAATCTGGCGATGAACGATATTGTTTGGCACAGCGTGGCCGAATTTTTCCCGGCGCCAGCAAGCGGTGAAAAAATCCAGGGCATCAACCTGGTTGAATACACGGCAAATTCAGAAGACGAATTAAAAGCCGATGTAAAAAAACTGACTGATTTATTGGATCAAGCCGCGCAAGATATCAGCACCGGCCGCATCAGCTACTCCATCGCCTGGGGCAATGACGCGGTGAATAAAATTTGGGGCATGCGCAAAAAAGCCGTAGGCCTACTTGGCAATGTGGAAGGTGAAATCCGCCCGGTTCCGTTTGTAGAAGATACAGCGGTACCGCCAGAAAACCTCGCTGATTTTATTTTTGAATTCCGCGCAGTGCTCGACGAATACAAACTGACCTACGGCATGTTTGGCCACGTTGATGCAGGCGTATTGCACGTGCGCCCGGCGCTGGATATGAAAGATCCCGCGCAGGAAAAAATGGTGCGCATCATTACCGACAGAGTGGTCGCCCTCACGCAAAAATATAATGGCCTCTTGTGGGGTGAACACGGCAAGGGAGTTCGCTCGGAATATTCACCAGCATTTTTTGGCGAGCTGTACCCGCAAATCCAGCGCATTAAAGCGGCGTTTGATCCGCGCAACCAATTAAATCCGGGCAAAATCGCAACGCCTGCCGCCGATATCAAATTATTAAAAATTGATGAAGTGACTACCCGCGGCCAGCAGGATCGCAAAATTCCTGTACAAGTTTGGCAAGGTTACAGCGAAGGCATGCACTGCAATGGCAACGGCCTCTGCTACAGCTGGAACCCTAACGACGCCATGTGTCCCAGTTGGAAAGGCACGCGCGACCGCAAACACTCGCCCAAAGGTCGCGCCTCATTAATGCGCGAATGGCTCAAACAAATGAGTGAGCGCGGTGTTAATGCGGTCGATGAAAGTAAAAATTTAAAACGCGCCAGTTTTTTATTGAATTTGCCTGCACGCATTATCAACACCATCGACAAGCGCAAAGGCGAATACGATTTCTCCCACGAAGTACACGAATCCATGGCGGGCTGCCTCGCGTGTAAATCCTGTGTGGGCCAGTGTCCGATTAAAGTGGACGTACCGGAATTCCGCGCAAAATTTTTGGAGTTGTATTACAGCCGCTATCTACGCCCGCTCAAAGATTATTTCATCGGCGGTCTGGAGTTTATGGTGCCCACCTTGGCCAAAATGCCTTGGGCCTACAACCTGATGATGAAGCCGCAGTTTATGCAGAAATTTATGGCACGTTTTATCGGCATGGTGGATAGCCCACTGCTCACCGGTATTAGCGTGCATAAAGCAGCAGAAAAACTCGGTGTTAATTACGCCACCCTGGAAAATATCGCGCAGCTTACACCCGCAGAAAAAGCCAAGGCCGTGATTCTGGTGCAAGATGCCTTTACCAGTTATTTCGAAACACCACTGGTAATAGACACACTCAAACTGTTGCAAAAGCTCGGCTTCGTGCCCTTGCTCGCGCCGTTCAAACCCAATGGTAAACCGCTGCAGGTACATGGTTTCCTTCAAGCTTTTGCCAAAGCGGCTGATGCCAATGCCACTCAACTCAACGGCCTCGCCTCTTCCGGCATTCCTTTGATGGGCATTGAGCCTGCAATGACACTCGCCTATCGCGCCGAATACAAAAAAGTCTTGGGCGATAACGCACCTAAAGTGCAATTGATCCAGGAATGGCTCGCGCAACAAAGCGAACAGCTCACCAGCAAAATTCGCGATTTCAAAGCCGCCGAGTTTTCACTGCTCGCCCACTGCACTGAAAAAACCAATGCTGTGAGTTCGGTCAAAGATTGGCAAACCGTCTTCGCCAAACTGGGCCAACAATTAAAAGTCATCGAAACCGGTTGCTGCGGTATGGCGGGCACCTACGGCCACGAGAGTAGCAATGTAGAAACCTCTAAAAAAATCTACGCACTCTCCTGGTCACAAGTTGTCAACAATCCAAGCAACACTGGGAAACTGACTGCTACAGGTTATTCCTGCCGCAGCCAAACCAAACGGATCGACAATGTACAACTGCCGCATCCGGTACAAATTTTATTACAACAAGCTGTATAGGTTTTCTATCTGAAAGTCTTATTACCACGATAAGGCTTTTTTAACTTCAATGAACGACGAGCCACGACCATGAAACTATTACGCAAACTGTTTGGTGCAAAACCTAAAATTGAACCCACTAAAGTAGCTCCTATTCCAGTAGCTGAGATAAAGCCGCCAAAGCCGGTCATTACTTTAGATGTAGTTGAACAAACCAATGATGAGAACGAGCTGCTAAAACTCGCCAGCGATGGCGCCACCAGTCAATTGCGCCAAGCCGCTGCCGATAAGATTCACAGCCGTGACATTCTGGAACAACTTGCCAAAGCGGTGAAAACCAAAGACAAAAATGTTTTCAAAATTGTCAAAACAAAATTGGATGTATTCAAAGCAGACGATGCAAAACTGGCGGAGTTGGAAGCCAGTGCAGTACGCATTAGTGAAAAGCTGGAGCGCCATTCCCACTTTGAAGCCGATTCACTGTTCAAGGCAAAACTGACCGTTTTACAAAGCGAGTGGGATGCATTGGGACAAGTATCCATTATCGCCCAGTCGCGCTACCAAAGTGCACTTACCGCGTGCGAAGCAAAAATCAATGCGCGCGCACAAGCCATCGCCGATGAAGAAGAAAAACTGTCGCTTGACCAACAGGCGCTGCAACTAGCCGAAGAAGCCTATGCCAGCCTTAAACAACTCTCGGGCGATGTATACCGTGCCAACCATGTGGATGAGCTGGTCAACGCTAATTACGAATTGAAAATTCAGGAACTGAGCAATGCCGTGCGCCTCGCCGCCAACCGCCAGTTGCCACTCGACAAACTTACCAAAGAGTTTGAGCATCGCAAACAGCAAACCTTAAACCTGATCGACCAAATCAAAACCTCCGGCACCGTTAAACAATTAACGGAAAAACTCGAACAAGCCGAAGATTCGGATTTAGTGAAAAACTCGCAGCACAAACTGCAACAATTACTTAGATCTGCAAAAGAATTCGGCGATGAATTACCCGAAACATTGAGCGATGCCAAAGCGAAACTGGATGCTATATGGGCGCAGCGCCACCTAACCGAGCAAGCAGCCAAAAATACCCTGCGCGATTTCAGTGAGCTGGCACGCAAAGGTTTGTGGGCTGCGGAGCAAGGTTTTGTGCGTAAAGCCCGCGCCATCCAAAAAGAATTGCAGGAAAAACGTGTACAGCTAGCCGAAATACCTAAAGGCCTTCAAGCCAGACTTGATGATTTTGAAGCGCAACTGGCGAAACTCGGCGACTGGCATGAATTTGCAGTAACCCCGAAAAAAGAATCGCTGATTACGCAGATGCAAGCGCTGGCAAACACCAGTATTGCACCCGAAACCCTCGCCACTAAAATTCACGAACTGCAAGACAGCTGGAAAGAAGTGAGTAAAGGTGTGCAACAGCAAGATGATGAACTTTGGCAACAATTCCAACAGGCATCAGCTATTGCCTATGCCCCTTGCAAAGAGTTCTTTGAAGCGCAAGCGGCAGAGCGCGAAACCAACCTTAAAAAACGCCGCGAATTAGTCGGCCAGTTACAACAATATTTACAAGGTTACGACTTTACCAATGCGGTATGGAAAGACGTTGAGCAAACCTTGAAAACGGCACGCGCCGAATGGCAAACCTATTGGCCAGTACCGCGCAAAGCGGGCAATGAATTGCAAAAAGAATTTGAAAACCTGATGGAACAATTGTTCGGCAAAATCACCAGCGAATATGAAAGTAATAAAACCGCTAAACAAAGTTTGATCGAACAAGCGCAGACTTTGGCTAGTGCGATTGATGCGCGCGCAGCAACCGAAACCATCAAACAACTGCAAGCGCAATGGAAAGCTATTGGCAAAAGCTGGCACAAAGAAGACCAACAGCTATGGCAAGAATTCCGCAAACACTGCGATGCGGTGTTTGCACTACGCAACCAGGCTTTTGAAGCGGCCAAAGAACAGCGCCAGGCAATTACGGCGCAAGCGGAGCAGTTGATCGAACAGCTCAATCAGTTCGCAGGCCAAACACTTGAACAACTCAACAGCACCAAAGCGGAAGTTGAAGCCATTAAAGCGGAGTTCGCCACCCTGGAATTGCCCAAAGAAGCCAAAGCACTGCATAACAAATTCAATGCCAGCATCGCGGCCATAGCCACCAAACGTGACAGTGCACGCAACCAGGCGGAAGAGCAGAGCTGGACGGATTTGTTTAGTGCGCTCAATGCGTTGCGCGAATATGAACTGGCAGTAATCGCACAGACAGCAAGTGAAACCCTGGCTACACAAAAAACGAATTTGGAAACGCTCATTGCCAACACACCGCGTTGGCCCACCGGCAGCTTTAGCCAAGTGCAACAGCGTTTGGCCAAAGTAGATGCCGTCACCATCGCTACGCAAGAAAGCAACACTGAGCTTTTGCATACACTGACTATTCGTGCAGAAATTTTGGCTGGACAGGAAAGCCCGGCTGAAGATAAACAAGCGCGCATGGCCTATCAGGTCAAACAAATGCAACAGGCTTTTGGCCAGCGCGATAGCAGTTTTGAACCCTTGGTATTGGAATGGGTTGCACTGGGTGGAGTTGCAACTGCAAATTACGCCAAGCTGCTGTCACGCTTTAATAACGCCAGGGCACAGGGTGTGAAAAGCTAGACTCGATCAAAAATAAGCACAACGCAAAGCGAGCAGGAACACGACCTGCTCGCTTTTTTATTGCCCGCAAAAACTGTCGCAAAAAAATGCAATGAATGACGAACAAAAAAAGCAGCCACTGAACATCAGAGGCTGCTATAAAGAAAAGGTCAAACAACTATACAAAGGAGAACTTTTACAAAGAACCACTCTGAATAACAGCTCGATGCAAAAGCGTTCGCTACAACAACTAGAGGCTTCAAAAAAACTGGCGGAAAAACTCCGCCAGAAGAAGGTCAAACACAACCCCTGTTCACTGCCCTGTCGATAGTGCAGCGAACATTGGAATTATCCTAACTCCCTGCATACTAGTGGGTCAAGCTTTTTGTCATAATGACTTTATGATCCCCAAAACCAATTCCATAGCTGGATTTTTTTTCACTAATAAGTAAAGCTGGCCCGATAATGGCGCATAAGTCATCACTTGGTGACCTGAGACACCCGCGTAAACTGATATGGCATAGGTACGCGTAACAAGGCACAATCCATTCTTAATATCCGCATTTACTTAATTACCAACGGGTTGAATTTTCCAGAGGAGATACACAGTGGCTAAACAGCCTTTGATTAGCATGCGCCCCGAATCCAAGGGTTTGTCTTATGACCGCCCTGCGGCCAGCCAAATATTCGGGTTTATTCGCGATGCAATCATCAGTATGGAACTCTTGCCCGGCCAAATGATTTCCGAGACGGCACTGGCACAGCAATTTGGTGTCAGCCGCACACCAGTACGCGAGGCGCTGATCCAATTATCCAATATAGGTTTTGTTGAAGTCCTGCCCCAGCGCGGCACCTACGTGTCCAAATTCAGCATAGACAAGATCCTGGAGGCGCGTTTTATCCGCGAAGCGCTGGAAGTTGCTGTGGTCACCCAACTCGCTACCAATCCTGATGAAGCAGTCCGCCTGGAAGCAGTCAATACCTGCGAAAAAATTATCGCCGACCAAAAAATGGCAGCGGCCGATAATGATGCTCTCGCCTTCCAAAATCTCGATGATGACTTTCACCAGACCTTGGCAGGTTTTACCCAATATCCGCGTGTTGCTTCGTTTATCGAGGCAGAAAAGGCTCATATGGATCGAGTGCGCAACCTGAGCTTGCACGTCAGCGGCCAATACAAGCGCATCCTCAGCCAGCACTCGGCGATTATTAAAGCCATTAAAGCAGGCTCTGCCGATAAATCAGCTGCGGCCATGAGTGTGCACTTAAAAGATGTTTACAATATTCTGGAAGTCATTCCCCGGGAACATCCTGAATATTTTGTGTAGCCCTTCTTCGCACTACAGATTTACCACTACGCCAACTAAAAACCCGCAGCTCGCCAGAGACGCGGGTTTTTAGTTAATGGCATAAAAGAAATTATTCGTTACTTATTTAATCTGCCTTTCAGCACGCCGGAGATGGCGTGAATAAAACACTAATCTGCTCTATCCTCTAAGCCAGACCAACCATCCGCCCCACAGCCCCTAGCATGAGATTAGAGTATGAATAGCCCACAACGAGATATCACCCTACGCTTTCTAGCTGAACCGCAAGACGTTAATTTTGGCGGAAAGATACACGGTGGCGCAGTGATGAAATGGATCGACCTCGCCGCTTATGCCTGTGCAGCGGGCTGGAGCAGCCGCTACTGCGTCACCGCCTATGCGGGCGGAATTCGTTTTGTAGCGCCAATCCATGTCGGCAATTTAGTCGAAGTCGCCGCAAAAATTATCTATACCGGCAATTCCTCCATGCATATTGCGATAGAAGTAAACGCCTGCGATCCCAAATCCCTCAACCGCCGCCTTACCACCCATTGCATAGTGATCATGGTCGCGCTTGATGAATCTGGCCAGTCAGTCAAAGTCCCCACGTGGATACCGCAAACCGATACAGATAAACAACAACACGCAACCGCAATTAAATTAATGGAGATGCGTGAAAAAATTAGCGAAGAAATGAAAATTTATATCTAATAGCTTTTTAAAAACCGAAGCCAGACTGACCCCGTTGAAACCAAAGCAATTGCTAACATTAACCTATATATCATCGTACTGATTAAAACGTAACTCTGACAGATGGTGCACTACGCTTTGCTTTGCCGTGGTAAACCGCCTCGATATTGTTACTATCAGGGTCAAGCACGAACGCGGCGTAATAACCCGGATGATATGGGCGCTCACCAGGCTTGCCGTTATCTTTGCCACCATTTGCCAAAGCAGCTTGGTAAAACGCATCTACCATAGCCTCGTCGAGTGCTTGAAATGCCAAGTGATTACGGCCAGTCAATCGACCTTGTGCGGCATCACTCTCGGGCGTGGATACAAACAATTCATCTGCCCAAAAATAATCATCACCAGTGCCGCCCATCGGAACATGCAGCACATCAAAAACAGCTGAGTAAAATTTTTTCGCAGCGGAAAGATCTTTCACTACTAATTGAATGTGATCTATTAATCGCCCGCGATGTAGTTCTTGCGTTTCCATATTGGACTCCTTTTTAATAAAGAATCGTAAATATCAGAATTATGCTTTCAATGTGCTCATTTATTTATTGTTATATGCACTATACAATACAGCAACATCAAATTTTTTCATTGTGAGAAATGCTTGGGTAATCCGGGCAACGCGTTCGGGATCTTCATCTTGCATCATCTCATCCAGCACCGCCGGTACAATCTGCCACGACAGGCCAAATTTATCCTTCAACCAACCACATTGCTCAGCCTCGGGCACTGCAGAAAGCAGCTCCCAGTAATAATTTATTTCCTCTTGAGTATCGCAATGGACGATAAAGGAAATAGCTTCATTAAACCTAAAGAGAAGCCCGGCGCTAATCGCCATAAACGCTTGACCTGAAAGGGTAAACGAAACAACATCACACTCTCCCGAGGGGGTGTCGTGAAGTTTTGTAATGCTGTTAACTTTCGAGTCAGGAAAGATCGAACAGTAAAAACGTGCAGCTTCTTTTGCTTCTTTATCAAACCACAAATGCGGGACAATTTTCTGTTTAATCAAAGCCATGATCGGTCTCCTAAGGATTAACATCAGCATTAGTTAGGCTTACCCATAGCCAAATTTATTCGCACATGCAGGTATAAACTTTCGCCAACTTATACTGAATTGAATGTTAAACTCTGTTGGTTGCCACTAATTAGCCCCAGCGTAACATTCATCAATACCAGCCAACCGTTGCCTTCCCCACACTAAAGCAGGAAATTTTTACCCTAAAATGAAGATCTATATAGGCCTATTTTTACTGTTTATTGCCATTTTTATCATTTACCGCACCATCAAAATCAGAAATCAATTTCGCCGCTCAATATCGAGAGAAGAAAATGTCATGCTGTATTGCGCCGCCGGTATAAAATCCTGGCCGACCGCAACCGCAACTCTCGATGCTGTTGAGATACAACAAGTAGCCACTAATGGGCAACCTGCGAAATTTCAGCTCATCGTCAAATTCATATTCGAGGTGAACGGCCAGCAATATTCTTGCGAAAACTCTCCTTATACCGCACTAACCACTCACTCCAGTAATGCAGCCTCATCATTAAGGGATGAGATAATCAACACTGGTGAGTATTTCATTTATTACAATCCTGCTAATGCGCAGGAATCTTTTTATGTTTTTAACGGGTTTTTGTCATGGTCCGATTATGAGCTGCTGGTTAAACATAATTAATGCCACGCCCAAAAATACAATTCCCCAGAAGGTAGTAATAGATGTGCTATGCCACTTGCTTCCTACAAAATAATTCTCAAGCCCAATATAAGAGCCGAGCACCATGACGCCCGCCATTAAAGCCCTTGAAAAAGCCAAAGCCAATTTTAAAATTCATGAATACACCCATGACCCAGCGGCAGCATCCTACGGGCTAGAAGCATCCGAAAAGTTAGGTGTAAATGCGGCACGGGTTTTTAAAACACTGGTTGTCATGTTGGATGCAAAAGAATTCGCGGTGGGAGTTATTCCAGTTTCTGCGATGTTAAGTATGAAAAACATCGCCAAAGCTGCCGGCGCGAAAAAAGCAGCCATGGCGGATAAGTTAGATGTAGAGCGTATTACCGGTTATGTCTTAGGTGGTGTTAGCCCGTTCGGGCAGAAAAAGTCCCTGAAAACATTTGTTGATGCATCTGCTCAAGCACAGCCAAGTATTTATGTCAGCGCTGGCCGTCGCGGACTTGAAGTGGAAGTTGCACCTGACGTTTTTAAAAATTTACTGCGCGCCAACTTTGTTGATTTAACACAAGTGCATACCGATTAACTTGGTAGGTTGGGCAGCAATGCCCAACACTTCTTCTAGCGTGACATATGAAAAACAATCTTATCGGCTTAGGCTCACAACAAAACATCATCAACTTCTATATCGCCAATCGCCCTCCAATTGATGATTACCCTGTAATGAATACACTGCGCGGCTTAGCGATGGGCGAGCTTGAGCATATTGTAAAGCACACCAGTAACCACTGGCGCAAAGCCTTTAATGTTTATGCCAAGTTGTTGTTTGATTGGTATCTATTACAAGGCCACAAAAATTTACCGGATACCTGGCAAACCTATCGCGACCTTGAACTTTTCCAATCGCATTCGAAAGAGGCGCTACTATTCAACGCACCACAGTTTGATAAAGATAGCCCCAGCATTCATATCATCGCAGGGAAAACCTACGCCGCTCATTTGAATTTGCCACCGCTGGTTTGGCTGGATTCCTATTTCGCAATTAATAAAGAGTTCTGCCTAATTGTTGCGCCTTATCCCGACTATCGCCAACTTTCCAATGAGCGGATTGCAAGGTTGATTGAGTTGATGCGTATATAACAGCGCTAATGTCGTCATGTTGGGATTCGCACGTTCGCGACCCCGCAGTGGTAATTTAAAATATTCACACAATAAAAAAGGCGATGCATTTCTGCATCGCCTTTTATGCCTAAGAATTATCTAACTTAGTTTTTGGGCTTCAGATAACCGTGCATGTCGAGCCAGCGAATAAAACTATCGAACCAACCTGTGCTAGTCGTGGTTTTTGGATACATACCAAAACCGTGCCCACCTTGTTCAAACAAATGAAATTCCACTGGACGCTTGGCTGCGCGCCAACTTTCGATGAGGCCGTATCCAGCGTTAGCAAAAAATGGGTCATCTGCAGCCAATGCAACAAACAGAGGCGGCGCATCAGCAGGGACGTCTACCTTGGTTAGGGGCCCATAAATATCGCCGATAAAGGCAGGCTTGGCGTCTTTACCGTAAAGAGTGGTGGATATGGTGAGCATTGCACCTGCCGAGAATCCGATCATACCAACGCGATCCGCATCAACTTGCCATTCTTTGGAACGCTTGCGCACTAATGCAAACGCGGCGCGTGCGTCTGCAATTTGCGCTGCGAATTCTACCGCTGGATCCTGCTCAGCGAGCGGACGATTAGCACGTGAGGCTCCAGAAAACATCTCTGCCATTGACTTCTCAAAGGCCGCCATTTCTGCAGGTGTTTGTTTGAGGCGGTATTTAAGAACGAAAGCTGCTACACCTTTATCGGCGAGAGCTTTTGCAACATCCCAACCTTCGTTACTCATTGATAGGGTGCGAAAACCACCACCCGGCGCGATTATGACAGCAGCACCCGTGGCCTTACCTTTTGCTGGGAAAAATGGTGTTAAGGTCGCCACGGTAACGTTGCGCGCGAACACACTATTATATTGGCTATGCCAGGATTCATTGACTGTCGCGTCTGGCAGGGCACCTGTGCCAAGGTCGATGGCAGTTGGCTGTGGGGGAATTGCAATTGGCGTCATGGTGTCATCATCCAATGCGAACGCTTGAGCGGTCAAACTACAAGCGAAAACAGTGAGGCTGACAGTCAGTACACGAACCAAACGATTGAAATTGGTTTTACGAAGGTTTGTGATCATTTGTTATAGTCTCTTGAAATCCTGATCTTACCGGTCAATAGTTCGAGCCGGCATGTTCGGCGAGTCTTTTGGCTGTGCTTAAAGTACCTAGGCTCAACCGACCAGGATGATTACATAAAATTATCCCCCTGAATACATTTGTATTATAAAAATATTAATTGGTGTGATGATCCAGGCTGGAGAACAAGTTAGTAGCAAAAAGTACTATTTGTTTTGCTCACGAGCACTTGCGCGACAAGCGATATCATTGCGATAAAACATCCCATTCCAGCTAATTTTTTTGCAAATGCGTAAGCAGTTTGTTGTGCTTCCATACTGTATTACCTAATGCTGTTGCGCAAAGAGCGCGCCCACCGTTGGTAACGGTATTACCGTCCTTCGATGCTGCACTAGCGTGGAAAACTTTTTCGCCGGCAACATGCAATCACCCAATTATTTCACTGGCGCGGACCAAAGCTCATCATTTACTATCGCTCCGCGCCGATACATACCGCCTGTAGCAGACTGCGCCAACACTATAAAAGCAACATTAAAAATACATCGGGAAGACATATGCAGCACCCCACGGAAACTCACAACAATAACCGCCTTTACGGTCTGGATACCCTACGCGCTATCGCTATTATTATCGTCTTGATCTATCACTACAAAGTGGTTGTGAGCAGCGAAAACATCTTCGGGTTTATGAGCCAGCTGGGATGGACAGGTGTTGACCTGTTTTTTGTGCTGAGTGGTTATTTAATTGGCAACCAGATTCTCTCGGCATTTCCCAAAGGACAGGATTTTTCGCTAAAGCAGTTTTACATTCGCCGCATCCTGCGCACCCTGCCTAACTATTATTTTGTACTTGCGCTTTACTTTATTTTTCCGGTTGCATTGAGTGGCACAGTGACCGCGCCGCTATGGTCTTTTTTAACCTTCACCCAAAATCTGGATTTGCACGCAGGTGAAACCTTTACCCACTCTTGGTCACTCTGTATTGAAGAACAGTTTTATTTGATTTTCCCCGCTATTGCACTGCTTATCGCTTATGCCAAACGATCTATCACGCTCGGCTGGCTGGCGATTGCCAGTGCTATGCTATTCGCGATGCTACTGCGCACCCTGAGCGGATCGAATTTGTATGAATATGACGAGGGTGCAATCCCCATGCAGGCTTTTATGGAGCATATTTACTACTTCAGTTTTACACGCTTTGATGAATTACTACCCGGCGTAGCGATTGCATTGCTGAAAAACTTTCATCCAGACACTTACACAAAAATATTACGCAGAGGGAATCTCCTATTAATACTTGGTTTGGCAAGTGTGAGCGCAATGTTTTATGTTTATTATCATTACCCATATGGAACCTCATTATTAGTAGTGAGCGTTGGCTATTCATTATTGGCAATCAGTTTTGCCGTTCTCGTGCTCGCCGCACTCAGCCCCAACTCAATTCTGCATCGCATACGAATCCCGGGTGCCGCCAGTATCGCGCTTTGGTCTTATGCGATTTATTTAATTCACAAGCCGCTGTTTCTGGTATTGAAAGCGCCGCTAACGGAGTATGGAATCGATATTAATGGCTGGTGGGGCGTGGCGATTATTATGGCGGTGAGTATTTTTTGCGGCTGGGCGCTCTACTTTTTTGTAGAAACACCCTTTATGAAAGTGCGGGCGCGGTTTTATCCATCCAACATCAAAACACCAACCACGCCCGTGGCCAATCAACAAATGGCTTAATAATTTTAAGCATATCTTCTCTCGCCTGACGCAGAGGCATGGTGCCCCATTATTGCCTCACGGTGAAAACAGGCATCGATAGACGCCAAAAGGCGCTCGCTCAATGACTCACCAATCAGACTGACAAGGAGGTTATTAAAGGCTCGATGCAAAGCGAGGTTTGCTGCCACAATCGTTGCACTGGTTTGTTGCTCCAGCGCTGCCAGCAAGGGGACAAAATTATCGAAAGAATTGTCGTCTTCAGAAACGGTCGCTAACCAAGGGAAATCCGCATGTGTTAGGTGGAGCGCCTGCCTGTAGATTGCAACAATACCTCGCCGACCGATAATTGGAGTTAAAGCAACATCAATTTGACGCCATCTTGCCACCGAGTCAGCTGCAAGCTCGGCGGCAGGTATATCTATTTCAGAGACTGATTCACAAACGTTTTTGGTGTGCATAGTTGATACCGCTGTGTTTAGCATAAAGCTAAGGTTATTGACCCTTCCTCACATTGATGCTCCCAGTACTACACATTTTACAACTACTTTTTTGTCGCTTATTACTGTTAGGAATTTCTTAGTTCGCCGACTTTGGAAGACCACATAAGGTTGAATTTATTTTTTTACAAACACAAGACTAGGCCTAAAACCCAGAAAATGCTTGAGTCAAATCAATTTCTGTCGTCTATTCATTTATCTTTTTTTCGCATAAAAAATTACTGCCTAAGCTAGTTTAAATCGATGCCGCCTTAAGCATTATCTCAACCCGCTCCTGCACCTATCTGCACAACCTATAACTTATTTCCCTACCAGCGCGGGATTGGCACTCATCACAGCTCCCACCTTAAAATACAACATCAACTATATTGACAATAATAGGTATTTAAATACTCATTAGTAAGAATAAAACACTTAAAAGATAATAAATTACCTCATTGTTGACTATTTAAAATAATGGGTATATTTTTATCGTTAATATATTTTTTAGGATAATTTAAGGTAAATAAATACCTCTTATGAACTTTTACACCATGACCAACACTGCTGTAGCCGCCGAACTGGGCAACCGCTTGGAAGCCTTGCGCCTGGAACGGAATATGACCCAGCAGGCACTCGCCGCTGAAATTGGTATTACCGCCAAAAGTTACCGCCAATTAGTGGCAGGGGGAGGCAAGTTGGAAAACATGGTGGCTGCCTTGCGCGCCTTGAATGCGTTGGAACATCTGGATAATTTTTTACCCGCAATGCCCCCCAGCCCGCTGGAGCAACTGAAGCTGCGCGGCAAGCAGCGCCAACGTGCGCGGATCAGTCCCTATAAAACAGCAGCCACACGCACCGCCGAGGGTGTAGAAGAACCAGGGTTGGATTGGTGATGCAAAACCTTGCCGAAGTCTGGTTGTGGGATAAGTTGGTCGGTGCCCTCGCTTGGGCGCCAGATACAGCTACCGCCACCTTTGAGTACACCCCCGGATGGGTAAAAACCGGAGTGCAAATCGCCCCACTGCGCATGCCGAGCCAAGCTGACGGCACCCGGATTTTCCACTTCCCCCAACTCAACCGCGACACCTATAAGGGCCTGCCCGCCTGCTTTGCCGATACCTTGCCCGATGATTTTGGCAATGCGGTGATCAATGCCTGGCTCGCCCGCAACGGGCGCGACCCGCAGAGTTTTAATCCTCTGGAGCGGTTGCTCTATAGCGGTAAGCGCGGCATGGGCGCGCTGGAATACGCTCCCGCCCTGCGCCAGGCACAGGCGGGAAATAATAAACTTGAGTTGGACTCACTGATCAGCATGGCGCAGCAAGTGTTGGACCAGCGCGCGGGTATGAGCAGCCAATTGCACAGCGCAGGCAATGATGACTTGACCGCAATTCTACAAGTGGGCACCTCCGCCGGCGGTGCGCGCGCAAAAGCCCTTGTGGCGATAAACAAAAATCGCACCGAAATTCGTTCAGGCCAAGTGGCTGCGCCCGAAGGATTTGAACACTACTTATTAAAATTTGATGGCATTGTGGAACAGGGCAGCAAGCGCGAGACCTTTGGCGATCCGCAGGGTTTTGGGCGGATGGAGTACGCCTATTATTTAATGGCCATGGATGCCGGTATTGCGATGATGCCCTGCGAACTATTAATGGATGGCCAGCGCGCGCACTTTTTAACTCAGCGGTTTGATCGTATCGGCAACCAGAAATTACATTATCAATCGCTGTGCGCTATGGATCACGCCGACTTCAAAATGCCGGGTTATTACAGCTACGAACAATTATTTGCCGTTTCCCGGCAATTGCGCCTAACGCGCGCTGAAGCAGTAGAAATATATCGCCGCATGGTCTTCAACATTGTTGCGCGCAATCACGATGACCACAGTAAAAATTTCGGTTTTATTTTGCCCGGCCCGCGCGCGCAATGGCAGCTCGCACCGGCGTTTGATGTGGCCTACAGCTACAAACCCGGCTCACCTTGGGTAAATTCACACCAATTAAGCCTCAATGGCAAACGCGAGAATTTTACGCGCGATGATTTACTGGGCGCAGCCAATCTGCTGAGCAATTTCACTAAAGAAGCAAAAAGCATAATTGAACACTCGCTCGATGTAGTCAGCCAATGGGAAAAGTATGCGCGCATCGCGGATGTACCTGCAGGCTTTGCACGCGAGATCCAACAAAATTTGTATTTGAAACTTTAAAGAACAGCAACGACATTGAATAAGAAGGAATAAAAGAACATGCATCTCACCAGCATTGTATTTTTCGCACTGCTCGCGTTTTTTACCTGGCGCGGCTACCAAAAAGGATTTATCAGTTCCATTACCCGCATACTGGGATGGATTGTCGCCTACCCAGCCGCCATTGTATTTACCAAACCGGTTGCAAAACTATTAATGCAACACACGGTGCTGGATGGATTGATCGTTTACTTTATTGCTGGCAGCGTTATTTTTTTGCTGGTGAGTTTATTGGTCAGCCTGTTACTCAACCTGCTCGCAAAATTAATTCCTGAAACCGATGCAACACAAGCCGGCTCCAAAATTGGCGGCGCGGGCGTGGGTGTATTGATGGGCGCATTGGTAGGATTAGTGGTGGTTTATGCGATAGGTTTAGTGCTTACACCTAACGAACAACCGCTACCGAATGAACAAGTTGACAACATATCCACCAGCGATGATCCAGATAACTCAACCAACACTGCATCCACACCAGCAACCGATGTTCCGCATGTGCGCGATCTTGCAAAAAGTAATGATTCGTTTATTGAAGCCAGTGCTAAAAAATTAATGGGCAATGCCGCCGCTACTGCAGTTGATTTAGCATTGAATGATAAAAACACTACCCAAATCACTAAAGCCTTTGTGGAAAATCCACAGACCATGCTCACCCATGTACAACAGGTGGCGAATGATGGGCAGATGAAAGAATTGATGGCCGATGAGAAAATCCAATCCATTCTCACCACCGGCGATACCAATGCCCTGCTGCGCGACCCGGCATTTCAGGATTTAATGGATAACCCCAGCGTGCAAGCGCTACTGGCGCAATCAGATATCAAGAGTGAAGCTGGCTCTCAGGCAGCGGCAGAAAAAATGGTCGCCGCATGGAGCCGCGTACAAACCATTAAACACGACCCACGCGTCATCGCCATCATTAGCGATCCGGAATTTCAGCAACAATTAAATTCCGCCAACAAATTACCGCTGATCATGAATCCGAAATTAAACCAGCTCACCGAAATAATTTTTACCAGCGAGACAGTGCCTGCAAATGGCATGGGGCAGTATCAGGTACGGGATATTAACGAAGCGGCGACAGACGCAAATACAGCGCCAAATAACTCAGCCTACAAAGATGCCGGCGGGGAAGATACAAAACCAGCGACCACTATTTATCGCTGGACAGATGAGAACGGGCAAGTCCACTTTTCTGACAAACCCGTGAAAGACAAATAAAACAACAGGCAAATAAAATAAAAAATTAATAAACCCCAGGTTCACCTGCCGGGCGAGTTTTAAACCGCGGTTGCGCCCAAAAATATTGGCTGGGGCATTTTAAAATTTCCCGCTCCATAAATTCATTCACGCGGCGCGCATCGGCAATGTCATCGCCGGTTGGATAATTTTCGAATGGCGGATGAATAGTGACTGCATAGCCACTGCCATCATCCAAACGGCGCTGGGTAAACGGAATTATTTTCGCGCGCCCCATACGCGCAAACTGGCCGGTCGCTGTAACGGTTGCGGTTTGCACACCAAAGAAAGGCACAAACACCGACATTTTTTCACCCAAATCGCGGTCCGGCGCATACCAAATCATGCGGCCTTTACGCAGCTGGCTAACCATAGCGCGCACATTGTCGCGGCTAAATGCCATGCCGCCTTTGCAATAAGCTTCGCGCCGCGTTTTTTGCAGATAATCGTAAACTGCATTGGCATGGGGGCGATACATACCATCGTAATTCACATGTTGGCCAAGCAT
>Ga0247783_1000207_pt1 | contig 17412 bp, 13 predicted proteins | sample UWRJL064202C5_FD_179911 | JGI IMG/M metagenome (GOLD analysis project Ga0247783, IMG submission 179911) | Plant litter microbial communities from Arlington Agricultural Research Station in Wisconsin, United States - UWRJ-L064-202C-5 | ecosystem: Environmental > Terrestrial > Plant litter >...
CACGTGTAGCCAGGGTCGGAGCGATCCGAGATTCGATCGAGAAACGGCTTCGCGGGGCTCCTGCCCCACAATTTTTCCGCGATCTAGTCGGCAATTTTTGCCACTCGCCCTGGCTAGGATCAGGGCCGGTGAGCTCGTGGCCAGCGGGCTTCATGGCCAAAGCTCCAGCTCGAGCCGCTGACGAAGTGCACGGATCGCTTGGCGCTCCTCGGCGCGGCTGCCTCCCGCTTGATGCTCCAGGCGGTCTTCGGCCGCTGTGAGCAATCCAGCCATTTTTTCACGCGCTGGCCGTAGGCACCACGAGTCGGCAGAAAAACCGCTGCCTCGGAATTGGTTCAGGACGTTAGAACGCGTTGGGTCGGCCTGGATGACCCGGAGCACGTCCGACCACAGCAAAGTGCGTTTTGCGGCCCGCGGCGTTTTGCGGGGTGCATGATTTGTGCGGGTCCGTGAATCGTTCATGGGTTTGGCCAGGCTGCGGGCGAGTCGAATCCTCAGCGGTCAGCCGTCGTTGCTTGATTCAACATGCTCAGTTGTGGCTCTCGTTTTGGCGATCCGGCCTGAATCGCGCTGAGTTTCGATCGCGGCCTCACGCTGAGATAGCTAGTGGCTGGGCGCCGTACCCCCGACGTGTGGCACCCCGGCGAATGGTCGGCTCGGAACGTTGCTTCATTTGAGCCTTCGAAGTTGTTTACGGATTTCGGCTCGATCGTGAGCGTGTGCACTCTCCCCCCCAGACCCCCCTGCGGTGCACACGTGCACACGCTTGGAGCGTGTTCGTGTGCACGGCGCGTGTGCAGAATTGCATGCGCACGCTGCACACGCTTCATCCTGCCGATCGCGAGTATCGGCGCGGGGAGGACTTTTTTCCGTCGCTCAGGTCGACGACTCGTCCCGACTTCAACAGGTCCGCGATTCGAGGTGCCAAGGTATGAGCGGTGCAGCCGCGCCCTACATGCCCCAGGGCCGCCAGAAGCTCGTCCCGGCCCATGCTGGCGGGTTCGGCGGGCAAGCAATCAACAATTGCTTCCAGTTCGCACCCGAACTTGCTCGCTTTGGCGCTCTGCTTGGCCTGCTCGCGTCGCTCGCGACTTGCCGCCGCATTGGTGCCTGCCACGGCCTCCAGCGCGGTCACCTCCGCATCGGAGGCGGGCCGGAACGCTCCGGCCGTCTCCAGGTAACGGCCACCGCCCATGGGCTCGTTTTCGAGCCGGACGAGCCAGAGAGGATCGGCTTCGGGCGCCAGGTTGTTCTTGGGATTGCGTAGCAATACCCCGCGGAGCCCGTCGGCCCTGAAGGCATCCAAGCTCAACACACACCGGAAAGCGTCGTGCAGGCCCGTCACGCCACGCATGTTGCTCTTACCGCTCGCGATGCTGGCGGCGCTCGAATGATGGTTCACCTGCACGGCCGGGCCGCCCGGAACTTGCTCTGCCAAGTGCTCGAGGGCCGCCACGAACGCAGTCGCTGCTGTTTGGTCGACTTCCACGTTCGCTGCGCCGAATCGGGCGAGCGGGTCAATGACGATCAGACTCCACTCGAAGCCGCCCTCCTTCGCCATGCTCGCGAGCTGCGCAATCAGGCCCGCCAGCACTTCCGTCCGTTGCTGATTCTTGGATGCGTCGATCGTGAGCAGGTTGACTTGCTCGCCGCTTAGGGGGAACACCCCGATATTGGTACGCAGCGCCTCAAAGTCGGAAATTCCCAGCGCGTTCGTGATCCGAAATAGCCGGTGATGGATCTCGTCCTTGTCGTCTTCAGCGGCGAGGATCGCCACGCGGCCGGATTGTTCGGGACGGAACGCGCCGAAGAGATCCCGACCGGTGGCAATCGAGGTCGCGACCTGCAGCGTGGCGAACCCCTTACCCACGCCGCCGCCGCCGCTGAGCGCATAGCACTTGCCCGCGCGAATGAAGGCGCGATCGGAGCGCGTGTCTCGAAAGAGCCAGCGGAGCTTCGGTGGGCTCATGAGCTCGCCGAAGTCTTTCACCCAGAGGAAGGGCAAAGCCCTGGGCTTCGCCGAAGCCTGGCTCTCTTCAGGCGGCGCATCGGGCGCGTCGTCGTCGGAGTGCTCATAGGCGTCCGAACCCACGACGTCCAAGCGCTGCGTGAATGAAAGATCGAACCAGGCGCAGATTAGCCTTGCCGCCTCAGTCGGCGGGCACTGCTCGCGCTCCGCGACCATGTCGACGTTCGTGCGGAAGCCGGGATGCCCCAGCGGTCCGACGTGCGCACAGCGTTGATGCAGACACTTGATGCCACCGTTGGCACACAGGAGCGCCCCGTCCTCGCCGCAGCCCGGGCATGTCGCCATCTCCCCGCGATTCGTTTGCGTATGTGCGATGCCGAGGCGATCCAGAATTTCCCGCACCGGGACACGGTTGGCGAGCGCAAATGCTCCTTCGCGCCCACGCACGTCTCTTTCTCCCGTTTTGGCCTGCCATGGAGGCGGTGGTTTGCGAACGTCGTCGCTACCGCCGAGTTCAGCGGCCAGAATTTCTGCGGCGCTTCGTTTCACGCGAGTTCCTCCAGCTGCACTCGTTGGACGGAGCCGGGGCATTCGAATGTTGTTTGGCGGTGAGGGCGCTCAGGGGTGTCACCGCCCTTGCGTTTCCACGTGCCTGGCGCAGGCATCAGCCTTGCGGGGTTTGCCACTGCAGTGTCGATCTTGACTCGATCGTTTCCGAACTTTCCGTTGAGCAGAGACAGGAGTCTTGAAATTCGCTGCCTCGTCTCGGGACTGGGCACTACCGGCTCCAGCGCCACCAGAAGAAAGAAGCCATTGCCCGAGCACCCGAAGCCGACGGCACGTGCGTCGAGCACATCGAGCAGCCACGACCGGGTCGCCATGGCGACTTCGCGCGCGCCGTTCAGTTGCTCGTTTGTCGAGCTGATGCCTTTCACGCGGACCGGATCAATGTCGATAAAAACGGCTCGAATGGTGCCGATATCACGATCTGACGTGCGCCCATTCCACGCGCGTTGCCACTGTCCCGGCTCGTAGCGATAGAGCAGCGTCGGATCCATCGGCCCGTTGACGGGTTGATAGATCCCGTTGCATCCACGGATCTGATCGCCTTCGCGGAGCAGGCGAATGTGCTCTTCTGCGCTGCGTGCGTGGGCGACCTGAATCCGCCCCTGAACGAATGCCGTGAGTTCGACTGCCTCCAGGTCGCCGATGCCGAGAAAGCGACGCAGAAGAACGGTGCTCGTTCCGGGCCCGGCCGGCTCGGTCTGCACTGCTCGAAGCCTTGCGCTCATGGTGCCTCCCCTAGCGAGTAGAGTCCGGGGCAGCGAGACGCATGGCTTGTCGAAATTCCGCGCAAGCGTCGGGTCTCGAGATGCGGCGCGAGCCGCTCTCTCCGCCACCTCCGGCTTTCCGCTCCGTGCGAGCGCGTAGCCACGCCATCACGGTCTCGACCTCGAAACGTGGCCCGATATCGAGCTCCGGCATCCCCTCGGCACGGAGCCGGTCGAGCGTGGGCAGGCTGACCCCGAGGTGACGCGCGATGCCTCGGCGGTCCAGTAAGGGACTTGGCCGCGCGCTCCCGAGCATTTCTGCGACCGCCTCGATGATCCGGGGAACGGCGAGAGCGCAGACACCTTCTGAGAGCTCAGCGGTCAGGGCACCCAGGCCGGCGAGTGCCGCAGCCAGTTGCGGGGAGCGGCCGGGGGGAGGGGCATAGTCCGACATCACGCGGCCTCCGGACCGTCGGTGCTTGGCAGCGCCCCGGACGGCTGCTCTGGCTCCGGAGCGCCGATCTCCATTGCCGCGCGAACGACCCGCGCGACCGTGCTGGGCTTGTGGGACGATGGGTTTCGGTAAACACCCAAGACGGTCCGCTCCGGCATTAGCGCCCGAGCGGCGATTTCGCGGCGAATTTGTGGGGTAGGAAGGTGCGTGTGCTGCTTCATTGCGCCAAGGATGCGCAAGGCGAAGCGTTTGGTCACACCATGAAACCCGGGCTATTGGGGGTCGGGTTTCGTGTCACCGGGGACCGAGCGAGCCGTCAACTCGAGAAGCGCTTCGTGTACTGGGTCGAGCTCCGCGGTTTTGCGCTGCACGTAGCGGTTTACACGCTCGCGCACCCGCTTTGCGCCTTCCACCTTCATGCTCTGCCCTAGCCTTGCGTTCACTCCCTGGCCGTCGAAGTTGAATTCGGCGATCTCTTCGAACGTGAAGGCTCCGATGGCTCGCTGATTCGCGCGAATGCGCGTGAGAGCACCGGAAAGCACGGCTTCGACGTGGGCGAGTTCATCCAGTGCGGGGCGGCCGCCTCCCACCTTGCCCAGCCGTGCCAGGCAGGTTCGCACAAGATCCGGCAAGCCCTTGAGCGTGACGGCCGCCCGTTCGAGCTCAGCCTGGTGCTCAATCGAGCGCTCGGCCGGATTTCTGCAATGCGCGATTTCTTCGCCCGCGACCTCCCCGATTTGGTGAAGTGCATCTGCTGCATTTTCGAACGCGCCTGCTTGTTTCGCCAACAAGGCGTCCAGCTCAGTAAGCACACGTCGCCACTCGGGGAGCCGTACCTCGGCCATCTCGCGCCGATGAAACAGGAATCGCCAGGCATCTTGCAGTAGTGCGCGCCGGGCCGAATCCGGCTCGACCAGCCGCAGGCGATCGAGTTTCTCCAGGGCAGCTTGTACATCGAGTGCTTGGATCGTGTTGGCCTTCGCCCGTCGCGTCTCTTCGGCCTGCTCATAGCGCTGTAGTGCCTCGCGAAGCCGCTCGGACTCTTTTGAGTCACCAGTTTGCTGCTCGCGCTCCTCAGCTTGCCTCAGCTCGTCGCGGGTTAGAGCGACGACCTCTTCGTGGGTCCAGCGGCTGCAAAGCGCGGACAGTAGCCTGCGCGGCTCGCCCGAAAGGTCGGCTTCACCGTCGAGAAATCGCCCGAATTCGGGGTCCTCAAGTACCAGGGCGAAGCGGGTACCGAGGAAAGCAGTGCGTATGGCCTGAGCGTCGGTGGGGCTGACGCGTGGAGAGTCCGCGTCGAGCAGGAATTGCTGGATGACTCGGACCAAGCGAAACTCCTGGCTGATCAGCGCGTCAGACTCGGCCGTTCCCGCCAGCTGCAATGTGGCCGCCATGACGGCGCATTGTACGAGGCTATCGGTGCCTGGCTACTCAGTTCAGCTCCAGCCGGGTGTTTCTGTGAGCGTCGCAGCGATCGAGTTCGCGAGGCTAAAAAGGTAGGCCTTCAGTGCTTCGTCAGCGGCCGAAGCGCGGGCCGAAAAACTGAGCACGGAAACTGAGCATGGCTTTGGCAAACTTGGAGAAAGCTCGTCATCACCGACGACAGGCCGCCCGCCCAAGTTGCTGCAATTGCTCCGGAATTGTTCGGCAGTTCTGCTTCCCAAGCTTGAGGTCGTCGGTTCGAACCCGATGTCCCGCTCCGAAAAAGATGCCGGTTGGCGGCCTTACGAAGGACTTGAGCAGGCCCGATGCTCAGTTGAGGTAAGGCCGCCGCCGGCGTTTCCACGCGCGCACCGGGACCTGCTTAGAAGTGCGCGAACAGGCTTGCGAGCGCGGCCAAGAGCCAGATCACGAAGAGCATCAGGTTGGTCCGCGGGCTCGCTCCGTGGGTTTTCCGCGCGCGCCACCAGGCCAACGCACACAGCACAGGGGTCACTAGGGCATAGCCCCAAATGACCAGAAATTGCGCGGAGTCCAGCAACGGGTTCTGAGCGCCGCCTGGCAGTCTCAAGGCGAAGCTGCCGCCGATCAGCAGCAGCGCGAGCAGGGTCAAGCCGAGGTTCCAGCGGACGATGCTCATTCGTAGCTGGCTTCAGGGCGCTTTGTTCGCGCTCGGCTCGGCGGCGCCTGCAGCTGCAGCCACGCCCTTGCCGTCCTTCGACTTGTGGCCGTGGTGCTTCGCCTTCTTCGTCTTGGGCTCCTTCTTGGCGACCGAAGTATGCGCATGGCTGTGCTTCGCCTTGTCGGGCTTGGCTTCGCTTTTGCTCGCCTTGTCGGGCTTGGCTTCGCTCTTGGTAGAGGCCAGGGCCGAGGCGGGCAGGGCGACGAGCGTCAGGGCGAGCAAGGCACGGGCGAAAACGGTGTTCATAGGGAGCTCCTTGGCTTCGAGCCTTAGCGCACTGGCGCAGAACTGAGCAAATTCTAGGCGCTCCGCCGACGGAGTGTGCCGCGGCTCAGTTTGCGGGGCCGTTTCGTGATTTGATGGGCTCGAATGCTTGGCTCGCTGATGCGCTGGTCCTGCCTGGTGCTGCTGCTACTGGCTACGGAGTGCAAACCGCCGCGTCCGTATCGCAGCCGAGGCAAGATCGCAAAGTCTGCCGCTCACGAACCGGCGCCAAAAGCGCAGCCGCAAGTGTTGCCGCTGGCGGCTGCGTCTGGAGTTCCTTCGGCCGTGTCGGCGTTGCCGCCGCCGCCGAGCAGCGCCGGGGCGACGCCGCGCAAGGCACGTAGCTCGCTCGAGCGGCGTGAAGCGTGCGAGTTCAAGAAGGGCGCCATGCCCGAGCAGACGCTGTCCGCCGAGGGGCCTCTGGGGCAGCGCATTCCGATCGACCACTTCGTGATCGTGATGCAGGAAAATCGCTCGTTCGATCACTATTTCCACGACCTCGCCAAGTTCGGCCAACCCGACGCTGATGTCACTCCTAAGGGTTATTCAAACCCGGACCCGAAGGCTAAGCAGGACGTCACGCCGTATCATGCGACCGCGCTGTGCGGCAGGGACACGCGTCACGATTGGAACTCGGCGCACAAACAATTCAACGACGGCAAGATGGACGGCTTCGTCTCGACCAGTAACCCGAAGGGCAAGCGCGCGCTCGGCTACTACGACGCGAGTGACCTCGGTTATTACTACGCGCTCGCCAATACCTTCAGCATCGGTGATCGTTACTTCGCTTCCATCCTCGGTCCAACTTGGCCAAATCGGATGTTTTTTCATTCGGCTTCGACCTTCGGCCACATTGGTAATACGGCTCCGCGCGCGATACCCGAGGAGCAGTCGCTGTTCCACCAGCTGTCGCGCAAAGGCATCGAATGGATCGTGTATGCCGAGGGTCTGACCTTCGAGGAGAAGATTTTCCCGCATCTCCACGATATCAAGGGCGACCATTTCAAGGATTTGGACGGCTTCTTCGCCGACGCCAAAAACAACACCCTGCCGGCGTACGTTTGGATCGAGTCGACCTATGGCGGGCCGGACGCGACGGACGAGCACCCGCCGGCAGACGTGCAGCTCGGTCAGCGCTTCGTAGCGCGCGTGATTGACGCGCTGATGAAGAGCCCGGCCTGGGCGCGCTCGGCGTTGTTCATCATGTACGACGAGCCGGGCGGTTTCTTCGACCATGTCCCGCCACCGCCAGCCTGCGTGCCGGACGAGATCGAACCCATGCTCGAGAAGCGGCACGTGCGTGCGCGCTTCGATCGCCTGGGCATGCGTACGCCGTTCATCGTGGTCTCGCCGTTTGCGAAGGCGCACTATGTCTCGCACCAAGTCTACAGCCACAGCTCGGTGCCGCGCTTGGTGCAGGCGCGCTTCGAGCTGCCTGCACTGAGCGGGCGCGACGCCAATTCGACCGCGCCGTACGACATGTTCGATTTCGAGCATCCGCCGTTCGCCACCCCGCCGGCCCTGCCTGTGCCTTTTGTCGATGAAATGGCGAGCAAGGTCTGCCACGCGCGCTACCGAAAGAAGAAGCCGCCGGGCACGACGGTGAGCGTCCCTGACTACGGCACACCGCCGCCTGCAGTGAGCGATCCCGAAGGTCCGGCCGACGAAGAGCCGGAGACGGCGCCCGACGGCACGCCCAGCGGCGACTAATTCGCTGCGGTCGTCGAGCGGGCCCGCCTCATCCGCTTTCGCGGTCAGGATGCGCGGCGCGCTTGCTGATGGAGGGTTTCATGCACGGCCTCGAGCAGCTCGTCGAAGTCGAATGGCTTGTCGAGCACGCGGCTCGCGCCCAGGCGCATCGCTCGTAGGTGCGTCGTCTGATCGCCGAAGGCCGTGATTAGAATTACGGGGGTCTCGCTGAGCGCGTGCTGCAATTGGGTCATCACGTCGAACGCGGTCATCCCGGGCATGCGCACGTCCGACACGACGAGCGAGAAGGGCGCGGGCTCATCCGCCCCGCTTTCCCGGCTCAAAAGCGCCCACAGCTGGTGGCCGTCGCAAGCCTCGACCACCTCGTGCCCGTCGGCGCGCAGCACGCAGGCCAGCAGCTCGCGCAGCTCGAAGTCGTCCTCGGCGAGCAGCAACCGAGCCGGTGACGGAGCCTTCGTCGGCTGGGGGCTACCGGTCGCGCTGGGCTTGCTCATGGCGTTCCTTTCGCTGACCGAGGCTAGAGCAGCCGGGTTTCGCGAAATGTTCACGCATGAGTCAGCACGACGCATGCCAGCGCGGTGGAGGCGCAGATCCTGGCGATCGTGCGTGCGGGGCAGGGGACTTTCGCCCCGTCGCGGGGCGAAATGGGGCTCCTAGCGAGGCTCGTCAGCTGTTGCTGCGCTCGGAGCCGTAGCGATCGAGCTTTCGGTACAGCGTCTTCCGGTCCAAGCCGAGCACCTGCGCGGCCAAGGTTTTGTTGCCGCCGACGGCCTCGAGCACCCGCAAAATATAGCGCTTCTCGACCTCTTCCATGGGCACGAGCTCGGTCGGATCGGTCGCGGCGACGAGCACGTGCGAGGTGCGATAGCTGCGGATCTTCTCCGGCAAATCCGCGATGCCGATGGTCTCGTTTCGGGTCAGCGCCACGGCTCGCTCCATGCAGTTGGCGAGCTCGCGCACGTTGCCCGGCCAGGCGTAGGCCGACAGCTTCTCGGCCGCGTCGGCATCGAGCGAGCGGACGTCTTTTTGAGATTGTGCAGCGAAGTGCTGCAGGTAGTGCGTGGCGAGGAGCAGCACATCCGCCCCGCGCGCACGCAGCGGCGGCAGCTCGACGTGGATCACGTTGATGCGGTAGTACAAGTCCTCGCGAAATTTTCGCTCTTCGATTGCAGTCTCCAAATCACGATTGCTGGCGGCGACGACGCGTACGTCGATCGGTGTCTCGGTGTCGCCGCCAACGGGGCGAACCGTGCGCTCCTGCAATGCGCGCAGTAACTTCGGCTGTAAACCGACCGGCATGTCGCCGATCTCGTCCAGGAAGATCGTGCCGCCCTTGGCTTGTACGAACAGCCCGGGGCGCGCGCTGCGCGCGTCGGTGAAGGCGCCCTTGGTGTGCCCGAACAGCTCGCTTTCCAGCAATTGTTCGGGCATCGCGGCGCAATTGATGGCCACGAACGGCCCGCCGCTACGCTTGCTGCGGCGATGCAGCGCGCGCGCCACGAGCTCCTTGCCCGTGCCGCTCTCACCGCTGACCAAGACCGTCGACTCGGACTCGCCCACGCGTTCCAAGAGGTCGTACACCTCTTTCATGGCCTGGCTGGCGCCCAGCAGCTCGTCGAAGCGGCGTGACTCGTCGACCGCGCGCTGTAAGCGCTGCACTTCGCGGGTCAGTACGCGGTGCTTGACGGCGCGCTCGATGGCAATTGCCACTACGTCGATGTCGAAGGGTTTGGTGATGAAATCATACGCGCCGGCGCGGATCGCCTGGACCGCGGTCTCCATGCTGCCGAAGGCGGTGATCACGATCACCGGCAGCTCCGGGTAAGCCTCGGTCGCCTTTTGACACAGCTCCAAGCCGCTCATGTCGCGCATGTTGATGTCGGTCAGCACGAGGTCGAAATCGCCCTCCGCGAGCTGGCTGAGCGCTTGCTGCGGTGAGGCGTTCCAACGTGCTTCGTAGCCGTGTTGAATCAGCCCTTCCGCGAGCAGCTCACACATGCTCGTGTCGTCGTCGACAATCAGTACTTTGGCTTTCATGGGGCTTTCGGATCCGGGAGGGGGAGATAAACTTCGAAACGGCTGCCTTCGCCGAGCTTACTTTCGACGGTGATGAAACCGCCGTGTTCTTGAACGATGCCGTAGGCTACGGCAAGCCCGAGGCCAGTGCCTTCACCGACATCTTTAGTCGTAAAAAAGGGTTCGAAAACCCGTTCCAGGGTGTCTTCGCCCATGCCCGTACCATGATCGCCAATGGTGACGCACACGAATCCGGGGGCCTGATCGGCCGAGCTTGCGCCGGGTCTCGCGCTGCCCGGAGCCGTGCGTAGGCCGACCTCGACCGTGGATGATTCGGGGCTGGCTTGCACGGCGTTGACCACCAGGTTGGTCAACACCTGCTGGAGCTGCGCGGCATCGGCGACCACCTCTGAAACTGGCTCGGTCGCTTGGAAATGCAGCGTGACCCGTCTTTTGTCGGCGATCGGCCTGAGCAAGGACAGCGTGCTGGCCGACAGGGGCTTCAAATCTACGAGTGATTTATTGGGCTTACCGGCGCGCGCAAAGTCCAACAGCTGGCGGATGATCTGTGCCATGCGCTCGCTCTGCTCCATCACGATCCGTGCGTTGTTGCGCATGGCTGCGGAAGCGTCCGGGTTTTGCGAGATCATCTTGGCTCGCCCGGAGACCACGTTCAGTGGCGTTCCGAGCTCGTGGGCGATCCCGGAGGCCAACTTGCCGACGGTCACCAAACGCTCGGCATGCCGCAGTTGTTGCATGGCGTGCACCCGAGCCGCCGTCTCCGCCACCAGGCGCGCATTGGCGTCGGACAGCTTGCTGCTCATGGCGTTCATTTCCTGGCCCAGTTCCGCGATTTCGTCGTGCTGTGGCAGATCGAGGCGGGCGCTCAGATCACCCGCGCCGATGCGCCGGGCCTGCTCGACCAAGGCGCGCACCGGACGGCCGACGATGCTGTTGCCCAGCGCGAACGTCAGCGCGGCGCACACGAGCCCGAGGCACAGGGCGGTGAGCACCGCGCGCAGCACCGTGGAACGCACATAGGCGTCGCGTGGCTGCAACGATTCGGAGATCTCGAGCACGCCCGGGGTTTCATCGCCTAGGTGAACGGCCGCGTAGCTGTACAGCTTGGGGGCTGGGCCTTCCAGCTTGTCGTGCAGAGAGCCATCGCCGTGGCGTACGCGCTTGAGCGCGGCTTGATCGATGCGCGGATCGGTCGGAGCGCCGTCTTTGGGCACGAAACGCACGTGCACTGCGCCCTCGCCCGCGTCGAGCTGTTCCAGCAAGCCGAGCGCGTGCGCTCGGCCGTCCGCGTGCCAGACGCGCGCCATCGACAGTGCCACCGCGCGCGCGAAGGTCTCGTGATCGCGCGCCATGTCCGTCTCGAACAGCCGAACCTCACGATTGACCGTGAGGTAGCTGGAGATGGCCAAGATCGCCACGATGCCGCCGATTACGCCCAGCGTCAGTTTTCCGGAGATTCGCATGTGCGGCGGACTAGCCTAACCGCAAGCGCCGACGGCGCGCGTTTATTCCGCGCGTCGTCCCGCGTGTTCGCGCCCGGCCGGGGCCTAGCCTCAGAAATCGAATTCGAGCGGCGGCGGCTCGTTTTTGACCAAGTACTCGAGCTGGGCTTTGAAGTTCTCGGGGCTGGTTTTGGCCACGCTGGCATACTTCTGGATTTCGGCCGGATCCTCGAAGTCGTCTTTGCGTAGGCGCAGCATGTAGCGGCGGGCGATCTTGTAATACTCGGTGTCCACGTCGACCAAGCGCACGCGGGTGCGCCCCGTTTCCGGGTCGAGCATGTCCGCGAATTTGATGGGCTTGAACTTGCCCTGCTGGATCGTCACCATCGCGTCCGTGCCGCCGTCGAGCAAGTATTTGGCCGCGCAGTAGCCCAGGTCTCGGGTGTATTCCATGTCGAACGGGATGGGATCGGTGCACCGTAGCTCGTAGCCGATGTCTTTCGACACGATGGTGACCTTGATGCCGAACTCCTTCAGGCGTGCACTGACGCGCGCCTTGATGATGCGACCGTAATCGACCTCCGCGATCCGGATGTGATCGTGCTCGTCGCGTTCCACGTCTGCGTATTTCGCGAGCTCCTCGGGATCCAGGCGTTCGACTAGGCCCTCGGCCAAGACCGCCACGCCATCGGAGCGTCCGTACGCCAAACGCTTGATGATGGCGCCCACCAGGGTGTCCACCATTTCACTGAGCGGCACCAGTTTCGAGCGGAATTCCTCCGGGATCAGCGTGAGCGTCGCGCCCGCGGCCTTGCCGATCCCGAGCGCCAGATGACCCGCTTTGCGGCCCATCGCGACCACGAAGTACCAACGCGAGGTGGTCTGCGCATCCACCAGCAGATCTTTGACGATGCCCGTCCCCACGTGACGCGCGGTTTGATAGCCGAAGGTCGGGATCCACCCTGGCAGATCCAAATCGTTGTCGATCGTCTTTGGAACGTGCACCACCTTGAGTGCGCCCTGCGCTTGCTCGGAGAGCCGCATCGCCGAGAACGCCGTGTCGTCACCGCCGATGGTGATCAGCTGGGTGACGCCCAGCCGTTTCAAGGAATCGACCGTGGCCGCGAGCAGGGCGGGCTCTTTGGTTGGATTGGCGCGCGCGGTGCCGAGCGTCGACCCGCCACGGAAGTGGATGCGCGACACGGTCTCGATGTCCAGCGGCCGCACCTTGCTGATGTCGCCGTGCATGATGCCCGAAAAGCCGTCTCGAATGCCGAGCACCGGAATGTCATCGACGCAGGCCCGAATGGTCGCCGCACCAATCACACTATTGATGCCGGGAGCCGGGCCCCCGCCCACTAGGATCGCGAGTTTGCTGTCCGTCATGGATCCTCAACCTAGGGTATGTCCAAGCCCTCGCCAAGCCGTAGCGCTCGAGACTTGAATTGATGGTCACCATGTCGCCCCGCGTCACACTCAGCCTTCGGCGACAATTCCAGGAACCCAGCGCAGATCCGAGCTGCGATGCGGGATCGCGATCGCCCACTCTCACGATCGCTGCTCGGGGCAGAGTTATGAGGTGAGGGCACTCGAGACGAGATTTTTGCCGTTTTCTCCGGCTTCGAAGAAGTGCACTCGGGGCATATCGAAGTACACGGCCAGGTTTTCAGCTCGGCGTATTTCGGCGTAGGAATCGATTTGCGCGACGGCCCGGGGGTGGTGCTCGGTGGCTAGGTAGACGTCCATCCGGTGGCCGAGCGGCTGCACCAGGGTGACCTTCATGCTGAGTTGATTGTCTTCGGTCTTGAAGCGGGCGTGCGCCTTGTCGGACATGGCTTCTGGCCGGACACCGAGTACGACCTGGCGTCCGACGTGCGCTCGGAGCTCCCCGCGGACGCTATCCGGGACCGGCAATTTGCCGCTGCCTTCGTCGAACCACAGCCGGCCTGCGGCTTCCAGCAACTGGCCCGTGAAGAAGTTCATCGGTGGGCTGCCGAGGAAGCCTCCGACGAAGCGATTGACCGGGTGATTGTAGATCTCGAGCGCGGAGCCGACTTGTTGCGTGAGGCCGTCTTTCATCACCACCACGCGATCGCCGAGCGTCATGGCCTCTTCTTGATCGTGCGTGACGTAGACCGTGGTGGCATTCAAGCTCATGGTGAGTTGCTTGATTTCGGCGCGCATTTCGACGCGCAACTTGGCGTCCAAGTTCGACAGTGGCTCGTCGAACAAGAAGCATTTGGGGTCGCGCACGATGGCCCGGCCGAGCGCCACGCGCTGACGCTGACCACCGGAGAGTGCCTTTGGCTTGCGCTCGAGGAGATGAGTGATCATCAGCACCTTGGCCGCGCGCTGCACCTTTTCGTCGATCGTTGCCTTGGGAGTGTTTCTGAGCTTCAGCGCGAAGGCCATGTTGTCGTACACGCTCATGTGCGGGTAGAGCGCGTAGCTCTGGAAGACCATGGCGATGTCGCGATCCTTGGGGGCGACGTCGTTGACCACTCGGCCAGCGATTGAAATCGTGCCTGAGCTCACCTCTTCGAGGCCGGCAATCATGCGCAGCGTGGTGGACTTGCCACAGCCGGACGGGCCGACCAACACGACGAACTCGCGATCGGCGATGTCCAGATTGAAGCGGTCGACGACCTTCAGCCCGCCTTCGTAGACCTTCACCACGTCCTTCAAGATCACGCCTGCCATGGCCGCGAGTATACGGTGATTGCGCCTTCTCGCGTGGTCACAATGTTCGCGGCAGGCTTCTACGATTTCGAGAGTTGGAGACGGTCAGCCGCTTGACAACGCGTGCCGACTTGCATCGTTTGTTGTGCTCCCGATCGTTGCTCGAGTGCCGCTCTGCGAAGGGCCGTGCGCATGTATCGACCGACGACCGACGAGCGCGACCGCGGCCGCGACGGAACTCGGGAAAGCGTCGGCCAATATCGCTTGCGGGAGATTGTCGTCTAGGTATGCTGACGCTAGTGTCTTCTCGGCTCTTCACGCTATTTGCGTTCACGTGCCTCGCCGCGTGTAACACCTACAACGACAGCCTGCTTGGCTCGCGGGGCCCGGCCATCCCGGGCGAAGGCGATGCCGGAAAAAGCAGTGGCGAAGCGAACGGCAGCGCGGGACACGGAGCCGGCGATCACGGCGGTGACGTGGGCGCTGCGGGTGATCACGGGCTGGGCGGCGCTAGCCATGGCGGTGAGTCGGGTGCACAAGCAGGTGAAGCCAGCAGCGCTGGCGGTCTGGGCAAGGGCGGCGAGGGTGGCACTTCCAACGTTGCGGGCGGCGCGAGCTCCGTGGGCGGCGCGAGCTCCGTGGGCGGCGCGAGCTCCGTGGGCGGCGCGAGCTCCGCGGGCGGCGCGAGCTCCGTGGGCGGCGCGAGCTCGGCGGGCGCGTCTTCTGCTGGGGCTGACAGCGGGCCCGTCGGTGACCAGATCGACGATTTCGAGGACCAAGACAGCTTTATCTTGCGGCTGAGCATGCGCAACGGCCCTTGGTACGTCGTCGCTGACGCCACGGCTACGGGCACGGTCGGTCCCAAGATGATGGTTGGCCCACTCCCAACGGCGGATCTCCGTTCCGGTAGTTCCAGCATCTCGGCCCTGCATTTGAGCGCAACGGGCTTCGCGGATTGGGGCGTAGGCGTAGGCGCAGACCTGGTGAACCAAATGGCCAAGAAGGTCGCGTATGACGTGTCCGCTTACAAAAGTGTGCGTTTCTACGCCAAGATCGCCAGCGGCTCGAGCGCGACAGTGAAGGTGTTGTTCCCAAACAGCTTCTCCGACGCGGACGGCGGCAAGTGTACCGACGCTGACACCAAGAAGCGCTGTGGCGATCACCTGTTCAAATCAGTGGCCGGCCTCAAAACGACTTGGGACGTGTATGAGGTCAAGTTTGCCGATCTCACGCAGCAAGCCTTTGGCCTGCCGCAGACGTTTCCGCTCGATCTCAGCAGTGTGTACAGCGTGCAATTCACGCTCGCGAACAAGCTCCTGCCGGTCGACGTCTGGCTCGACGACATCACGTTCGTTCCGAAGTGAGGCCGTGCTCTCAGCGGCTGAAGGCGTAAGACAACGCCGCGCCTCGGTACGCGGTGGAGATCTTGCTCCCGGCGGCGTTGACCACCGCGACCGCGTGCGTGGGGTCGCCCGCCGCGTCCAGGGCGTCGGCGCGCCACGCGCCGCGCGGCAACGTCACCGTGATGGGCACGTACTGGGCGAGCGCTACCTCGCCCGGCGTGGGCGCAGGCGCCGCCGCATTTTGCGCCAAGCCCGACACGCTGAAGAGCAGGCGATGGGCGCTTGCAATCGGAGCGTCGTCGAGTGAAAGCAAACTGGCGCAGGCGAAGCCGGGCGCAAAATTCTGAAATTCGAAGCTCGCTCCGCTGAATTCGAGCGCGCTTTCCGCGAGAAAGCCGCACACGGCCTTGAGCGCGGGGGCATCGATGCTGAAGCGCGCGTGGCTGCCCTGCGGCTCCCAAAGCAACTCGCCGGTGTCGCTGCCCAGCGTGCCACTGACCGCTGCGGCGTAGCTAACCGTGAGCGCCCCGGAGCCTGGTCGAAGCGTGATGCCCAACTGTCGCATCGCCGCTAGCCGAGTCGGTGCGCCGAGCTCGCGCCACAGGCTCGGCAGCGCGTCTTCCGTAAAGGGCAGGGCACTCGGTTGCTCTGGCACGCTGAGCTCGACGCGACTCTGCCCGGGGCTGACCAAGCCGCGCCGAAAGGCGGCCGCGGCGCTGCTCAAGAAGGCGAGCTTGGCCGGATGCCCAGCGAGGTCGAACACGCCGTTGATGCGCGTGGGCTGATAGTCGCGCTTCTGATCGGCGTAAGCGAACGCGAACACTGCGTCCCAATCCTGAAGGCCGGCAATGCCAATCAAGAGCGGGAACATTTCCGCGGCGTAAGCGTTCGGCGCCGCCGCTCCGTACTCAGAGACCACGAACGGTTTGCCGAACACGCGGTAACTGGCCAGGCTGCCCAAGGTGCCGGCGTCGGGCGCGTCGATCTGTGAGCGGCCATTGGCGGAGTAACCGTGCGCGTCGATGAAGTCACTGAGCTCGGCCTCACGCAGCACGCCAGCCAAACCACCGAAGCTCACTTGGCTGTTGATCAACATCGATTGCAAGCCGAGCTCGCGGCGCACGAATTGGCTCAACGAGCGCACGTTCTCGAGCTCGATTTCTCGCAGATACTGGGCGTAGTCCACGCGCGCAGCAGCAGCTGAGCCATGAAACGTCGGCAGCTCGGCCTTGGCTTCTTCGTCGGCGGGGCCGGGCGCTCGCAGACCTTCGGCGGTGCGCCGCGCGATCCAAGGGGCGTAGCCCTTGGCGAGCTCCGCGCGAAAGTCGGCCGGGACGTCGTCGGGGCTGCCGCCCGACAACGAGGGGAAGATCGTATCTTCGTGGCTCAGCTCGACGTACAGTAGCGCCGGTTCGGCACGGTACTCGAGCTCGGTCTCGGCATTCCGATGGCTCAGCAGGCGGCGCGCGAAATCACGTTGGGCAGCGAGGAACGGCGGATGAAACCGATCCAACACTTTGCCTTGCGGGAAGCGCTGCCGGGCTTCGGCGTCTAGACTCGGGTAGCCGCTGCTGGCATGCAGCCCGAAGCTGAAGTAGATGCCTTCTGCCTTCAAGGCAGCCGTGAAGTGGTCGAGCTGCGACAGTGGTTCCGGGGCGATTTGGCCGTCGGCGGTGAGCAGCACCCCCGGGCCGTCGAGGCCTCTCAGCCGCACCGCGTTGAAGCCCAGCTTGCGGAAATGGCGCGCCAGGCGGACCGCCGTGTCGCGATCGGGCAGGCAAGCAATACCGGTCAGGTTTACGCCAAAAAAACGCAACCGGCTGCCGCGATCATCGACGAAGTGACCGAGCGAAGGGTGCACGAAGCCATGCGCGCCGGCGGGGCCCTCGTTCAGTGACGATAAGTCAGTCAGCGTGTGTCGATCATCCAGTTTCGCGCTCGTGGGTTCGAACATTTGGAGCTGCGCGCTGGGAGCGGTCACGCCATGCGCAGTGCCTGGAAAGTTCTGCTCGGTGTGGCATCCAGAAAGCAGCGCGAAGGGCGCCACCAAGCACGCGAAAGCCGCTACGGTGATTGCGCTGCTTGCGCTACGCAGACTATGGTTCGTCACCTGGGCGCCCC
>Ga0247783_1000208_pt1 | contig 17379 bp, 11 predicted proteins | sample UWRJL064202C5_FD_179911 | JGI IMG/M metagenome (GOLD analysis project Ga0247783, IMG submission 179911) | Plant litter microbial communities from Arlington Agricultural Research Station in Wisconsin, United States - UWRJ-L064-202C-5 | ecosystem: Environmental > Terrestrial > Plant litter >...
CGGCAGCATCGCCGCACACAACGGTTGCACCAATTGTCACTCGCCGCACAACGTGCGCGCGTCTGCTCCGGGAGCTTGTGCGACGTGTCACCAGGCCGTGCACTCCGACCACCCCAAAGCAGCCGGTAACTGCGTGGGATGCCACGACCCCCATCCGACGCTCAATAAAGCGGGCCAAGGCGTGCAGGTGAGCGCGTGCTCGTCGTGTCACAAGTTCGCCGCGTCCGATCACGGCGCGCACAAAGGCGCTCCGTGCACAGGGTGTCACAAGCCGCACGGATTCAAGCTAGCGCTCAGCAACCTAGCGACCTGTGACGGCTGCCACGCGGCGCGCGTGCAGCAAGTGTCGTCGAACAAGGGCCACCAAGCCTGCGCTGGCTGCCACAACGGCTTGCCGCACCGGCCTGAGCCGGCGAAGGCGGCCTGCAATAATTGCCATCAACGGCAGGCGGCGTTGGTCAAGCCCGGGCATGCTCGCTGCACCGGCTGCCACGAACCGCATTCCGGAGCGCAAGCAACGCCGTGTGCCAGCTGTCATCGCGTCGAGCAACAGACAGCGCCCAAGGGGCACCAGGTGTGCACGAATTGCCACGAGCCGCACGTCGGCTTACCGACGCAAAAGGTTTGCGCTGACTGCCACCGTGCGGAGCAACGAAGCGCCCACGGCCAGCTCAGCGGCGGTTGTCAGACCTGCCATCGTGCCCACGGGCCAACGGGCGTTGCGAGCGTGCCGGCCTGCGCGACCTGTCATCAAATTCAAAAGCTGCCAGGTTTGCACGCCGAGCCGAAGCACCGACCGTGCGCGACCTGCCACAGCGGCCACGAAGATCCCGCGGCCCCGAAGCGCGAGATCTGCGTCAGCTGCCACAAGGATCGCACCGACCATTTCCCGCAAAGCCCGCGCTGCGCCGGCTGTCACTTGTTCACGAAGACGCCTTGAGCTGGCGCGGCCCGGTCACCAGCAATTAGACTTCTCGATTCAGGGCGAGACGAAATCGCCCTCTCACTCGAGGTTGAAGTAGGTGACGTTGCCGTCGACGTGCAGGTCGGGGCGCGTGAAGGTCAGGCCATCCTCGCCAATATTTGCGTGGCAGTCGTGGCAGGGCTCTCCGCTATTCGGGTGCGGGGGCGGCGGCGGGTAGGAATGGCAGCTGCCGCACGCGCTCACGCTGCCGACTCGAGTCCAAGTCGGAGCGGTGTTCGTGCCGCCCGTGGGATCGCCGGCCGCAGCCGCTGCGCCATGGCAGGTCGTGGACTGACAGGTTCCGTTGACATACTCAGGCGTCACGCCTCGCGCGATCGCCGCGCCCGAGAAGGTGAGCTCCGCCGGTAGCGCTGAATCGAGGTGTCCTGCCGCCAGCACCTGCTTTGGAACCAAGTGGCATTCGTTGCACGGAACCGCGCGTGAGCGTTCGGTTCCGTTGATGTGTGTCTGATGCGCGCCGACGCCTGGCTCGGACGTGCTCGCCTTGCCGCCCAGGTCCACAGGGGGCGCGGGGTTCGTTCCGCCATGGCAGTTCGTGCAGCTGCCATTCACCGCGACGTTGACGACACCGTTCACGTGCAAATTCTTGGCGATGATGGTGCGGTTGTCGGAGGCCACGACGGCGGAGTGGCAGGACGAGCAGTTGTCCGATTGCGGATGCGGCAGCACCGGCGGCATCCCGTGACAAGACGCGCAATCGAGAGGCTTTTCCTGGTTCCACGCGGGCGAATTGCGCATTTCACCTGGCGACGGTGAGTGGCAGTACGTCCCGCCGCAGCTCGCCTGCGATTCGTCCCACGCGGGCGAGTGGTTCATCGCGCGCGCTGCGCCAGTGAAGATCACCTCCGCCGGCAGACCGTCCGCGTGCGTCGCATCCTCGACCTTGTCGGGGACCAGGTGGCACTCGTTGCACTCGAGCGGGCGGCTGTGCGCACCACCGCCCAGGTGAACCTGGTGCGCGCCCACGCCGATCGCCGAGATGTTCGAGTGGCCCAGCGTGTCGAGTGGTGGGGCCGCGTTCTTGTCACTGCCGTGGCAGATCTTGCAGTCGCCGGCCTCGTAGTCGACGATGCCATCGACGTGCCGTTCGGGCGCGATGAAATGGCGATCGGCGTCGATGACTGCTGCGTGGCAGGCGGAGCAACGGTCGGATTGCGGGTGCGGCGCCTTCGGCGGCAGACCGTGACAGGTGCCACAAGCATCGGTGCTGTTGCGAGGCTCGCTCCACACCGCCCAGGCTTCGCCGTGGCAGTAGCTGCTCTGGCAGGTGCGCGTGGCAGGGTCGTAGACCGGTTCGAGATCGCCCGTCTTGGCCAGGGTGCCGAAGGTCACGTCCCCGGGCGGCCCGTCATCGGCGTGCCCCGGTGAGTCCACCGCTGTGGGAATCACGTGACATTCATTGCAGGCGACTGCCGCGTGAGTGGCGCTCGCGTTCAGGTGATTGTCGTGCGCACCGACGCCCGGATAGCCCGGGATCGACTGCTGCATCAGATCTTTGGGCGGTGCCGCACGCCTCAAGTAATCACCGGGACGACTCCCATCCCCGTGGCAGCTCGCGCAGCGCGTCAGCTCGGCGTCACTCTTGGACTCGCTGCGTTGCTTGAGACAGCCCGGCACCGCGAGCGCGCTGATCGCCGCGGCAGCGATCGCGAAGCCGAGCGAGAGCGTCGCGCTGCGCGCGAATCCCAGGCGTTGTCGGGGGAGCCGGCGCGACTCACTCATGGCAGTACCTGCACATTTCCGAATCGACGCCGCGCGCGCTCTTCCAGCCGCGCGGGTGGGGGTTGCCACCGTAGCCGCCGACCTTATGGCAGCGGATGCAATTGGTGGCGGGCCCCGCCTCGTGGCAACCCGCGCACGCCACGATGTCGCGCCGGGCGGCGGTACCGTGGAAATTACTCGACGAGGTGTTGCTGCCGATCCACTCCGGCGGATGGGGATTCGCGGGGTTCGCGACGTTCGCGCTCACGCCACGGGCCACGTGGCAGGCATCGCAAGTCTGAACCGTGTGGCAAGAGAGGCAGCGCGCGGGTTGGGAGCGCGCCTCGATTGCGTGCCGCACCATGAAGTCTCCGCGGTGGACTTGCCCCGACTCGATCTGCTCCGGGCGTCGCTTCTCGACGGTGAGATCCTGCGTGACGTCGTGGCACGACTGACACTGCGCTTGCGTGTGGCAGCTCTGACAGAGCTGCGCCTGCTGGCGCTCGGCCATGGCCGAGCCATGATGCCGTAGGAATGCCGTATCGTGCTTGAGGAAGGTCGTGGGCATGGTGCGCCGCAACGCTTCGGGCTGATGACACGGTGTGCACTGCCCCTGTGACCACTGCTCGGCGTGCTCGTGACAGCTGAAGCACTGGCTCATGGGTGGCAGCGGTGGTCGCTTTGCGTCCACCACCCCCGCGTGACAAGGCACGCATTGTCCGCGAATTTCCGGCATCGCCAGGTGCTTGTCGTGGTCGATCGTGATCTCCCCACTGGGGCGCACGGGCGTGTGCGCGAGCACTGCCTGTACCCGGTGGGCGTCCTGATGGCAGCGCGAGCAGACGGCAGCCTTCGGGATGCGCTGCCCCGAATCATGTGTGGCGATGTCGTGGCAGCTCACGCAGCTCAAGCACGCGGGCTTGCCGGGCGCGCCGCAAGGGATGCTAGCCAGATGAACCTGATGCGGAAAGCGCGGCGGAGCCGACTCGCTGCGGCAGGCAGCAAATGCCGAGAGGGCTACCGCGATCCAGAGTATGAACGCAGGGAATCGCAGGTTCATCAGCGTTGCCTCGGCCTGGCCGGCGCGTCGAAATGATAGGTCGCGCGCAGCATGGTTTGGGCGTCATATGAGGCGTACGGCGATTGGGCTACGGACGCGGTCCACATGATTTCGAGCGGATCGATGACTTGATAGGACACGGTTCCTGCATAGACCGACGAAGTCTTGTAGCCCGCGACCGGCGCGTCGTAGAAATAGCCATACGCCTCCAAGGTCGACGAGAGACAACGAGTGAGCTTGCGGCTGAGCGAAACACGCAGCGCCTGGTAGCCATTTTTAGGCGCGATCACCCGAGAATAGGCGACGCGGAAGAGCGTGGGGGAGTCTAGGCCGGTGGCGATGCGTGCGGCCACCTCGCCGCGCGCGCCCGGACCGGTGCCGCGGTAGGCTTCGACGTAGCCGTTCGTGTCGAAGCGCAACCAGCGCAGGACCTTCGCCGTGAGCGTGCCGCCAACTTCCTCGAAGCCATCGGTCGAAAACACGGACAGCACGGATTGCCGCGACAAGAGCAGCGCCGGCTCGGTGTGCAAATATTCCGCGCCCATGTCGATCAGCGGATGCGGTGTTGCATCCAGCCAAACTCGCCCGCTGGCCAAGCGCCCGCTATCGAGCTCGAGCACGGCGCTCGCGCCCATGGACGCCTCACTGAAGGGCTGTGCGCCCACGTCGAGCCCGAGATTGCGACGATCGACACCCCCGGTTGCTTGTTCGTCGTGAAAAGAGAGGCTGCCCGAAACGTGCGGAGTCTGATAGCCGACGCGCCCGCCGGTGAGCCAGTAGTTGCCGCGCATCGGCGCAGCCGGTTGATAGGTGAGGAGCGTATCCTCGGCGGAGCCGAGCTGGTGGTACCCGGGGCGACCATTCCAACGCGGCAGAACCGTGAAGCCGCCATAACCCTCGAGGAAAAAGCCGAGATGTCGGACGCCGACCATGACGCCGTCGAAACGGGCAAAGCGCGCCGCGCCGCCCGCCACCTGCTGCCGTCCGACCCGCGCCCACGCGGGGCCTGCTTCGAGGCGCACGTTCGCCGTTTGCACGTCGCCATCGAACGGGCGCTCGATGTTCGAATCAGTCGGCCAGACACGACCCCAGGCGGCGAATTCCAGGCCGAGACTATCCTTTTGCCAGGGGGCATCGACATCGCGCGCGTTCGCAGACAGGTACTCGTGCACCGGGAGCGCCACCTGGGTCGGCACCACCTGGCCGTTTTGGCCTGGGACCAGCGCTTGGCGGTAGAGCTGCACGTAGGTTTCGCTCTGGGCGCTGACGCTGAAGCGATCCGGCGCTTCCGCCTGCTGAGCTTTCGGGCTTCGAGGGCGAGGCTCGTCTGCGGCGCTCGGCCGTGTCCAAAGGAACAGGAGCAAGACCGACGCTGAGGGCGCGATCGCCCGCAAACGCCCGGATATTTGCGCCATGTCGTGGGCGAAGTTAGTTCCATCGGGGCTGATGGGCAATTGCTAGTTTGCAGCACAGGCGTCGGCAGTCGTAAGCGCGGCCGAAATCCTATGCAAATCGCAGGTCGGTCCCTGGTAGCGTGTTCGCCAATGCTTCACTTACGTTTCTGGGGCGCTGCCCTGCTCGTCGTCCTCTCTGCCTGCGGTGGAAACGAGCATGCCGCTGACTCGCCGGCCGCTGCCTCGATGAGCCCTGCGGATGCCCGGGAGTTCATCGCACAGATTCAACGCGAGCGGGGCATGGCTATCGATCGGACCCCCGTCACCAGCATGGAGCAGCTTTTCGACGCGATCGGCGATGACCAGGTCGGGCGTTTTGCCAGCGCCGAGCAGCTCGTCGCTGGCAAGCCGGGCATCGATGCTCTGTCGCTACACGCCACCATCGAGCTCGCGTGGTCCGACGATTTCATCACATTCGCTCGTATTCTCGATGAGCTGCAAAAGCACGCGGCCTTCGAAGTGAAGCGGCTTTCGACCAAGCGCGAGTCCGGAGCTTCGCTGACCGAGGCCGAAGGCCAAAATCTCGAGCAGAACAAGAAGAATGCGGCCTTCGACGCCAAAGCCAAGCTTGCCTTGGACGTGCTCGCCCAGGAACACCTGCAGATTGCCATCAGCGTCGTCGATCAGGCGGTTCGCCAGTTTCCGAGGGAATTGCCCACCTACCGGGTGGCCGCGTACAGCGCGCTATTGTCCCGTGAGTGGCCGATTTTCGACACGGCCATGAGCTGGTTCGAAGGCGTCGAGCGCAAAGATGCGGGCCTCGTGTACTTGCGCGCGCTCGAGGCACTGAACCGCCGCCGAGTGCCAATGGATGCGACGGCGCTGCTCAGGGAAGCCTTGAGACTCCATCCAAAAATGGTCCGCGCGCAAGCCAAGCTCGTGCTCGCGGAGGATGGCATCGACGCCAGGTATCGCGAATTCGAGAACCTACGAGCGGTCGCGCCCCAGCATCCCATGGTGGCCCTCTTGGGGCAGTCCATCACCAGCGACTATCAGCTCTCGTCATCGTTTCGTGACGCGCAGGCAGCGCGACAGGCACCCGCCGCCATTGGCACGGGCACGTTGCAAAATCCGCCAAATCCGCCAGATCCGCCAAACGCGCCAGAGGCGCACTGAAACAGCGCCGTGTTATGCTGCGCGGCGCATGAAGCAGGGAGCCATTCTCGTTCTGAACTCGGGCAGCTCTTCGTTGAAGTTTGCGGTGATTGAGCCGGCTTCGGGCAGCGTGATCGCGCACGGAATCGCGGAACGCTTGGGCAATGCCGAGCCCACGTTTCAATTCGGTTCGAACGCGGAACGCCCGCTCGGTCCGCGCGCCGCCCACGCCGAGGCGCTGGCCGCGCTGCTCAGCGAGCTGAAAGAGGTCGCCGTGGCTGCCGTGGGCCATCGCGTGGTTCACGGCGGCGAAGCCTTTTCGGACAGTGTGCTGCTGGACGACGCCGTGCTGCGGCAAATTCGCGCCTGTTCGGAGCTTGCGCCGTTGCACAATCCTGCGAACGTGTTGGGCATCGAAGCGGCGCGCCGCGCTTTCGCCACGTTGCCGCAAGTCGCGGTGTTCGACACCGCGTTTCATCAAACACTCCCGCGCGCGGCCTATCTGTACGCCATCCCCTATGAGTACTACGAGCGCCACCAGGTGAGGCGCTACGGGTTTCACGGCACGAGCCATCACTACGTGGCCGGCGTGGCGGCGCGCGTGCTCGGAAAATCGCTCGAATCGCTCGACCTGGTGACCGCTCATCTGGGCAACGGCGCTAGCGTGTGCGCGATCGCGCAGGGACGCAGCGTCGATACGAGCATGGGGTTCACTCCGCTCGAGGGTCTGGTCATGGGCACTCGTTCGGGCGACGTGGACCCCAATTTGCACGAATTTTTGGCCAAGCATGCACAGCTCGATCTCCACCAAATCAGCGAAATGCTGAACAAGAAGAGCGGGCTTTTGGGGCTCTCGGGAGTCAGTAACGACATGCGCACGTTGCTCGAGCTGCGCGCGCGCGGCGACGACCGCGCTCGCCTGGCGATCGAGGTCTTTTGTTACCGGTTGGCCAAGGCGATCCTCGCCCAGTGCGCGGGCCTCTCGCGCATCGACGCGCTGGTGTTCACCGGGGGGATCGGCGAACACGCGGCGGAAGTTCGCGCCCAGACGCTCGGGCATTTACGGGTGCTCGGCGCCCGGCTCGACGACGAGCTCAATCGTGTTCACGGTGCCGAGCAACAGGGCCGCATCACCTCGGAAGCGTCGGCGTTGCTCGCGCTCGTCATCCCGACCAACGAAGAGCTGGTCATCGCGCGCGAAACCGCGCGTCTCACTCTCGACGCCGCCTGAGCGACAACGAGCGAAACAAGCGAAACGAGTCCAATGCCTCATACCTTATACTTGGTTCCGAGCGGAAGCGGCGTGGGTCTCACGTCCGTAGCACTGGGTCTGGTGCGTGCGCTCGACAACCGCGGCACTCGCGTGGCTTTCTTCAAGCCCATCGCGGAGTCTGTCGGGCACGACCGCGGGCCGGAGCGTTCCACGCATTTCATTCGTCACACGAGCGCGCTCAAGCCGACCACGCCGATCCCGCTGGAGGAAGCCGCACGGCTGATTCTGGCGCGTCGCAGCGATGAGCTGTCGGAGCATGTTTTGCGCGATTTTCACGCATCTGCGGGCGACGCTGACGTCGTGGTCGTAGAAGGCTTGGCACATACGCACGACGCGCTCGACGAGGGCAGCCTCAACCGCGAGCTCGTTCGCATGTTGAGCGCGGAGGTCATATTGGTGGGCTCGCTCGGCGCGACGCCGCTCGCCGAGTTCGAATCACACCTCGAGATCGCAGCCCGACAATACGGCGGCTTTGGTGCGGGTCGTGTGATCGGCTGCTTCCTCAATCGCGTCCCCATGCGCGATCAGCGCACGCGCGTCAGCGGCTACGCTGAGCTCGGAGCGGCGCCCTTGGTCCTGAGCAAACCCGAGTTCAACGTGATCGGATGGATCCCGGAAAACCCCGAGCTCTCCGCCCGCCGCACCATCGACATCGCGCGTCAACTCGGTGCTGAAATCGTGCACGAAGGAGAAATCCAGACGCGTCGCGCGAAAAAGATCACCCTGCTCGCACGCACGGTGCCAAACCTGGTCGACACACTGGTGGCCGGGTCCATCCTGGTCACGCCGGGCGATCGCGCGGACGTCGTGCTGGCAGTGGCCTTGGCCGCCATCAACAAAGTGCCCATTTCCGGCTTGATCTTGACCGGCGGCATTCCGCTTCCGCCAGCCATCATCGAGCTTTGTCGGCCGGGCCTCGCAACCGGCTTACCAGTGCTGCAAGTGAAGTCGAACACTTGGGAGACCGCCAACCAGCTCGCCCAAATGAGCACCGAGATCCCGATCGACGACCTCGAGCGCGTGCTGCGAGGGATGGATTTCGTGGCTAGCCACATCGACACCGACTGGATCGCGCGCCACACGCAGATCCCGGTCGAAAAGCGCACCTCTCCCGCCGCATTTTGCTACCGGCTGACCGAGCTCGCGCGCGCGGCCAACAAGCGCATCGTACTGCCCGAGGGCAGCGAGCCTCGCACCGTGCGCGCGGCCGCGATCTGCGCGGAGCGGGGGATCGCCCGCTGTGTCCTCTTGGGTGACGCCGCCGAGATTCGGCGCGTTGCCGAAGCTCAAGAAGTCGAGCTCCCGCCCGAGGTAGAGATTATCGATCCGGCTACAATCCGTGAAAACTACGTGAAGCCGCTGCTGGAAATGCGGAAGCACAAGGGGCTCGCGCCGGCGGCGGCCGCGGAGTTCCTAGAAGACAACGTCTGGCTTGGAACGATGATGCTGGCGCTGGGCGAGGTCGATGGCTTGGTTTCCGGGGCGATCCATTCGACGGCGAACACCATTCGGCCCGCATTGCAACTGATCAAGACGAAGCCAGGCGCCAAGGTCGTTTCATCGATCTTCTTCATGTGCTTGCCCGAGCAGGTGCTGGTGTATGGCGACTGTGCCGTGATCCCTGATCCCGACGCCAGCATGCTGGCGGACATCGCGATTCAGAGCGCGGACTCCGCCGCGCGCTTCGGAATCGTGCCTTCCGTGGCGATGATCAGCTATTCGACGGGTGAGTCGGGTTCAGGGAGTGACGTCGACAAAGTGCGTGAAGCGACCCGTATTGCGCGAGCGTCCCGGCCCGATCTTTCGCTCGATGGTCCGCTTCAATACGACGCCGCAGCGATTCCGGAAGTGGCGGCGAGTAAGGCGCCGGAGAGCGCCGTGGCTGGGCACGCCAACGTGTTCATCTTTCCCGACCTGAACACCGGAAATACGACCTACAAAGCCGTTCAACGCAGCGCGAACGTGATCAGCATTGGCCCAATGCTCCAGGGGCTCCGGCGCCCGGTCAACGATTTATCGCGTGGGGCATTGGTCGAAGACATCGTGTACACGATCGCGCTCACTGGCATTCAGGCTGGCCAGCCCTGACGCTTCATTCTGCGATCAGGACCGCATTTTCCAGCAAGACCGGGTAGTGATAACCAATACCGATGTCGACATCGGTGCGTAGCACGCCTTCGAAGGTCAGCACTTGGCCGCGCTCGGGCGTAAGGTCCGAGGTGACGACCAGGTCCGAGGCTGGCTCGGGATCGCCGGGCTTTCCGTCACGCAGGTGAAAGAAGGTATGACCCTGCACGCCAGGGGTCACCTTGGTGACTTGGCCGCGCACGCGGACTCGTTGGCCGCTGAGCTGCGCGCCTTGCGCGGACAGCTGCGCGATCACGTGAGCATTACTCCCGCGCGCGCGTGCGACCACCACTGCCGGAAGCTCCGATGCCGCAGCAGCTGGCGAGGACCCGTGCGGAGACGCGCTCGCGCCGTCGAGCGCGGGGTGCCCGGCGGGCAGTGTGTCCGTGCTGCCCACCGCCCCGAGTGCCGAGTTGCCAACACTCGGATGGCCCGGCGGCAGATCCTGCTCGTCTTGCGCTGCAAGCGCGTCGGCGGGTGAGAACCGAGGGGCTGCCGGCGTCTGGGCAGCGGCTGTCGATAGCGTCCCGAAATAGATGACGTCGAAGGTTCGCTTGAGTGTGCTGCTCTTGAACGCGGTCATCTTGGTCGCGTTCTCGACCGTGACCCGGCTGCCCACAGTGACCGAAGCGCTCGGCACTGCGGCCCACATCTCGCCGCCTTCGGTCGCGAGGCGCAGGTACGTGTATTGGCTGGCAGGCTGGGTCTCGAGCACCGACCCGCTGAGCGAGTTGCTTTCCTGATCCCCCGCCGGCACCGAGGCCTGCGTCGCCGACCTCGGGGCCTGGACTTCCGGGCGCAGAGCGGTGGCCGGTGCGGCATGCGCGTTGAACAGTGCGGAGCTCGCCCCGGCAGCAATGGCGATGCCCAGCACCGCCGTCATGCCGAGACTCGCTTTTCGAGCGGGGGATAGAGGCTTCATGGTCAGTGCTCCCTTGCCAAGCACTAGTTCGTTACGTCTTTGCGCCCACGCTGACAAGAGACAAACAGCTTTCTCGGTGAGCGACGGACTGTGGCAGTCTGCGGCGCCATGGTTCAGCGCGCCAAAAAGTCGAGATTTTTTACACCTAGCCGACAATTGCTGGTCACTCTTTCCGCTTTCGTTTGGGCGGTCGGCTGCGCATCTACCGCGCCGACGTCTTCAGTTGCCGCCGTGCCGACCTCGGGGACTGCAGACGCTCCGGCGAGTCGCGACCACTCACTGAGTCGCGGCGGCGCGAGCCTGTTCGTCGTGCACATGATGAGCGATTTCGAAGCGTTCAAGAAATACTTCGAGGACGGCGAGGCTCAGCGCGTGAAAGCGGGGATCAAGGGGCACCTCTTGAGTCGCCTCGATGACGGGCGCGTGGTCGTTCACCTGTTCGCCGACGACCCTGCAAAGGTGGAGGAAGTGCTCGAGTCACCCGGCATGGAAGCCTATCTCGATCGCAAGGGCGCTCCGGAAAGCTCGCTCGTCTGGCTCACCCAGAACGAGCTGCTCGAGCTTCCCGCAACGCCGCCCGCGCAGCCCACGTTCAGCCTCTACCTCAAGCTGCGCGTCACGGATTTTGCCGCGCTCGCCCAGGGATTCGAGCAAGACGTACCCTGGTTCACCGAGCAAGGGGTGATCGCCGAAGGCCTCCACCGCAGCATCAGTAAGCAAGACATCGCGATCCTGCACTTCGTAGGCACGTCGCGCGACAAGCTGGAAGCGTTGCCGAAGCGACCGGAGTTCGTGCAGCTGTTAGCCAAGGCCGGAAGCCAGGACGAGATTCGCCCACTCGTCGGCATGGACGTCTCGCGCAGCCGGCCGTAGGCCGGCGGCGCGGAAAGCCGTTCAGCGCTCGTTCTACTCTTTCTCCTTCCCGGTGCGCGCGTAGCGCCGCACGCTTCGCGCCGGGCGCGCGGAAGACAGTCCAGCCGATTGCCCGGAACCAAAACGAGCGAGAAGTCTTGGATGGCCAGATCACGATCAGCCAATAAGATGGCGGACCTACGAGAGCCGACCGAACGGGCGCGTGCTTTCCCCGGGCTTTAGCGCGATCGGCCCAGCGCCAACGTCCGCGCCTGGCCAAACGAGAGTCTCCCGCCGCGCGCCGCAGGCGCCGCGCGTCCCCCTCTCGCGCCGGGCGCGCGGACGACAGCTCGGTCGGATGCGACGCGGCCCGGTACTGGGGAGTTAGCCCGCCGTGGCTCCACGCGTGGGGACGGGTTGGACTCGGCTCTTCAGGAACGTGATCACTTCCTCTTTGCTGCGTACCGGTGCGCCGTCTAGGTGAACGAACTTGTCGGCCAGGAAGCCCCAGCGGCCGAGCATCATGTTGATCCAGATTTCGAAGTAGTCGACGCCTTCGAACACGATCGCGTCGTGAGAGGCGTACTCGGCCAGCGCCTTTTCGAACTCGAGCGGGTGCTCTGTCCAGTGCGCGCGGGGCTTGATGTGATGCAAAATGTGATAGCCGTCGTTGAAGCAGCGGCGATTGTAGCGGGTGTTGATGCAGGTAATGCTCGACTGAAACGGGTCTTCCGGATGCTCTTGGCTGATGAAGCTGTGCTGCACCCAGTTACCCATCATCATCACCGTGCGGATCAGCACCAGCGGCACGACCAACACCGCGAGCGTTGCTTGCGGGCGCAGCCACAGGCCCAGGGCGACCACCGACCAATAAATGCCCTCACCCACCAGCACGCGCTGAAACAGCTTCCAGTTCTTGCGTTTGTAAAAGTAGAAAATTAGCTCCGGCAGTCCGATGATCAAAAAACGCAGGTAGTACCGCAGCCAGTGCGTGATGCGATTGCGGGTGAAACGCATCGTGGAGCTCAGGTCGTCCGCTAAGTTCTCTTCACGGTGGTGCATGCCCATGTGGTGGGCAAAGTAGGTGTTCGGCGTTTGCCCGAAAAAAGGACCGAGCAGCCACGGGATGACGTGGTTCAGGCTCTTGTAGTCCTTGTTGAACAGCTGCCGATGCGATGTGAAATGCAGCATCAAGGTGAAGCGGTCCATCACCGTCACCGCGATGAGTGCGTAGTAAAGCGGCGCGACGTACCAAACCGAGATACCGACCGCGTAGGGCCAGAAGAAGAGCGAGACACCGACTCCGGCGACGAGCGCGCACTGGAGCATCAACCAAACGACCGAGGTGTCGCGCTCGTCATTCAGCATGCGCGCCGTGCCCTTCATGAAGGCGGGCGCGGAGGTGGTGGAGGGGTCGGTCAGGGTCATGCGGGCCGGTACTTATTGGCCAAAGCGGCCGCCCAGGGAAATGTCGAATCTCATCTGGGCTGTAACTGTTCGTTAATGCGAGGTTTTTTGTCGTAGATCCGGCGCCTGGAAAGCGCCTGCCGGCGAACGACCACGGGCCGAAGAGCCGAGCCAGAGCAGCCGTCCTTTCTGGGCGACTCGAGTGATGTTCTCGCAACTTGCCCCAAGCAAGACCCCATCTAGGTTCCAATCGCTACTCGCTATAGGGTCAGCGTGCGTAGGAGGTCACTCTCCGACGTCGCCAGCCGGGAGTGAGAAACGTTGTCGACCTTCAGCAAGCCGCGTGTCGTCGGAGCCCTCAGGCTCCGCATCCGGTGCCACCTGTATTGCGCATTCGCATCGCTGGCATTCACCGTAGCTGGCTGCAGTCAGATTGGGCCTGCCACGATTGCCAGCGGGCGCTTCGATTACAACGAGGCGATCGTGCGGAGCTTCGACAACCAGATGCTCCTCAATCTGGTGCGCCTTCGCTATCAGGACTCAATCCTGTTCTTGGACCTGACCTCGGTCGTCGCGTCCTACAGCCGGGAGGGGAGGGTAGGCGCGTCGACCAACGTCGACGCACCGAATTCGATCAATCCGACTGCGGTTTCTTTGGGCGCCACGGGTGGGGTGACCTGGAGCGAATCACCGACGATTTCCTACGCGCCCCTGCAGGGGGAGGATTTTGCAAAGCGGTTACTGGCCCCCATTCAGCCAAGCTCCATCTTGCTGCTATCGCGCAGCGGTTGGGGGCTGGAACGCCTTTTGGTGTGCACGGTGCAACAGCTGAACGAGCTGTCGAATGGAGCATCGATTGGCGGTGTTGCCCCGCGACAAGTCAAACGCTACCAAAGATTCCGGCGTGTCGCGATCCTGCTGCGTGAGCTCCAAGAGGACGGTTACATTCAGGTCAACTCGCTCGCCGACCAACCCGAGCTAGTCGCGGTCACCGCAGGGCCGATCGAGATGGATGAGGCCGCTCAGCAGCGAGCGGACGAAATCCTGTCACTGCTCAATGTCACTCGGCCGAAAGAGCAGTCCAAGCCCGCCGTTCCGGCCGCAGCCGCGGGCGCCTCGCCGCCTCGCGCGGCAACGCCAGAGGCGGCTCAGGAGGCGGAGCGCTCGCCCGTGACCTTGGAATCAGGCGGTTTTCCTCGCAATCCGGCGCGCATCATGCTGACTGGCCGAAGCATCTTGGGCGTGATGACGTTTCTGGCCCAGCAGGTAGAAGTTCCAGCGGAGGACCTGCTCAGCGGCGTCGCCCACCAGACGCTCGGGCGGGACGGCAAGCCCTTTGATTGGAACGAAATATCCCGCGGCATGTTCAAGGTGCACAGCAGCAACTCCAGGCCTGAACATGCCTTTCTAGAGGTTCAGTACCGCGGCCATTGGTTCTATATCGATGACAGGGATCTCGAAAGCAAGAGCACTTATACTTTGCTGGCGCAGCTCTTCTCGCTGCAGTCCGCGAGCGGCAGCATGCAAGCACCGGTGCTCACGATTCCAACACGTTGACGCGCATGCTAGAGCCGCTGTCATGTCTCGACGTTCGTCTACCGCCACGTTGGGTGTCGCGCTTTCGGTCGCCGGAATGGGAGCCCTGTGCGCCGGCTTCAAGCTGAGCGCGCTTTCGCTGTTCGGCGCCGGCATCAAGCTGCTCGAGAAGGATTGGCGGGCTCGCCATCCCGAGTTCGTCGGCAACGCCGCCGAGCGCTGGCAGGCGTCGCTTTCGTTCTATCGCGAGACGCACCAAAACGGCACGAACCGCAGCCTGCACTTGATCGGTATCCCGTTGATTCTCGGCGGCGCAGCGGGGTTGTTCGTCTCGAAGCCGCTGAGCCCAGTGCGCAGCGCGCTTTGGGCGACCTCGCTGGGCGCGTTTGCTGCCGGCTGGGCGCTCAACTTGATCGGCCACGCGGCGTTCGAAAAGCGCGCTCCGGCCTTCAGTGACGATGGGCTGTCCTTCATCGCCGGTCCGGTTTGGGATTTACAGCAGTTATTGAAATTCAGGCAGGCGCGCTGAGCCTTCGAGTCAGACACGTCCAAGCGCGACGCCGAGCAGCAAAGTGGCGGCCTATTGCTGCGGGGGCGCGAGCGAGCGCGAGGAGGCACGCACGCCGCGCGCCCCCCCGGCGAAAAAGCGCGAGCCGTCAGTACGGCCAGACCCAATTGCTGATTTCGGGTCGGTCGTGGCCGTGCTCGTGCGCGTAGCTCGTATTCTCGATGATGGCGTTCCGCATCTCTTCCTTGAGGTGTGCCGCTTTGGCCCGTAGCCGCGGCACGCGATCGATGACGTCGATCACGAGATGGAAGCGTGAGGTTTCGTTCAACAGCGCCAGCTCGAGCGGCGTGTTGATGTTCCCGCGCTCCATGTAACCGCGAACGTGCAGGTTCTTGTGGTTCGCGAAGCGATAGGCGAGCCGATGAATCAGCCAAGGATAACCGTGAAAATTGAAGACGATCGGCTTGTCCGTGGTGAACAAGCTGTCGAACTCTCGCTCGCTCGAGCCGTGCGGGTGCTCGGACGCCGGTTGCATTCGGAACAAGTCGACCACGTTGACGAAGCGCAGCTTGAGGTCCGGCTCTCGCTCGCGAAGGATCGCCGCTGCAGCTAGCGCTTCCATGGTCGCGACATCCCCGCAGCAGGCGAGCACGACTTCCGGCTCCGCGCCGGCGTCCGTACTTGCCCGCGTCCAGATCCCGAGCCCCTTGGTGCAGTGGACGATCGCCTCGTCGATCGTGGTAAACTGGAGATGCTTCTGCTTGTCGGCGACGATCACGTTGACGTAATCGGTGCTGCGAAAGCAGTGGTCTGCGACGGACAGCAAGGTGTTGGCATCGGGTGGCAGGTAAATGCGCACCACGGAGGCCCCTTTGTTCGCCACCAGGTCGATGAAGCCGGGGTCTTGGTGTGAAAACCCGTTGTGATCCTGGCGCCAGACGGTGGACGACAGAAGGATGTTCTCTGACGCGACCGGTGCCCGCCACGGGACATGATTCTTCGAGATATCCAGCCACTTGGCGTGCTGGTTGAACATCGAATCGATCACGTGCGCAAATGCCTCGTAGGTGTGAAATAGACCATGACGCCCGGTGAGCAGATAGCCCTCCAGCCAGCCGAGCAAGGTATGCTCGGACAGCATCTCCATCACGCGCCCGTCGCGCGCGAGCTCGCCGCCGTCGGCATCTTCCGGCAGTAGCTCGCCCATCCAGGTCTTCTTGCTGGCTTCGTATACGGCCTGCAGGCGGTTCGAGGCGGTCTCATCCGGGCCGAAGACTCGGAAGTTGGTTTGATTCTCTTTCAAGATATCGCGCAGGAACTCGCCGAGTGGCCTGGTGTTCTCGTATTGCACCGAGCCACCCGCAGGGACGTCGACCGCGTAGCGCCGGAAATCCGGGAGCTTGAGCGCTTTGCGCAGCACACCACCGTTGGTATGGGGATTGGCGCTCATGCGCCGCGTGCCTTTTGGGGAAAGCGCTCTGAGCTCGGGCAAGAGCCGCCCTGTCTGGTCGAACAGCTTCTCTGGGCCATAGCTCTTCAGCCAATCTTCGAGCAGCTTCAGGTTTTGCGGATTGCCGCGCACGTCGGAAAAGGGCACCTGATGCGAGCGCCAAGAGCCCTCTACCTTGTGGCCTTTGATCTCCTTGGGTCCCGTCCAGCCCTTCGGCGACCTGAGCACGATCATCGGCCAACGCGGGCGCTCGACCTCCTTCGTGCCGCTGCGAGCCGCCTTTTGGTACGCGCGGATCTCACTGATCGCCGTCTCCAACGTGGCGGCCATCTTTTGGTGCATCAGCTCGGGGTCGCTGCCTTCGACGAAATAGGGCTTGTAGCCGTAGCCGACGAACAGCGCCTCCAGCTCTTCGTGGCTGATCCGCGAGAGAATGCTGGGATTGGCGATCTTGTAACCGTTCAGGTTCAAGATCGGCAAGACAGCGCCGTCGCGCGCCGGATTCAGGAATTTGTTGGAGTGCCAGGACGTCGCGAGCGGCCCAGTCTCTGCCTCGCCGTCGCCGACGACGCACGCGACGATCACATCGGGGTTGTCGAAAACCATGCCGTAGGAGTGCGACAGGCTGTAGCCGAGCTCTCCACCTTCGTGGATCGAACCGGGCGTTTCGGGCGTGACGTGGCTGCCGATGTGACCTGGAAAGGAGAACTGCTTGAAGAAGCGCTGCATGCCCTCCAGATCTTCACTCTTGTCCGGATAAACTTCGGAATACGTGCCTTCCAGGTAGGCTGGGCCGAGCACGCCGGGCGCGCCGTGCCCGGGGCCGGCCACGAAAATCATATCGAGATCCCATTTGACGATCAGGCGATTCAAATGAATCCAGGTGAAAGACAGCGCCGGACTCGCGCCCCAGTGTCCGAGCAGCCGCGCTTTGACTTGCTCTGGCTGGAGCGGTTCGCGCAAGAGCGGGTTACTCTGCAAGTAGATCATGCCGACTGCGAGGTAGTTG
>Ga0247783_1000210_pt1 | contig 17339 bp, 9 predicted proteins | sample UWRJL064202C5_FD_179911 | JGI IMG/M metagenome (GOLD analysis project Ga0247783, IMG submission 179911) | Plant litter microbial communities from Arlington Agricultural Research Station in Wisconsin, United States - UWRJ-L064-202C-5 | ecosystem: Environmental > Terrestrial > Plant litter >...
CCCGCGCCGGCTACGATAACTTCGCAAAGTTTGACGGTGCATTCGAACCGAATGTGATCGTTCAGATCAAGCATGGCCCCATCGACTTCCAAGCCCGTGAACCCGTCAGTCCTTTGTTCGGAGCTCTTCACCATACCGCACAGGCCATAGAACTACAGACAGCACAGGAGTACACAGGTCAGCAGCGCCACATGGTCTTCCTTCCCACCATGTGGAAGTGGGTTCTGGACACGGACCTCCGTGTCGAAGGCAAACCCTCCACTGTGGCCGACATCGTCACCGGTCGCCGCTTTGCCCAGCACTACGGTGGATTCGTCTCCGTCGTCAACGCCGGTTCTGACGCCAACTGGTTGCACCACCCCATGGCCATGGCCAATCTCTTCGGCTTCGGCAAGCTGGCGTGGCACCCGTCCCAGCCACTGGACGAGACTCTGGACACATGGACCCGCCTCACCTGGGGAGATGATCCCCAGGTCGTTCGAACAGTCACGTCTATGTTGTCCGATAGCTGGCGCACCTATGAGGGCTACACGGGTCCCAACGGTATGGGAACGCTCACCAACATCCTTGGCGTCCACTTCGGCCCCGGGATCGAAAGTGCCGAGCGAAACGGCTGGGGACAATGGTTCCGCGGAGAGAAAGACGGCGTTGGAATGGACCGTACGAACGCCTCCGGAACGGGCTTCATCGGTCAGTACCCTCCTGAGTTCGCAGCGAAGTTTGAAACTTTGTCCGCCTGCCCGGACGATCTCCTTCTCTTCTTCCACCATGTCCCGTACACCTACCGTCTGCACTCTGGAAAGACCCTCGTGCAGAGCGTGTACGACACGCACTACGCAAGCGCGGCTCGTGCAGCGCAGTACGTCGCCGACTGGGAGTCGTTACAAGCAAAGATCGATCCTGAACGCTACTCCGCAGTTCAAAATCTCCTCGCCTTTCAAGCTGGACACGCGCTTCTCTGGCGCGACGCGATCAACATCTGGTTTCTGCGCATCTCCGGCATTGCCGATGAACAGGGACGTGTATCCCATGATCCCAATCGGTATGAAGCCGAAGCCATGGAAGCAACCGGATATGTGCAGGTTGATATAAAGCCCTACGAAACCGCCTCAAACGGAAAAGCCGTCGTCTGCCCCATCGCCTCTGGCTGCTCGTTACGCACATCCATCCGGCAAAATGACGGAACGTATAACATCGCCGTACAGTATTTCGATCTCCGCACCGGCGTCTCACGCTACACTTTGAAGCTAAATGGCAAACCGATGGCGTCCTGGGCCGCCGACGCCATCCTGCCCCCCGCAGTAGTGCGCACCGAGCTCGACGGCCAGACCGCCACGCGATACACCATTCGCTCCGTGCCGCTTCACCATGGCGATACTCTAGAACTCGTCGGCATCCCCGATCTCAACGTTCACGAAGCCTCCAGCGAGGACCCCGCAGGCACATCCTCTGCCCACGCCTCAACCGATCGTCGCGAACTGGCCCCCGTCGATTACATCGAACTCGGCCCCGACGGCGCGATCACACCCCAATAACCAAGGACCGACAGAGAGACAGATGGACGGAACGCTCACTGATTGGTAATCGCTCGAAAGATTTGAACCCTCCAAGGAGATCCAAATGTCAGAAACAATTTTCAGCAGCTTCGACACCGTTAAATACGAAGGCCCCGGCTCATCCAACCCTCTCTCATACCAGTTTTATGACGCCGAAAAAATCGTCATGGGCAAGCCCCTCAAAGACCACCTTCGCTTCGCCGTGGCATACTGGCACTCGCTCGCGATGACAGGGAGCGACCCCTTCGGCGGCCCAACCATTCATCGCCCCTGGGCCGCCACATCGGATCCCATGCAGGCCGCGCGAGAAAAAGCCGACGCCGCCTTCGAGCTCTTCCGTGTACTGGATCTTCCTTTCTTCTGTTTCCACGACCGCGACATCGCCCCCGAGGGTTCGACTCTCGCTGAATCTATTCACAACTTCGAAACCATCGCCGAATACCTCGCGAAAAAGATGGAGACATACAAAACAAAGCTCCTCTGGGGTACGGCAAACCTCTTCTCCCACCCGCGCTTCATGGCCGGTGCTTCCACCAATCCCGACCCGCAGGTCTTCGCCTGGTGCGCCGCCACCGTCAAGAGCTGTATGGATGTAACACGGCAACTCGGCGGATCCAACTATGTTCTATGGGGCGGACGTGAAGGATACGAAACCCTTCTCAACACCAACATGGGTCACGAACTCGACCAGATGGGCCGCTTCCTCTCACTCGTCGTCGACTACAAACATAAATCCGGCTTCACAGGCCAGATCCTCATCGAGCCCAAGCCCAAAGAACCGACTGCTCACCAGTACGACTTCGACGCAGCGACCGTCTACGGATTTCTCAAGCGATATGGTCTGGAGAAGGAAGTGAAGGTCAATCTCGAAGCTAATCACGCCCTGCTCGCCGGTCACAGCTTCGAACATGAGATCGCGACCGCAGGCAGCCTCGGAATCCTCGGTTCACTCGACATCAATCGCGGAGACGCTCTTCTTGGTTGGGATACAGATCAGTTCCCGAACGAACTCTGGACCATGACACTCTCGATGTTCCACGTCATCAAGGCAGGTGGACTCGGACAGGGCGGATGCAACTTCGATGCAAAGGTTCGCCGCCAGAGCTTCACTGCAGAAGACATGGTTCATGCTCACGTCGGTGGCGCAGACATCTGTGCGCATGCCTTTCTCAAGGCCGCAAAAATCATCGAAGAAGGGAAACTCGATGCCCTTGTAAGCGAACGCTACGCCGGTTGGAACTCTCCCGATGCTCAGGCAATGCTCGCGGGAAAGCTTTCTCTGGAAGAGATTGCTGCAACCGCCTTGAAGGAGAACATCGATCCTCAGCCACGTTCCGGGAAGCAGGAGCAGTACGAAAACCTGCTCATGCGCAGCATCTACACCGCATAACCTACAACCAACTCGGGGAGGCCAACCGGCCTCCCCGCTCTATCTATGCAAGGTATTTAAGCAGCCATGAAGATCCAGCATCTCCTCCTCGCCGCCCACCTCGTCTTCTTGTCCCTTCCCCTCTCTGCACAATCCACGGCAAAGGAACATTGGGTCGGCACATGGGCTGCATCGCAACAACCTGTAGAGGACTCAGCGCGGTCCCCCACGGTAGATCTGAAGGACGCTACACTTCGGCAGATCATCCATGTATCCCTCGGAGGAAGCAAGCTCAGGCTCCATCTCTCCAATGCATTCGGCACACAGCCACTGCATATCCTGGCTACCCATCTGGCGTTACCGGATACCTCACATCGTGGAAGCATCCACCCGGCCTCGGATACCCTCGTCCTCTTCGACAGAAGTCCCGGCATCTGGATCCCTGCAGGTGCGGAGTATCTAAGTGATCCAATCTCATTCCGGATCGAACCAGACTCAGATCTTGCCATCACACTCCAGTACGGCGATGCACCCGTCGGCCAGACCACCCATAGTGGCTCACGGGCCACGTCTTACCTCGCCCACGCCACCCCGGCAGCAGTCGACCTGCCCGGTGCCACCACCTTCGAACATTGGTTTCAGATATCAGGCGTCGATGTTGCCGCCGATCGCGAATCGTTTGCGGTCGTGACCCTTGGAGATTCGATCACCGACGGACGAGGCTCCACGACAGACGGCAACGACCGCTGGCCGGACCTGCTCTCGGGCAGGATGCTTGCGCGAGGACATGCAGTCGGCATACTCAATCAGGGGATCGGTGGTAACCGAATCCTTGACGATGGTTTAGGACCGAACGTTCTCGCTCGGCTCGACCGGGATGTACTGGCTCAACCGGGAGTGAAGTATCTGATCGTCCTCGAAGGAGTCAACGATCTGGGTACATCCACTCGAATAAATCAAATCAGTCTCGCCGAACATACGCGCCTCGTCGAGCGACTTAAAGGAGCCTTCCGCCAGATCGTCCTTCGAGCGCATGCGGCAGGCATCTCTGTCATCGGTGGAACGATCACGCCCTACGGTGGCTCCGCTTACTATCATCCGGATCGTATCAATGAAGAGGACCGTCAAAGTCTAAACCGATGGATCCTGAAGAGCGGAACCTTTGACGGCGCTGTCGACTTCGCAACCGCTCTGGCGGATCAGAACGATCGCCAACGTCTGAATCCAATCTATGACTCTGGCGATCATCTCCACCCTTCCCCACTCGGATATAAGGTCATGGCGGATACCGCAACAAAGTCTCTTCTTGCAGGTCCCCTTAAACACGGATCGTCGCAGAGGAGGCCCAGACCTCACAGAATGCCGTCGGAGAGCAGGCCTTGATACGATTTCGTTTCAATTGGCACGATCAGAGGGCTCGTCCTTTCGTCTTCTGATGAAGTGTCAACCTTCTTCCGGTGCGCAGCACCGCTGTGGCTCTGCCACAGATGTAGCTGCGGGATCATGCCTTCGATCCCGCCACAGATACCACTGCTTGTGCAGGCGAAGACGGCGCGGGAGGCTGCCTCTTCCCGGCTGCTTCCGCCACCTCATTGGCTGCTGGTTTACGGATGCGCAGAGTGGGAGTGATCTGTCGCGCATCCGGCGTCTTTAGGAAGTCCTGGAAGTCGCGGTCTTTGGAGAAGACATAAGCGAGTGCTTGCTCGACGACATCGTCTGCCGAAGCGCGGATGAAGGCTGCGTACTGGTCGACCTGGGTTGCGGTGGAATCACTCAGTCGAACAGAGGCGCTGATGGATAACTCGGTGAGTGTCTAGCGTAGCCGAAATCTGAATTTATTCGTGCTATGCGAAGAAGTCTGTATAAGAGGTTGCGATGCATACTGCAACTCAAACCGATGAATTGATCGTCTGGACAAAATCGCAAGCCCTGGAAGAAGCGAAGTCCGTTTTCGCGTCATACGACCCCAAATTTCGGACCGTGGCAAACGATAAGGGTCCGGTTTTCAGCAAAGGACAAGTTGGGGTGGTTTTCTTGTCACAACCTGACGACGACCACGCTATTGAGACGACTCTCGCTACCCTTCGCAATGCCCAGGTTTCTTCAATTGTTTTCTACGTTCCGCATCGCTCCGCAGACATCGCATTCAAAGTTGGTACGATGGTTGGCCGGAAAGGCATAAACGCGGAGTGGGCGCCTTCAATTTTCCCCACTTGCGGCAACTTCTTAAGGCCAGGAATATCCGTGCCCACGTTCGCCATCAGGAGGCTAGAGGAAATTCGCTTGATCTCGTTGAAGCGAGAATGCGTTTGGGGCTCAACCAAGCGCAGATGGCGAATGCGCTAAACGTTACAGTTCGAACGCTGCAGAATTAGGAAGCTGGAAAGGGTACAAGTCTGTTGGCAAAGAAAACGGGCGACCTCCGAGATCTGTTCTCGAGGATGGACGACTACGTGGTCGCTCCTAAGGAAAGGGAGTGGCTTTCGTCCTCTTTGAAGGCGTTCGGTGGCCGCACACCTCAGCAACTGATCGTTGAGGGCCGGATTCGAGACATCGTGATTGAATTCGACAGATTGCGTGAGGGCCAGACCGTTTGACTTTTACTGCCAAGCAACGTGCCGCAATCGAGAGTTGGATCGGCACGGTGGCCCCATCGCAGGCACGTTCTTTCGTAGCGTTGAGCGGCGATGGATGGATCCCGACGATGTCTTGAGCAGAGAGGGAACAGTAGCGAGCGGTGGCCGCTTTGCTGCCGTTGGCGTGCGTGCCGTTTATCTGTCGACAACCGACACCGGAGCCAGCAAGGAAACAACGGCGCGAAAATCGCGACTCGGCGGTTCAGCACTGATTAGCACTGCGAAGTATCCGCGTGTTGTATTTGCCGTCACCACCAAACTACAGCGTGTACTGCGACTGGAGGATTTGGGATCGTCTGGTCCAGGCGGAGATGTGAAGAAGGCTGTCTCGAGAGGACGATTTGACTGCATCCGTCCATGTCGCCACGCAGATCGAAAAGGCTGGTATCCAAGGAATAATCTTTCCGAGTGTTGTGAAGGGGGTGACGACAATCTGATCGTCTACCTCGCGAACTGCGACCACGGCGCACTCCAGACTCAGAACGAACACGAGTTCATCGAACAAGCAAAGAAGATGGTATCGAAGCGAAAATTGTGATGGATTCCCCAGATTTGTATTCAGCCTACCTTGTAGCAGAGAAGCCAAGCTTGCGCTGTCTTCTGCGAGCGACTCCAGCCGAGGCACACTTAGCCATGTCCAATTCACAACACCGGCCCGTAGGACACAAGGGGCGAAAAAGTTCTGTGGTGGTTGGGTCTTCTGGTGTACGTTGCTTGAGACTTCTTGAAAGAGGCGAGACGCCGCTCAGACACCTCCGAGAGTCAAACAAGAACCGCGAGTTGCGCAGAATTGGACTGCCCAGCTGTTCAGTAAATCGAAATCTGAGTTTTATTTTGTGTTTGGGGAACGACATGGGGAAAGATGTGGAAAAAGCCCCTCATCCCTTTTATTTACAAGACCCGTGAATCCCTGGGAGGCAACCAATACTATAGTTCCCGGAACTAATCCGCCCCAGACGAATTCGCAAAGCCAAACCTTATCAAGGACTGAACAATCAGCGTCCGTTGGAGTCCGGGTAAAGCCCTTTCCTGCGCGTGCGAGGCGGGTAGATGGGCCACGTTGCGGGTACGAGAACACATGCATCTCGACGAGGAGGTTAGCGGGCTTTTCCTCGGAGAAACCGGAAAATGCTCGCAGCAGGTTCTTGGATTTACGCCGTTCGTTAAGCATCCATTAGCTGCTGCCGTGTTTTCTTCAAAGTAACGGAACGCCAAAGAGGTTCTCCAGGTTCGCTCCAACCGAAGAGGCTAAGCGTTACAAGGAACGGCAAAGCCCTCCAAATGCATTCTCAAGTTATGCACTGACGGCGAGACGGAATTCCGTCTCGCCGTCAGTGACATCGATGACTTGTTTTAGAAGCTGAGTCTTGCACTAACCCGCATAGTGCGGTTCGCGTTCGAAGTGGTAATCACACCGAATCCTCCAGAGGCAATGTTTGAAGCAGGATTCGCAAACTGGGGCGTATTGGTGATATCGAACGACTCCGCCATCAAATCCAGCGCCAGAGAATCGTACAACGGAAAAGTACGTTTCAGGCTCACATCCAGATTGAAGAGGCCGGGTCCGCGTACGCTGTTACGTCCGGATGTGCCAAATCGCGGGATCGTCACACCATTCGCCGTAGAAACGTCTTTGAATGCAGCCGGATTAATATATTGACGATTCCCGTTTATATTCGTGTTCGAAACGGCGTTTACCGTGAAGTCCTGATCCGCCAGTTGTGTATTCCCAGGAGCATTGAGAAGACCACCGGATGCCGTGACACTGAAGGGCGAGCCGCTTACACGGCTAAGTACAGTGCTTATCTTCCAGCCTCCGATCACGTAGCCAGACAAACCATGGTTTAGGAAAGTTTGACCAGCCCCAAAAGGTAGATTGTAGGAAGTCCACCATTGAAAGTTATGCTTGCGATCGTAACCTGCAAGCGCCCAGTTACGATCCCAGTAGGTTGGGTAGGCAAAGCTTAAACCATTTGCCTGGCTATTGTCGGAGATGTTCATCGCCTTGGAGAAGGTGTAAATGACCCCGGTTGATCCGTGCTTCGAACTTGTCCGCGACAACTGAGTCTGCAGGCCGTTGTATACAGAGCCCCGGAAAGGCAACGCCGAGTTAATATCGGTTACGTTTGTGTTCGGACCGTACATGACGTTCAGCAAACGTCCCGCGGTTCCGGTTCCCGGAGCCGCAGCATTAATGTTTACGTTCGACTGCTGGCGGATTGCGTGTGTTCCCACATAGGCCACATTGGCGACCAACCCACCTGGAATTTCACGCTGTACAGATAAGTTGTAACTTTCGATATAGCCACGGCGGAAATCTTGGGGAATCGTACTTGTGGATATATTAGTCGGCAACGGTAAGACGCCGCCGCTGATATCTGGAAGACTTAGAGTAGGGATGCCAACCTGGCTTGTGGTACTTAGCAGGCCAGGGTTGAGGCTGGTTGCCGCTACGTAGCTGTTTGCCCCATTCACATTCGTCGTCACAGCTGCAGGATACGCCTGGAGTAAGTTCCGCAGTGTGTCAGGATCAGTGGTAATACCAAATCCGCTGCGTATGACTGTCTTCTCATTGACCCGGTAGGACAAGCCAAATCGCGGAACGAACATACCCCAGTGATTGGCGGTGTTCGCATGTTGAGGCGTACTTCCCTTCCCTCCAATCAGCACCGTACCCACATTATGGGTTCCATAGGTGGAATCGGTTACCGTAGTGAGAAGGCTGGGGTCAAAGCGCACCGTACCAAAGTGGTCCGCTACAGGAAGTGGGTAGTACTCATAGCGCACACCATAGGTTAGTGTAAGTTTTGCGCTCGCCTGGAATGTATCCTGAGCATAGAAGGAAAACGTGGAGTAGCGAAGGGTCTGTGGGTTGAAAGTCTGAATTCCCTTCTGGTAATTCGCCGCCTGACCTAGCAGGAAGTCCGCGAAAGAGTTCACATTTGTCAGAGAATCATTCAGCTTCGCAGTCACACCGCCGCTGAAGACGAACGAACCCCGGGGTGTGGTCTGGTTTCCCGAGCCTGGCTGAACATGGTTTATGGCAGCATGGAGATATTCTCCGCCAAAGCGGATCGCATGACGGCCATGAATGTATGTGCCGTTTACATTCCCGGTGTACTGATTGTCTCTAAAGCTGAACGGACTTCCGGTATTTGCATTACCCAGTCCGGCATACGTGGTGAAATACATCGCCGGAATACCGGCATAAGACTGCTGACCATTGAGGTTAGTCCCGGGAATATTAAGTGTGCCCGTTCCGTAGTCTCCAAGAGAGGCGTCGTCAGCCTGGGCGCCGAGCCTCTGGCGTGTATAGCCAGCGTTTGCGTCGATTGAGAAGACTGAAGAGAAAGAGTGAGTCAAACCCAGGCCAACATTCTGAATGCGCCCCGTCGCCTCGCCGGGCTGGCCTCCGTCAAAAGTGCCGCCACCAGGGTTAGCGCCAAAAGTCTGCGGGTCAGAGATAGAGTTCGGCGACAGGCTGTAATGGCCAAAGAAGCTTGTGCGGTCGGACGGAACGTAGGTGATCTTGAAGTCGTAGTTTTCTCGATTGAACGAATTCACAGCTGAACCGAAATAATTATTGATCAGTGCGCCTGCGCCTCCGATATTTGGCGCGGGTAGATTCGCCAGAAGCTTTACCGCAGCCGGTGAGAAGCGACCGCTCGGAATGATGTTTCCGGCAAACTGACTCTTATTATCTCCGGTCGAACTTCCGGTAACCGGATCATAGACCGCGGTTCCCGTTGCAGAGAAATCTCCGCTTCGCATTGCGAGAGTAGGTACGGAAAGAATACCGTTGATGGCTTTTCGCACCGTCACTCGGTTGTAATCACCGAAAAAGAATAGTCGGTCTTTGACGATAGGTCCGCCGAAAGCGCCACCGAATTCGTTATAGATGTTTTTCTGCAGCACACCGCTGCGATTGCTCCAGGCCTGAGCATTAAACTGCCCGATCGAGTTATATTCCCACGCGCTGCCATGAAACTTATTCGTGCCGCTCTTCATGGTGACGTTGATCGCAGATCCGCCTGCAGCGCCTTGCTCGGCATTGAAGCTTCCTGTCACCACATTGATGCTTTCAATACCGTCTGTGGGCGGCAGGTATGCGACCAAGTACGGAAGCCATGGGTAGGCATCAACGGCACCATCGATCCGGGTAGTGTTTGTAGCGTTAGAAACGCCATTTACATTCACAGCCTGCGCGCGCTGGGGGTTCGAACCGGCAGAGTTTTGCTCTGCGGGCGGTGTCGATCCAGGCACAAGACGGTATAGGCTCTGGAAGTTTCTTCCCGTGGACGAGGTTGTGGGTAGGTCCGTGATCTGCTGCTGCGAGATGTTGTAATTTGTGTCCGCGGTCTCTGTCTGCAGAAGGGGTGGAGCATCACTGACCGTAATCTCCTGTGCATCTGAGCCGATCTTCATCGCGAGATTCACTCGCTGTGTCGTGTTGGGAGAAACGGCGATGCCTTCCTGATGCAACGTCGAGAATCCCTGCATCACGATCGTTACCTGGTACACCCCGGGATTCAAATCATTGAAGGTATAAATTCCTTCCGTATTCGTCTGTGTTTCACGCACAACGCCGGTGGCTGTGTTGGACGCCTTCACTGTAGCCGCGGAAACTGAGGCACCAGACTGGTCGCTCACATTGCCGGTTAACGTTCCGTAAAGTACCTGCGCGAAGAGGGCTGGCGCGCCCATTAAAAGGACCAATGCGGCTTGCAGCAGACGCCTTACAGTTTTGCGCGACTCAAGCTGGATAAACCTGTCAAACATACCGATCTCCGAAGCTGCGGAGGAATCTTTTGTTGTTTCATACGTCAAAAGAATTACCTATTTACGGCAGCGGTCGAAACATACAGGGTTGATCCTTCGAATGTCAACACGCCCTTTAAAAGCATCTTGGACTCAGGAGAAATTGAAGCTTTACGCTAGAACATCGAGTAAGAAGAGATATTTTTTAGGATATCTTCGAGCGCATTTTACGAACACGCTCCCACCTCCAGCTTATGAAGAAGGAGCGCACTTGTCGATTCGTGTTTATCTCGTGCGGGAAAAGAGACTTTCTGATAAGGTCAGGTCTTCCGGAAAATTGAGCCGCTATGGCGCGCGTGCCAGCACAGGACAAACAGGGCAGGCGAAGCTGTTTCAAAACGGGTGAAGAAGAATGGCAGGCATAACTAAGTCTCGACTAGGAAACCAGACTCGACGACGGCGCCCCTCGATCAAGAAGGAGACGGCGTCCACCGAGTTGAATCGTGAGATCAATCGGGATTTTCTCCTCACACTCATCAGGCAGCATCGATCCGTTGCGCGCGTCGACCTCGCACGTCTCTCAGGCCTGCGCAATAGCACCGTCTCGACCATCATCGATCAACTCCTGGGTGAGGAGTGGATATGCGAAGGATCTGTGAAGGAGACGGCGCGTGGACGCAGGCCCACAATGCTTTCTCTGAATACTTCAAATGCTCTTCTTGTGGCAGACGTCCATCCTGGCTTCGCGCACTTCGGAGTCGTGGATTTGAACGGAGAACTTCTCTTACGGAAGACCGTTTCACTTCCAAAAGATGCGGTCGGCTGCTTTAATGAGATCGCAGACACCTTGGGCAATATGCGGAAAGCGATGCCAAAGATGCGCTTTGCCGGTGCAGGGATATGCGTTCCGGGGCGTGTGGATCCCAAGACGCGTCGCATCGTAATATCCCCCAACCTGCGGACCGGACGGGATTTTCAATCGAGCATCTCGAAACAGCTCAGGCTGCCCGTAGAGGTGGAAAACGAGGCAAATGCATCGCTTCTCTCGGAGCTATGGTTCGCCGGCTTGAGTGGAGTGCGCAACGTTGTACTCATCTCCATCTCTGATGGTGTTGGCGCGGCCATCATGGCCGAAGGTAATCTCGTTCGCGGGCGCCTCGGACTCGCGGGCGAGTTTGGACACATCGTCTATGACCCCGCTGGGCCTCAGTGTGGATGCGGACGTTCAGGCTGTTGGGAGATGTTTGCCTCGTCCCGTGGAGCATTACGTCTCTATCATGAGACCTCGGGTTCCAACCCTTTGCCGATCAGCTATGCGGAGCTCTGCGACCGGGCCATCGCTGGCGACGTGCCCGCACGCAAAGCAATCGAAGGCCAGGCGCTCGCTATAGGCCGAGGTTTACGTATGGTACAAGCTTCGCTCGCTCCGGGTCTCATCCTCTTATCAGGTGAAGTCTCAGGAATATGGCCCATCGCAAAAAATATCATTTTGCAGGAATTTGAGACGGGATTGCTGGGAGGGAGGGCGCCTCAACTGAGATTATCCAGTTTCGGCGAGAATGCTCAGTTACTCGGTGCCGCGGCACTTGTACTCCAACACCATGGCACCTACTATCGAGCCCAGGGTTTCGCAGCAATATCGACGACATAACCAAATGCCGTAACCGGTGGCCTACTCAGCGTGGTGTAAAACGATCAATGAAAAAAACTCAAACAAAAGCGCAAGGAAAGCTGCCAACCGAAGTCCCTCCGGAAGAGATAACTCCGGCATCGGACGAGTCTGGCGAGTTCACAGTGCCCGGCGGGGCAACCGGCGAGCTAACGCGTGAGATCAACCGGAATCTCATTCTTGAGCGCATTCGAGAGCTCCAGCCGATTTCGCGCGTGGACCTTGCCCGAGCCTCCGGCCTCCAACCTAGCACCGTATCCTCCATCGTGGAGCAGTTGCTTGGTGAAGGCTGGATCCGCGAAAGCGCGCTTGTACGCAGGGCTCGTGGAAGGCACCCAACGCTCCTCTCGCTCAGCGACGAAATGGTTATCTTCACCGCAGACGTACGTTCCAGCCATGCTACGGTCGCACTGGTAGATCTTCACGGAAGGTTTCTAGAGTGGCGCAACGCGCCTCTGGGCAAAGACCCAGCCCAGGGCGCTGCAAAGATCGCGGAGGTTATGGCACTCTTTCGCGAACAACACTCCACCAAAAGATTTGAAGGTGTAGGCATCAGCATGCCTGGCCGGATCGATCCGTCAGACAACCGGCTTCTCATGGCTCCCAACCTTCCGTGGCTGGGCTACGATCTCCAGGGCGATCTCTCCAAGAGGCTCGACATGAACGTCGAGATTGATAATGCCGCAAACGCATGTCTACTCTCGGAACTTTGGTTCGGACAAATTCGCGGCGCTCGCAATGCGGTGCTCATCACGGTATCCGAGGGCATCGGCGGTGCCATCCTCAGTGAAGGTCGCATCGTAACCGGTTCCCAGGGTATGGCTGGAGAGTTCGGCCACATCTGTCTCGACCTGGAAGGATTGCAATGCGGATGTGGGCAGCGTGGGTGCTGGGAGACCGTCGCATCCTCTCGTGCTTTGGTCCGTTACCACCGCGAGTTCGATCCCGGGTCGGACAAGCTAACACCGACCGAAATCGTCTCGCGCGCACTTGACGGAAACCAAGCGGCTCTGTCCGCGCTTTCGCGGCAGATCGAAAACATCGCCCGCGGCCTTCATCTCCTTAGTGCCATCGTCTCTCCTGACCTCATTCTGTTTGCAGGCGATGTCGCCGCATACTGGAGCCTTTGCGCTCCGGTTTTTGCAAAGGAGATTATCTCTTCCGTCATGGCCGGAGAAGCACCTGAGATACGATGCCTGGGAGACGGGCAGATGGAACGCCTGCGCGGCGCAGCAGCCGTCGTTCTGCGCCGGCATTCCGGCTACTATCAATCCTCACACCACCGCTCCGTGTACTAGGGGCGACGTAAATCAAACGCGTTCCGGCTTGACACCCATGCTCAGCAAACATTAGAGTCCGACGTGTCATCCGTCTTCAATTTCGACGAATGAAATAAAGGCGCCCGCAGAAGTGACCAGCTTGCGGCGTCATCTCAAGGACTGTCTTTATGAGCAAGTTGCTTGTCGCTTTCTTACTGGGCTCCGTGGGATCCGCGCTCGCTCAGGGTCTCCCTGCCTACAAAGACCAGAAACTTCCTGCAGACCGCCGTGCTGCGGATCTCGTCAGCAAGATGACGATCGAGGAAAAGGCGTTGCAGACGCTCAATACAGCGCCCGCCATCCCCCGCCTCGGCATTCCGGCCTACGACTACTGGAACGAAGGCCTGCATGGTATCGCCCGTTCCGGCTACTCAACCCTCTTCCCTCAAGCCATTGGAATGGCGGCAACGTGGGACGATGCGCTCCTGGGTCGCATCGGCGAAGTCGTATCCACAGAGGCCCGCGCCAAATATAACGAAGCCGTTCGTCACAACATCCACAGCATCTACTTTGGCCTGACCATCTGGTCGCCGAACATCAATATCTTTCGCGATCCGCGCTGGGGCCGAGGGCAGGAGACCTACGGCGAAGATCCGTTTCTCACGGCCACTCTCGGCAGCCGCTTCGTCAAGGGGATCCAGGGGGATGATCCCAACTACTTCCGAGCCATCGCAACGCCCAAGCACTTCGCCGTTCACTCCGGCCCTGAGAATGACCGCCACCGCTTCAACGTCACCCCAGATCGACATGACCTCTGGGAGACCTACCTTCCCGCCTTCCGCAAGACCATCGTCGAAGCGAAGGCAGACTCCATCATGTGCGCCTACAACGCCGTGGATGGGAAGCCGGCGTGCGCTAGCGACCTGCTTCTAAAGACCATTCTTCGCGAGGACTGGAAGTTCCAAGGGTTCGTAACCAGCGACTGCGGAGCAGTAGATGATTTTTTTGAGGCGAAGGCCCATCACTACTCTCCCTCCGCCGCAGCCGCCTCCGCCACCGGGATCCTCGCCGGAACCGACACAAACTGCGGCAGCACGTACAAAACACTGCCCCTCGCGATCCAACAAGGTCTCCTGAAAGAGTCCGACCTAGACCGCTCTGTCGTTCGCCTCTTCGAAGCGCGCATGCGTCTTGGTTTATTCGATAAGCCAGGGTCAGATCCGTACGACACAATTCCCTTCTCTGCGGATCGCTCTCCCGCCCATCTCGCTCTCTCTCTTAAATCCAGCGAAGAGGCAATGGTCCTGCTGAAGAATGATGGCATCCTTCCTCTGGCCCCGGGCAAGTACAAAACCATCGCCATCATCGGTCCGAATGCGGCCTCTCTTTCGGCCCTCGAAGGAAATTACAACGCCGTTCCCAAGAATCCTTCTCTTGCGGTCGATTCACTCCGCAGCGCGTTTCCGGGCAGCCACATTCTGTACGCCCAGGGCGCACCCTATGCCGACGGTGTCGCTCTTCCTGTCCCGCGTACGATGCTCCATCCCAAGGCCGGATCAAGCGAACCAGGTCTCAAAGGCGAATACTTCGCCAATACGGAACTGTCCGGCAAACCCGCTGTGACGAGGCTCGACCACGAGATCGACTTTGACTGGAACTCCGCCGCGCCTGTCGACGGCCTCAGTCAGGAACGCTTCTCGACTCGCTGGACTGGCGTCATCGTTCCGCCTCAGAAGGGTAAGTACAACTTCTCCGTACGGCTCGCGCACTGCTATCCGTGCAACGATCGCGAGCAGTTCACCATCAAGATCGACGGGAAAGTTGTAACCGAGTTCCACAACGAACAGAAGGAGTCCCGCTCCAGCATCACACCTCGCTTCGAAGTTTCCTTCGATGACGTCAGCGAACATCCCATCGAAATCACATACCGGCACGACGCTCCACTCTTCGGAGGTGGCCTCACTCTGGAATGGGTGCCTCCGGCAGGCATCCTGCAAGCGGAGGCTTCCGAGATTGCAAGCAAAGCAGACCTGGTCATCGCCATGGTTGGGCTTTCGCCTGAACTCGAAGGCGAGGAGATGCCGATTCACGTAGAGGGATTCTCCGGTGGAGACCGTACAGACGTAAACCTTCCGGCTTCGCAGCGCGCTATGCTCGAATCAATCGCCGCTTCAAAGAAACCGCTCATCGTCGTCGCAATGAACGGCTCGGCCCTCGCTCTCACGTGGCCGGAGAAGCATGCGAATGCTGTTCTTGAAGCCTGGTATCCAGGCGAGTTCGGTGGAAAAGCAATCGCAGAGACTCTGCTCGGCCAGAACAATCCCGCAGGCCGTTTGCCCATCACGTTCTACGCCTCTCTGGAAGATCTTCCGCCCTTCACCGACTATTCCATGAAGAATCGCACATACCGCTACTTCAACGGTGAGCCTCTCTATCGCTTCGGCTATGGACTCAGTTACTCAAAGTTCACCTATTCTGCTCCCAGGCTCTCCACAGAAGAGCTCAAAGCAGGCGATAAGCTTTTTGCCGATGTCGACGTGCAGAACACAGGCGGGGTTGCCGGTGATGAAGTGGTGCAGGCATACCTCCTTCCGCCAGCAAATGGGAACAACGGCCTCTCACCTAAGCTGCATCTTGCAGCCTTTCAGCGTGTTCATCTCAACGCGGGCGAGACACGCCACATCCATCTGGAATTCGATCCCCGATGGATCTCCGAGGTTGATGCCAACGGTGTGCGCGCAGTGCAGGAGGGCGACTACAAACTGAGTATAGGAGGCGCCCAGCCCGGCGACCCCAAGGCACCCGCCTCTCCGCACGTAGTGAACTTCCGCGTTGTCGGCAACTACGAGTTGCCCCGGTGAAAGCATTCATATCTTCCAGCGCGAAATCGGGCTTATACGCAGGCGGGAACAGGAGGAAGAGATCTACCTTGCTCCTGCTCCTCGGCGCGTTGCTCTGTGTCTCTGCCACCATGCGTGGAGAAGATGGCTCGGAGGCCTGGCTCCGCTACCGTGCCTTGCCTGCGCATGAACGTCCCGCACTCCCCACGCGTGTCGTTTTGCTCTCACACGATGCCGTCACGGCCAATGCAGCAAAAGAACTCACGTACGGCCTCAGCAGGATTGAGGGCTCTGTCGTCTCCATAGAGCAGGTCTGGAAAAATGTCCCGTCTATCCTCATTGGAACCAGGACTGATGTGGACCGCACCCTTGGTCGCCCGATCTCCCTTCTGCCGGGAACGGAGAGTTTTCGTGTCGAGCGCATTAAGTACCACGGCACACCGTACGTCCTCATCACGGCTGCATCTCCGTCCGCTGCAGTCTTCGCCGTCTTCCGGCTGCTTGAACGCATCGAAACGGGTAAGGACATCTCCATCGCAGATGCACCCGACGCTCCGATTCGTTGGACCGATGAATGGGACAACATGAACGGAACGATCGAGCGCGGTTACGCGGGGAGGTCGTTCTTCTTTGCCAACGGACACGTTCTAAGCGATCTCACGCGGGCCAGCGCCTATGCCCGTCTTCTCGCATCAGTCGGAATCAACGGATGCAATGTAAATAACGTCAATGCAGATCTCGATCTCCTAACTTCCGAGCATCTTCAGGAGTTCGCTCGTCTGGCGACGGCCTTCCGTCCCTGGGGAGTGCGCCTTGCCCTCTCCGTGGATCTCTCCAGTCCGAAGACAGTCGGTGGGCTCGATACCTTCGATCCCCTCGATCCCGGCGTAATCGCCTGGTGGAAGAAGAAGATCGATGACATCTACCGCGATATCCCCGACTTTGCTGGATTCACAGTCAAAGCTGACTCGGAAGGACGGGCAGGTCCCTCTCAATATGGACGCTCCCCCGCTGACGCTGCAAACGTCCTCGCCCGCGCTCTGCGGCCGCACGGAGGCGTCGTCCTATATCGTGGCTTCGTTTACAACCACCATCTGGACTGGCAGGACAGGAAAGCCGATCGTGCCCGCGCCGGCTACGATAACTTCGCAAAGTTTGACGGTGCATTCGAACCGAATGTGATCGTTCAGATCAAGCATGGCCCCATCGACTTCCAAGCCCGTGAACCCGTCAGTCCTTTGTTCGGAGCTCT
>Ga0247783_1000211_pt1 | contig 17331 bp, 18 predicted proteins | sample UWRJL064202C5_FD_179911 | JGI IMG/M metagenome (GOLD analysis project Ga0247783, IMG submission 179911) | Plant litter microbial communities from Arlington Agricultural Research Station in Wisconsin, United States - UWRJ-L064-202C-5 | ecosystem: Environmental > Terrestrial > Plant litter >...
AAGGACATGGTCCACAACGCGTCGACGCCGAAGATCACGGTCGACCCCGAGACCTACGCGGTCGTCGCCGACGGCGAGCTGCTGACCTGCGAGCCGGCGACCGAACTGCCGATGGCGCAGCGCTACTTCCTGTTCTGACGCGGATGACGCCCTCGCCCTTGCGCCTCGTCGACGTCTCGACGAGCGAGGCCGCGACCGTCGCCGGGCGCAGCCTCATCCTGACTTGCGAACAGCGTGCGAAGACGCGCTTTCGCGCGCGTCTGTCGGACGGCTGCGACGCCGTCGTCATGCTCGCGCGCGGCACCGCCATGCGACCCGGCACGCGCCTCGTGGCCGACAACGGCGAGCTCGTCGAGGTCGTCGCCGCGTCGGAGCAGGTCTACCGCGTCACCGCGCGTCCCGACAGCCCCGACCCGGCGTTCGACCTGCTGCGCGCCGCCTACCATCTCGGCAATCGCCACGTGCCGGTCGAGCTCGGTCCCGCCTTCCTGAAACTCGAGCGGGACCCGGTGCTGCGCGAGCTGCTGCAACGACTCGACGTGATCGTCGCGCCGGCTTTCGAGGCCTTCGATCCCGAACCCGGCGCCTATGGTGGCGGACACCGGCACGACACCGACGTCGAAGGCGGCAGCGTGGGCGAGGCGTTGTCGCGCGACGCGCACGCGACGCGCGCCGCGTTCCCGTGACGGACAGTCTCCAGGCCGGGGCGGCCCTGCTGCAGCTGTCGAGCGCGATCCTCCCGGTCGGTGCGTTCAGCTATTCGCAGGGGCTCGAGACCGCCATCGACGAGCGGCGACTGCGGTCGGCCGACGACGTTGAGCGCTTCATCGGCGACGTGCTCACGCTGGTCCTCGCGCGCTACGAGGCACCGCTCTGGTGGCGTCTGCGTGCGGCGCTCGACGACGGCGACGCGGATCGCTTCCGTCGCTGGAACGACGACTTCCTCGCGACGCGCGAGTCCGCGGAGTTGCGGGCCGAGACCCTGCAGATGGGCCATTCGATGATCGAGTTGATGCGCGGCCTCGCGTTGCCGGTCGACGTCGAGGTGGATGCGTGGTCATGGCCCGCGGCCCACGCGCTCGCATCGCACAGCTGGCGCATCGACGCCCGTTCGGCGCTCAACGGCTATCTCTTCGGCTGGCTCGAGAACCAGGTCGTCGCGGGAATGAAGGCGTTGCCCTACGGCCAGCTCGCGGGCCAACGCATGCTGCAGGCCTTGCGTCCCGTGCTCGTCGACGTCGTGCGCTCGGCATCGGACGTGGCCGACGACGCGTTGTCGACGCAGGCCCCGGGCTACGCGATCACGAGCGCCCGTCACGAACATCAATACTCACGTCTGTTCAGGTCCTGACCCCATGAATCAACCCGCGTCCACCCCGCTTCGCGTCGGCATCGGCGGTCCCGTCGGCTCCGGCAAGACGACGCTCGTCGAGATGCTGTGCAAGCGCCTGCGCTCGCGCTATCAACTCGCCGTCGTCACGAACGACATCTACACGAAGGAGGACGAGCGCCTGCTCGTCGCCGCGGAGGCGCTGCCGGCCGAGCGGATCATGGGCGTCGAGACCGGGGGCTGCCCGCACACGGCGATCCGCGAAGACGCGTCGATCAACCTCGAGGCGGTCGATCGCATGCAGAAGCGCTTCCCCGATCTCGACGTGATCTTCATCGAGTCGGGCGGCGACAACCTCGCCGCGACCTTCAGTCCCGAACTGTCCGATCTCACGCTGTACGTCATCGACGTCGCCGGCGGCGAGAAGATCCCCCGCAAGGGCGGCCCGGGCATCACGAAGGCGGACCTGCTCGTGATCAACAAGACCGACCTCGCGCCCTACGTCGGCGCGTCGCTCACCGTGATGGCGAACGACGCGGCACGCATGCGCGGCGAACGGCCGTTCGTGATGACGAACCTCAAAAGCGGCGCGGGGCTCGACGAGGTCGTCGATTTCGTGATCGAGCGGGGAATGCTCGACACGTAGGTCGAGGTAAGCGAAGCGCACCTCGACGTCCTTGACTCGGCGGGCATGCCGACACGTTCGCATCGTGCGTGTTGCCGACTCGTCACCCGGCTCGCGAGTCGCCGACGTTGAGGTGCGCTTCGCTTACCTCGACCTACGCGGTCAATACGCGATGCAGACCGACTTGACCTCCGTATAGGAGTCGATCGCCGCACGGCCGTGTTCGCGTCCGATGCCCGATCGCTTGAAGCCACCGAAGGGCATGTTCGGATCGACCATGTTGTGCGTGTTGACCCAGACCGTGCCCGCGTGGATCGCGTCGATCGCGCGCTGCGCCTGGTCGAGGCGATTCGTCCATACGCTCGCGCCGAGACCGTATTCGCTGTCGTTCGCGCGACGCAGGACATCGTCGAGATCGTCGTAGGGCATCGCGACGAGGACCGGTCCGAAGACCTCCTCGCGCACGAGCGTCAAGTCCTTGTGGCCGGGGTTCGCGACGACGGTCGGACGCACGAATTAGCCCTCGCCCTCGCCCCGGCGCCCGCCCGCGACGACCTCGCCGCCCTCGGCCGCGCCGGTCTCGATCAGGCTCATCACGCGGTCGCGATGCCGGGCCGACACCATCGGTCCCATCTGCGCGGCCGGATCGGTTCCCGCGCCGAGGACCGTCTTCTCGGCGATGTCCGCGATGCCCGCCACGACGCGCTCGTAGAGCGGCTTCGCGACGTACAGCCTGGAGCCGGCCGTGCAGACCTGGCCATGATTGAAGAAGATCGCGCCGGCCGCGCCGGCGACCGCGGCCTCGACGTCCATGTCGTCGAGCACGACGACCGGACTCTTGCCGCCGAGCTCGAGCGCGACGCGACGGATGTCGCCGCCGCATTGCGCACCGATCTTCCGACCGACCTCGGTCGAGCCGGTGAACGTGATCTTGTCGACGCCGGGATGCCGCGCGAGCGCCGCGCCCGCCGTCTCGCCGTCGCCCGTGACGACGTTCAGGACGCCCGGCGGCAGTCCGGCTTCCATCGCGAGCTCCGCGAGCCGCAACGCGGTCAACGGCGTCTCCTCGGCCGGCTTGAGCACGATCGTGCAGCCGCAGGCGAGCGCGGGGGCGATCTTCCACATCGCCATCGCGAGCGGGAAGTTCCACGGCACGATGGCCCCGACGACGCCGACGGGGACGCGCAACGTCGACGTGCGATAGCGCGTTCCCGGCGGGAACGGGATCGAGACGTCGAAGCTGCTGCCTTCGATCTTCGTCGCCCAGCCGGCCATGTAGCGAAGCCATTGCGCGCTGCCGCCGACATCGATCGCGTGGGCCCACGGGAGCAGCTTGCCCTGGTTCATCGACTCGAGCCGCGCGAGCTCGTCGGCGTTCGCCTCGATGAGGTCGGCGAGCTTCGACATCACGCGCTCGCGCGCATACGGCGTCATCGACGCCCAGGGTCCGTCGAGCGCCTTGCGGGCCGCGGCGACCGCGTGGTCGACATCCCCGGCGTCGCCGGCTGCGACCTGCGCGAGTTCGCCGCCGGTCGCGGGATTGAAGACGGCGAAGGTCCGCCCGGACAGCGCCGGCCGCCATCGACCATCGACGAACAGCTGCGTGCGGATGGCGGGGTCGGCTTTCAGGGGAGCGTTCATGGCGGAAGGGTCAGAGACCGAGGTAGGCGTTGCGGACGGCGGGGTCGGCGAGCAGCGCCCGGCCCTCGCCCTGGTGGATGATGCGACCCGTCTCGAGGACGTAGCCGCGATCGGCGATCGAGAGCGCGGCGGCCGCGTTCTGTTCGACGACGAGGATCGTCATCCCCTCGTCGCGAAGACGCGCGAGGACTTCGAAGATCTGGTCGATCACGAGCGGCGCGAGGCCGAGCGACGGCTCGTCGAGCAGCAGGAGGCGCGGCGCCCCCATCAGCGCGCGGCCGATGGCCAGCATCTGCTGCTGTCCGCCCGACAGGTCGGACGAGATACGGCGGCGCATCTCGCCGAGCACCGGAAACATCGCGTAGACCTTGTCGGTATCGACCGCGATGCGCGCGTCGCGCCGGCGATACGCCCCGAGGCGCAGGTTGTCCTCGACCGACAACGGCTTGAAGATCTGCCGTCCTTCGGGCGCATGCGCGATGCCGAGCGTGATGCGGCGATGCGGCTTCACGCGATTGATCGACGCGCCGTCGAGCGACACGTCGCCGCGTCCCACCGGCTGCACGCCGGAGAGCGTCCGCAGCAACGTGCTCTTGCCCGCGCCGTTCGAGCCGAGCAGCGCGACGATCTCGCGTTCGCGCACCTCGAGGTCCACGTCGTGCAACACCGCGACGCGTCCGTACGACGTCGACAGTCGTTCAACCCGCAGCACGCTCGACCTCTTCCGCATGACTGCCGAGATAGGCCTTGATGACCTCGGGGTTCGCGCGAATCGCCTCGGGCGTTCCTTCCGCGAGCCTGCGTCCCTGGTTGAGCACCAGGACGCGATGCGACAGGCGCATCACCATCTTCATGTCGTGCTCGATGAGGACGACGGCGAGCGGGCCGGTCACGATGTCGCGCACGATGTCGGCGATCTCGCCCGTCTCGACCGCGTTGCATCCCGCGGCCGGTTCGTCGAGCAGCAACACCGTCGGCTCAGACGCGAGCGCGCGTGCGATCTCGAGCCGCTTCAGCGATCCGTACGAGAGTTCGCCGGCGACGGTGTCCGCGTGACGCGCGAGCCCGAGGCGCTCGAGCAGCTGCATCGCGGTGGCGCGCGTCGCCTCGTTCTGCCGCCGGACCGAGGGTAGATGGAAGAGGTCCGCGAACAGGTTCGTCTTCTCCCAGCGCGCGCGGCCGATCATCACGTTCTCGAGCACCGTGAGACGAAAGAAGATCTGCAGGTTCTGGAACGTGCGCGCCATCCCGAGACGCGCGAGCCGGAACGGGAGCATGCCGCCGACGTCCCGGCCGTGCAGGTCGATCGATCCCGAGCGCGGCCGATACAGTCCGGAGACGATGTTGAACAGCGTCGTCTTGCCCGCGCCGTTCGGCCCGATGATCGCGAAGATCTCCCCTTCGTTCACGTCGAACGACACCCCGTCGACGGCGACCACGCCGCCGAAGGCGATCGAGAGATCGCGGACCGCGAGGGCCACGGTCATCGCGTCCTCCGCGCCACGAGTCCGCCGACGAGGCGGCCGAAGCTCGGTCCGAGGCCGCGTGGCAGATAGATCATCGCGAGCATGATGATCAAGCCGATCGCGATCTCCTGATAGTCGTGGAAGGACGCGAGCAGCTGCGGAAGCAGCGTCAGCAACGCCGCGCCGAGGATCGCGCCGATCGGCGTCGACGCGCCGCCGATGACGACCATCGCGACGAACTCGACCGAGGTCTGGAAATTCGCGACGTCGGGCGTGACGAAGCCGTTCATCAGCGCGAGCGCGCTGCCGGCGACCGACGCGTAGACGGCCGCGATCACGAAGGCCTGCACCTTGCGCAACGCGACGTCGACGCCGAGGCTCGCCGCGGCCGTCTCGCTGTCGAGGATGCCGCGCAGCGCGCGGCCGGTCGGGCTCACGCGCAGCGCGACCGCGATCGCGTTGCCGACGACGAGCAGGCCGCCGCCGATCCAGTACCACGCGATCGGCTTCGTCAGCCGCGTGTCGCCGATGACGAGTCGCTTCACGTCGGTGCCGTCCGGCCCGCCGGTCAACGCGACCTCGCTCGTGATGACGAGCGCGATCAGCAGCGAGAACCCGAGCGTCGCGATGGCGAGGTAGTGCCCGCGCAGCCTGAGGATCGGCCGGCCCACGACGTACGCGATGACGCCGCTCGCTGCGATGCCCACCAGGACCGCGACGAGCGGCGGGACGCCGTAACGCGTCGGAAGGACCGCGCAGGCATAGGCGCCGATCCCGAAGAAGCCCGCGTGCCCCAGGCTGATCTGGCCCGCGAGCCCCATCAGGATGTGGAGGCCGACCGCGGCGAGCGCCATGATCCAGACGAGCGCGAGCACGCGGGTCACGTAGTTCGACGAGACGACGAGCGGCAGCACCGCGATCAGCACGGGCAACGCGACGGCCGCGATCACGTCGCGGTTGAGCGCACGCCGAGCCGGGCCTTGCAGTTCGTCGGTGCTCATACGCGATCGACGGTCTTGCTGCCGAGCAGGCCGTTCGGCATGAACAGCAGCACGGCGATCAGCGCGACGAAGGCCACGCCGTCCTTGTAGACCGAGGTGACGTAGCCCGCGGCCAGCGCTTCGATGACGCCGAGCACGAGGCCGCCGATGACGGCGCCGACCGGATTGCCGAGTCCGCCGAAGATCGCCGCGGAGAAGCCTTTGAGCGCGAGCAAGGCGCCGACGTCGTAGCGGGTCAGCGTGATCGGCGCGACGAGGATGCCGGCGATCGCGCCGAGGCCGGCCGAGAGGCCGAACGCGAGCACGAGGATGAAGCCGATGTTGACCCCGACGAGTTGCGCCGCGAAGCGGTTCGCCGCGCTCGCGCGCAACGCCTTGCCGGTGAGCGTCTTGTCGAGGAAGAGCCAGAGGCCGACGAACATCGCGATCGAGCCGCCGAGCACCCACAGGCTCTGCGGCAGGATGGTCGCGCCGCCGACGGCGATCGGGTTGCTGCCCGAGAACGCGGGCAGGCTGTGGAACTGCTTGTCGAAGACCAGGCTCGCGACGCCGCGCAGCACGTTCGACGCGCCGAGCGTGATGATGATCAGCGTGACCGGCGACGCGGCGCGCGCCTGCTCGATCGCGAGTTTCTGCAGCAGCACGCCGACGACGATCGTGATCACGACCGCGAGCGCGGCGGCCCCGGCGAGCGGCAGCCCGAGGCCGAGAAAGAAGACGGACAGCATGCCGCCCAGCATCACGAACTCGCCCTGCGCGAAATTCACGACGTCCGACGCCGCGTAGATCAGCGTGAAGCCGATCGCGACGATCGCGTAGACCGCACCGACGGTGAGGCCCGAGAAGAGGTATTGAAGGAAGGCGGACATGCGCGGCGCTCGACCGCGGCGCACGGGCAACGCCCGCGCGCCGCGCCGTCGGAGGCGCTCAGTCGACGAGCGACCAGTCGCCGCTCTTGATCTCGACCATCCGGAACGCGTCGACGGTCAGCCCGAGATGATCCTTCGGCGACATGTTGACGATGCCGGCGGTCCCGACGAAGCCCCTCGTCTGCTCGAGCGCGTCGCGGATCTTCGCGGGCTCCGCGCTGTTCGCTTTCCTGATCGCATTGACGACCATCATCAGCCCGTCGTACGCGCCGCCGCCGAACGTCGACACCGGCTGCTTCGTCGCCTTCTCGAACGCCTGCGTGTAGCCGACGACGACGGGCTTCTGCGCGTCGCTCGACGGCAGCTTGTCGGCGACCAGCAAGGCTGCAGCGGGCAGTCGCACGCCCTCGGCCGCCGGACCGGCCAGCTCGATGAACGCCTTCGACGCCACGCCGCTGTTCTGGTACATCGGGATGCCCGTCATGCCGAGCTGGCCGTAGTTCCGCGTGAGCACCGCGGCGCCCTGTCCCGACGCGCCGGTGTTCATGACCGCCTGCACGCCCGGCGTGTTCTTGACCTTGGTGAGCTGCGGCGTCATGTCGGTGTCCTGCGCACCGTAGGTCTGGTCGATCAGGATCGTGATGCCGTAGTTGCCGACAACCTTCAGGCACTGCTCGCGCATCGACGTGCCGAAGCCGTCCGTTCCGGCGATCAGCGCGATCTTCGTGAAGCCGCGCTTCTTCATGTCCGCGAAATTCTTCTCGCAACCCATGCGATCCGTGTGCGGACTCTTGAACACCCACTTCTTGACGGGCTCGACGATGTTGACGCTGCCGGCGAGCGACATGAAGGGCAGCTCGGCGCCTTCCATCACCGGGACCATCGCCATCGTCGTGCCGGTCGTCGAACCGCCGACCATCACCGCCACGTTGTCCTGCTCCGTGACGCGCGTCGCCAGCGTGCGCGCCTTGTTCGCGTCGCTGGCGTCGTCGTACGTGATGAGCTGGATCTGCCGCCCGATGACCCCGCCGGCCGCGTTGATCTGGTCGACGTACAACTGGAGCGTCTTCGCCTCGGGCTCGCCGATGTAGGACGCGGGTCCGGTGATGGACAGGACGCTACCGATCTTGATCGGGTCGGCGGCAAATGCCGTCGGCACGATGACGACGGTGCCGGCGACCGCGACACAGCAGCCGAGCAGGGTTCGAACGAAATTCATCGACAGGTCTCCTGGGTTGTTCTTGTAGGTCCGTTGGGCTACTTCGCGCCCGGCGTCTGCGATTTCCAGGCGACGATCGCCTCGCTGTTGTCCTTCGTGGGTCCCAGCGTGTCGCGTGCATAGGCCCAGCGGTCCCGAACGAGGTCGAGGACCGGCGCATGCTGGTTCATCGCCGCCCCGAGGTCGGCCGCGATCTTCACGTCCTTGGCGAGCAGGCCGACGGCGAAGCCGGTCGCGAACTTCTTGCCGACGACGTGTTCCTTCATCACGAGGTCCGTGAAGAAGTTGCGTCCGGTCGACACGTTGAGGATGTCGATCATCGTCGTCTGGTCGAGGCCGAAGCGCTCGCCGATGAGCATCGCCTCCGCGGTGGCCGCATACCCGGCCGCCGCCACGAAGTTGTTGAGCGCCTTCATCGCGTGACCACTGCCGATCGCGCCGGTCGGGAAGAGGCGGTCACCCATCGTGCGCAGGACCGGCAGGACCTTCTCGAGCGCGATCGGGTCGTCGGAGCCGTACATGATCGCGAGCGTGCCGGCGGCCGCGCGCGGCACGCCGCCCGACACGGGCGCGTCGATGAACGCGACGCCGTGACGTGCGAGCGCGTCGCCGAGTTCGCGCGAGCCGAGCGGCTCCGACGAACTCATGTCGACGACGATCGCCCCCGGCGAGAGACGCGCGCCGAGACCGCCGTCGATCAGCACCTGCTTCACGATCGCGCCCGTCGGCAGCATCGTGATGACGAATTCGCAATCGGCGAGATCGGCGAGCTCCGTCGTGCCGCGTGCGCGATGCTCGTCCGCGAATTTCGCGACGCGCGCCGCGTCGGTGTCGTAGACGACGAGCGCGTGTCCGGCCTTCGCGATGTTGGCGGCCATCGCCCAACCCATGTTGCCGATGCCGATGAAGCCGATGCTCCCCTGGTTCATGTCGTGTCCTAGTCGAGGCCCATGTCCTTGAGCACCTCGGACGCATGGCCGAAGGCGTCGACGGCCGCCGGGACGCCGGCGTAGATCATCGTGTGCAGCAGGACCTCGCGGATCTCCTCCGTCGAGACCCCGTTGGCGATCGCGCCGCGCACGTGGATCTTGAGCTGGTTCGGCTTGCCGAGCGTGCACACGATCGCGAGCGTCAGCATCGAGCGCGTCTTGCGATCGAGCGGCGCACGATTCCAGACCTCGCCGAAGCAATAGCGCGTCACGAGCTCCTGCAGCGGCTTCGTGAACTCGGTCGCGTTGTCGATCGCCTGGTCGGCGCCCGGCGGGCCGAACATGTCGCGACGCACGTTGAGACCGGCGTCGAAAATCTCCTGCGTGGTGGCCACTGGGGTTCTCCTCGTATGGGGTTGGTCAGGACGCGGACCGGCCCGGGATCGGGCTGAAGTGAAGGACTTGCGCGCCACCGGTCGCGTAGTTCGGCACGTCGGCGGCGACGGCCTCCCCTTCGGGCGAACTCATCGCGCGGCCCATCGCTTCGGCGCTGTCGAACTCGCCTTCCCAGATACAGAAGTACGGGGACGGGGCGCCCACGCCCTCGAGGGCGAAGGCATGGCGACTTGCCCTCAGGCCCGGCAGGCGTGCGGCGAGCGGGAGGTGCGTCGCTTCGTAGTAGCGGCGGAATTCATCCGGCGACGCGGGGTGGGGGTAAAGGACGACGAGCTTGTGCATGCGCTGCGCTTCCATGTTCCGGCCCGGGACGACCGATGCCGGAATCCTAGGCAGCGCCGCGCATCACGGCTTGCAGCACCGTGCGAAGACTTGTCTGTCCGTGCATTTGTGAAACCGCCAGCCCGGCCTCGCGAGGCTCAATGGCCGAGGACCTGCGCGCGGCGCCACTGGCTCGGGCTCGTCCCGTAGCGCTCGTTGAAGAGTCGGGAGAAGTGCGCGGCGTCGGCGAAGCCGAGCTCGTAGGCGATCTGCGTGATCGTGTGTCGACTCTCGGGGCAGCCCAGCAACTCGCACGCCTTCGCGAGGCGGCGACGCTGGATATAGGCATGCGGCGTCTGCGCGAGCGTGTTGAACGCGTCGTACAGGCTTCGTCGCGACATGCCGCAGGCCTGCGCGACCATGTCGGGCGTGAGCACCGGCTCGGTGAGGTTCTGGTCGATGTACGCCTGCGCCACCTGCAGCTTGCGATGCACCGACCGCAGTTCGTGCCGGTCCGACGCGTCGACCGTGCGGATCGCGTTGCCCATCAGCGCGAGGATCGAATCCTGGAGGACGCGTTGCCCTTCCGCCTCGAGTGCGACGCCGCCGTTCAGCACGCCGGTGAGCGCGGCGCGGGCGACCTCGGCATTGCCCCGTGCGGTGAAGACCTTGCCGCCGATGCGATCGATGTCGGCGTTGTACTCGCCGAATTCGTCGAGCGGCAACAGCAGGACCAGGAAGCGCGCGTCGTCGCAGACCTCGAAGGCATAAGGCAGCGACGTATCGTAGAGCGCCCACTCGCCCGGACCGATCCGCGCGCAACCGCGCTTCTGCTCGAGCTGCGTGTGGCCCGTGAGCTGCCAGACGATCTTGCAATAGCGACGCTTGTCCTGCGCGGCGAGCTGGCGGCTGCGGATGACGCGATGCGCGCTCGAATGGACGTCGGCGACGATGCTGCGATGGAAGCGCGCGATGACCGCGCGGCCCTCGAAACGCGACGCGGCAGTCCGGGCGTCGGGCTCCAACGCGATGATCTTCTCCGAGACCGTCTCGCCCCACGACTCGAGCCGATCGGTGCGGAATCGGGTGAGCTCGTGTGCGGCCGCCTCCGGACGAGTCGGCGAGAAGCTGTTCATGCGCGTCTCCAGTCGAACGACCCGGCGCCTGTATCGGCTCCTGGGGTGCGAACCCTAGCAGGTTCGCCGCGACGCGCCTATTCGGCGCGGCGGCCGCTCAGTTCGCCGATCGAACGTAGACGACGCGCGTTCGATCGGGCGACAGCGCCGGCTGGATGCAGCTCACGCCGTCGCACCGACTCAGGTTGCGTCGCGCGGCCGAGCCGTCTTCCACGAACACGTCGGTCCATTCGACGACGCCGGCGAGACTGTCCTTGTCGAGCCGGTCCACGATGATGCGCAGGCCGCCGGCGGACCGGTTCTGCCCGCGCAGGTTCGCGACGAGTCGCTGCTGTTCGAGGACCGAGAGATCGACCGGCTGGCGGACCAGCGACGGACCGGCGACCGACACGACGGCCACCGGCGCCTTCTCGTCCCGCATCAGGACCACGAGGTCCGTCCGGACCTGCGGATCGAAGCCGATCAGCTTGTCGACGCCGGCCAGCTTGCGGACGACCTCGGGCTCGGCATTCGGCGACGCGATGCGGACGAGGTCGTCGCGTCGCATCGCGTAGATTGCCGCGCCCCGCGCATCGAAGACCGGCGAAGCGAAGTCCTCGCCCGCGGTCCAGCGCGTCCGTGTCGCGCCGTCGATCGTCGCGACCCACACGCTGCCGACCTCGACCGGCGCGGCCCCGCGCGGCGCCGGCACGGCCGAGATCCCCGCGATGCGCAACACCTTCTGGAACCAGGTCTCCTCCGCGGTCGCGTCGGGTGCGGCCGCCATCGATATGAACAGCACGCCCGCGCACGCGATCGCAAGCGGGGCGAGAGCGCGTCGTCTCATGGCGCCGGCGATGGAGGCGCACGACGAGCGCGCGTCTCGAGGAACAACGTCGGGAAGATTGGGTCGGCCGCGATCACTTCGATCGTCAGCCCCTTGTCGACCGGCCGCGTCAGCAACGAGCAGGGCCGCGTGTCGGGAGCACACACGAGGAACGTCACCCCGGTCTTGCCTTCCCACACGAGCCACGCGCTCTGCCCCGTCGGCGTCGACAGCGCGGTCGCCGGCGTGACGCGCGCGAGCGTCTTGTCGATGACCACGCTGCCGAAGTTGATCGGCAGCAGCAGGAACTGGATCCCGCAGAGCGCGGCGAGGATCGATCGTCCGACGACCAGCGCGCGCGACGGCTGTTCGTCGACATACAGGAGGCGCAGGCACGCGAGCGACGCGAGACCGAGTGCGACGAGCACGATGAAATAGAACGGCAGATCGTCGGGATGAAGAAGGAGCGCGATCGGCCAGTCGGGCTGCTCCGGCAGCGTCGGCGCGAGCAGGAGGTCGTGCAACAGGAAGCACTGGCGCATGCAGGCTTGCGCGACCAGCGCGACCAGCACGCCGACGCCGAGGACCGTCCACGGCCGCCGCAGGGCGTCGACTGCGCGCGCGCGTGTCGCCGCGGGCAGGATCCGGGTGACGAGCCAGCCCGCCGCGCCGACGACGAGCGCGATGATCAGGATGCTCGGCAGCGTCGCCAAGAAGTACATCAGGAAGCGCGCTCCCGCGAACACATAGCGCTCGTCGAGGACCGACAAGTCGGTCGCGAGTCCGAGCACGCTCAGATGGAAGCGCAGCGCCAGATAGCCGGCCGCATACAGCGCGAAGCTGCCGAGCGCCGCGTACTTCGCCCAGTCGCCGGCCAGCGTCTTGACCGCGTTGCCGATGCGCTCGGACAGATCCGTCATCGGAACCCGCGCTCAGCGTGCGACGACATAGAACGGCGCCCAGTAGTGCGGGTGACGCGTGGCGGGATCGGCGCGCAGCCGATTCGACGCGAGCTGCGCGGCCTCGTCGGGCGCCTTCGTCAACGCAGCGCGATAGAAGCTGTCCATCCACGTGACGGTGCTCTCCGAGTCGACCTCCCAACGCGCGAGCACGAGCGCGTTCGCGCCGGCGAACAGCAAGGCCCTCGACATGCCCAGCACCTCGCCCGAAGCGGTCGATGCGCCGATCCCCGTCTCGCAAGCGGACAGGACCACGAGCGGCTTGCGACGCATCGGCAGTCCGAACATCTCGTTCGCCGACAACGCGCCGTCGTCGCCGTCACCGGGCGCGAGCTGCAGCGACGAATCCATCGGTCGCGCCTTCGAGAAATTCCCGTGGACCGCGAGATGGACGACGTCGGCATCGGCCACCCAGCGTTTCACGTCCGCCTCGCGCGGCGTCCGCGCGGCGTCGAAGCGGCCGTTCCCGTCGAAGATCGCGCGGATCGACGCGATCTCCTGTTGCGCGTTCGGCAACTCCGGGTTCGCGAGCGCCAGCACGCGTGCGCGAGCGAGCGGCGCCGAGCGACGCAGGCCGAGCAGCAACGTGCCGCTCGGCGCATACGAGATCCGGAACCGTTCGCCGAGCGGACGACCGTCGGCCGGATCGACGAGCACCTGGAACGGCAGGTTGGCGAACGTGTCGCCCGGGATGATGACCAGGCGCTTCGCGCGCAGATGCGACAGGACGGGATTGATCATCCAGAGGAAGAGCGCGCGCGCGGACGCGTCGTCGAAGCTTCGGTTCGGATCGGCCACGCTGGCCGACAGGGACGCGATCGAGTCGAGGAAGCTGCGGTTGACGACGAGCACGTTGACGGCATACGAGGCGTCGGCCGACGCATGCCAGATGACGAGTCCGTTCGGACCGAAGATGAACTGCAGGGTTTCGAAGCCCTCGTCGCGCATCGCCTTCTGCAGGCTCGCGTAGTCGCTCGTCGCCGCGGTCGTCAGGGAGGTCAGCTGCGGCGCCTCGACCGCCGCGCGCGCGAGCAGCGTCCGATACGCCTCCTCGTCGTCGCGCAGCTGTTTCTGCTTCGCGACGAGCGCCGCATCGTCGCGCACGCCGTCGCCTCCGCGTTTCGCGAACAGGCTCGCCTGCGCGTCGGCGATGCGCGCACGCAGCGCGACCTGTTGCGCGAACAACGCGTTCGCGCGCGGATCGCCGGAGCGCAACGGTTGCGTCGCGAGCATGTCGGCCAGCACGCGCGAACGCGAGCGTTCGACCATCGTGTACGCCTCCGCATAGCGCTTCTGCTGCAGAAGATGGAGCGCGGCCGACTCGTAGATCTTGACGCGCGGCGCGATGAAGCCGCCGCGGCCGGCTTCATCGGTGACCGTGCGGCGATCGCGCTCGAGCGCGTCGACGGCCTTCAGGTACCAGACCGTGGCCGCATCGTTGTCGCCCTCCTGCTCGTGGATGAAGCCTTCCGCCGAGAGGAGGTTCGGGTCGTCGGCCCGTGCGAGATCGCCGAAGTCGTCGCGCAAGCGGGCCTTCATCACCTTCAGCAGGTTCAGGGCGTCCGGCGACATCGCGCCCTTCGCCGGGACGATCCGCTCGTTGCTCCACACGTCGCGCGGCGACTTCGGCTGCGCGGTCTTGAGCGAAGCCAGCAACGCCTCCGACGATTGCGTGGATCGGAGCTCCTGCCGCGCGACCGCGAGCGCCGCGCGATCGAAGGACGCGTTCTTGACGAGCGCGACGTAGCCGAGCGACTCGGCGACCTGCACCGCGCGGTTCAGACTGTCCTCCGCGATCTCCAGCGACTTCCCGCAGCCCTCGTAATCCCGTTGACGCCGGCACTGGTGCGCGAGATCGAGATAGACGCTGTAGCGGTCCTGGTAGGCGAAGTACAGCCCGTAGCGATCGGGGGCCTGCAGCGCGGCCTCGACTTCGAGGCGCGAACTCTCGGCGGCGGCGAGGAGATCGCCTTGCATGCGCTGGACCGAGCCCAGCGATCCGAACGCCTTCGCTCGAACCTCCTGGTCGTCGGACGACTCCGAGAGCCGCACCGCGGCGACGGCGTCCGCCATCGCCTGGCCGAGATTGACCGACTCGAGCTCCACGCGCGACTTCTCGCTGAGCGCATTCGCCTCGAGGCCCGCATCGCGCGCCTTCCGGCCGGCGTCGGCCGCACGCACGAAGCGTTCGATGGCGCCGGCCTTGTCGGCCTGCAGGCCGCGCAGGTTGCCTTCGCGCAGCAGACCCTTCGCGCAGTGAGCCCAGTCCTGTTGTGCGCACAACGCATCGTCGGCGCGCCGGAGATCCGCCTCGATCGCGGCCACCGCGACCCGGTCGATCGAGGCCCCGGTGATCGCCGCGCCGCGCATCATCGTGTCCCGCAGCGCGCGGTAGCGGGCGAGCGCCTTGTCCTGCAACGCGAGAGCGTCGACGGCGTGCGCGACGGGCGCGAAACAGGCCAGCGCGAGCACGCCGGTCCGCGACACGATCGCGGCGCGGGAGCGAAGCACGCTGATGAGCCCTGTGACCATTGCCGCCCCCGACGAAGAGAGTTGTCCCGACGACGCGCGGTCATGTTCGCCGAGGTCTCTCGAAATGTGCAAATCCGCGCTGGGGCACGCGCCGTCGGCGTCCGCGGCAAATCCCTGTAAATTCCGCCGTTCCCGAACCCGACGTGCGACGGGGCGCGCGACCCACGCGGCGCACCGACACGAGGACCTCATGATCATCGACACGAACGCCGCCTTCACGATCAATCGTTCACCCACCGCCCTCACGCCCGACCAGCGCCGCGCCGTGATGGAGAGCCAGCCGAAGTTCGGCGATGTCTTCACCGATCACATGGCCGTCGCGCAGTACACGCCCGAGGCGGGCTGGCACGACTGCGAGATCACGGCGCTCGCGCCGTTCCAGTTGCACCCCGCGACGTCGGTGCTGCACTACGGCCAGGCGATCTTCGAAGGCCTGAAGGCCTACGCGATGCCGGACGGCGGGATCTCCCTGTTCCGACCCGCGATGAACGCGCAGCGCTTCGCGCTGAGCGCGGCGCGCATGGCGATGCCCCAGCTGCCCGAGGACCTGTTCCTCGCGTCGCTCAAGGCGCTGGTGCAGGTCGAGCGCGACTGGGTGCCGAAGCAGAACGGTTCGAGCCTCTACCTGCGCCCGATGATGTTCTCGCGCGATGCGCGGCTGATGACGAAGCCGTCGGCGTCGTACACGTACGCCGTCATCGCGTGCCCCGTCGGCAATTACTTTCCGAACGGCGTCGCGCCGGTCACGGTCTGGATCTCGCACGAGTACATCCGCGCGGCGCGGGGCGGCACCGGCGAGGCGAAGTTCGCCGGCAACTACGCGGCCAGCTACGCAGGCCAGGCCGAGGCCGCCGCGCACGGCTGCGACCAGGTGGTGTGGCTCGACGCCATCGACCGCAAGGGCATCGAGGAGATGGGCGGGATGAACATGTACTTCGTGACGAAGCGCGACGGCAAGACCACGCTCGTCACGCCGAAGGCCTCGGGCTCCCTGTTGAAGGGCGTCACGCGCGACAGCCTGTTCACGCTCGCCGGCGATCTCGGCTACGCGTTCGAGGAGCGCCGCATCGACATCGACGAGTGGCGCGAAGGCTGCAGGTCCGGCCTCATCACCGAGGCCTTCGCCTGCGGTACCGCGGCCGTGATCGTGCCGATCGGTCGCGCGAAGTCGTCGGCCGACGAGGACATCGTCGTCAACAACGGCGAAGCCGGCCCGGTCGCGATGCAGCTTCGCGAGCGACTGCTCGCGATCCAGCACGGCGCCGCGCCCGACCCGCACGGCTGGTTGATGCCCGTCGTCTGAAGCATCCGTGAATATTCACGACACGGGGTGATGGCGACGTAGAAAGGCCTTACCCATACTCGTCGGCATGGGTTCGCTTTCGAAGGAGAGCGCGATGTCGATGGGATGGAGGTGGCTCGGCAGCTCCGTCTTCGCACTCTGCGTTGCGATCGCGTCGTGGCCCGCGGGCGCGCAGGAGGCGACCGTCAACCGGCGCCTCGCGCAGGAAGCCGTCAGGCAACTCCCGCGGGCGGACGTCGCAAGACCGGTCCAGCCGTCGGACGCGGTCAGGCCGACGCCGCCGCCGGCGATGTCGGTCGTGCAGGTGTCGACGGTTCCCCAGCTCGTCGGACATGCCGAGTCGCGCGTCGCCGACATCCTCGGTCCGCTCCATCTCGTCAAGGGCAATGCGTCGTCGCAGGAGAGCGACCGCCCTGCAGGCACGGTCCTGAGTCAGGACCCGCAGGCGGGAACGCGTGTCCGCTACGGTACCGTGATCCGGCTCGTGGTCTCGAGCGGTCCGTCGACGCGGACGCAGCCCGAGCAGGCCCGGGTCCCCGACGTCGTCGGCAATCCGATGGGCGCCGGACAACGGATGCTCGCGCGCGCGCACCTGCGCGTCGGCGACGTCGACCGTCAACCCGCGCGCTCGGCGAGCGGCACGATTCTTCGCCAGGATCCACGGGGCGGATCGCGGGTCGAGCCGGGGACGTCGGTCGACCTCGTCGTCAGCACCGGGCCGGGACCGGCGAACCCGCCGGCCGGCGACGAGACGCGGCCGCCGCCGGACCGGCCGTCGTATCCGCCGGTCGACGTGACG
>Ga0247783_1000212_pt1 | contig 17329 bp, 10 predicted proteins | sample UWRJL064202C5_FD_179911 | JGI IMG/M metagenome (GOLD analysis project Ga0247783, IMG submission 179911) | Plant litter microbial communities from Arlington Agricultural Research Station in Wisconsin, United States - UWRJ-L064-202C-5 | ecosystem: Environmental > Terrestrial > Plant litter >...
ACGTTTGGGTGACCCAGGTCTGCATGCCGCCCGTGCCCGCGATTGCGCACGTCCCAACGAGTTTGCCGGTTTGACTATCTAGGCGGACCTCTATTTTACTATTGCTCGAGGTAGAGGCGACCCTGAGCTCTAGGGAGGTCGCGCCGACGCCAAAGTCGACCCCCTTGACCTTGATGTAGTCGCCATTCTCGATGGAGGTCACATCGACCCCGCCCTCGCCGCAGGTCTCGGTCCTCACATCCCAACCCCAAGCCATGGTTTCCGCTTCCGTTTTTGCGTACGGGTCGAACGTTCCAACCTGCGCCGGCCCCGTCTCGCTCCAAAAAGGCAGCTTGGAGATGGTGCCGTCTGGATTGTAGGTGAACTTCTCCACCGAGACCGAGCGCATCTCTTTATTTCGCGCACCCGTGCGCTTTTCCTGCAATCTCCAGTTGAACCCAAAGAGATAAGAGCTCCCCTTGAACTCGATGATACCTGGATGGTTTCCGTTCGCCTGCGAGTTCGGATCCATGAGCGAGTTCTTGTACTGCCACGGCCCTGTGGGAGATGTACTCATCGCGTAGCCAATGCCCTCGGGACAACACGTAGAGGCGAAGGCGAGGTAGTAATTGTTTTCCCGCCGGTAGAACCACGGCCCCTCTTGATAAGTCTGGAGCTTGGCAATCTTCGTGGGAGTGCCGGAGTAGGAAATCATATCCGCGTTCAGCTTGACGTAGTAGCAATTGGGGTTTCCCCAATAAAGATAGGCTTGCCCGTCAGTGTCGATGAACACGCTTGGATCGATGTCGTCGCTAGTGCCCGTGCTGACTAGCCCCTTGTTGAGCGCATCCTTGAAGGGGCCGAAGGGGCTATCGGCGACGGCGACCGCGATAGTCCTCGCGCCGGTAGTGCTTACGATCGGTGCGTACAGGTAAAACTTGCCGTTCCTCTCGACCACTTGCGGCGCCCAGGCACCGTTGTCCTGAGCCCACGAGAATGTCTTATCGGGGGCTTTCGTGCCAGCGACGATCCCATGGTCGGTCCAGTTGGCCATGTCCGTCGACGTGTACAAGAGCCAGTTGTACATGTTGAAGTTGCCGAGTGCCTTGGATGTGTCCTCGTCGTGACTGGTGTACAGGTACACGGTGTCCTTGTAGACCATCGGCGCCGGATCGGCTGTGTACTTCGTCTGCACAATCGGGTTGTCCGCGAAGCTCACTCCGGTCCAGCAAAGCCCGAGTGATATACACAGAAGGCGTACTAAGTAGTTCCGCTCAATCTTCATTTCCGTTCTCCGAATCTCGACCGCGACGACGAAGGCCACCCTGGCCGATCAGCTGGTAGGTGTGCCGTGCTCGTACTTGACCCAGGGAAGAGGCCGGGCGGCGCCAGCCCGAGGGCGGCAATGAAGAAATCAGACCGTGTGGTGGCGCCTTGGTCATGACTAGCTCTGGGCAAATGGGCACACAGAAGACTGTCCGCAGCGCGCGATTCTTTGAAGGAATTGTGCTAGAAAATTCCTCAGCCCTCCCAAGCTGAGACGGCGTCGAGCTTGGCCACCTCCTCGGGCGTCAGCGTCACTTTCGCGACGGCGCCGCAGCGCAGGCCAGATTGGTGTCATGTTCCCCGATGGGGTCGATCACGTCCACGTAAAATCGGTCGACTGAATCGGCGTTTCCCATGTCGCGCTTTTGCTACGAGCGGCTGCCGTTTGCACTTCGTTGCTGCTTGCGAGTTGCTCTCACGATCCACCGCGGAGCACTCCTGTTCAGAATCGGTGTACCGCGCTCGACGAGGCCAATCGCGCGTTCGACGCCAAAGGGAAGCGTGTCTCCGTGAGCCCCGCGTTGACAGGCACGCTCGGGTCGCCCACGGCAAAGGCACTCGAGCGCGAGCCGAATTTCGAAGCCGCTTTTCTCGCTCGGGTTTCGTTGCCGCCGCCGTTGCATCGGAGCAAGACCCAGTGAGTTTCCGGCTGAGTGCTCGAGCCCGTACTGAAGCTCGCGCGTTGCGCTATGTCGTTCGTGGCGGGCAAGGGCCGAGGGCTGCTCGGCCGCAACCAAGTACTCGACCGCATTGGGTGCAACTCGGTGGGCGCGGTGACCAACCCGCCTTCACCGACTTCGACGAGCTTCCAGGCGTTCGAGGCGTGAAGCGCTCAGGCACCTGCGCGCTCGTACCGATTGCACCGGAAAAACTTCTGTAGTAGCCTACTGGCTCCGGATGGTGCGGGGCCAGGGCGCGAGGGAATGATGAGTGTAGGGTCGGCAATATCAAACGCACTGGGCACGGTGTTCCGTCCTTCGGGATGGAAGTTCGTCACCTCAGCGGGTGCTGCGCTATCCGTTGGAACGCCTATCGTGCACCTCGGCATCAACGCCGAGGGCGGCGCGATCTACCTGACCCGCGGTTCGGAGCGCGTCCGCCTAGTTTACGGCGGTATCGGCGGCTGTGCCAGCCTGAGCCTCGTGCCAAGCCCAGTAAATTTTTCATTTTCGATGAAACAAATGCCCAGCAACGGCGTGGTCTATCGGCTTCCCTATGCGGGGGCAAGCCTCGACCGCAAGGAGCTATGCGGCGGCTGCGTCATGTTCGAGATTTCGGGCGACACCGGGCCGGGTGCTTCGGGGAACATGATGTTCTTGGGCGGCAGTGAGTTCTTCGCCCTGGCCGCCGCAGCGTTGACCGTAGGCACGGGTTACCTTCCGGCGCTCATCGCCTCTTCCAACGGTGTGGTTTTCTTCGGAGGCATGACGGCCACGCTGCTACCGTTCAACGTCTCTGCCGCCGTATATATCGGGGGCGTCAGCGGCTGACCGGCGCATCGTGATGCGGGTCATCAACCTCGCGCGCACAAGAATCATGATCGTCGTCATTTGCCTTCTGTTCGCTCTGGTCGGGGGTGCAGGGTTTTGGATGTACCGCTGGCAGTACCAAACCGCCCAGCGAGTCTTGCAAGCTTGGGCCGCGCAGCATCACTTCACCGTGTTGGAAAAGGAGCTCGCCAATGACTGGTACACGGGGCCGGGCAATCGCTCCGCGTCCAACAAACAAGTGGTCTACCGGATCCGAGTAAAAGACGACCAGGGCCGCGTGCACAGCGGGCTCGCCACGATCGGCAGCAAGACGATGGGGACGTTGGAGCCGATCATCGACGTGCACTTAGACCCGTAGCAGCGAGCCGTAGCCAAGACCTCCATCGGTCAGCCACGGCTGGCGCGTTCGCCAAACGGCGCCATGAAAAGACGATGGCCAAGTCTATTGCTGGGGCAGCAACAGCGCCAAGGGCGCCCGACGGCGCTCCGAGTAGCCGCGCCAAACCGGAGGCCATTCGCTGGGACTCGGTATCAACGCTGACCGGCCGCGCAATCCAAAAGGGAGGGTTGCGCTTCGAGTTCAATGGCCATTGAAACCACGTCATTAAGCCCATTTCGCGTCTGACTCACGGCCCCTACGCTGAACTGACGACGATCAAGTGCGGATCGGAAGAGAGCTATCCGGTTTACGGCCCCCTGTTGCTCGGCCACTCCCTCACGAATGGCACATTCTCGTTGTCCGACTCGCAAGCCCAATCGTTCGCCAAGCGCGAGTGCGCGAGCCGGCCGAGCGCATTCTTGGTCGCCGAACGCGAGCGTCCCGAGATCGTGGATTTCGAGGCCTCTGCAAGAGCCATCGCTTGCGGGAGGCTTTGGGACGTTCCCTCGCTGCCAATCACGGCCGAGATTGGGGCCCGTTGCCTCACGCGCGACCCGTGCTCAACCTGCGATGATTCGGAACTACTTTCTCGCTGGGTTTCGTTGCCTCCACCGTTGTATCTGGGCAAGAGCCAGTGAGCTCACGGCCCTCAGCGGGCGTGAGCGGCACGGCAGCTGGCGCAGCGAGCCGTACGCAGGTCGCTCCAACTCAGGAGACCTAGACGATTAGGCCGAGGATGGGACGCTCAAGGCACGAAGTACTCCAACTTGATCGGCGTCGCGGGCCATTCGCGAATCAGTCGCTCGCTCTCGAACAGGGACACGTCCGCAACTTCCGGCGCGGGCGGCCCGCGATAAAAATAGTCGAAGTGCTTGCCCGGATCGAAGGCAACGCGCAGCGTTTGCCCGTTTTTGACCAGGCTAGAGAGGCCGGGGACCGACAGCTCCGCGCTAGAGACCGTGCCTCGACGCTGCTGAAGCCGCTCAAGGTAGCAAAAGATCGGCGGCACCAACATTGATAGGTACTGCCAAAGCGGTCGAAATCGGAGTTGGCGCGGGTCGGCTTCGAGGCACAATCGGTCGCCTTTCAGCCGCAGCCACGGTGTCCAGCCAATCGCACCTGGCGCCGAGCCGCGTCGCTCCTGGAGGCTGACGCAACGGGTCTCGATGGCCCCGTCGTGTGGCTCCGTGAGCGCCGCTTCGAACTCGAAAGTGCCCTGGTCGGAGATCATGCGCCGCGTCAATTGAGCAACCCGAGTTCGAGTCTACGCATCGGAGCTCAACTCAGAGCTTAGGGCAAAGGTAGTGGTCGAGCAAGCAGCGACCGTGGTCATGCTGGGCACCGGGCGAGAAATAGACGGTCGACACCCACACTTCTCGTCCCCCCGCCGTGAGCTCGAAGCCTCGAGCACGCCGCTCTCCGCGGCCCGGGTCATTGTTGGGGAAGGCGTTGCGCTCGACGACGCCGTTGCGAGTGACGACGATGCTATCGCCATCGAACGTGAACACCGCTTGCTTCGCGGTCACGGTCTGGGCGGTACGCGTGTCGGGCTCGTCCGGCGGGGTGAAGCGCGTGAACGCGCCGCCTTCGAACGCATAAAATCCTTCGGCCTGCTTGGACATGCAGCGGCTTGCTTCCGGGGTCACCCAGATTTGTATTTGTGCGCCGTGATCGCTGACCTGCGTGAGCTTTGCGGGAGATCCCTCGAGGTGATGACAATGCGCAGTGCCGGGTATGAGGTAGAACGACGGCTTGCCCTCGAGCGGCAGGCGCATCAAAAAGTATCCCGAATAGCCCGGACGTTCTTCAATCGCCCATAGCGTGCGCGGGGACACTTTTAACTCCGAGGTCGCCACCGCCGGGAACGCCTCGATGGGCGAGATCGCATAGAGCTGAGCTTGCGGAACAAGGAACAGACCCTCCGCGTCCTCCGCGTAGTTCAGGAAGATCGCCTCGTAGCCAATCGACCGCTTGGCATCGAGCTTCAGTTTTGCGATCTCCAGCGGGGCCGATTTGATGAACACCTTTCCGTCTGGACACGGGCGCCAATAGTTATCCCGCGCGTAGTTCAACAACAGATCCCGCCTGTATGTCGGGACCGAGTTTATCATCAGCCCCGGTGAGTTGCACGAAGGTCAAACTAAGAAATCATGACTATCTCGTTGGCCTTGAAGAACTGCGCGTCTGCGCGCGGCGCCGCATGGGAGCGTACGGACGTTGCGCGCCTAGCGCGACACTGCGGGAAGAATCGCCTGGTTCGACGCGCGCTTCAGTAGGCACTTTCGCTAGGACCAGCTCACGCGGCCCTTGGTGGAATGCTTCGAACGTCGTTAAAAGGAATATCTCGAGATGTACACGCCGCGGCTCGAGATCGGCTTGTCCATCCCTGCTCCTGGATCGAAATCAACGGCGGATGAATAATCTCCGAACACGAACAAGTCAGTTTGGCCGGCAGCGAGCACCTGCTGTGAAATGCTGGGCGGCAATGGCAACGTGCTCAGCAGGTTTCCGGTCGCACTGTCGAATAGCTGAACGCTGCTCGGATCGCTCGTGGCGGAGCGATGCAATACCGCGATGCGGCCACCCGGCGCGGCGATTAGAGTGGTCGCTTCTTGGGTGAGCGGAGTTCGCCAGAGAATCTGACCTGTGGTGCTATTGAGTCTGAAGAGAACACTGCCGGTCTGCGCCAAGAGCGACTGACCACCGTTGAAGGTCATGTAGCCATTCCCCCCCGCCGCGACAGCCAGATCGCCGCCGGGGAGCGCCGCAAGCTGTAGCTCTGGTCCGTAGTCGCCTTCGGTCATCCAGGGGCCGACGGAGGTTGACGCACCGCGAATGCCGAGGATGAAGGCATCCTCGCCGCCATATTGATAGGGGTTTCCAACGATTGGCCACTGGCTGGTGGAGAGCGAATTCAGTGCAAAAGAGCCGGTATTACCTGGCGCACCCCAAATCCACGCGGTGGCACCGTCTGCACCGGGCACCGCGCCGATCGCATAGCTTGAGCCGGCACAGTTCACCGAAGCAGACGTACCACTGTCGGCTACGGTGCACGCTAGCGAGGCGTTGCCACGGGCTAGGACCGGGTAGAAGGTTAGGAAGTCGCTCTGCGCGGGCCGTGGCACGACGAGCAGGGCGCTCCCACTCGCAACGGTCTCGTTCGGATACGTAGCCTCCCACGTCAGGTTGCCGGTGTTCCCGTTCACGCGTGCCAGACGGAAGTAATACGCGGGTACAACTGGGCCAGTCGACGCAGCTTTCTTCACGTAGCTCAGCGCGAAGTCAGACGGAGGTATGAGGGCAAGCGCAGATTCACGCGAGACGCTCGTTGAGCCGATCAAAGTGTCTCGCGAACGGAACCAAGCCAGCTTGCCGTCTGCGGTGTAGCGTGCGTAGCCCGCGTCTGTCAGATCCGTTAGCATAGTCGCGCTCGGATCAGAAAGCCTCAGCTCGCCCGACAGCTGAACGACTACGTCTCCCTGGGCCTTGTCTGTGAGCACGACCGCGCTATTGACTTGGCCGCTTCCGTTGACCTGATCAGTCGCGGGCAGCACCCTGGTCGAGACGTAGCTGGGCAAGCACTTGCTGGTCGCGCAGAACTGATAGCTGGCGCAAGCCACCGCGCAGCCGCTTGCTCCTCCGCCACCCGCCGAGGTTCCTCCGCTACCCGCTGACGTTCCACCCTTGCCCGCGGCCGAGGCACCAGCCGTCGGAGCACCGCCATTGGCAAGCGCACCACCGACGCCTCCATCCGACTGCGGGTCGCCGCCCTGCGACGAGTCTCCGCCGGCCTCGCCTGCGGCACCACCGCTGTCAATCGCACCGGCGTCCGAACTGGACCGGCCCGAGGAGCCCGCTGCGGTTCGGCCCGCCGCGGGATTGCTGACCATCGAGCCAGCTTGCCCGCCAGCACCGCCTGAACGGTTGAAATCGCGCGACGGCCCGCTGCAGCCTTCAGCGCCCAACAACCAGAGTCCCGCCGCAACCACCCCGAGCGTCCGCAACTTCATTGCGCTCAAGGCTACACCGACGACCCAGCTCCGTCGAACGCTTCGGGCGAAAGATGTGCGCAGGCGAACAGCCAGAGGACGCGTCGGAACGACTTGTCGTTCCCCGCCGCACAAGCGGCGGCGGGGAACGACACGGCTTCGGTCAGGGCGTCGGGAAGTTCCCGCTCAACGCGAGCAGCGAGAGCAAACCGACCGTCGAGGGGAAGTAGGTGTGGTTGTAATCACCGCTCTCCAAGATATCGAGCAAAGCGCGGAACGCCCGATCACGCATCACTGTGTTGCCCATGGCCATGGCACCGACGCCGATTGGCCCGATGTACGAGCCCTGCATGTTGACCGCTAAGGGGTGCACAGCGCCGGAGCTCTTGATCCAGCCTGCTTTCATCAAGTCGATGCTCGCGCCCGCATCGTACTTCGCCGCGAAGAAGTCGACGATGGCTTTGAGTGACGTTTTGTTGCCACCATCCTTGCAAACGTCCATGCCGAGCCGCCACGGCACACGCGCCGCGTCGTAGCCCATCGCTCCGCCGCCATCGGTGATGTCGCTCGTAACCGCAACACCGCAACAGGCCACCGCTGGCTTGCCGGTGACTTTGTCGGCCCAGTCGGTCGGGACGCCACTGGTCCCAGCCGTGACGTTGGCATCGACCAGCGTGTAGTTCTTAGCGACGAAGTCGGACAGGCCCTTCAACTTTCGCATCCAAGCCGGCGCGAAATAAGAGGGGTTGTACGGGGCATCATGGAACATGCTGCCGCCGGTGATTACACTGTCGACGATATCACTGCTCTTGATGCCGTCTGCCACGCTGTTGGACTTAGTGTCGTAGCCTGCGCCAGGCCATTGCAGGTTGGCCATCAGGTAGGCGTAGGCGATATCCAAGTCGGCATCGCTGGCCGAACCAGATTGGTCATCCCTCCACTTCAGTAGCCCGCTGCCAGCGTACTCCGCGAACGCGTCGAACTGCGCTTTGTCGCCCATGGCTGCGGCGATCAACAAGCCGTAGCCCATGGCTTCGGACGTCACGTGGTTCTCCTGCTCCGGAGCGACGATTGTTTTGCCCTTGACGAAAGTCTTGACCCAGTTCGCATAGACTTTCGCGATGGCAGAGCTGAACTTGCTCGCGTTGGTCGCAGGCATGCAACTTCCGACGCCCGCGTTTTGCGGGAAGGCCTTGGCGGGTGACCCGTTCGAAGGCGAAGGCGTCACCGGGCTCGAGCATTCGCCAGTGATGAACTCGACGTCGTCGACCCAGAAGTCGAACGGCAAGCTCTTCGCAAACAAAGGATACTGGGCGCCTTTCGCCGGATAATTGCTGTAGTCCTTGCCCTGGTTGAATTGAAACTGCAGCTTGAGCAGGTTGGCGGCAGTGGCGTCGCGATCGGCAGGCTTCAGATTGCTCGGCAGCGAGAGCGGATACAAATCGCGATCGAAGCAAAAGGTGTAGCTCTTGAAGGTGGTGGTGAGCTGGTCGGCGCCAGTGCCCGGCGGCAGGAACTTGCCCAGGTGCTGATAGCAGGGCCGCTCGGCTTTCTCGGTGGTTTTGGCGCCCACCTTGCAGGCTCCGGGCGGATTCGCGATGTCTTCGGTGAACGGGGTCGAGATGTTGAAACGAACCGGCGACTTCGGATCCGCGCCCGAGCCCGCCTTGGCCTTGAAGCGAATGCCAGTGAACTGTTTGGCGGCGCCGTCGTACACCGTCGGCACTTCGCCCGTGCCGGCAAAGTTCATCCCGAAGCCAACATAATCATTGTAGCCGGACCCGGTGACGTGCAGTGCGAACTTGTCGCAGTCGGCCGTGCCGCCCGAAGCTTCGACCGTCATCTTCTCAGTGGTCTTCGAGGCATCGTTGAAGATGCCCCAGGTCCCGGTGCGACCCTCGCTGGCGATCACGACCGGGGCCATCACGGCCGCGCCTTCTTCGAAGTCCGAGATCATGCCGGCCTTGACCACGCAGCCGTTGCGACCGGGGGGCGCCACGACCGTGCCGCCGCCGCTGCCGCCGCTGCTGCTGCCGCCGCCGGTGCTGCTGCCGCCGCCGCTGCCGCTGCCGCCGCTGCCGACCGGAATCGCGGTGCACACGCCCGCGGTGCAGGTTTGGCTCGCGGAGCAGGCCGTGCCGCACGCGCCGCAGTTGCTGGCGCTGGTCGTGAAGTCGACGCAGGCTCCGTTGCAGAGCGGCGTCGGGCAATTCGCGGAGCACGTGGCGCTCACACAGAACGGCTTGTCGGTGCCACAGACGGTGTTGCACGCGCCGCAATTCTTGGCGTCCGTTTTGACGTCGACACAGGCCGCGGGAGTTCCGCACATGTTCGCGCACGGCGCGGGCCCACTGCCACCCGCGGCGCTCTTCCCGCCTGAACCGGTCGCGTTGTTGCCGCCCGAGCCATTGGGGCTGCCTGGGGGCGTCGCCGACGAACAGCTCATGGCCAGTACGGCCGGAAACACGAGCGTCAGCGAGGCGCCAACGATTTGCGCGCGAAACGCGCCAGGATTTAGCAGGAACCGGTTCCACATAAGGACACCCAATCTCAAAAGTTCGAAACGTCGCGAAGCTACGCCACCTCGGCGCGACTCGGCTTTGCTTCACTCTGTTCCCACTGTAGCGCGTGAATCCGCAAGGGAAAGCGTCCGGAAATCAACGCTCTCGCTGAAATTGCCGGCCTCTCTGAGTCTGTGAGTCACAAAAGCGGCGTGAAAGAGGCAAGAGCTCTTCCTAACTTCGGCCCTATTTGGCTCCACGCCGACGACGCGTTTGCTTTGTGAGCGAATCTGTGAGCGCGCGCCGGGGCGCAACTGAGTGTCCGGAGCGGAGCTGGCATGCCACTTGCTGAGCGAGCCTCGCACGGTTGTGGCAATCTCTGCCCGCGTCACATGGGAAATTCATGAGTGCTCTCAAGGTCCTAGTTGTCGACGATCAACCCGCGGTGTGCGCGGCGTTGGAGCTGCTCTTCGACGTGCATGGGCTGGAGACGCTGACCGCACGCACCCCCGAGCGCGCGCTCGAGCTCGTGCGCTCCGAGGATCTGGGCGTCGTGCTGCAGGACATGAACTATCATCGGGACGCCACCAGCGGTGAAGAGGGTGAAGCGCTGCTGCGGCAAATCAAGCAGCTCGACCCCGATTTACCCGTACTGCTGATGACCGCGTTCCAATCTTTGGAGACCGCCGTGCGCCTGGTCCGAGAGGGCGCCAGTGACTACATCGCGAAGCCCTGGAACGACGACAAACTGGTGGCCACGGTCAAGAATCTGCTGCGACTCCGTGAGCTTTCGCGTGAAAATCTGCGACTGCGCACGCAAACCAACCGCGCGCGGGCCGACTTGGCGCACGGTCACGACCTGTGCGGGTTGATCTACGCCAGCGCGGCCATGCACGAGGTGGTCACCTTGGCCGCCAAGGTCGCGCCCTCGGAGGCAGCCGTGTTGATCACCGGGCCCAATGGCTCGGGCAAAGAGCGCCTCGCTCAGATCGTGCAGGCCAACTCACGCCGCAAGGGCCGCCCATTCGTGCAGGTCAACGCAGGCGGGCTGCCCGATGAGCTCCTGGAGGCGGAGTTGTTCGGCGCCGAAGCGGGCGCTTATACCGGCGCCAAGAAGTTGCGCATCGGTCGCTTCGAAGAGGCCGACGGCGGCACGTTGTTCTTGGACGAGATCGCCAATCTTTCGCTGATGGGCCAAATGAAGCTCTTGCGCGTGCTACAGACCGGCGAATTTCAGCGCCTGGGTAGCAACACCACGCGCAAGAGCGACGTGCGCCTGATCAGCGCAACCAACGCCGATTTGCCGCGCGCAATCAGCCAGGGCGCCTTCCGCGAGGACCTGTTTTTCCGGCTAAACGTGATCGAGCTGAAGATCGTCGCGCTGCGCGACCGTCCGGATGACATCTTGCCGATCGCCGAGTTTCTGCTCGGGCGACACGCCGAGCGAAACGGCGGCTATTACGAGCTCGATAGCGAAGCACGCCGCGCGCTCGTCGATCACGACTGGCCGGGCAACGTGCGCGAGCTCGAAAATCGCATTCAGCGAGCGACGCTCGTGTGTCAGGGCGCGCGCGTGACCGCCACCGATCTGGGGCTCGCCGTCTCTGCCAGCGGTTCGCGACGCGCGTCTCAGCCGTCGCTGGACCCGGCGTTCGCTCCCTCGGCGATCCCCGCGACTAGCCCGGTGGCTTCCGCGCAGGATCCGGAACGCATGGAGATTGAGCGCGTGCTGGTAGAGAGCGGTGGTGTGATTGCCACGGCGGCGGCGTTACTCGGCATTAGCCGCCAGGCCCTGTACCGTCGCATGGACCGTTTGGGCATCGAGCTCGAGCGTAGGCCGAAAATTTGATGGCGCTGGCGACGCTCGGTCTCGTCCTGACCAGCGTTGGGCTTTTGGTCGCGCTGTCGCTGGCGCGCAAATATGCCGTCAAAGTCGGCGCCCTGCAGCAGGCGCTGGCGGACGCCCGCGCCGAACACGCGCAAAGAGAGCGGCTTTTGCAGACCGTGGTCGAAAACGCGCCGATGGCCATCGTCCTCTACGGAAACACCGGGAAATTGCAGTATTCGAACGCCGAAGCGCGAGAGTTGTTCTTCGAGGGGCGTTCGCTCACGGGCGAGAACTTCTTGCGTCTGCTCGACCGCGCCCCGGAGGCTCTGCGCCAAGGCCTGCTGACCGAGACCGATGCGCTATTCACCGTCGAGCAAGACGGAGAATTGGGGACTTATCACCTGGCCAAGCGCTACTTCGAGCTCGAGCACGAGCAGCACACGCTGCTGATGGTGAAGCACCTGACGCCCGAGCTCGGTCGCCAAGAGATCGAGGTCTGGAAAAAGGTGATTCGGATCATCAACCACGAGCTCAACAACTCGCTCGCGCCGATCTCGTCGATGGTGCATTCGGCGCGTTTAATCGCGAAAAATCCGGCGCAAATCGCCAAGCTCGATCGCGTGTTCGACACCATCGAGGAGCGCTCCTCGCACTTGGCCGCGTTCCTCGAGGGCTACGCGCGCTTTGCTCGCTTGCCCAAGCCGCGTTCGGAGCGGGTGCCCTGGGCTCGGTTCTTGGACGGCATTCGCATGCTTTACCCGGCTCTGAACGTGTCTGAAGCGCCCAGCCAGGACGGCTTTTTCGACTCGGGACAGATCCAGCAAGCATTGATCAACCTGCTGAAAAACGCGTTCGAAGCCAGCAGCGAGCCCTCGGGCGTCGAGCTAGCGGTGAGCTCCGCCGAGGGCGGAGCCGCGACGCTCACCGTCGCCGATCGCGGCACGGGCATGACCGACGAAGTGCTGAAGAACGCGCTTTTGCCGTTCTTTTCTACGAAGGAAAAGGGCACCGGCCTGGGCCTCGCGCTCTGCCGAGAGATCGTCGAAGCGCACCGCGGCAAGCTCGGGCTGGCGCGCCGCGAGGGCGGCGGGATAGTGGTATCGATCTGGCTACCGAGCCGTCACCTCGCGTTGCCCAGCCGCACTGGCCGACTCACACTCACACGCGGCTGAGCGGACAGGTCGGACACTCGTCCGGACAGCTGTCACGCCCGCTCATCGAAATGAGTAGCCGAGCGCAATCGTGCTCACGATGTTGCTTCGGAACAGAGCATTGAGCGCCTGCTGTTCGTCGTGAGTCGGCGTGCCGTCGACGATCTCGACGGGATCGCCACCCAAGACGGCGGCCCAGCCGATGCTACCGATCAACGTGAAACCGCTGGACGCCACCCAATCCACACCCAGGACGCTCTGTAGCCAAACCGAGGGCTTGACCTTGACGTTCAAGGGCGTGCGAGTTGGATCGTCGTCCTTGTTGCTGATCTCGATCGGCTCGGGGCCGAGGCCACTGGCGCTCATCACGCCCACACCGATGAACGGGGTGACCGGCCCCTTGAGCAGCAGGTAGCGGGCGCGCAGACCGACCTTCCAACCCACGAGTGCGAGACCTGCTCCGAGGTCGACCGAAAGGTTGGGATGGGCACGGAACGTCAAATTTGGGCCAAAACCAGCAATCCCATTCCAACCGACCTCGCCCAACAAGGCCAGCCGACGCTGCGCACGGACTGGGCCTTTCGACTGTCGAACGGGTTTTTGTGGGTCCACGATCACCACGGGCGGGGCGGCCGCCGCGGGCTCGGGGAGCGCGGGAGGCGGTGCGGTGTCATCCAACGTAGGCAACGTGTCTTCGCCCTCCGCGCGGGCGAGGCGCGGGGCAAAGACACAAGTCGCTGCCACGCAAATGGCGAGGCAGCGGACAGCGAGCGGCATCCCCGCTGTATAAGCACGAGTCAGGCCAAGTCTACGCGAGCTCAAAACGAACCTCCGAGCATGGCGCCAAGGCCACTGGCATAAAAGATGGGCGCCACTTGCACGCGCGCCTTGGGAGCAGCGGGCGGCGGAGGTGGCTCGGCTCCGGGGCGCGGCCCGGTGCGGTAGAGCAACTGAGGATCGGGCTGGTCGAGCTCGTGCAAGAACAACCCAGTGATGAAAAAGCCGGCGGACGCCGCGAGTGAAACGCCAGTGAACAGCCGAAAGCGATCACGCTCGTTGATCGATGTCTCGTAACTGGTCAACTCCGCCGGGCTCACGTTCCGATCCTGCTGGCGACGCAGAAACTGTTCGGCGTCGCCCTCGGCCCGAATCGCAAATCCGCTGAGCACGAGGCTCGCGCCGAGCGATAGGCCGCCAGCAGCGAACATGAATTGAGAGGCGATCCGCTGCGGAGTCTGCTCGAGCGTCACGCGGATATTTTGGGTCCGACCTCGCAGCAGCGTTACATCGCGCAGCGCAACCATGCGGCCCTTCTGGCCGACCGCCAAGCGATGCTTGCCGCTCGCGAGCCGCACCATCACGGCATCGCCACCTTGGCTGAGATAGGCACCATCGATGTAGATGTCGGCGTCCGCTGACGTCCAAATTCCGAGCGTGCTCGGTCGCTCGCGGAGCGGCACTGGAATCAAGGTCAGCTCGCCCGGAAGCGCGTTGAGCTCACGCTCGCTCGGGTAGAAACCGGGCGCCGCGACGCGCACCCGATGTTTGCCGGGTTCGACTTCGCGAATCAACGGCGAGGGCGTGGCGGGCGCACCGTCGAGCACCAGTTCGGCACCGGGCGCATCGCTGGTGATCAGCACGCGGGTTGCCCGCGACGTATCGGCGCTGCTGGCCGCAGGTGACGCCGCTCGGGGACGAGCAGCCGCCAGCGGTTCCAACTGCGACAGCGCGTCGAGCGCGTCCGCACGTCGCGACCCGCTCGGCGCGAGCTCCACGTACTGACGAAAGAGCGCGATCGAGCGGTCCAAATGCTCGGGCTCATGGTCGACGAAATATTGCCGGCGATGCGCCTGACCCAGCGAAAATGCGATCGCCGGCAGGGGTTCGAGCTGATAGGCAGCGTCGAGCGCTTGGATCGCGGCCAGATAGTCGCCTGCTGCGTAGGCAGTGGCGCCGGCCTTGAAAGAATCCTTGGCGCGCTCCAAATCCGACGGCGAATCCGCAGCGGAGGCGGGCGCCGGCAGCGAACCGACACACAGCGCAAATGCGAGCAGCGCGCGCTTCATCGCACCTCGAGCTCTGCACGCAGCACGCGCAATTTGCCAGACTCTGAAAACACGAGGTCTAGCAGATGGTCACCGTTGACGTCGGCGGCAACGATGCCGGTGCCGTTGCTCAGGGTGACCTCGGGAACGGACAGCGGCACGGCAAACTCATGCCCGGTTGGCGGTGGCAGCAAGCGCAGTGAGTTTTTCGTCACGTAAGCCAACTGGTCCTTGCCGTGAGCCGAAGGCAGGACCGTGAACTCTTGCGGAGAGTCCTCGAGCGGCGAGACGAGCGTGGCATTTTCCGCCGCGAATCCGCCATTGTCGTCGTTCCACAGCACCCAAAGGTGTCGCTCGCTGCCGTTGCTTTGGCCGGTCAACAGCGCAAGATCTGGACGAGGCCCCTTCGACTCACGAGGCGGCTCGTGCATGTTCACTGGCGCTAGCTGCGGATCCGAGCACGGTTCGCCGATGATCAGCGGCACGCGCGCGGCGCTCCCGAAGGAGCCCTGGGCATCCGCTTTCAAGAACAGTAGCCCGCAGTGGATCCCGCCGTCCGCGGGCATCGCAAAAACCGCTTCGTCGCGGCCGTCACCGTCGAAATCGGCCGAGGTGCTGGTGACGTCGGGGGTGTAGGCGCCGCTCTCGCCGAGCGTGAAGGAGAGCGGCGTCAAGCGCGGGTCGAGCGCGCCGGGCAGGCGGACCGGGGCGGCGCCCGTCTTGGTGATCTCGGGTATCGACCAGACATTGATTGGCGGCAGGCTCGCCTCCGGGAAAAAGCCCAGAGCGAGCAGGTCCGTCTGACCTGTGCTGACGAATCGGCCCGAAGCGACCCCGAACGCGCCCGCATACTGCACCGAATTGCTCGAAGAGAAGTCGGTCAACGTCAAGGGCGCGAACGGTACGCGTTCGGCGCCGCCGTACAGCAGGGTCAGTGCGCCGTTTTGCACGCCATCGATGCTTTCGGTCGAGCACACGGTCAGGTTGTCTCGTCCGGCCCCCAGATAGCTATTCAACGCCTCGAGTTGCCCGATTTGGCCGACCTCGACTGCTGAATCGAGGGGGGCAAACGCGCTGCCAAACGCGACCTTCAAAGTGCTCTCCGCCTGCTCCGGCAGCGGGACTTCGACGAGTGCCAAATCCGTGATCAAATCGCCGTCGAAATCACCCACACTCAGCAACTGGACGGGCGCCGAAGTAGACACGAGGCTCGGGGAGAGATTGTGAGTACCGGTGCCGTTGAAGAACGCGAGGTTCAGGCTGCCATTCGATGCCGCCACCACGTCGAGCAGACCATTTGCGTTGAAGTCGGCAATCTTTGCCACCGTCCACGGAGTGGTCATGCGGTTGCCGATGGCGGTGTAGAATGGGACAGCGCCGAGATAGGCCGTGCTGGAGACGACCAACCGATCCGGAAACACGAAATCGAGCGCGCCGTCGCCGGTAACGTCAGCCACGGCCAACGGGCTCGTCTTCGGAAAAGCCGGGTCGCCTGCTGGATACGAGTACGGAGTCGCGGGGCGAAGCACGCTGCCATCTCCGTAGGCGACGTAAGGATGGCGACCGCCGGCCCCGAGCAACACGTCCAGGTGACCGTCACCGTTCATGTCGACGATTTGCGGAGCGACGTCGATACGAGCAGGTGGCTCGAGCAAAACCTCCGTCAACCCGAACTGAGCGCGCCAGACCGTGGTGCCCTCGTCCGTGTCACAGGCGTCGACGACGCTGAAGTAGGTCGTTTCGCGCATCGCGAACACGGTTTCGGAGCACGGCGAGTGCTTCGTGTCTTCGAAGACGTTGCCACTGACCAGGTCACCGACGAGCTTTTCGGTACTGCCAGGCACTCCAAGATGCTCGACGAGCGCACCGGTGTCAGGGTCGCCGACGTAGAAACCGCTGCCAGCAGGAAAGCTGATGAACGAGACGAACGCATCAGACCCACCGATTGCTCGGTCATAGACACCGACGACGCGAACCGTGGCGTTTGCACGGCGGTATGAGCTGAATACCTCAGGCACCCAAGTGCGGTCGCCGCGCCCATTCATCACGCCGATTGGCCCTGAGGCGAACGCGACGTCACTCCGCGTATCACCATCGGAGATTCGATCAATCGTGGGTGAGGCCACCGATCTCGGGAACAAGCGCGTCTCGACCAGCGCGCCGCTTTCATCGAAATAGTTGAATCTGAGCCGGGTTCCGCCTGTCGCGTCGAGCGGTTCGCGACTCATCACGTCTTGTCGCCCGTCACCGTCGAAGTCACCCGCGCTGAGCAGCCAAGCTCCGACGTCGGTCGAGAGCGAGGACTCGAAGTATTTTCCGCTCGGGATGCGGCAGATCGAATCAGCATCACACCCCCAGCCATCGGGGCACACGTTCCGCGTACCTTTTTCGTCGTCCATGCCGCAGTCGAGATGACACTCGAAGGCGGTACCCGGCTCGAGGCAATGGCTGCCCCCACGGTTCGGGAAGCCATCGCAATCTTCGTTGCCCTCGACCACGTGGTTGCCGCAAGCGCTCTCGGGAATGCTCGGAAATTGAGCACAGGCAGTGCTGAACAAGCCGAGCGAACCGAGAGCAAACAGCAGGCTCCGCTTCAAAACGGACTCTCGAGGTCGCTCGGAATGCGCGCGCGGGCTGGGGC
>Ga0247783_1000213_pt1 | contig 17255 bp, 18 predicted proteins | sample UWRJL064202C5_FD_179911 | JGI IMG/M metagenome (GOLD analysis project Ga0247783, IMG submission 179911) | Plant litter microbial communities from Arlington Agricultural Research Station in Wisconsin, United States - UWRJ-L064-202C-5 | ecosystem: Environmental > Terrestrial > Plant litter >...
CGAAGCACCAAACACTTCCGAATCGTCGGTCCAGCTGATAATACCGGACACTTCCGGGGTGATATCGCTGCCGGTTTCATTGGTACTATCGCTCAATGCTTTGGCGCCAATAGAGGCATTAAAACCAGGATTATCCAACGGACGGCTAGTTTTGACATTGATGGTTGAACCTATACCACCGGTAGCAATATTTGCTTTGCTCGTTTTGTACACTTCTACTGCTGATATGTTGTCAGCCGAAATATTTGAAAAGTTAAATGCACGACTGCCCCCGGAGCGGGAGGTTCCATCGGCACCACTACCACCAGCATATACAGTACCCGTAGGCATGGTGCGGCCATTCAAGGTCACCATGTTGTTCTCAGGGCCAAAACCACGCACAGTAATTTCGGCGCCTTCACCATTTTGACGGCTAATCGACACACCTGTAATGCGCTGTAATGATTCAGCCAGGTTGGTATCGGGAAACTTACCCATGTCTTCTGCGCTGATGGCATCAACCACACCTGCAGACTCACGTTTTACATCCATCGCGCGCTCCATAGAGGCGCGAATACCGGTCACTACTACCTCTTCCGGCTCTTGCGCCACTGCATAACCAGCCATACCAGTCATTACGGTGGATGCGATAACAGATGCAATGAGTTTCTTTTTAAATCGTGCTCTTGTGTTCATGGAGCTCTCCATTGGATTAATTATGGTCAGGATTTTTATCGGTATTGCAAAACGGATTTACCGCCCCGGGAGTTGGGACAACCAATCCGGAGTCACCTTGTTAGCAAGATGATCTGGTCACACTGAGCGCTATGGCTCGACTCCACTAACCATTGCCGTTGTTGTACTTATGATTGAGCTATCGCCCTACAGGTTGGCAAGGTGGGACACAATTATCATATGTTCATATTGACTACAACTAATTGACGCCTGATGACACTGTAAAAATGCACAACTGTTACCCCAGGCCACACAATGGCGCCAAATTAATCATAAACCGCTGGCTTTTTGATTAGTAAAATCCTTTGGCTCCTAAGAGTAGCTGCCAGATATGGGTATTGGCTAAATCGTGAGCGAAAGGGGAAAATATTTTTGCTAATGAAAAATAATTTATTGGCGACATTTATTGCCCGCGGTTGCATAATTAGCTTACCGAGGCTGACTAGCAACAGCCCGATCTAGTGATCGGGCTTATCAAAGAGCGGGATATTGATGACTTGGATGGCGTCTTTTTTATCGTCTTCGGTTTGATTGACGCGGGTTTCCAGTTCGCGTGCGACCGGCTTGAAGTGCATCTCCTCTTTATAGCCGCAGGCGACGCACTCGCGGTAATCCTTGCCTTCCTGATTGTAGACAACCAGCTTGTCCATTTCCGAACAGCGCGGGCAGACCGCGCCCGCAACAAACCGGCGTGTGATGCTATAGACCATTATGCTGCCTCCCCAGGAACATCGAGAAGAGTGATGCCTGAATGGCGCAGCAGCGCATCTATGTGCGGCTCGCGCCCCCGGAAGTTTTTAAACAAGGCCATCGGCGCCTGACTGCCGCCTTGCTGCAAAATTTCCTGCAAAAAGCTCTCGCCAGTTTGCGCATTAAATATGCCTTCCTCTTCAAAACGCGAGTAGGCATCGGCCGATAGGACTTCGGCCCATTTGTAACTGTAATATCCGGCGGCGTAACCGCCCGCAAAAATATGGCTAAAACTGTTTTCAAAGCGATTAAATGCCGGCGGTTTTACCACTGCCACTTGCGCGCGCACTTCATTCAATACTTCCTGCGCCGATTTAGGTGCGGCCGGGTTGTACTCGGCGTGCAAGCGGAAATCGAACAGCGAAAACTCAATCTGGCGAAGCATTTGTAGACCGGATTGAAAATTTTTCGCGGCAAGCATTTTATCGAGCAATGATTGCGGTAGTGGCGCACCGGTTTGATAGTGGCCGGAGATCAGTGGAATCGCTTCAGGCTCCCAGCACCAGTTCTCCATAAATTGGCTGGGCAATTCGACGGCATCCCAAGCGACGCCGTTAATCCCGCTCACCGCCGCCACATCAATTTGGGTGAGCATGTGATGCAGGCCATGGCCAAATTCATGAAACAAGGTGGTGACTTCATCGTGCGTCAGCAGCGACGGCGTGTCACCCACGGGTGGAGTAAAGTTGCAGGTTAAAAACGCGACCGGCAATTGCAGGCCGGTTTCGGTTTTGCGACGCACGCGGCAATCGGCCATCCAGGCGCCGCCTTTTTTCTTGTCGCGCGCAAACAGGTCGAGATAAAAACTCGCAACCTGCTGTCCATTTTTGAAGATGTGATAGAAACGCACATCCGGATGGTAGGTATCAAAGTCCGCGATTTGTTTTACGTCGATACCAAACAAGCGGCGCACCACTTCAAACATTCCAGCGATGACTTTTTCCGCTGGAAAATAAGGGCGCAACTCTTCCTGCGAAACCGAATATTTTTCCACGCGCAATTTTTCACTGAAGTAGGTGGTGTCCCAGGATTGCAGATCCGCACAGCCGTTGCGCGCCGCAAATTCGCACAGCTCGCCGTAATCGCGCTCGGCATAGGGTTTGGATTTTTGCGCGAGTTCCGTTAAAAACTGCAGCACTTGCGCCGGTGATTCCGCCATCTTGCTTGCCAGTGAACGCTCGGCGTAGTTTGCAAAACCGAGTAACTGCGCAAGCTCATGGCGCAGCGCGAGCGTCTCGGCAATCAGTGCTGTGTTATCAAATTCGGTCACCGCACTGCCATCGGCTTTTTTGCTGAGCGCAGAGGCGCGTGTGACGTAAGCAGTATAAATTTCTTCGCGCAGGGCGCGATTATCGGCATACATAATCACCGCGTAGTAAGACGGGAAATCGAGAGTGATCACATAACCGGTTAATTCTTTTTGCGCCGCAGCCTGTGCCGCTTGCGCGAGTGCGGATTCGGGTAAGCCAGCGAGTGCCTCAACATTATCAAATTGTTTAAACCAAGCCTGGGTTGCATCCAACACGTTATTGGAAAATTGCGTGGCGAGTTCCGATAAGCGTTTTTGGATATCGCCAAAGCGTTTTTTATCCTCCGCATTTAACGCAACGCCACCCAAACGGAAATCGCGCAGTGCGTTGTTGATCGTTTGCTGCTGCGCTTGCGTCAGCCGTGCAAATTCGTCGCTGTCCGCCAGTTGTTGATAGGCTTTATAGAGCGCTTCATTCTGGCTGAATTCAGTGCTGTAGTCGGTAAGGAGCGCGACACTTTCGGTATAGGCGGTGCGCAATTCTTCGCTGTTGGCGACGGAATTTAAATGGCTCACTGGCGCCCAGGCCTGATCCAATTTGTCGCCCTGCGCTTCCAGCGGCGCGACTAATGCGCCCCAACTCGGGTGGGGTAAATCGGCGAGCAATTGCGCAAGTTGTGCGCGGCCCTGGGCAATTAATTCACTAATCGCGGGGGTTACCTGCGCGGCGGCAATCGCCGAAAAAGGCGGCAAAATGTGGTTGGCTAAAAGCGGGTTGCTCATGCATTGGCTCCGTGAGGCGAAAAGCGGGCGGGGTTTGACGTATCATACACCCATCGATTTCTACACCTATTAATGATCAGGGTTTCAGGAGCATATCTATGGGCGCTATTCGTAATTACCAAGGCCATTCACCGCAATTAGGTGAACGCGTGTTTGTCGATGAATCGGCCGTGGTCATTGGCGATGTGGTACTTGGCAACGATGCCTCGGTTTGGCCCTGTGTTGTCATCCGCGGCGATATGCATAAAATCCACATAGGTGCGCGCACCAGCGTGCAAGATGGCTCGGTGCTGCACATCACCCACGCCAGTGATTACAACCCCGCTGGCCATCCGCTGATTATTGGCGAGGATGTCACCGTCGGCCATGCAGTCTGTTTGCACGGTTGTACGATTGGCAACCGCGTGTTGGTTGGCATAGGTTCGACTATCCTTGATGGTGCCGTGGTGGAAGATGAGGTGGTAATTGGCGCAGGTTCGCTGGTGCCACCGGGCAAACGGCTCGAATCGGGATTTATGTATATGGGTACGCCGGTCAAACAAATCCGTCCGCTCAAGGACTCCGAACGCTCGTTTTTTTTATACTCCGCCAATAATTATGTGAAGCTTAAAAACACTTATCTCAATGAGGTCTAAGCGCCGCAACGATGCAAATCTCTTTTGGTAAATGGCTGGTCATTGGCTGGTTGGAACTGTTGGCGACAGCGGGGTTAGCGCAGACCACATCCTCCGGACCGATCAACCTGACACCCCAGATAAGCAGCCTTTATGTGGTGCAGGATCACCGCTGGGCGCCACTGGCATTTCGCAACCAGCAGGGACAGCCGGATGGATTGATTATTGATATTTGGCGTTTGCTCGGTCAAAAAATGCAGCGCCCGGTTGAATTTGAATTACTCGACTGGCAGCACACACTGCACAAAGTGCGCGATTCGCGCGCTCACATCCACGGCGGCTTAGTGCAATCGGAGGAGCGCGCCAGCTATCTCGATTTTTCCGAGCCGCTGTTTCAATTGCGCACCGCCATTTTTATCGATACCAAAAAAATATTGAATGCACTCGATGTGGATGATCTCAACGGGGTGCAAATCGGCGTGATTGCAGGTGGCTATGAAGAGGAATTTGTCAGGGCGCATTATCCACAATTAATACTGCACCTCTACAACAATAATGAACAATTGGTAGCGGCTGCCGTTCGCGGCGATATCCCTGCTTTTGTCGCTGATTATCCAGTCGGCATGTACTATCTTGCGCGCTCCACACCCGATAAATTCCGCGTGCTCAGCGTGCTCTACTCGCGCAATGTGCAGGCCGCCGTTGCGCGCGGCAATCAGGCAGCGCTTAAGGAAATTAACGACGTAATCGCGCAGATCACACCGGAAGAAATGGCCGCAATTACTCAAAAATGGATTAATCGCGAAGAGATACGGGTTATTCCCTGGGGCTGGATTTTAATCTTCAGCGGCAGCTTGGGTGCAATCGTTATTGGCGTACTGCTCTATCACAATAAAAAACTCACAGACAAAATTGCGCTGCAATATTCGACGTTAAAAGAGCGGGAGCATCAGGTGGATTTGCTCACCACCAATATGACCGACTGGGTGTGGACGGTGAATGCGCATAATCATTTTACCTATGTCAGCCCCTCCATTAAAAAATTTCTCGGCTACGAAGTAGCGGACATTATTGATAAGTTTGTCACTGTGGTGATTCACCCCAGCGATATTGAACACGCGCGCATGCAATTGGCACAGCTGGTAATGGCTGGGCCCAGCAGTGAATCCAACAATTATCGCGATGCCACAACACGTTTCTGTTTGGGCCATAAAAATGGCCAAATTATTTGGAGCGAAGCGGCGGTGCGCATATTTTTTTCTGCCACCGGTGAATTTTCCGGCGCCCAAGGCTGCTCGCGCGATGTGGGTGAACGCAAGCATGCGGAAGATGTGATCCGCCAGATGGCATTTAATGATCCACTCACCCAATTGCCCAATCGCCGCCTGCTCAATGACCGCATCCAGCAGGCGATGGCCGGTTGCAAACGCCATCGCCAATACGGCGCGATATTATTTCTCGATATCGATAATTTTAAATCTGTGAATGACCACTACGGTCACGACAATGGCGATTTATTGCTGCAACAAATTGCCCAGCGCCTCTGCTCCGGCATTCGCGATAGCGATACCCTCGCGCGTTTTGGTGGTGATGAATTTGTTATCGTCTCCGAGCAGTTGAGCCAGGAATTGGAAACGGCAAAACACCAGGCATTGTTAATCGGTATTAAATTGCTGGAATTATTTGACCGTAATTTTTTATTGCGCGACGCCCGCTGCCAGATCACCAGCAGTATTGGCATAGCCCTGTTTAACGACGGTTCGCACTCCGCTGCCCAGCTACTCAAACAGGCGGATGTTGCCATGTACCAAGCCAAAGCCGACGGTCGCAACCGCTGCGTGCTGAACGAAATTAATACCCAGTCTACTTAATAGACGTCAAGGAAAACTGACCTATGTTAAACCGCTATTCACTCCCGCTTTGCAATGCCGATGGTTCACCTGCAAATGAACAATTTCCGGTGAATAAAATTATTTGCATCGGCCGCAACTACGCCGAACACGCACGCGAAATGGGCCATGACCCTGAGCGCGAACCACCATTTTTCTTTTTTAAACCGCAGAGTGCAGTGGCACAAAACAATACTGATTTTATTTATCCGCATTTTTCGCAACAGGTCGAACACGAGATTGAGTTAGTCATTGCGATTGGAAAATCTGGAACGCAAATTACCGCAGAACATGCGGCCGATTATGTAAGTGGTTTTGCTGTCGGTTTGGATATGACCTGTCGCGACATCCAAAAACAAGCCAAACAATTGGGTCGCCCCTGGGAACTCGCCAAAGGTTTTGATGGCTCTGCACCTTGCACCGCAATCCAACGAGGATCATTAACCGATTTAGAACAATGCGGCGATTTAGTCTTAACCCGCAATGGCGAAGAAGTACAGCGCGGCAATTGGAGCACTATGGTCTGGTCGATTCCAGAATTAATTGTGGAAGTATCGCGCTATATAAAACTGGAAGCGGGCGATTTAATTTTTACCGGCACACCGGCAGGTGTTGGGCAAGTAAAACCCGGTGACAAATTGTGTGGGAAACTGGAAGGTTTTGCGCAGGAATTAATTCTGCAGGTCGTGTAAAAAGTTATTCGCGCAGACGCGTAAGCGCCAGCTCATATACTTCGTTTTTGCTGCGTTTGCCTACGGCAATCACGGTGACGGTAATAATGTCATCGCGCACCTCATACACCAGACGATAACCCGCTTGGCGCAATTTGATTTTATAAAGATTCTGCGCACCCGTGAGCGCTGCGGAAGGAACATGGGGATTGTCCAGCCGCTCGCGCAGTTTCTTTTTAAACTGCTCTTTGACTGTCGCACCCAATTTTTGCCATTCCTTGAGCGCCGATTTTTTGAATTCAAGGCTATAGGTCATCCAGGGAAACCTTTATTGACTCCTCAGCCTGGCGCGCTTTCACCAGCTTGAGTAATTCCATGTCATCGATCAACTCCATCATCGCCTCATACGCCGCCGCCGGTACACAATAAAAGGCGGGCTCATTGCGATTTAACACTACCACCGGCAAACCCTGGCCACTGGCTACCACTTTCATGGGATTGGCCTTAAGTTCAGAGATGCTGGCGGCGACATCGGTAAGCATTTGGTAGGTCATGATCAGCTCTACTCGGCATTAAAGACCTAATAATAGGTCTTTAAGTTGGTCTCTGTAAAGCTGAAATCCATTAGGGCAAATCAAACACTAACGCCTTTACCGCTTGCTGCTGTGCAATCATCACCAGACTATTAATGTCTTCAATTTTTGCTCCATCACCCGGCTTACGATTTCACCCTCAATCGCCAGCTCACCGTTAATCACATGCACGTAGTATTTACGTTTTGATAATGCCGGTAATTCAGCGCTGGTATTGGCATCGAGCAGCAATTGATACAGGCGTGCGTCCTGTTTGATTACCAAACTGCCCGCCTCACCATCCGGGCTTACTGCCAATGTCAGACCTTTGTTACTGCCGAAGTCTTTTTGCTGGTAACCCGGAACCTGGCCATACACATTCGGTTGAATCCAGATTTGCAAAAAGTGTAACCCTTTCGTTGGCGACGGATTAAATTCGCTGTGGCGAATACCGCTACCCGCTGACATCAATTGAAATTCACCCGGCGGCAGAGTCGCCACGTTGCCGGCGCTATCTTTGTGGGCGATTTCACCATCGAGCACGTAGCTGATAATTTCCATATCGCGATGACCGTGGGTATCAAAACCTGAATCGGCTGCAACACGGTCGTCGTTTATCACGCGCAGTGCCGAAAATCCCATCTGCTGTTCATCGTAATAATTGCCGAATGAAAAGGTATGTTTGCTATTCAACCAGCCGAAGTTGGCACTGCCGCGCTGGTTACTGCGTCTGATACTGATCATAGATCACCTCATTTGTTGCGGCGCTGCAAAGGAGCGCCGCTTATTCCAGACTCATATTTTGCTTACTGGTTGCTGGTTACGGGTTGCTAACTATCAGTTTGTCCACACTCGCACGGCCACCACCGGAGATCAGCAGCGAAACCGCCCCGGCCAGCAGGGCCAAACCAAACTCATAACCGTTGTTGCTCATAAACAGGCCGTTGCTGATATGCACCGAGAGGATCGCCACTACCATGGTTATTGCCAGCACCAGTGCAGTTGGGCGAACCAGCAAACCGAAGATCAGGAACAGGCCGCCGAAAAACTCTGCTGAACCTGAGAGCGCTGCCAGGAACACACCCGGTTCAAGGCCGATCGATGCCATCCACTGACCGGTGCCTTCCAAACCGTAGCCGCCGAACCAGCCAAACAGCTTTTGTGCGCCGTGGGCGGCGAAGATAATGCCTAAGGGTAAACGCAATGCCAGTGCAGAGTGGCTGTTGTTGGTGGAGATGATATTTTTGATTGTGCTCATGATGAACTCCGAAATATTTGATGTGTGGGTTAGTTGGTTCGGCGCCTTGCTAACTGCTTGTTCGCCTCACTTGTTGCTAGATTAGGCTTGTGCCCGAGAACAAAAAAGCGGAAGATTTTGAGCTGTTAGTTCAAATTTTTTGATCACTCATCGGAAGCCATCATCATGCACCACGCCATCACCCTGGATGCCCTGCGAGTCCTTGATGCTATTGACCGGAAAGGAAGTTTTGGGGCGGCGGCGGAAGCTTTGTTCAAGGTGCCATCGGCCTTGTCCTACACGGTGCAGAAGTTAGAATCCGACCTCAACATCAACCTTTTTGATAGGAGTAAACAGCGGGCGCAGCTGACGGCGGCGGGGCGTTTGCTGTTGGAGCAGGGGCGCCAGCTTTTACAGGCTGCAAGTGCGCTGGAGGAGGCAGTGCAACAGCTGGAATCCGGCTGGGAGACGCAGTTGCGCATCGCCAAAGACACGGTACTGCCACTCGCGCCACTGTTACAGCAGCTCAGGGCGTTTAATCTGCTCGACAAGCGGGTGGCGATTACCATCGGAGAGGAAGTACTGGGTGGAACCTGGGACGCGCTGATTGCCGAGCGCTGCGATCTCGCGCTCGGCGCTAGCGGCGATTTGCCCAAAGGCATTTTTGAATACCGGTTGATGGGTGAAGTGGAGTTTGTATTTGCCGTGGCGCGCGAGCATCCGCTCTGTTTGCATCAGGGGCCGGTCGATGCCGCCGCTATAGCCGCCTTTCCCACCATAGTAGTCGCCGACTCTTCGCTCAGCTCACCGGCGCGCTCATCCGGCCTGCTGGAAAGCCGCCAGATTATCCGCGTCGCCAATGCCAGTGCAAAAATCCAGGCGCAGGCACTGGGTGTGGGTGTGGGCTTTTTAGCGGCACATATGATCCAGGCAGAATTGGATAGCGGCGAGCTGGTGGTACTGGATTGTTCGGTACCGCGCCCGAATATCCCGCTCTATTTAGCTTGGCGCAAAGGCAATAAAGGCAAAGCACTGGCGTGGTTTGTGGAGGCCTGTTTAGCGGCGAACTGGTTTGGCAAACATTAACTCATTGCCTTCAGGGCGATAAAGATAACCAGCGCGTAACGCAGGGATTTTCCAATCGCCACCAACACAAAAAATTGCCAAAACCGAATGCGCATAACACCAGCAAAAAACGTGAGCGGATCGCCCACTACCGGCAACCAGGCAAACAATAATGACCATAATCCATAGCGCTGAAACTGCTGCTGCCCACGCGCCAATTGCGCAGGCTTAAACGGAAACCATTTTTTATCCTGCCAATGCAAACACTGTTTTCCCAAATACCAATTGATGCAGGAGCCAAGCGTATTGCCACTGGTAGCAACTAACCAAAGTAGGAGCGGGGAATAGTGTTGATAGAGCAGTGCAGCGAGAAGCGCTTCAGAAGAGAGCGGGAAAAGTGTGGCAGCGATAAGCGCAGTAAAAAACAGCGAGAGATAAACCATAGCGCCACGAAGTGAAATGTGTAGGCGGGTTGCTCCCACAGTGACTGTGGGAGCGAATGAAATCTATTTTTTCTCGGCGATCTGCCGACGCATAGCGGTAATTACTGGCACCACTTCCGGGCGGATTTGTCGCCACAAATAAAACGCCTCGGCCGCTTGGCCGATTAACATGCCCAAGCCATCAGCAACCTGCGCTGCGCTGCGCTCTTTGGCCCAGCGCAAAAAAATCGTTGGCTCGGGGCCGTACATCATGTCGTAACAACAGGCATTGGTGGCGAGCAAATTATCAGGCAGCGGCGGCAACTCACCCTGCAGACTTGCCGAGGTACCGTTGATCACCAGATCAAATATTTCACCCGACAATTGTTCAAAAGATTTGGCCTGTACATAGCCCAGATCGTGAAAGTTTTTCGCCAATTCTTCCGCTTTGCTTTGGGTGCGATTGACGATCACCACCTGCGCCGGTTTTTCTTCCAACAGCGGCTGCAAAATACCGCGCACGGCGCCGCCCGCACCGAGGATCAATACGCGCTTGCCTTCGATTTCCCAGCCGAGGTTGTGCATATCGTGAATCATGCCGATGCCGTCGGTATTGTCGCCGAGGATGCTGCCATCCGCCATCCGCGCGAGCGTATTCACCGCACCGGCACGCTCAGCGCGCGCGGTACGCTTTTGTACAAGATCGAACGCATTTAATTTAAATGGCACAGTGATATTCAGGCCCTTGCCACCCTGCGCAAAAAAATCCTGTACCGCCTGTTCAAACTCACCTTCGTTCACCAATTGTTTGGTGTAGTGCATATCCTGCCCGGTTTGCTCAGCAAAATGGCGATGGATATGGGGCGACTTGCTGTGGTTAATCGGGTTGCCGAACAGGGCATATAAATCGGTCATGAGTTATCCAACAAATAAAACGAAAAACAGTTAGCGATACTAACCAAACTTTTATGTCAGCCAATCGCGCTGCGGTAAAAAATTTTCATAGAGTTCAGCTTCAGCACTGCCCGCGTCCGGCTGCCAGTTGTATTCCCAGCGCACCAGCGGTGGCAGTGACATTAGGATAGATTCGGTGCGCCCGCCAGTTTGCAGGCCAAACAAAGTGCCGCGGTCGTACACCAGATTGAATTCCACATAGCGGCCACGACGGTAGAGTTGGAAATCGCGCTCACGTTCCGTAAACGGCATAGCTTTACGTGCATTTACAATCGGCTGATACGCGGGCACGTAGCTGTCGCCCACGGCTTGCATCAAGGCAAAACTGTGCGCAAAACTTTCAGCGTTGTAGTCATCAAAAAATAACCCGCCGACCCCGCGCGCTTCATCGCGATGCTTCAAATAGAAATACTCATCGCACCATTTTTTGAATCTGGGATAGAGGTGTTCACCGAGTGGATCGCAGGCATTTTTGGCGGTCTGGTGCCAATGGATCACATCGGCTTCATTACCGTAGTAGGGTGTCAAATCGTAACCGCCACCAAACCACCAGACAGGCGCGGCACCTTCTTTCTCGGCGATAAAAAACCGCACATTGGCGTGGCTGGTCGGCACATAGGGATTGTGCGGGTGAATCACCAGCGACACCCCCATAGCTTCAAACGCGCGGCCCGCCAATTCCGGGCGATGCGCGGTCGCCGAAGCGGGCATCTGGGTGCCGTGCACATGGGAGAAGTTAACTCCGCCCTTTTCAATCACCGCGCCATTGGTCAGCACACGCGAGCGGCCACCGCCACCTTCCGCGCGGGTCCAGCTATCTTCAATAAAGGTAGCGCCGCCATCTTCAGCGGCGAGAGCGTTGCAAATACGGTCCTGCAAATCGAGTAAATAGGCTTTAACGGCGGCTTTATCCGGCCCATGAGAAATCGTCATGAGAGTTCCTTAGAGTTTGGCGTGGCTAATCAAGAAAGGCCGCCATTCTACGCGGCCAATAGCGAAAGAGGAAAACAAGTTGGCGGGGGTTTGACGCCAATCAACCGGGACGCAGTATCTCGCCGGTCAACAGGTCACGAATTTCCGAAGGGGCTGTGCGTTTGCCAACCGCACCCGAGGTAATGGCATCCAACTGATTGCCGAAATACTGGCGCACCTGGTGGATTGAAGTGGCGGGAGCCATGCCTTGGGGATTGCAGGAGGTGGAGACCAAAGGCCCGCCAAAGGCGCGCGACAGGCCGGCAGCAACTGGGTGATCGGTAACCCGCAGGGCAACACTGCGGAAGTTGCCGGTAATCCAGGGCGGGGCCAAGCCGTTATTGGGCACCAGCCAGGTGTGTGGGCCGGGCCAGGAATTTTTTAGCCGCTGGCGCTGTAAGTCATTCAAATGATGGATAAAAGGGTTAAACATACGGATATCGGCGGCGATCAGGATTAACCCTTTCTCCACTGGACGCTCTTTGAGCGCCAAGAGTTCCAATACCGCTCCCTCATCAAAGGGATTACACCCCAGCCCCCACACGGCCTCGGTTGGGTAGGCGATTACACCACCTAGTTTCATCTGGCGAGCAGCAAATTGGATGCGGGGGTTGCGGGACCAATCGATCATGGGCAATACCTATTATCAAGTTGCCACCAATCTACCCCAGCTATCGACCAAGCTCAACCACTCATGTACGCCGCTCACAGGCGCTGATAGCAGGCGCCTATTTGCTGGATCAAACCTTTAATCTCCAAGCCAATCAATTGCGCCGACAAATTGCCCACATCCAACCCCGTGCGCTCCGCCAGCAGATCTACTGAGAGCGGGTCATAACCTAGCGCTTGCAGCAGCTGTTGTTCATCCGCATTGAGCACAGGCTTATCGCTAATACTGGCGGGCTCTTCAAATAGTTCCGGTTGCAGTGCCTTGGTCGATCTAAGCTCCTGACGTTTGTAGCTGAGCAAGCCAGCGAGCTGATCGACAATATCCTGCGCCGTCTCCACCAGAGTCGCGCCCTGACGAATCAACTGATGGCAACCGCGCGCCAGCGGGTTGTGGATGGAACCGGGAATGGCAAAGACTTCGCGGTTGTGTTGCAGTGCATAGGACGCGGTGATCAGCGAGCCACTTTGCACCGCCGCCTCAACCACCAGGGTGCCGCCACTGAGGCCGCTGATAATGCGGTTGCGCTGGGGGAAATTGCACGCGTGGGAGGCAGTGCCGAGCGGGAATTCACTTACCAAAGCACCGCCGCTATCAATAATCTCCTGCGCCAGCTGGCGATGGCGGGAGGGGTAAATTAAATCAATTCCGGTACCCATGACAGCAATGGTTTTCCCACCCGCGCGCAAGGCGCCGCGATGGGCAGCCGCATCTATCCCCAAGGCCAAACCACTGGTAATCGCAAAACCCCGCTCGGCCAGGTAGTGCGCAAAGCGCTCGGCATTTTCAATACCCCCGCCACTGGGGTTGCGGCTGCCGACAATCGCCAGCTGCGGCAAGCTGAGACAAGTGGGATCACCGCGTACAAACAGTAGCGGCGGCGGGCGGGGAATTTCGCGCAGCAGGCGCGGGTAGAGCGGGTCATCGTAGGTGAGGCCGTGCAGGTTGGGTTGGGACTCAAAATAAGCCAGATCTTTGGCCAGCTTTTGCCCCAAATCGCTCGCTTGCCGATCCGCATGAAACTGACCCAAGAGTTCAGCTGCAGCGGGATTGAGCAGGGAGCGTAGCGATTGCACGGGTTGATTCAGGAAATGCAGAGGGCTGTCAAACAATTCCAACAGTTGCCAGTAACCGGCAACGCCTATTTCGGGGAGACGCAAAACAAGCAGGGTAGCAGCAAGCGGGGAGAGCATAGATATCATCCTTGAAACAAGGCTGCCCACAGGGGCAGCCGACCAACCTGTTATGGATTGCGCACCTTATCGTTAACCGCGAGGGCGCGATCAGCTTCCAGTACCAGTGCAAAACTCATTTTTTCAAAGGTGCGGAATACCATCAGCAAACCGGCGCGCTCATCGGGCAGGACTACTTTGCCACCCCTGACGCGATCATTGACCACTTCACCGGCCTTAAAAATCGCCATCACATTACCGATTTGCAAACCCTCGCGCTCACCGCGATTGATAATAACCACGTTGAACTTGCCTACCTGGGTTACACCACCTTCAACTGCGATGATTTGCGCTTCAATATCGACATCGGGCGCGCTGGGCATAAACATTGAATCTACAGAGCGGTCTTCACTCGGCAGCAAATTGTCGCCGGGGCGCACCTCTTCAAAGGTGCGGACAACATCCAAAGTCGCAATGTCTTTGTCTATTGATGCCACTGACACTGTACCTATACCCTTGGCATACACACCCAGCAGCTCCTTGGTAACCGGATCTGTAAATACATCGCCTTTGCGATAAACACTGTAATTGGAGTATTGGGTATCGAACACACCGCGGGCATAGGCGCGGTCGCCTGCACCTACAATCACATGCTGTTGCTGACCGGCTAGCAGATAAGGGCCAGCTTCCAACTCACCAGGCTCGACTATGCGGCTGCGCGACAAAAACACTTCGATCTTGTCGAGCGGAATTGCACTGATCGCTTCTTCCGTTTGCTGTACACGGATGCTAGGGCTCAACTTGGTGGTACCTGGTACCATTTTCAAAGTGCGTTCAACTGTCAGGCGCGGTTGGCCATCCAGATAAATCAGCTTGATCAGGTCTCCCGGGAAAATCAGGTGGGGGTTTTCGATTTGGGGGTTAACATGCCAAATCTCTGGCCAGAGCCAGGGACTGTTCAAAAAGGTACCGGAAATATCCCAGAGGGTATCCCCCTTTTTGACGGTGTATTCGTCGGGGTGACCCGTTTTAAGCAGTGCATCATCAGCCCATGAAAAGAAGCTGATAAGTGAAGCCGCCGCAACGGCCAGTAATATTTTTTTCATAGAAACCGATCCTGTTTTATTCGGTCCTGAGGCAGATAGACGTATAATAGTTAATTAAAAGCCCATGCTGTTTCTGTTTGCACTGCATAAATCCTGTGCGATCATCATGTTAGCAGCGGTTATTACCTTTTTACTAGAAGTTTGTCACAAACACTATGGCCTTGTTATCTATCCTTGAATTTCCAGACCCACGCCTGCGCACTGTCGCCAAATCCGTCACAGAAGTGGATGCAAGTATCCGTCGCCTGGTAGACGATATGTTCGATACTATGTACGACGCGCCCGGCATTGGCCTTGCAGCAACGCAGGTGAATGTCCATAAGCGCGTAGTAGTTATAGACGTCAGTGAAGATAAATCCCAGCCGCTGGTGTTTATTAATCCTGAAATAGAAGTGCTGGACGCTGAAGTAAGTGAATATGACGAGGGCTGCCTGTCAGTACCTGGCTTTTATGAGACGGTGGTGCGCCCCGGCCATATCCGCGTCAAAGCGCTGGATGCTAGCGGCACACCGTTTGAAATGGAACCGCAAGGGCTGCTGGCCGTATGCATCCAACACGAGCTGGATCACTTGAACGGCAAGCTCTTTGTAGATCACATTTCCCCTTTCAAGCGCACCCGCATCCGCGGCAAGCTGGAGAAAAAACACAAGACTGAAGCGCGCTAAGCGTGCGCAGTAGATAAAGGCGCTATTGGCGCCTTTTTTATTGTTATCGATTTAAACTTTCTGTAATTCAACAGGTCATTCATGAGCCAGGGTTTACGCATTATTTTCGCCGGCACACCCGAGTTTGCCGCTGAGCACTTAACAACGCTGCTGGCCAGCCACCATCAGGTGATCGGCGTTTATTCGCAGCCCGACCGACCAGCGGGGCGGGGCAAAAAACTGACTGCCAGCCCAGTGAAAGAAGTGGCGCTCGCACACAACATCCCCGTTTACCAACCGTTGAACTTCAAAAGCCCCGAAGCCATTGCCGAGCTGACGGCACTGAATGCCGATTTGATGGTAGTGGTCGCCTACGGCCTGATCCTGCCCAAAGTGGTGCTCGATGCCCCCCGCCTTGGCTGCATCAACGTCCATGCCTCCATCCTGCCACGCTGGCGCGGTGCTGCGCCCATCCAACGGGCGCTAGAAGCGGGTGATAGCGCAACCGGCGTCACCATCATGCAAATGGATGTAGGGCTGGATACGGGTGATATGCTGATCAAAGTATTTTGCCCGATATTGAGCGAAGATACCGGCGGAAGCCTGCACGATAAACTCATCGCCATAGGCACACCTGCGCTACTTCAAGCGCTCGACCAGATTCAAACAGGCACATCCACACCAGAAAAACAGGATGGCAGCCTAAGCAATTACGCCCCCAAACTCAGCAAAGAGGAAGCGGCACTTAACTGGCAATTATCTGCCTCTGAACTGGAACGCAAAGTGCGCGCTTTTAACCCTTTCCCCGTCGCACACACCAAACCGGCAGACACGGGCGATGACCAGCGCATCCGCGTGTGGGCGGCAAAAGCATCCGATAAAACTACCAGCGCCACGCCAGGCAGTATCACCCAGATCAGCACTGAGGGTTTGTGGATCGCCTGCAAACAAGGACAACTTATCCTCGAACAACTGCAATTACCGGGCAAAAAAGCGATGAACGTCAGCGAAATACTGCGCGGCCATCCGGATCTATTTAAAGTTGGCGACCAATTGGAGCAACCAGCATGTTAACAGTGCGCGCGGCAGCGGCGCAGGTGATAACCCAGATACTGGCTGCGAAAGGTTCACTCTCCAGCCTATTACCGGTAATTTCGCCGAAAATAGCCGAGAATGACCGAGCCCTATTGCAAGAACTCTGCTTCGGCACCTGTCGCTTTTATCCACAACTTCACGCCTATACCGAATGCCTGCTGGCTAAACCCCTGCGCGCCAAAGATGGCGACGTACAGGCGCTACTGCTGCTCGGCCTTTACCAGCTGCTGCATACGCGCATTCCTGACCACGCTGCCATTGGCGAAACCGTGGAAGTCACACGCTATATCAAAAAACCCTGGGCAACCAATTTAGTCAATGGGGTGTTGCGCAGCTTCCAGCGTGATAGCAGCAGAATTAACGATTTTCTGGCTGAAAACCGCGCATTTCAAAGCAATCATCCCGCATGGATGGAAGCGATGATCAGCAAATGCTGGCCGGCGCAATTTGAACAATTAATCGCCGCTAACAACCAGCACCCACCCTTTAGCTTGCGCCTGAATACACACAAAATCAGCCGCGACCATTACCTGCAACTGCTGCATGACGCAGATATTAGCGCCCGAGCAACCTCCTTCAGCCCCTATGGCATCACCCTGGAGCAGGCTTGCGATCCGCGCAAACTGCCCCATTTCGCGGAAGGTTGGCTGAGCGTGCAGGATGAAGCGGCACAATTGAG
>Ga0247783_1000215_pt1 | contig 17195 bp, 17 predicted proteins | sample UWRJL064202C5_FD_179911 | JGI IMG/M metagenome (GOLD analysis project Ga0247783, IMG submission 179911) | Plant litter microbial communities from Arlington Agricultural Research Station in Wisconsin, United States - UWRJ-L064-202C-5 | ecosystem: Environmental > Terrestrial > Plant litter >...
TCTCAAGTCCGCGAAAAAACTTCTTTGATCCTCGCGCCCATATTTTCCGTTGCATCCTTTTGCCGGTGCCGGTGCCGGTGCCGGTGCTGGCTCAGAGCGCTTTGAATTTGATGATCCAAGGGCATTTGTCTATACCACAATCGGGGATCTGAGCAAGGATTCGCGCGCGCCTGGCTTTGATTTTGGGCCTAATGTTGCGCGGGGATGTGGTGTGTGATTATTGATAAAGCAAATGGCGAGGTATGGCTTCAGAGGATTTGCGAGCTGCGATGAAGACGCTGGCGGCGGCATGAGGGTAGGAAATGTATAAAAATATTTTTTCCTGTATTCGGGATGACTTAAACGTTTTGTATGCCTTTGAAATCTAACGATTGAGCACTGGATGACAATCCATATTCGGTATAAAGCTGCTTTATAATCAAACACTTACATGCAAATACAGGGCTTGCGGACACGTCGGATGAAGTGCTAAATTTCCCTCATGACGCCGAAACAGTGGAGTCAGGGACCAAAGAAAAAGCTCATGAGAGCGACCTCATGAGCCTTTGGGAACTCAAACAATCGAGGTTAACCGAGAGAGAGTTTTGGTAAGCGTTAGCGTTACCGATCCGTAATGCTACTTTACTGACAAGCTGACGAGGCTGTCAACTTGGCCACGGCTAATCTCCCACCTACGGGAGCACGCCTATGAAGCTTGAATTAAGCTTTAGCGTGATTATTGATGAGGCATCTTTAAAGATGATCCTTGTCGTGATTACTGGCATTGCGCGCTTGTTCTAAGCGGCTGGGGGAGCGATCCCCCGGTTTTCGGTATACCCAAACAATGGCTGCGATCGCCAATACCAGTGCTGCAACCCCTATTAAGACTATAAAAATGTCAATTCCGTGCGTGGAGGCGTTGCCTGCAATGCTTATCGTTACTCTTACTGGTGATTCGATCTTCACGCTATTAACTCCTACCGGCTGGAATTGAAAATTTTTGGCTGCACTCATGGTATGCCGCGTCAAATCAGGGGTTCAGGCCGACTTTCCGAAAGTTCTCGGTCGTGCACTCGCATAGTGGCCGAGGCTTGGCTTAGGTTCCTCTTGTGGGTTTTCCTGCCCATCCCGCGCCTTTCAGGCACTCATTAACTCATCACGACGAGTCAAAGTGATTTTGCGTAGGCAAAAGAATGAGCGCTTAGAATGCGACGGCAATGTTGTCGTGGCATTAGGGGCAGGCTGACAAAATTTCAGGACTTGCGGATATTTGCAGGAGGCGAGTTGCACGGAATAAGTTTTAGCTGGGACTTATGGGCAGGAATACTTTCTGAAACTCTTGGGGATATAGCGATGTATGGATACGTCCGTAGGTATATAAGTAATAAAGAGATTTAATCGAAGACATGCAGGCCAATAAAGACTTCAATAACCTAATCGCATCCCATCATTCAGCCTATGAATTTGTGACAGGAGGTGGGCGGGTAGTTGCGCGCTCTTCATTAAAAATTCTATTTCCCACACTTGGGTGAGCGAATCAACATACTTATCAGCACGTGAAGGGGTGCGTTGAACTTGGATAAAGGGAAACGTAAGATACGGACTCAACTAATGCCGAAGGAAAACTAGCGTATGGAAAAGTTGTTGTGGATAGTGTCCTTGAAAGCTCGGGTTTTACCCGGGAGCCCTCTTGCAATGGATGGGTCTGAGTTCATGTATGGCGAATGCGTGGGATTCGCAAGTTCGTTGGAAGATATGGAGCAGCAGCTCCAAGAGGATATGGATGACGCTAAGTTAGAGGTGATCGAGCGATTCTTTATCTCCCCTGTGACTGAGGCCAAATGGATCGCAGATAGCGAATATAAAAACAGCATTCTAGACTTGATTGAGGAAGTTAAAATTACTCGAAGCTTCACGTCTGGAATTTTTAGGTCTTCTCAATATTTAGGGATGAATATTTAAATGGAAAATCATGGGGCGCTCACCGTTGCAGAAGGAAATCATCTATACAAAACTGATGTTTCCCTCGCATTTGGTGGCAGTAAAATTCAAAAAAATTATGTTCTTAGAACTACGCTTGATCAAATGAGCGTCTGGAAAGCGAAGTATGTAAAGACAAATGTTTCACCCTTCGAGGCACAGATTAAAACTGTTGTTAAGGAGGCGGGAATTATCGATAAGGAAGTGTGGGTTTATGGAATAGATTCCACTAAATCATCCGACATTGTTGCAGCAGTGCAAATTGCGTGTAATTGGTATAAGGTCGGCGCAGACAAAATATTAAATGATGTGTACGTTAAAAATTTAAATGCTGAGCATGAAAGCTCTATGGGTTCTCAGGCGTTGGTTAATGCAAATAAAAAGCTTTATGCAGGCACCTGTACAGCGTTGATTGAAGCTGCACGGCAACTTAATGTGAAGGGGAGTCTTAATCTCTGGGTCATTAGTAGCATCGTCAATGAAAAAATTCCGCAAGAATCCCTCTATGAGTCGCTTAGTTCCGGCGGCGCCACCTCAGTAGAACTCGATCCAAATCCCCATTCGTTATTGAGTGGGAGCAATGACGGGAAGAGAAAGGCTTTAATCAAAACCAATCTTCATTTGGCAAAGCTTTCGATAAAGTAAGTCATTGGTGGTGAGCCAAGTCTGAAGGTTCTGGAACACCCCAAAAAAATTACCCGCCCCGACCAATCGAGGCGGGTTTATGTTGAATTGTGCTCAAAACAGACCCACCTTTGTGTCAAGTGTTAACCCAGCTAAAATACTGAAATATCCATTTCGGTCAGCACAAGTACCCCTAAACTTTTCCATCTATCTGCACAATATCTTAAAGCTAAGTTTGCGTCATCGGCCGAAAGCGGATATTGATGATAATGAAATCTGTTAAGCGGTAAAGACGATTTCGGTATCGATTTTACGAAATTTCTACCGCAATTTCTTCGTGGCTCATAGATGTTCTCCTTAAAAATCACCGTTTGATTGTTATGGATATTCCGCTTCTAGGAAAATCCATGAAATGTAGGGGCGCGTCACTCACAGCGTGCGCGATAATGAGGGCTATAATCAATTGTCATCATTCGCGAATATCCCCCTCGTGAAGTATTCACGAAGGCTTCCTTGCGAAGCCGAATCCGCCTGCCATTAACCTCCATGTCAGTATCTCCGCCATGAGAAATTCTTTCCAAACTTTCTGAGGGAAAATCACCGATGGAAGATAAAAATAAAGCTTCGCACACCTGATGAAATCGTACTTCTGCAACCTCACTATCTTCATTGTTGTTAACATTCAAGACCAGCTTTAAGCGTTTCACAGCCTGGTCGTCTCCGCTTATGTAGTAGGCAATATTACTGGAAAACAGAGACTCTTCATTGATGGTAAGGTAAGTGGAGCTTGCCCACCACTCATCATCATAGGTTCGATGGTAATCGCTTGTTTTCAGGTTTTCATTTAGCAGAAACCCTGTCGCGGCAATAGGGCACCAGCCCATTTCTGGTGAAACATTTGACGGGTTATGCTCTCTTTTTTGATATTTCTTTACCTCAGATATTGATTCCAGAATTCCCTCCCGACTTTCTGATGGATATGCTCCTACATTGCGCTTCCAGCGTCGCAACCCTTCTAGGTCAAGACGGAACCGGAGGATAGCCTGAAACATTGCATACCGGCGTAAGGAGACATCCTTCAATGCGAAACGCAAATTAACCCATATAAGCTCGTAAGAAATTAAAATGCTAATTAAATAAAGATAAGGCAGGAATAACAGGGAAAGAATAATTGGTATAAAAAATTCACGCAGATTATTCCATGATGCGAATTCCTCAAAATCCGTTGCCACCATGTATATGCCATATCCGATATAAATACAGCCAACAGTCACAAGCACACCCGACATCAGGCTGTGTACCGAAGCGTGCTCTTTTTTCTGTTCACTCATGACTTGCATGGCAGTGACAAAAAAGAGAAGTGGAAACAAGACCAGCTCTGCTAACAGAGGGAAACTATAGGCTTCTGCTATAAAAGTAATAAGGACAGTTACATTAACAGTGTCGCGAATTGTTTTTTTAAAGTACGTGTTGTCTTCGCTAATTCGATTGGCATCCATTAAAGTTACAAATGCAAATGCGAAGCCCCATAAAATGGTTGTCTTTAGGTTTGCTGTTCCCCACATATCAATATTATGCAAACCCAATACGCATAGAATGATCCAGAGGGCAGCACAAAGCAAAATCGTGATAATCTTGGGCGAAAAAAATATGCTGATAAGCTGCTTAACCGAGTCCAATAAATTAGCGTTTTTATCTTTGTAAAAGACATAGCCCAAAGCTGCCGCAATCCAAATAAGAGCAGAAATCTCTCTGTTGCTTAGGTCCATCTCGGCCCTCCAGACATAGTTTTTTTAGCCCAGTATCAATGAAAGATGAATGTTATAGGCTGTTGATTGCGTTTAAAAAAGATCCACTTTTGTGACAATTTTGATCTGCCCAAAGTATTGGAAAATCCATTTAGATTAGAGCCGAATGGACTACAGGGGCAGATTGTAAGGCGGGACAATGTGACTACTTTTGCGTAGCAAGACCACAAAGAAGCGCCCTACAACCTGTTTAGCACACGAAGTGTGCGAGCCTGGCGATTTGTTATAAATTCACAACTTTTGGGTGTGTGGTTTCGCCGACTTTTCTAACCAGCTTTTTCATATGACGCGCCAAAACCACAACATCCGAATTTAAACATTGAAGCGATTCTTTTTCATATGAATAGCGTGCATAGAAAAAGTAGTCTTTACAATGTTTGATTAGCCTCTCCAATTCTATACTTTTGTCAATGTCTTGAGATGCGGTGAAGATAAGAGCTTGAATACTGGGGTCTATTTTTTGGTACAGCTCAAATAGGTCATGTCCTCTCTCGGCTTTTTGAGTGACAAGGTTCATGCCCGTTCCCGTTGCGGTTAATTCTTTTTTTGCCAGGAAACTTTTCAGATATATTTCGACCGCTAGAGCCGCATTAATGCAAGCTGCCCACGCCAAACCGCCATTACCGTTTGCAATTGCGTTGGAGTCAATTAAGTCTGCCGCCTCTTGATAGCAATCCGCCGTAACTGCAACACTAATATTTGGTATTTGTTCCATGTTTTTCTCCAGGTCTTAGCCGCAAAACTGCGATTCAAAAATGCACTGCCACAAAGGGCGATGCTGCTATTAGTTGTTATGAATTTTTATTAAAGCGAATAACTTTCCATTAACTCACGCCAATTTAAAAATGGCCCGATTATTTTAAGCTGAGCATCATCGATGTATCGATTTTTAAGTTCCAATCTACAACTATCAACATAACCGGTAACGATACCGTAAATGAGATTATTACTAGCTTTTTTGGGTATGGAAATTTCAGGTGCTAATTTGTGTGTTTTATATTCAAATTCTTTTCTGGTGCTTTTCACAATTCGTTTAGATTTTACAGCCCAATATTCACCACGAATTTCGGTTCCGACAAAATGAAGCTTGATGTAACCGATAATTTCATTAAAGTCCCATGCAGAACCATAGCTATTACGTAGGATTGCTTCAGCTTGCAATTTAACTTGAGGTTGATTTTTATGGACTTGTCTGGATAACAGATTTATTTCTGCATTGTTACTGCTATACAGGTTGTTCTCTACATATTCTTCGCGTTGGACATAGTACTTCTCTGAAGATAATCTATACACAGGCAATATTAAAAACTCAGTATCCACTTTTACCTCTTAGTACGTAATAGTTTATCCAACGTCCAAGGCCATTTATTGAGGGGCAGATTGATCCCAACCCTTTAAAAATACCTGATGCAGTAATACTTTGTCAGACAACTCAAAAAAATGAAGGTATTCAACCCCGACCTCTAACACAACGACAATCAGCCAAAAGCGGACATTAGTTCAATGCGACTGATTGCTTGTTAGGCGCTCCGCAACTTTTGTTAAAATTCCAATGTTTCTATCAGTTTCGACGGCGCGCCTTGGGCATAATGTTCGACTTTGGCCTGTCTATTTTTACTGTCAATTATTAGATACAAACCCTTCACGTATCCACAGACATGCTCAGGAAATGTCGCACCATCAAAAGACCAGACATCATCGTAACTAGATTTTGTAAGAGTCATTAACCTGTGACGATCGCTTTGAGTATCTTCTGGGGATTTATTAATTTTGGCCATTTCAATTGCAATAAGATTGTCTTTCATTGGTATTTCACCTCGACTATGTATTATTAAGTCGCAGGTTATTTGGATAATCTCCATATTTCCAGAAAGTATTGTCTTAACTCGGCCTTCTTGCTTCCTATTATATTCTGGGTCTGCGTAGTAGCCGTTAAGTCCGATTTTCTGCATGTGATTTTCAAAATGCATTGCGAGCCTTGCGCATAAATTTCTCTCGGATACATCGCTCAAAATTGAAGATGTCTCCTTTTTAAAAAAATCATCCAGCGCTGGAACAATAATTTCATTGAGGTTTTTTGAGTTCAATTTCATTGAATTTTCCATGGCATCCGATCCTGATAATGACAAATTCGAAGGGAGGTCGAGACCCTAATTTCGCGCTTATTCTAAAGCAGACGTTGACTTAGCGGATAGTTGCTTTGTCCAAATTGAATCCCTCCACCTCTAATTTGCGTTTAAACAAAAAGCGTTCAAGCTTTCTCGACAGCAACTGATAATATAATTGCGGAATGTGCGAAGGCAAAATCCAAATTTAATCAAAAGCACGATGTTCGAAATCAACTAAACGGTGCTTGAATGAGACTAGATTTGGCCTGAACAAGTACGAGGCAACGTTCTTTTGCGCGAGTGATTGCGTTGTAAAGGAGGCGGCGTTTTTGGTCGTCGCTTCCACCAACAGCTGCCGGCCACAATACGATAACATTGTCGAATTCACGATTCTTTGCACCATGGACAGTCATTCCCCTCCAATCTTTTTCATCCTTCCCACGCTTTCTACGTCGCTGAGCAAATATTTGTTTGATTGCAAGATGAATATTATCTTTAGAAAATATTGTTTTAGCTTTGGTCCTTCTTTGTATATCCATCCAATTCAAAACATCGCAAGTCACTCTTGGATCATTGACCTCCGCCAGATGGGAGAGGACTGAGGCGATGTCGTTTTCATCTTGAAGAGGTAGGTTCTCAATAAAATTATCAGCCGCTTTTGACTCCGACTCTTCCCACAATATCGTATAAGGGCCGTGACCATTCTTCGTTGAATTTTCAGCGGCCCAAGCAAGAGCTTTTTGAGAAAAGACTCCTAGAGTTGGCGTGATGACAGCCACACTCTTACTTCTACCATAAAATCGAAGATTCCCATTAAGCCAAGCTCCCGCCAATGCTGGTTTAGCAGTCAATTGCACCATGAAGAGCTTGTCTGATACCGGCGGATCTCCTCGCCGGACCGCAGCAGCTGCATCAAGCAACTCACCTACATTCGTTCGCTGCGGTTTGGTAAGCTCTTCAATAGCACTAACTTCGTTTAGCCATACGCACGCTGGATTTGGCCGAAGTTCTTCCTTGAGGCACTGAAACTCGTCTGCAGCAGCAAAGACTTCTAGCCTGTTCGCTAATGCCTTAACTATTTGAAGACGGTTCACTGTCATATCCTGCGCCTCGTCTACCAAAAGTACAGGAAAAGTGGCCACAACCCATCCACATACTTCATCAATAGATAACAGTGCTCCGGCTGCATCACACACACGCTCATACTGCTCTGGAGTAATGTTTGAAAATCCTAATGCGGTCGCTAACGATAACCACCTTCGAACCAGTCGCCATGCAAAGCTATCAATTGTCGAGCAGTCTGCCTTTTTTCTCAGAACGGGCGATTTCTCAATTCGTTCTTCCAAGCGACGGCGGGAACCATGCATAAAAGTTAATGCCAGAACCCTTTGTCCGTCTTTTAACGGGAAGTTCTTCAGGTGCGCATCAAGCAACTCCATAAGTTGATGGGTTTTGCCGCAACCCGCTCCCCCAGTAAAAGCCTTAACAGTCACGGTTGGAAAACCCATACGCCATCGGCATCGCGTATGAAGCGCTGTGTTGCGTTGGAGCCGTCACACGCAGCTGCTAAGCCGCTGAGTAGGTCGGCTGCGCGAGCTCGACATGCGGGCGTCGTAGAAATTGCTTCGGCTACGAGTTCGTAAGCTATGATGTCCATCTTTTTTCCTCTGAGGTAGGACACAACATCTGTTGCAGATGTAGGTGGTATTTCCGTTAGCTCAGAAAGCTTCGCAACAACTACGGCCTCGTCTGCCAACAAGATCCAACCGACTGAGTCTTCGATCATGGCACCATCATTCCAGCGGATGATTGTTGGAGGGGGGGTTGGAAATGCCAAAAGATTTGCCACGTAACGCAGTCCATCTCTATCCCCATCAACGAGACACGAAACGCTGCCGTGCAACCTTGCCATAAGTTGATAGCTTTCGATTACCTTGGCATCTTCAGTTGGAATAACACCAACCTCAATGCTGAACGGACGACTCATCGAATCGATCCAGCCAGCCGTCATCATCAGCGGTTTCAAAATACAGCGGATCAATTGAAAGTCGGCTCTTCCCTCGGGTACGAGCAAAAAAGGCTGCATTAGCGCGCTGAGAATATCCACTCGGCTGTGCTGAAAGAATCTACGTTGCCAATTTTGCGCATCGATTGGCAGGGCGGAAACAAGAAATGGCTCAGCAGAGAGTATCCCTTCTTTGTTTTTAAGAATCAGCACAGAGGTGGGGTCTGCCATACTCGCTATGAGCGGGGAGTGAGTTGTCACAAACGTTTGTGTCGAAAGAGCTTGCACACGCTGAACTAATCGCTGTTGAGCTGATGGAGGGAGATGAAGCTCCGGTTCTTCGAGTGCCATTAGAAATTCACCGCCCGCTGACGCACGGGTTCGCCCCAGTTCAAGCAACAGCAGTAAGCCTTGCATAGAGATAAGTCCACTTCCTTGTCTTGCGGCCGGAATGCTAATTCCATTCGCCTCAAAATGAGCTGATACAGTTTCCATTACGGACCGACTGTCAGTTGCAGTGAGTCGAAGTTGCACTGTAGGAGCGCTGGAAAAAGATAAGGCGAGTTCATCGTTTAGGTTTTGAATCAGGGGCGCTATGTTTGGATCGGTATCGATCGGCTGCTCAGGCGCCCTCAAACGATCACGCTCAGCCAGTAGAGCAACGGCCGGCTGTGCTGCCGCCGCGAGGATTGTGCGCTTGAACAATTCATTGCCCCATGACAGGACCTTGTCCCAGGTCCGACTTGCTCGAACAAGATAAAAGCTCAACTCCTGGATAAGCTTTCCTGGGACCACGACGGGACTATCGTCAGAAAATGGATCGATAGGGTCATCGTGATCATGAAAGTATCGGCACGTTTCTACCGACAGAGATTCCTCATCAAACCGAGCTTGGACAGCGATCTGGCAACACAGCTTCCAAGCCCTGTCACTTCGCAATGGGTGAACCTCATCTGAGTTTTCATCTAGCCATTTAACCACCGCTCTACCTTCACGAAACCAATGACTATTTTGCTCAGGATTGTCATTCGGAAAATCGGAGATGGTGGCAATGAGTTTGATGCGATCATGAACTCGAGGGCTTGATCCATAAAAATCATGTTCAGTTAATTCTCGCACTAGTCGATCTCGACCGAGAAGAAGAGACAGTGCTTCGATAATCGTAGTCTTGCCTGTGTTATTATTTCCAATGAGCACCGGATGCCTCCCAAATCTTACGAAGCCAGTCCGGATACCACGAAAATTTTCTATTTTCAAGCTAGCGACTCTCATCCTTCCTCCATACAGTGTGGTGAATAGGTCTACCATATTTTGTCAATTTTCGATAATACGGATTTCATTCCGTATTTATAGATTCAAATAGACTTACTGCGCAGCGCTTAAAAAATGGTGTAATTGTCGAAGTTTTTCCAACAATTCATCAAAAGTTAAAATATTTATATTCTTGATATTTGCTCTAAATAGGTCTAAAGATTTCTTTTTATCTAGCTCATTAGGTGTATGCCCAATTATCAACACTCCTTGGACAGAATAAGATTCTAAATCGAAAAGTTTTGAATTCACTTTAATTGCATAGATATTTAGAAGGAGTTTGTTAATTTGGTCGCTTACTTGATTAATCGAATCAGATAGATCGGAAGAAGGTCCATGAACGCCTTCCCTGAATGCCTTACTTCTGACCAACTTGGTTTGCGGCGTTTTAATCTCGAAGATCGCCGCATTATTCGTGCTTCTTGTTTTTACTAAAAAGTCAGCTATTTTCTCGCCATCACCTTGGATCCGTCCGCCACCGACGTACGCTTGGCTTTGAACTAGCATGACAGGAAACCCAAATGCCAAGCTTAAAATGAAAGGATTATTTGTAAACAGTTTTTGCCATGCAGATTCGCTTACCGCTCGCTCTATCATTGATTCAAATTTTTCAATAAGCCCTTCCAAAGTAACTAATTCTATATTCTGATGCAATTTTATTAGAGATTCCGGATTTTTCTGAAAAATTTGGGCGCTACTTTTTGCTATCAGCTCAACAGCCTTTTTTTGCGCATTGTTAACATGCGCTCGCGACTTTACCGCCAAAGAGCTTTCAACTAATTGGTTTATCTCGCTAACTTCTCCCTTGAGGTCAATCGCCGCCGCTACATTTTCGTACACGCTTTTTTGCAACATTTCATCTACATTGAATGTCTTAATTCCTCTTGCAACACGCTGGCTATTTCTTGTAATTCTATTAATCTCCTTACGTATCTCATTATAATCCGAAAGATTTAGTACGAATGTATTTTCATGACTTCGATTCTCGGTTTTCGGCCCAGCCAAAATCAACAGCTTGCTTATGTCATCCATTTTTTCCAGACTATGAATAATGAACCTATAGTCGCGCTGCAACCCAAATCCATATCTGAAATTCTTAATGAGCCCTGGCGGGAGATTTTCAAATATATCTATCGCATCGCCATCCTCTTCAGGAAGAGCATCTCCGTTCCAATCAACAACTAATTCTTTGATATTCTGATATTTAGGCTCTAAGTAATCGTCATATTCCTCAAATGTTTTAAATGGATAAAGTGTCGTTGTTTGTGCGGCAGCATCAATTTTTGAAATGAGGATCTCAGGTTTTCTTGTTTTCTTACGACCAAAAACGTTTTTCATCTCAGAAAAATTTGGCGGGACGAAATAAATCATACGAAGATTTGATTCTGCTTTTACAACTTTGATCTCTCCAGCAGAAGATGAATCCTCGTTTGACTCATCGTTATCAATTTCGTCTTGCGACTCATAAATATTCATTGCTTTTTTCCTTGAAATTGACGCGTACGATTATAGCAACATTACAAACCAATGAGCGTCGGACTCGCTAAAAACATTTTTTGCTCATCACCCTCATACCGAGGCTCCCATGTGGTGTCGAATTGATCTCCGGAATATTTGTACTCCGTAGTAGAGAAAACAACTTGCACACCACCTTTTTCACAAACAATTTTTAACGCTTTAAAGTATCTATCAAGGTCATCATTGTTGATTTCATGCTGCTTGGGCGTATCCAAAACCAAAATCTTAATTGGCGATTTCGCTTCCACCAAAATCTCAACTAATGCCGCATGAAATGCCAATACAGTTCTTACTTTGGTGCTACCAGAAAGCTGAGAAATACGCTCATTCCCCATAATGGGCTCAAAATCGTGTCTAAAGGTAATGTCTCTACTTACATTATTTGGGGTATGTAGCCTATCAAGCCAAACAATGAGCGATCGCCTAAGATCAGCTCTAATTCTAACTATTTCAGAAGAGTCTGAGCGTATTGCCTGAAAAGACTCATACTTTTCTAACGCTGCATTTCTTTTATTTAAAAAGCGCACATATTCTTTTTCTATTTCAGATAGCTTGTTGTGTTCAAAAAGTTGCATTTGCAACTGGAAAATTCTGTCTTTCAGATTTGATACCGTTGAAATTAATGCAGCCGTTTCGCTACTATGATCTTGGCTATTCCGCTCGACCAATAGTTTCTGAACCGATTCCGCATGAGATTGAATCTGCGTTTCAATTCGATCTTCTTCACGAAGATATGCAGCATCATTTCTTGCAAGATCCTTAATTTGATCTTTTAAATACAATAAATTTTTAGCATATGAGTTAGAGCTAGAGGAAAATAGTCCACAATTTAGATTCGAGCAAACCTCCTCAAACGACAGAAAAATTTGTCGAGATGACTCATTTAAGCTTAGGGTATTGGTCTCACTATTAATCTCTTCGATCATTATTGTTATTGATTTTCGTCTTTTCCTAATTTCTGAAAGAGTCGTTTCAAGGGTTCTAATTTGGTTTAATAGTTGAGAGATTATATTATCGAAAGCACGAATAGAATCTGCTTTAGTGGAGTTTTTGGCCGTTACAGCCTCCAACTCTGACTCTAATGAGTTTATTTCTTCAGTGATCTCCTCGCTTGAACGCCCCAAAGTTTCAGTCACATGCTGAGCAGCTTTCAGAGCCTCTTCTCTCCGCTTAACTTCATGATCCAAATACTCAAGCTGCTTTTTGCTGTCGATCTTTTCTTTTCTAGAATCGAAGAAATTTTTAGGGGATAGACCGAATAGTAACCTAATCATTTCTTGAAACTGATCTTTAATAAAGTTATCTGGTGCAGAATAAACATCCGAATAACCGTTATCTTGATCTGTAAACAACAATGGAAGTAGCGTTGATGTGTATGGTTTAATCACAGTATTGCGATTTGAAACAAGATTTGGATAACCCAATTCTAGTTGCTGAAATAGAAACTCGGAAAATTCGGCCTCCGAGAAAAACCTTTGCCTAATTCCATTGTGTTCAATAACCTCAATATCGACATCTCTCGATATCTGACGGACAATTTTAAAAATTTTCTGATTTATTTCAACTTCCAACGAAGCCATTTTACATCGGTCATATATGTCATTCCTGAATACAGCAGGAAATCCGAGGCAAAATGCGATTGACTTAATAATGGGCGTTTTTCCGCAGCCATTGGGTCCATATATGTGCGTAATATGATCAGAGAATTTTAATGGTTCACAACCTAAGCCGTGGGACCCATTTGAATGAATTTGAAGAGTTATAAGTTTCATTCAAAAAGCTCCATATCCAATTGTCGTGAAACGCATATGTTTCGGTATTCCCGAGCAATGCTTAGAAGGTTAGCAGCAAGATCGTCCTGACCATCCAGTGCTCTTTGGATTACTTGCACTCCAAGACCTGTCAATTGCACTCTGCTATTTCGATTACTAACAATTACAAGGTTTGTTAGCTCCAAAAAACTTAAGGCTTTAACTGTTCTAACTCTTAAGTTGGCAGACCAACCTAAGTGTTGGCTGGAGCCTTTGAAAGATGGAATAGTTTTTTCAAAGCATTCACCTATTAGTTGCCCCAATTGAGCAACGAGTGGTTTTCTATTTCCTTTCGAAATAGCCATTATTGCCATGCAGATGAACGGAAGCTGAAACAATGCTTCATTATCCAGGCTGGCTCTTGAAACGAGCGGCTTATTTTCAACTAGCACTTTTATTGGGGCCCGCCCCATTTCTTCAAAAAATGCATCAACATTCATCGTTGTATCCTGACGAGTTCGGCCATAACTCCGCCTAAAATTATATTGATATCTAGATCGCAATGTTTTTCTTTCATTTCAACATGGTAATCTTGAATCGGTATCTGTAAGGCTGAGAAATCAATCTGGCCATTGATCATAATTCCTCGAAGTATTCCTGCAAGGTCTGATTGAATAGTAAGCACTTCTAGTTCAGGCAAAATATGCCGGTTAGTTCTAAACCATTCATCCCATGCAATCTTGCAGCGAGAACAGAACTCTATGTGCGCCTCACTAGCGCCAGATTTGCTTAAGGTTCTTTGGATGATTGATGCATTTTTTACAGCAAGAGGATCACCCCCCGCAGCAAGCGCATCAAACGCAGCTTTAGATATGCTTAAAATTTCAAGTAAATCTGAAATTGAAATGCCTGAGAAAGACTCAATCGTTTCAGAATTTAAATTACTAATTACTCCTGATGATTTTGAACCTACCAACTCCATAAGTTTAATCAAAATATCTTTGAATTCATCATGCGTTAAATCAATTTCGCTGTACCTATGTATTACTTCTTTAGCAATTGGACTAAAATTATCGTTCTCTAATTTAATATACTGAACATCAGTTTCGAACTTTAGCCGCTTCAGATTTTTCTTGATTTCTTCGACCCCCAGTGAAGCGCAAGAAAAACAATCTGGAAAACGCTCTACCAGCAAGGAGGAAATTTTTGTAAGAAAATGATCTCCATGGACGTCAGCCATCAATTCTTCGATGGGGTCTTCTATATTAATATTCGTCTGAAAAATTACAGCCTCACAACTATTCCCAAAACTAACGGTATGCTGCAACAGCTTACCCGCGAAACTATTGAAAATATCAGTGTTTTTGTGTTTGGATAAATCCTTAATTCTGGAATTAAGCCCAAATATTTCATTGAGCGTCCAATTATGGTTCCTTTTTTTATTGGTTTTTACCTGATAAAAAACATAGAATAGATTACCGTTTCTATTGAGACGCACCACGAAGTCATCATGCATATCACAATAGACGCGATCAATTTCCTTACCTTCAAGAATTGAAAGCGAGGCTAGAGCTGCGGCTCTCGCTTGCGCTCTAAATCTTGCCAACGCATCTCTTCCCGCTTGCTCTCTTGGCTGTACGTTTTCTAACATTCGCTCTATCACCATTATGTTATTTTTGCAGCATCAACGAGTTGAAATTAGTTTTTCAACAGCATCGGCACAATTCAGTCCAAGCGACCCGTCCAAAATTACTAGCACTTAGCAGTCTTATCATGCGACGAACAGTGGCGTCAATTACCCCATATTACAGCCTGGAATAACCTTACGCATCTCACGCGTTATTTGCCGATGAGTTGGTAACAGAGTTGCCCTGGTTGATAGATGGGAGTTTAGGCCAACGAGAGAACCAGAAATGTCCACGATTGATTTATTTGAAAGTGAATCCGCGCCTACACGAGAAAAAATTGGTGAAGAAGCCGTTGTTTTAAGAGGCTTCGCAAGTGCAGCCGCGAATGATTTGTTAGCAGAAATCAAAGAGATCGAAACTATATCTCCGTTTCGTCACATGATTACTCCGGGTGGATTTACGATGTCAGTAGGGTTAACTAATTGCGGCCAGCTCGGATGGACTTCAGATCGCCGGGGTTATCGCTATAGCCCCATCGATCCCATTACCAATAAACCTTGGCCACAAATGCCGGAGGAATTTCTTCGTCTAGCTCGAACAGCCGCTCACGAAGCTGGTTTTAATGATTTTAATCCCACTGCGTGTTTGATAAATCGATATATACCTGGAGCCAAGTTATCACTTCATCAGGATAAAGATGAGCCAGACTTTAATGCTCCAATTGTTTCGGTCTCGCTCGGAATACCTGCGACTTTCCAATTTGGCGGCTGGGACAGATCAGATAATAAAATAAATATACCTCTGGTTCATGGTGATGTGGTGGTCTGGGGCGGCGTTGACCGCATGAGATTCCACGGAGTACTGCCGATCAAAAGTAACGTGCATTCAATATTAGGTGAGCAGAGAATAAATATCACTTTTCGAAGGGCGTAGTAGTTCTAGAAAAACTTCAGGAAAAATCAATCTCAGCTTACGGCCGAGGCCGTGTAAAAACCAAAAAAACGCAATCATTATGTTTTTTTCGTTCACATAGCAATTTAAACCGATGTGGCAAACGCATTGGCTTAATCTAAATTTTTAAATTTCTCGATTTGTGTTTTTTTACTTCCACACCTAAATCGAACCTATATGGCTGCAAATGTCAGCTATATACGGCATAAAAAGCCTTCTCGGGCTTCCATTGCCAACATTAATGGAACAGCGTGGGCTTCCATAGCGCTCATCGCTTTCTGTGTATATTTTTTGAATTAGCTCCTTCAATTCCTGATCCTCTATGCATCTCGCTGAGGCAGCCCGATCAGGCATAATAGCCACTGCGTGAGGCCCGCAACCATTCGCACAGGGCACTTACTCCAAAGGTGTCTTTTGTATGCACCTCGACGACTATCGTGCAATTAGGCGGTTAAGATAGTTTTGCGCCATATAAAGGCCCATCATTCCATGTTCGTCGATTAGCTTAGTCGGGGTGTCTCCATTAAAGGCGCGATTAGGCGTAGTCATCCAAGAATATGCCAAATCACGATTGTGAGGAAATAAAAGGCGCAGAGACTTATGAATGCTCAGGAATATCGCGGCACGTTCTAACTTATCCCGATCATTGGTCAATGGATTACCCTGACGGTAGCGAGTCAATAGCGATTTATTGCTCTTAGATGCTCCAAGCAGACCCAACTGGTCCTTAACTGGCAGCTTCCAATGAGCAAAGAGCGCGACTAACATTTTACTCATGCGACAACGGTTGTGTTCAGAGATAGTCATAATATTTTTCACCAATTAGGAAACCAGGCAGCTGGAGCATTAATCCAAGCATAGCTCTGCAGGCGATCCGTGACCAAAAATATCCTCTCTATTTTAAACCGACAATTGGCCCACCACGTGGTCAGTTTTAAGTACAAATCAACAAATAGGCCATAAACGGCCAATTGCGGAAGTTGGAGCAGTATTCCTGTCAGGAGCGTGGATAATGAAATTAACGTCAATAGTTCCTTTTCCTGCAACAGTCGTTTGTTAGATTCGCGAAAAAAATTAATAGCCTTTGCTTTTTAAATAATCCTCTTTAGCTTTTTTTAAGTTCAGGTCTTCTATTGGTTTTATTTGAGCGCTTGGTTTATACGTATATTTTGTTCTGCGGCCTACTAGATCAGGGTTTCGTTTTAAAGCCTGCGTCCAGCCTCGTTCAAACGCATTATATTCAGGAGTTCCAGATGTATAAGGATTTTTGTAATTGCCCTCCTTATTAAAGTAGCTACTCATGCCTTCTCTGTATGCTGGGTTGTCATATATGCTACTCATTCACATATTCACCTTAATTTTTAGATTGAAAGTTACATCGCATAGCGGCCAAAGCGGAAGTTGGCATAAAGGTACCTAACAGTTAATTAATTGTTAAATGCTATCTCTTTCGATGCATGAATCGACAAATCCTTTTAGCTTCAATTTATTTAGAGTACGAACTAGGCTTCGGAAGACCTCCGCGAATAACC
>Ga0247783_1000216_pt1 | contig 17149 bp, 11 predicted proteins | sample UWRJL064202C5_FD_179911 | JGI IMG/M metagenome (GOLD analysis project Ga0247783, IMG submission 179911) | Plant litter microbial communities from Arlington Agricultural Research Station in Wisconsin, United States - UWRJ-L064-202C-5 | ecosystem: Environmental > Terrestrial > Plant litter >...
GTAGTAGAAGCCGTTCTCGATCACCGGGCCGATCGTCACCTGCGCTTCGGGAAAGAGCTCCTTTACCGCGTACGCGAGCAGGTGAGCCGTCGAGTGACGGATCAGGTCGAGGCCTTCGGGATCCTTCGCGGTCACGATCGACAACTCCGTGTCGTGATCGAGCACCGACGACGTGTCGACGAGACGGGACTTGCCGTCGCCGGCGCGGACCTTGCCGCCGAGCGCGGCCTTCGCGAGTCCGGGCCCGATCGACGCGGCGACATCGCCGACGCTGACCGGATGATCGAAGGAACGGACGGAGCCGTCCGGGAGTTTGATTTGCGGCATGGCCATTCTCACAACGGGCGCGACGAAGGTCGCGAAAGGCAGAAAACAAAAAGGCGCGGATCAACCGCGCCTTTTCCATCGAGCGCCGGGGGGACCGGCGCGGAAGCGGTTGCTCAGACGATGAGTGTTCCCTGCGTTCGCGGTGCCATAACCTTGTTCGGCTTTCGCCCGGCCCTTTCGCTTGCCTGCTTCGACGGCCCGACAGGGCCGTGCGGTCCTGCTCGACGGTCTTGCTCGATACCCGAGTAATCGCTGGTAGGCGCGATTGGACTCGAACCAACGACCCCCACCATGTCAAGGTGGTGCTCTAACCAGCTGAGCTACGCGCCTGCAAAAAGAGGCGAGAGTATACACGCGGCGGCCGGGTCGTCAGCCTGGGCGATGCGGATTCACAACGGGCGCGAACTCCGCTGCATCGAGCAGGTCACTGGACGATGGAATCGATCGATCTGTTCATCTGGCGGCATGCGGAGGCCGAGGAAGGCATCCCGGACCTCGAGCGGCATCTGACCGGCAAGGGCCGGCGCGACGCCGCGCGCGTCGCGAGCGCGCTTGTCCCGTACAGCCGGGACGCGCTGCTCATCGTGAGTCCGGCCGCCCGCACGCGCGAGACGGCGGCGCCGTTGGCGGAGGCGGCCGGCCTCGAACCGTCGATCGACACGCGCCTCGCGCCGGGCGCGAGTTTCGCGCAGGTCCTGCGTTCGGTGCACGAGGCGGTCGACGCGAAGGACCGGACCGCGTCGACCTTCGTCTTCGTCGGTCATCAGCCCTGGGTCGGCCAGCTCGCGCATCAACTGCTGGTCGGATCCTCTGGCGACTGGCGCTTCCGCAAGGCGGCCGCCTGGTGGCTCTCCCGACGCCAGGGCGAGACGGAGTGGTCGTTGCGAACCGTCTTCGACCCGGACCTCGTGCGCTGATCAGGCGAGTTCGAGCACGCGGTCCACCCTCGCCCACTCGGCGACTTCCTGCCTGAGGTTGTATTCCGTCAGCGGATGCGCCGCGAGCCAACCCGGGTCGACCTTGAGGACGAAGCCTCCGTTGCGACGCGCAAGCGCGAGGCCCGCGTCGACGATGTCGGTGCGATGGCGATGCACGAGCGCCGCGATGCGCAGGCACAGCACCGCGAGCCATTCGTCTTCGAGATCGATGGAATCGGCGATCTTGCCGAGCTTGCCGGTATGGCCGAGCACGATCAGCGCGATGCGCGCCTGATCGATCTTCGAGAAGCCCGGCATGTCCGCGTTCGACAGGATGTAGGCCGAATGCTTGTGATAGCCCGCGTGCGAGATCGACAGGCCGATCTCGTGGAGCATCGCCGCGGAGCGCACGCGGCGTTCGCGCTCGGCCGTCTCCTCGACGTCGCCTCGACTGAGCGGCCTGAGCAACGCGATCGCGAGCGCCGTCACGCGCTTGGCCTGCGCGCGGTCCACGCCGTAGCGCTGCACGAACTGTTCGATCGTGACGTCGCGCATGTCGTGCTGTTCGCCGCGCCCGAGCAGGTCGTAGAGCACGCCCTGGCGGAGCGCGCCGTCGGAGACGTCGACATGCTCGAGCTCGAGCATCTTGAAGATCGCCGACATGATCGCGAGCCCACCCGGCAGGACCGGGATTCGGTCGGGCTTGAGGCCCTCGAGCTTGAGCCGCTCCGCGTTCCCCGCGCGCAGCAGTTGTTCGCGCAGCGCCGCGAGTCCGTCGCGCGTGATGCCGCCGGCGGACAAGCCGTTGAGTTCGAGGATGTCCCCGAGCGCGCGCGCGGTGCCCGACGAACCGATCGCCGTCTGCCAGCCCGCGTCGAGGTAGTCGCGCGCGATCACCTCGACCTCCTTCTGGGCCGCGAGTTCGGCCTGCTTCATCGAGGACTTGTCGATCTGTCCGTCGGGAAAGAAGCGGAGGCTGTAGCTCACGCAGCCCATGAACAGCGATTCCATCAATCGCGGGCGCGCGCCCTCGCCGATGATGAACTCGGTCGAGCCGCCGCCGATGTCGACGACGAGCGTGGAGCCTTCGCCCATCGGCGTCGTGTTCGCGACGCCCGTGTAGATGAGCCTCGCCTCCTCGCGCCCCGCGATCACCTCGATCGGGAAGCCGAGCGCCCGCTCGCCGAGCACGAGGAAGTCCCGCGCATTCTTCGCCACGCGCAGGGTGTTCGTCGCGACGGCACGAACCGATTGGTGCTTGAAGGACTTCAGCCGCTCGCCGAAACGCTCGAGCACCGCGATGGCGCGTTGCTGCGATTCCTGGTCGAGCCGCTTCTCCTTCGTGAGGCCCGACGCGAGACGCACGGTCTCCTTGAGGCTGTCGAGCGGATAGATCTGCACACCGGCAGGCGTCTTCGCGACGCGACCGATCAGCAGGCGGAAGCTGTTCGAACCGAGATCGACGGCTGCGAGCAGCTCGGAGGCGGACATGAGGAGGACCGTAGAATCAAACGCCGGGCCCGGATGGTACCCAATGCCTCGCACCCTTCGCGTCGGCGCGACGATGAACGTGCGCGGCGATTCTCACGCGAAGGCATTTCGACCTCGCGTCTTCTTGTTGACACATTGATGACCCACTGTCGCGTGTTTTGCCCCGGGACCGCCGGTCGGAGAGGCGGGCCCACACCGTGAGCCGGTCCGTGCATCCTGCCGAGTTCCTCAACCGCGAACTCTCGCTGCTCGCCTTCCAGGAACGCGTCCTCGCGCAGGCCGACGACGCGTCGCTGCCGCTCCTCGAGCGCCTGCGCTTCCTCTGCATCTCGAGCAGCAATCTCGACGAGTTCTTCGAGGTCCGCGTCGCCGGCCTGAAGGAACAGGTCCGGCTCAACCCGGAACACGCGGACGTCGACGGCATGAACGCGGCTGCGACGCTCGACCGCGTCTCGGCGCGCGCACACGCGCTCGTCGCCCGCCAGTACCAGATCCTCAACGAGACGCTGCTGCCACTGCTCGGGGCCGAAGGCATCGTCGTCCACATCGCGGCCCACTGGAACGAGGCGATCGCCGCATGGGCGCGCGAGTACTTCCGCGTCGAGATCCTGCCGGTCCTCACGCCGATCGGACTCGATCCGGCGCATCCGTTCCCGCGCGTGCTCAACAAGAGCCTGAACTTCGCCGTCGAACTCGGCGGGCGCGACGCGTTCGGCCGCAAGTCCGGCGTCGCGATCGTCCAGGCGCCGCGTGCGCTGCCGCGCCTGATCCGCCTGCCCCAGGGCCTGTCGGACCATCCGAACGACATCGTGCTGCTGACGACGATCATGCAGGCGCACGTGGCGGAGTTGTTCGCCGGCATGGAGGTCCACGGCTGCCACGCGTTCCGCGTGACGCGCAACTCGGACCTCTTCGTCGACGACGAAGAGATCACGAACCTGCGCGTCGCGTTGCAGGGCGAACTGCCGCAGCGGCATTACGGAGATGCCGTGCGCCTCGAGATCGCCGACACCTGCTCCGAGCCGATCGCGCAGCTGCTCAAACGCGAGTTCGCGCTCGAGGACGAGGACGTCTATCGCGTCGCCGGTCCCGTCAACCTCGTGCGCCTCATGCCGCTGCCCGACCTCGTCGCGCGGGCCGACCTCAAGTTCCCCACGTTCCATCCGACGCTGCCGCCCGAGATCCGCAAGGCGAACATCAAGGACACGGACTTGTTCGCGACGATCGCGAAGCGCGACATCCTCGTGCATCACCCGTACCAGTCCTTCGTGCCCGTGCTCGACTTCATGCAGGCCGCGGCCACCGATCCGGACGTCGTCGCGATCAAGCAGACGATCTATCGGACCGGCAGCGACTCGGCGCTGATGCAGTCCTTGCTGCTCGCGGCGCGCAGCGGCAAGGAAGTCACCGCCGTCGTCGAGCTGATGGCACGCTTCGACGAGGAGACGAACATCAACTGGGCGTCGCGCCTCGAGCAGATCGGCGCGCACGTCGTCTACGGCGTCGTCGGGCACAAGACGCACGCGAAGATGGTGCTCGTCGTCAGACGCGAGGCGGCGAAGGACGGCACGCGCATCCTTCGACGCTACGCGCATCTCGGGACCGGCAATTACCACTCCGGCACCGCGCGCGTGTACACGGACTTCGGCCTGTTCACTGCGGACCCGGACCTGTGTGCGGACGTGCACGAAGTCTTCCAGCAACTCACCGGACTCGGCAGCGCGAAGAAGCTCAAGTGCCTGTGGCAGTCCCCGTTCAGCCTGCACGCGAACATCGTCGCCGCGATCCGCAACGAGGTCGCGAACGCGAAGGCCGGCAAGGCGGCGCGCATCATGGCGCGGATGAACTCGCTGCTCGAGCCCGAGGTGATCCGGGAACTCTATGCGGCGAGCAACGCGGGCGTGAAGATCGACCTGATCGTGCGCGGCGTCTGCACGCTGCGGCCCGGCGTCAAGGGCCTCTCGGAGAACATCACCGTGCGCTCGATCGTCGGCCGCTTCCTCGAGCACAGCCGCATCTATTGCTTCCACAACGGCGGCGCCGAGGACGTCTACTTGTCGAGTGCGGACTGGATGGATCGCAACTTCTTCCGGCGTATCGAGGTCGCGTTCCCGGTCAAGAACGCGCGTCTCAAGAAACGTGTGATCGACGAAGGACTCCGCGTCCACCTGCGCGACAACGCGCTCGCCTGGCAGATGGACTCCGACGGCGTCTACCATCGAAAACGCCATCGCAAGTCGCGCTTCTCGGGTCAGCAAGCCTTGCTGGAGCAGTTCGTCAGCGCGAACGGCTGAGCGCGACGTCCCCGATGGCGGCCGTCAGCGGCGCGTCGCCTCCACGACGCCGGAGACCGTCGCGAGCACCGACAACGCCTTCTGCAACTGGCGCGCGTCGCCGACCTCGGCCGTGAAGCCCATCCGCGCGACGCCCTTGCGGCTCTCCGTCTGCACGCCGACGACGTTGATCTTCTCGCGCGAGAAAACTTCGGAGATGTCGCGCAACAAGCCCTGGCGGTCCTGCGCGACGACACGCACGTCGACGAGATACACCTGATCGGTGCGCGTCGTCGCATCGCCCCAGTCGACCTCGATCATCCGTTCCGGGTCGTGCTCGCGCAACGCCGCGAGATTGCTGCAGTCCGCACGATGGATCGACACGCCGCGGCCGCGCGTCACGAAGCCCGCGATGAGATCCGGCGGCGCCGGCTTGCAGCACTTCGCGAGCTGCGTCAACAACGCGTCGACGCCGACGACCAGCACGCTGCCGCTGCGGGCCGTGTCGTTCGCGCCGGGGCGCCGCGCGCGCATCGTCGCGTCGACATCGGCCTTGTCGGTCTCCTGCTCGGGCGCGATCGCGTCGCCGATCTGGCGCGCGCTGATCTCGTCCTTCGCGGCCGCCATGTACAACTCGTCGGCGCGCGCGAAGCCGAGTCGTGCGGCGATGTCCTCGAGCGCCGGCACGGCACGCCCGAGCGCGCGCGACTTCTGTGCGAGCGCCTTCTCGACGAGCGCACGCCCCGCCGCGAGCGTCGCTTCGAACTCCCGCGCGTTGAACCACTGGCGAACCTTCGCGCGCGCGCGCTGGCTCTGCAGGAAGCCGAGTTGGGGATTGAGCCAGTCGCGCGACGGGCCGATCGCCTCGCTCGACGCCGACGATCCCTTCGCGGTCACGATCTCGACGGTCTGCCCCGTCTGCAGCGCCGTGTTGAGCGGCACGAGCACGCCATCGACCTTCGCGCCGCGGCAGCGATGACCGAGTTCGGAGTGGACGTGATACGCGAAGTCGATCGGCGTCGAACCGACCGGCAGTTCGATCACGCGCGCTTCCGGCGTCAACACGTAGACCCGGTCGTCGAGCGGGATCTCGCCGACGTTCGCGGCGTCGCGCGACGCATCGCCGGCGATCTCGGACCGCCAGGCGAAGAGTTGCCGCAGCCAGGCGATCCGCTGTTCGAAGCGCGCGGACGTTCTCAGCGCCCCGCCGCCTTCCTTGTACCGCCAGTGCGCGGCCACGCCGTATTCCGCGAAGCGATGCATCTCGCGCGTGCGGATCTGGACCTCGAAGGGCCGACCCTCCTCGTCGCGGACGATCGTGTGGATCGACCGATAGCCGTTCTCCTTCGGCCGCGCGATGTAGTCGTCGAACTCTTCCGGCAACGACGGCCAGCGCCCGTGGACCAGCGCGAGCGCCGCATAGCACGCGGGCTCGTCGTCGACGATGATGCGCAGCGCGCGCACGTCGTACAGGTTCGCGAAGTCGAGCTTCTTCGCGCGCATCTTGCCGACGATGCTGTACAGATGCTTCGGGCGTCCCTGCACGACGGCGTCGATGTCGGCATCGACGAGCATCGTCTGCACCTCGCGCGTCTTGCGCTGGATGAACGCCTCGCGCTCGATGCGCTTCTCGTCGAGCATCCTCGCCGCGCGCTTGTAGCCGTCCGGGTCGAGGAAGCGGAACGCGAGATCCTCGATCTCCCACTTGATCTGCCACACGCCGAGGCGGTTCGCAAGCGGCGCGTAGAGCTCGAGCGACTCGCGCGCGATGTCGGGATCGGGCCAGTCCGCGAGCGGCGTCTTGACCTCCGCATACCAGCGCAGCGTCTGCAGTCGCGACGCGAGGCGCACGAGCACGACGCGGACGTCGGTCGAGAACGCGAGCAGCATCTTGCGCAGCGTCTCGGCTTCGCGCTCGAGGACCTTCGGATCGACGGCCTTCGTCGCGACGCCGTCGAGCGACTGGCGCAGGTGCGGACGCGTCGCGCTGCCGAGGCGCGCGAGCTGGCGCACGCCGATCGCGATCGTCGCGACCTCCTCGCCGAAGTTCTCGGAGAGCTGTTCCTCCGGTTTCGTGAGTCGTTCGGCAGCGGAGAACAGGAGACCCGCCGCGCGCGCCGGCGCGTCGGCGCGCACCGAGTCGAGGATGCGCAGGATGCCGAGCGCGTGCGCGGCGATCTGCTCGCCGCTCGACAGGCGCGATGCGCCGTACAGGGTCTCCGCGTAGTCCCAGGCCAGTCGCACGAGTTGCGCGTCGACCGGCGCGAGGTGGTCGACGAGCGCGTCGACCGTCCGGGCACGCTCGTCGTAGGCGGACGCGGACTCCCCGCCCTGGACGAGCTTGAGGTTCGCGCGCTGGTCGGTCGGTTCGGCCATGCGCGGGATTATGCGCGAGCGCCGTGTCGATGCGCTTCGTCAGGCCGGGGCAAGAACCGGCGTCCGCTTCGCTTCCTGGATCGGCAGGTTGATCAGTGCCGCCGCCGCGGCGAGCACGATGTCCGCGTACCACATCCACTGATAGTTGCCCTGCGTGGCCTTCGCGATCCCGCCGAGGTAGGCGCCGAGGAAGCCGCCGATCTGATGCGACAGCAGCGTGAGTCCGAACAGCGTCGCGAGATAGCGCGTCCCGAAGAACTTGCCGACGAGACCGGCGGTCGGTGGCACCGTCGCGAGCCAGGTGAAGCCGAGCGCGGCAGCGAAGAGATAGAAGGTCATCGGCGTCTTCGGCGCCATCAGGTAGACGACGATGAGCAGCGCTCGACTCGCGTACATCAGCGCGAGCAGCGACTTGAAGCGATAGCGCGCGCCGAGCGCGCCGATCGTCAGGCTGCCGGCGATGTTGAACAGGCCGATGATCGACAGCGAGTTCGCCGCGACCTGCGGCGACAGGCTGCACAACGCGACCTCGCCGGGCAAGTGCGTGACGAGGAACGCGATGTGGAAGCCGCACGTGAAGAAGCCCGCGTGCAGGTAGAGATAGTTGCGGTTCCGGAACGCCTCGTGCAGCTGCCGCTTGAGTCCCTTGTCCTCGATGACCACGGACGGCGACGACGGGTGACCGCTCTGTCCGGGGGGCAGGAGGTCGTGTCGTTGCCGCAGCGGCCAGACGAGCGGGATGGTGAGCAGCACGAGGACCGCCATCGTCGACATCGCGACGACCCAGTCGAACGTGAGGATGATCCATCCCATCAACGGCGCGAACACGAACTGGCCGAACGATCCGCCGGCGTTGATGAAGCCCGCGGCGAACGAGCGCTTCTCGGCCGGCAGCTTCTGCGCGGTCGCGCCGATCAGGATCGAGAAGCTGCCGGCGCCGGCGCCCGCCGCCGTCATGATGCCCAGCGCCAGGATGAGCCCGAGCTCGCTCTTCATGTACGGCGTGATCGCGGTGCCGATCGCGAGCAGCACCGTGCCGAACACGATGACGCGCGATGCCCCGTACTTGTCCGCGACGGCGCCGAAGACCGGTTGCGCCGCGCCCCAGACGAACTGCGCGATCGCGAGCGCGAGGCTGATCGTGACGATGCCGAGACCGGTCGACGTGTTGATCGGCGACACGAACAAGCCCGTCGTCTGCCGCGATCCCATCGTCACCATCAGGATCGCCGCGGATGCGAGCAGGATCCCCCAATAGCCCCGCTTCGTGTCACCGGCACTCATGAACGTCTCCTCAAGCCGTTTGTGCGTTGAGACGGTCGATCAGGCCGTCGAAGGTGCGGTGCAGTCGATCGATGTGTTGGTGTCCGAAGACCGTGTTGATTTCGCGTTGCGCGCGCAGCCACGCGTCGCCGGCGATCGCAAGTTGCCTGCGGCCCGCGCGCGTGAGCGACGCGACGCGCGTGCGCGCATCGCCTTCGGCGGCGTCGAGCGAGACGTAGCCCGACTCCAGCAACGGCTTCAGGTTGCGCGTCAGCGTCGTGCGATCCATGTCGAGCGCCGCGGCGAGCCGGCCGATCGGCATCGCGCCGTTCGCACGAAGCGTCGTCAACAGCGAGAACTGGGTCACGCGCAGCCCGCTGGCCGCGAGCTCGCGGTCGTAGACCTGCGTGACGCGCCGCGCGAGACGACGCACGCGCGCACACGTGCAGCCGGCGTCGACCAGCGCGAGAGTCTCCTTCGTCGACGGGCTTCGAGTCATGGCTCGGCGAAACATAGTGTATATACACATATCTTGCAACGAAGGATCCGGGGAGATCGATGAGCCGAAGGGACGCAGGGGACGCAGGGGACGCGGCGGCCGCGACGGCCGCGCAATGGGTGGCAGAAGAGGCCGCGATCCGCGCGCGGCCGCATCGCTTCGGCGTCGTCGATCGCGACGCGATGCGCACGATGTCCGGAATGGAATTCTTCGATCGGATGCTCAAGGGCGAGTTGCCGCTTCCGATGATCGGCCAGGCGCTCGGCTTCGCGATCGTCGACTACGCGCCGGGACGCGTGGTCTTCCAGGGCACGCCGAAATACGAGTTCTACAACCCGCTCGGCACCGTCCACGGCGGCTTCGCGGCGACGCTGCTCGACTCGTGCGTCGGCTGCGCGGTGCACACGATGCTGCCCGCGGGCAAGGGCTACACGACGCTCGAACTGAAGGTCAACTACGTGCGCGCGATGACCGACAAGACCGGACCGGTCCGCGCCGAGGGCAAGATCATCTCGGTCGGCAACCAGACCGGCGTGGCCGAAGGCCGGATCACCGACGCGTCCGGCAGGCTGCTCGCGTTCGCGACGACGACCTGTCTGATCTTTCCGACCTGACGCGGTGACCCGCGCGATCACATCGGCGCGGCAGGCGTGACCGCCGACGTCCTCGTGACGACGGCCGCGTCGGACACGACGAGCCAACGCCACAGCGCATAGCCGATGATCGCGCCGGCGATCGCGCAATACGACGCGAAGCCGACGCCCCGATAAGGTGGCTGGCCGATCGTCGCGCCGTACGACGACAGGATGCTGATCAGCAGCACGGTCGTGGCGACGAGCTCGAGGCGCGCCCGGAAATACAGTCGATAGACGAGGTAGCCGACCGCGCCGATCGCCCCGGCCGCCAGCACGCCGTGCCACGGCATGTAGGCGACCGAAAGCGCGCCGAGCATCGGCACGACGACGAAGGCCGCGGCGATCGCGATCGCGATCCAACGTCGGCGCGTCGAAAGCAGCGTGGCGAGGAGAACACCCAGTCCGATCCACGACACGAGATCGAGGCGACCGACGAACGTCGCCAGCCACGGGAGCGCCGACGCGGCATCGGCGAGCTCCGGAAAGCGCGGCCCCAGGTCGGCCGTCACGGCGGCCTTGAAGCCGTTCGCACCGAGCAGCAACAACGCGAGTGCCACCGACGCGAGCCAGCGCGCCGAGCGACGGGTCGGCACCGACGCGCCGAGCGCGTCGCGACTCGCGAGCCGCACGCCGACGCCGGTGACGAGCGCACCGATGAGCCCTGCGCCGAGCGCGCCACCGACCCAGCGCAGGTAGACACGCGCCATCTGGTCGCCGTAGGGTTCCGCGATCGAGAAGCCGAACTGCGTCGCATTGAGGTCGAGCACGCCGCCGACCAGCGCGGCGGTCGCGACGACGAGCCCGCCGACCACGGCGGCGCGCCGGCTCACGTCGCCACGCACGATCGCTCGCACGATGAAGACGAGCAGCGCGATCGCGAGCGCGAGCCCGGACAGCGCGAACAGGATGCGCGGCAGGATCAGGATCTCGTTGCGACTGCGCTGCTCGCGCTGCCACGCGTCGGGCACGAACACGCGACGGCCGATGCTCACGACCTCGTCGCCGTCGACCTCGACCTCGATGCGCACCTCGCCGTCCTTCGGGAGCGTGATGTTCGGGTCGCGGTAGACGAAGACCCAGTCGAGGCGCGCCGGCTTCTCGATCGATTGCGCGCCGACGGGCCGCAGCACCGTCGGCACGATCTGGAACCAGTCTCCGACCGCCCGCTCCGCGATGAAGCGGGCGTCGTCCTCGCTCAGGCGCTTGCCCGGCGTGGCCTCGGGAAGATCGTGTTCGACCAGGCGAATGCCGTCGGGCGGCGGGCCGTTGTTCACGACCACGACGCGCCAGCTTTCGCGGGTCGCGACGTCGCCGTCGTAGCGCGCGAAGCGGACCTGCCAGGCGGGCGGCGCCATCACCGTCCCGATCAGACGGCTGAACAGGAGTTCGCCCCCCTGCCGCCAGACGAAGTCCAACGCGGTCGAATCGGGCGTCGTCACGACGACGGCCGTGCGTTGCCAGCGGTCGTCGAGTTGCACGCCGCGCTTGACGAGCGCCTGCTCGGCCAGCGTCATCGCCTGCGTCCGCGTGATGGTCAAGACGGGCGTGCTGTACGGACGCATTCCCTTCATCACGATGCCCGTGACGCCGACGAGCGCGAACAACAAGAGCAGCGCCACGCGTTCGTAGGACCAGTCGCGCGCCGGCGGCGCCGGATCCGTATCGTCCCAGGCGCGCGGCACGACGGCGGGCGCGGCGACGATCACCGGCTCCGGCGGCTCGGGCAGGGGCTCGGGCGGCGCCGGCGGCAGCGCGGGATCGAAGCCCTTCCCGTTGCGTTCGGACGCCGGCAATTCGACGAAGCGTCCCGCGCGAATGCGCTGGATCGCGAGGACGATCAACGGCGACGCGAGCGCGGCGACCACGATCGCGCGATCGATGCCGAGCCCCGGCACGTCGGTGACGAACAACGGCATCGACATCAACACGAGATCGAAGCCGAAGTGGAAGAGCATCCCGGGGATCAGGCCGAAGCGCAGATACACGAGGCCCCACACCAGCGACGGCAGGAACAGTTCGACCGGTCGCGCATACGCGGGCTGGCCCGGATACGTCGCGTGCGCGCAGCCGAAGATCACCGCCTGCAGCACGAGCGCGATCCCGATGAACGTCTTCTCGCGGCCGAAGCGGCGGCCGAGCAGCGCGGCACCGGCGATCGGTACCGCGCGGAACAACGCCTCTTCCATCATCCCGGCCTGCAGCGCGGTCGCCACCGGCGCGAGCCAGGGCAGCTTCTGGCCGAGGATGTTCGGATCGATCAGCGAGTCCGACGGCGACCACCAGCCGAGATAGGTCTGCACGACGAAGTAGAAGGCCGCGATGAACGCGAGGTCGAAACCGATCCACGCATAGCCCGCGAGCGTGCGGCCCCAGATCGCACCGGACGTCGCCGCCGGAAGTCGCCAGGCGCGCCACAGCTGCGGATGCGCGGCGAATGCGAGACGACCGAGCCCTTCGGCCGCGGCGAACACGACGGTCAGCGCGAGCCAGCCGAAGACGCCACCGATGACGGCTCCCCCGATGCGCGTATAGAGGTGCGTCGACGCGGAGGTCGCGGTGTCGTAGTCGAGCCAGGACTGCGAAATGCCCGCGAGACCAGCGCCCGCACCGAGGATGGCGACGAGTGCGGCCCACTTCATCGCGGGCGCCCAGCGCACCGCGCGTCGACGCATCAACCAGATCACGCCGACCAGGCAGCCGCCGAGTCCGTAGAGAAGGCCGGCCGAATAGCTCGCGAACGCCGCGATCGTCTTGTTCGCCGAACGCAGGGCCTCGTAGCGACGCGCGAAAGCCTCCGGCACGTAGAAGAAGCGCTGCAATTGCACGACTCGATCGCCCGCGACGACGAGCCGAAGGCGCAGACGACCGTCACCGACGGGCGGCGCGAACTCCTTGCGGCGTTCGTAGATGAACTCGTGATCGACGCGCTTGCCGGGCCGCACGATCTCCGACGTGCTCAACGCGCGATAGCGGGAGAGGTCCACGCCCCAGTCGCGCGTCGCGGTCTCGAGCGCGATCGCACGCGCCGCGTCGCTGGACAGCGCCGGTCCCGGCTGCGCTTCGGGGATCTTGGTGAAGAAGCCCGCCGGCCGGCCGTCGGACGTGAACGCGACCTGCGCCTCCGACTCCACGCCCGGCGTGAACAGGCGCACGCGCCAGCGATACAGGGAGTACTCGTCGGGACCGAGCAAGGGCTTGAGCGCCGGCTTCCCGCCGCCCTCGAGCTCGACGAAGGTCTGGACGCTGTTGTCGCCGCTGAAGCTCGCGGCCGCTTCCGTCGCCGGGTTCGCCAGGAGGCGTCGATCCATCGCGATCTGTCGTGCGCCCGCGATCGCCTGATCGCGCGACATGCGAACGTCGAGGTCGAGCACGGAGAACGCGTCGCCGAAGAAGCGCAGCACGAGGAACATGCACAGCGCCGAAGCGACCAGCGCGGCGATCCAGAACGCAGGCTTGCGGAGAAACGACGGACTCACGGCGACGAGGAGGCGAGAGATTGGATGCGCAGGCCGCGCATCATAGCGACGCCGCCCAGTCGGCCGCGAGCAGCGGGGCCATCAGGTAGCCGCGCGAGCCGAGCGCCGTGATCGAGTCCACGCCCGCCAGGTGCGCCTGCGCACGACTCGACAGGCGTGACAGGCGGACGCCTCGCCACAAGGGCGTGAGCGCGGCGGGCGCGCGCAGGACCGCGGCGATATCGGTGCGCAGCGCGTCGACCGCCTCGGGCGGGACCTCGCCTTCGGGATAGGTGGGTCGCGACGCTTCGCGCGTCGGCCCCAGGATCGTCATCGCGTCGGCGTCGATGCCGTGGCGACGATCGAGCGGCACCGCATACAGGCCGAAGGCCAGCGCTTCGGCGCTCAGCGCCCCCGGCGCGACGACGAGCGAGCCGGGGCGGTAGTGACCGTCGTCGTTCGCGCACTCGCCGTGGACCGGCGACCGGTCGAGCCGCGACGCGCCCCACGCGCCGCCGCACCAGACGACGCGATCCGCGCCGAGGCGTTCGCCGCTCGCGAGCTCGACCGAGGTCGCGTCGATGCGCACGGCCTCGCCGTCGACGCGTCGCGCGCCGCAGCGCGCGAGCGCGTCGAGCAGCCCGCGCGGCGCGATCCAGCCCGCGTCCGGCCACTCCAGCGTCGCAGGCGCGTCGACGAGACCGAGCGCGTCGGGCGCCTCGTCGTGCCAGCGCCAGCGCAAGTCGTCGGGGAGTCGAGAAGCCCAGGCCTCGCGATCGGCCGAGCCCGCCGGCAGCGGGCGAAAGAGCCCACGACCGTGGACGACCGCATGTCCTTCGGCCACGAGCGCGTCGACGAGCGCGAACGTCGCCCGCATGCCGGCGATGCCGCGCGCGACGACGCGGCCCTGCCGGCCGCGCACCGGATTCACCAGCGCGATCGGCAGTTCGCTCGCGCGGTCGATGCCGGCATCGACCAGCGTGACCGACGCGCCGCGGCGCGTCGCGAACCAGGCGGCACTCCATCCCGCGATGCCGCCGCCGACGACGAGGACGGTCGTCATCGGCCCGTGCTCAGGTCGTGCGCGGGAACAGCGTCGCGAGTCGCGCGACCGCGGCTTCCGACATCGCGCGGTCGGGCTCGATGCGGTCGTTGCCGAAGTCGTCCTCGGCCTGCGCCTGGACGAGGATGCCGTCGCGTCGGCCGACGACCGCGAGGTTGTGACCACGGTAGTAGAGGTTGTAGTGCACGTCGGGCTGCGGCACGAGACGCGCGGTCTGTCCTCGCACGGGCACGATCGACTCGTCGCCGAGCAGCGCGCGCGCGCCGAAGCCCGTCGCGTTGACGATGACCGGCTCGTGGAGCGAGCGGAACTGCCGGGGACTGTCGAACGTGTGCGTGACGATCTCGCCGCCGGCGCGCTCGAAGTCGTCGACGAGCAAGCGCGCGTACGCGCTAATGTTGAACGTGAGCTGCTCACCCCGACGCGCGAAGGGGACGGGAAATGGATGCTGCTCGGGGAGCAACGCGACCGAGCGCGCGTGCAGGTCGGAGATGAGCCGGTCCTCCAGGTCGGGATAGTCGGGCTCGGTCGACTCGCCGCCCCCGTCGATCGCCTGCGAGAACGGGACGTCGGACAGGAAGTAGGACGCGTGCCACTCGATCGGATCGCCCGGCAGTCCGAGCAGGCTCTGGTAGCGGCGGAACGAGTAGCGCGCCATCGCTTCCCAGCGTCGTTCGAACGCGGGCGTCGAATGCGCCTCGGCGACGATGCGCGAGTCGGGCGACCAGACGCCGGTCGCGCCCGCCGACCGGACCTCGGGCGGACGCTCCTTCGCGTAGATGCGCACGCGCAATCCCATGCGCTGCGCCGTCAACGCGGTGGTGAGTCCGATCGCACCGCAGCCGATCACCGCGAGCCGGCTGCCGGGCTTCGGGTCGACGAGCGACAGCGCCGCGGCCGCCGAACCCCACGACAGGGACCAGCCGCTACCGCCATGGCCATAGTTGTGGACGACGGTCTTGCCGGCGATGCGCTCGACCTCGATGCGCGGACCTTCCGCGCGGAACGGTCGCGTGCAGACGCGGACGTCGATGAGACGATCGGCGCGCGCGTCGATCGGCGTGATCGGTGCATGCGGGGCGAACGCCTCGCGACCGACGCTCCCTTCCGCCGCGAACGCCCGTCGCGCGAACGGCGCGGCCGACAACGCGACCGCACCGGCGACGAAGCGACGGCGTCCGAGCACGATGCTCAGTCCTCCTTGCGCATGTGCGGAAACAGGATCACATCGCGAATGTTCGGCGCGTCCGTCAACAGCATCACGAGGCGGTCGATGCCGATCCCGCAACCGCCGGTCGGCGGCATGCCGTACTCGAGCGCGCGGATGTAGTCGGCGTCGTAGTACATCGCCTCCTCGTCGCCCGCCTCCTTCGCCTCGGCCTGCGCACGAAAGCGCGCGGCCTGGTCCTCCGCGTCGTTCAACTCGGAGAAGCCGTTCGCGATCTCCCGACCGGTGATGAACAGTTCGAAGCGCTCGGTGATCTCGGGCCGCGCGTCCGACGCGCGTGCGAGCGGAGACACCTCGACCGGATAGTCGACGATATAGGTCGGCTCCCACAACAGGCTCTCGGCCGTCTCCTCGAAGAGCGCGAGCTGCAGTGCTCCAACGCCTGCGTGGGCGAGCGGCGGCTTGTCGACGGCGACGCCCTTCCTTTTCAGTTCGGCGCGCAGGTAGTCCGCGCTCGCGAGGTCTTCTTCGCGATAGTCCGGAAAGTGCTTGCGGATCGCGCCGGTGATCGTGAGGCGCGCGAACGGCTGCGACAGGTCGAGCGGCCGGCCCTGGTATGTCAGCGTCGCGCTGCCGGTCGCGCCGATCGCGGTCGCGCGGATGACCTGCTCGGTGAAGTCCATCAGCCAGCGGTAGTCCGCATAGGCCGCATAGAACTCCATCATCGTGAACTCGGGGTTGTGACGCGGGCTCACGCCTTCGTTGCGGAAGTTCCGATTGATCTCGAACACGCGCTCGAAGCCGCCGACGATCAGCCGCTTCAGATAGAGCTCGGGCGCGATGCGCAGGAACATCGGCATGTCGAGCGCGTTGTGATGCGTCGCGAACGGCTTCGCCGCCGCGCCGCCGGGGATCGGATGCAGCATCGGCGTCTCGACCTCGAGGAAGCCGGCGTCGACCATCGCCTGCCGCATCGCGCTGATCGCGCGGCTGCGCGCGACGAAGGTCTTCCGCGTCTCGTCGCTCGTGATCAGGTCGACGTAGCGTTGGCGGTACTTGACCTCCTGGTCCGCGAGGCCGTGGAACTTGTCCGGCAACGGACGCAGCGACTTCGTCAGCAGGCGGATCGACGTCGCCTTCACCGACAACTCGCCGGTCCGCGTCTTGAACAGCGTGCCGCTCGCCGCCACGATGTCGCCGAGATCCCAATGCTTGAACGCCGCGTACGCGTCGGCGCCGACGGCATCGGTCGCGACATAGAGCTGGATCGTGCCGGTCGCGTCCTTGAGGGTCGCGAAGCTCGCACGGCCCATCACGCGCTTCAACATCATGCGACCCGCGACGGAGATCGTCGCGGTCTCGCCGTCGAACGACTCGGTCGCACGTGCGTCGTGTTCGTCGTGCAAGGCCTGCGCGCGATGCGTGGGCACGAAGTCGTTCGGGAAGGCGATACCGGCCTCACGGATCGCGGCGAGCTTGCTGCGGCGTTCCGCGATGATCTGGTTGTCGTCGATGGGCTCGGTCGTCGTCGGCGTATTCATGCTCATTGGAAGAAGGTTTGTACGACGAAACCGAGGCGCTGCGCCGCTTCGGCCTGGACACGATCCGCCGTGGCGAAGCCGGTGCAGCGATGCTGGAGCGCGATGGCGAGGTGAAGGGCGTCGAGCGCCCGCAACGGGACC
>Ga0247783_1000217_pt1 | contig 17142 bp, 9 predicted proteins | sample UWRJL064202C5_FD_179911 | JGI IMG/M metagenome (GOLD analysis project Ga0247783, IMG submission 179911) | Plant litter microbial communities from Arlington Agricultural Research Station in Wisconsin, United States - UWRJ-L064-202C-5 | ecosystem: Environmental > Terrestrial > Plant litter >...
TCCGCTTCTCATGGCTGCATGGAAGGTAGCTCCGGCGCTCGCTGCGGGCAACTGTGTCGTGCTGAAGCCTGCAGAGCAGACGCCGGTTTCGATCCTCATTTTGATGGAACTGATTGCAGATCTTCTGCCCGATGGCGTTCTCAATATCGTCAACGGCTTCGGTCGCGAAGTCGGTCAGGCGCTGGCCACAAATCCTCGCATCAACAAGGTAGCGTTCACCGGTTCCACCGTGACGGGCCGCATGATCATGCAGTACGCCTCGGAGAACATCATTCCGATTACGCTCGAGCTTGGTGGCAAGTCGCCCAACATCTTCTTCGAGGATGTGATGCAGCAGGAAGACGACTACATCGACAAAGCCCTCGAAGGTCTCGCGCTTTTTGCCTTCAACCAGGGCGAAGTATGCACCTGTCCTTCGCGCGCGCTCATTCATGAGTCCATCTACGACCGTTTCATGGAGCGAGCTCTGGAGCGAGTGAAGTCCATTCGCCAGGGCAATCCGCTGGACATGTCCACGATGATGGGAGCGCAGGCCTCCAAACAGCAGTTTGAAAAGATCATGACCTATCTCGATCTCGGGCAGAAAGAAGGCGCTGAGTTGCTTATCGGCGGCCACGCGTCCAGCCTGCCAGGCGATCTGAGTGGCGGCTTTTATATTGAGCCGACCATCTTCAAGGGCCATAACAAGATGCGCATCTTCCAGGAAGAGATCTTTGGTCCGGTCCTGTCCGTGACTACCTTCAAGAATGATGACGAGGCTCTGGAGATAGCCAACGACACACTCTACGGTCTCGGCGCCGGTGTCTGGACACGCGATATGAATCGCGCGTACCGCTTCGGCCGTGGCATCGAGGCTGGACGTGTCTGGACGAACTGCTATCACCACTATCCAGCGCATGCAGCCTTCGGCGGATACAAGCAGAGCGGTATTGGCCGCGAAAATCACCTGATGATGCTCGATCATTACCAGCAGACGAAGTGCCAGTTGATCAGCTACAGCACCGCAAAGCTCGGTCTGTTTTAGCCATGGAAGCTCCACCACAGGTAACAGCAACCCCGGCGGCCTTGCAGCTGATCGATGAGCTCAAGGCCGCCCATGGGCCGCTGATGTTCTACCAGTCCGGCGGATGCTGCGAGGGAAGCGCGCCCATGTGCTTTCCGCTCGGAGAGTTCCGCATCGGAAGCCGTGACGTGCAACTCGGAGAGATCGCAGGATCCCCCTTCTACATCTCCGCGCCGCAGTTCGAATACTGGAAGCACACGCAACTCATCATCGATGTGGTTCCGGGATTCGGCGCTGCGTTCTCGCTCGAGGGACCCGGCGGCTTGCAGTTTCTTACACGGTCGCACGTATTTACTGACGAGGAAATTGCGGCTCTGCGTTTAGCAGACCGCATTTAGCTTCTATCTCAGAAGAATTTGAAGACCCTCGCGTTTCGATGCGGAGGTGACCTTCACTGCTCCTCCGTCTACGTCCAACGCGACAGAATGTCCCGAAATCTCTGCCTTCTTCTCTTTTGGATTCCAGCCAAGAACCTCAAAGCGGTAGCTCTTCCACCACGGCGTGTACTGTCCTTCCTGGGGAAGCACATTGATCCGAAGCGACCCGTCCGCTTGCTGGGCGCACGTGAAGTGAATGCGTGCGTACTGGCCTTTGCGATAGTCGAAGCTCTTGCCGTCGTCCGTATAGACTTCTCCGGCGCATGGCTCCTTTACATCGTTTGCGAGATAGATGCGAACGGTGAGAGGCCCTTGCGGAATCTCATCCATGCTCTGCGTTAGCGGCGCAAGAGGGATGATGCTGCCTCCGCGGACGTATACGGGCAAGGCTTCGAGGGTCGGCGTCACCATGAGAGGCTTCTCCTGCGTCAGCTTGTCTCGCTGCTCCAGATCGAGCGTTTGCATCTGCCGGTTTCGCTCGTAGCGCTCGCCGTTCCAGTAGTCGTACCAGGTGCCCGGGGGGAGATGTACTTCATAAGCCGCTACCTCTTCAGGTGAGGGATTGGGAGCGACAAGAATATGTTGGCCAAAGAGGAATTCGCCGCCACCAGTGTCGAGGTCCATCGCGCGTCCGTTTGCGTTGGCGTGTGGGAACTCAAGGAAGAGAGGCTGCATGATGGGCAGACCGTCGCGTGAGGTCTCCTCAGCAGCTGTGTAGAGATAGGGCATCAGGCGGTAACGTTCTTCGATGTAGCGCTTGCGGATGGCCTCATGCACCGGCCCATCCACCCATACCTCGTGCGGACGTGTCCCTTTGGCAGCGTGGTCGCGATCGATCGGCTGAAATGCTGCTATTTCGATCCACTTCGTCAGCAGGTCAGGAGATGGAGATCCTGCGAATCCGCCCACATCGGCTCCCGACATGGAGAAGCCGCTGAGACCCAGGTTCACGATCTGGGGAACGGTCATGCGAAGGTGGTTCCACGTGGAACTGTTATCGCCCGTCCATGTTGCGGCATAGCGCTGGCCACCGGCGTAGCTCGCGCGTGTCAGCACGAAGGGACGCTCATTGGGCCGCAGAGCCAGAAGGCCCTCGTAGGTGCCGCGTGAGTTTTCCATTCCGTAGACGTTGTGGATCTCGGTGTGGGTCGCAGTCCTCTGGACAAATCCCGGCTCGTGAATACGGTGCTGCACGTTATCCGGCATGGTCTTGCTGGGAACACCAAAGACCGCTGGCTCGTTCATATCGTTCCAGAAACCGGCGACGCCCATGGAGGTGAAGTCCTTGTAGAGCGTGCCCCACCATGCGCGTGTCGAGGCTTGCGTGAAGTCGGGAAAGACCGACGGCCCTGGCCACACCTCTCCAACGAAGGTCGAGCCATCCGGATTCTTTACGAACTGGTCTCCAGCGGTACCGCTGTCGTAGGGAGCGTAGCCAGCGTTCGGCACGCGAGCGACGTGAAGATCGGTGATCACCACGAGATGGAAGTGGTCCTGCGCAAGCTGCTTCACCATCTCACTGAAGTGAGGGTAGTGCTCGTCGTCGACGGTGAACGGACGGTTCTTCTTCTGGAAGTCGATGTCCAGGTAGAGTGTGTCACTAGGAATTTTGTCGGCGCGGAGACGCTTCGCGACCTCCATCAGCTCCGACGCAGGATAGTAGCTGTAGCGCGATTGCTGGAACCCGAGCGACCACAGAGGGGGAAGTGGCGTTGGTCCGGTGAGCCAGGCGTAGGCGCTCACGACCTGCTTTGGCTCCGGCCCGTAGAGCAGGTAGTAGTCGATGGGGCCGTTCGGAGCTCCGAAGGAGATCTGGTTCGGGTTTTCTTTACCGAAATCGAAGGAGCTTCGCCAGGTGTTATCGACGAGTACGCCTAGCGCCGCGCCGTTTTTGAAGTCGATGAAGAAGGGGATGCTCTTGTAGATGGGATCGGTGGACTCCTGCCAACCGAAGGCGTCGGTATTCCACATGGCGAAGGCTTGACCGCTGCGGTCGAGCGGGCCGGGCTTGTCGCCAAGGCCGAAGAAGCTGTCCTCCGGCGTACGCTGCTTGCGCACGCGGAATCGTTCGCCCTGCCAGCTCACGGGCTCGGCGTCCTTCTGCAAAATCTTTCCGCTGAGGTCGGCAACGGTCAGCGCCAAGTCCGTGCCTATGGTCACCCGCAGTTGCTGCGTATGAAAGCCTCTCGCTTCTGCCACCACGTTCACGGAACTCTTCCGTGCCTCTGGCAGGACAGCCCAGGACGCATCTTCGAACTCCTTTCCCGCCTTCCACATCCGCACGCGCAAAACGCCCTCACGCAGCGCCGAGACCTGGAGGACGGTTCCGTCCGCGCTTGCCTCGACTCCGTGCGTCGTGGGTTTGAACTGCTGACCCCGGACGGAAAGGCATTCGACGATAAGAACCAGGGTGAGGAAGGTTTTTAGAAGGAAAGATTCGCAGGATCGCATGGGACGAGAACAACGTGAATCGACCGATCAACGCAAGTACCCGGCGATAATTTGAAGATCAACTTTCAGTCAACGCCTAAGTATTTTGATTTCATCAAGATACTGTCGCGACTACTGCGGCGAAGTGTCCAGGGAATAGAGGTTTCCCGTGGCCCGCTGCGCGCGCACGATGGCGAGATTGTCAGGCGTCAGACCGCAGAAGAAGAAATCCATGATGCTGCCCGCGTGGAAATTGCCCAGGGTGGCGATCTCTTCCACGTGACCATCCTGAACCGCAACGCGAACGATGGGCTGGCGGGAGTCCATAAATCCATGGGCAATGATGGCCTGGCTGTCTGATGTCCATACCGGATCGGCGAAGGATCCGGCGGCGAGTTGCCTCCACTGCTTCGTCGCTGTGTCGTAGAGCATCAGGCGTCGCTGATCCAGGGAGATTGCTACGATGTACCGTCCGTCTGGGGACCATCTGGGGCTGAAGAGATTTTCTGAACCCGGCAAAGTCTGAACGGCGTGGGTCTGCAGATCGACGATCTGCAGCATGCGGGTTCCCTCTTCCTTCCCCATGAGATCCGGAACGCGGCCAAATGCGAGCGACTTTCCATCGGCCGACCAGGTCGGGTCCCCTGCGTTGCGCGACTCCTGCAGAACTCGCTCCAGCGCGCTGCCGTCCGCCTTTACCAGGTAAATCTGCCATGCTTTTCCAGTTTCCCGCCCCATGAGTGCAAGCCGGTTTCCGTCCGGAGACCAACGCACGAGGAAGACCTCAATCGTGTCGGGCGTTAGCTGCAGCTTTTCGCTGCCATCGACCCGAGCTCTCCACAGCCGCCCATTCGTATCCGCCCACGCGACCCACTGTTTGTCCCGGGAAAATTCGAGCCGATGGGAGTCCCGGAGAAAGCCTTGTACCGGAGCAAAGTCTTTGCTCTGAGGGCGGTAGACCTCGACATCCGACTGCACGTCGACACCGGTGAAAAAGATGCGCGTTCCGGTTTTGGCCGCGACGGCACCCTGAAAGATCATTGGACCGTCCGTCAGTCTCTCGGGCGTACCCACGCCATGACCGCCCATACGCCATAGGTCCGATTCGTTGCCGTGCATGGCTTGGAACACGAAAGAGGAGCCGTCGGCGGTCCATACGCCACAACAGCTGTCCGCGTCTTCCTTCCATCCTTGCAGCAACGGTTTTGGGGTGGTGCTGCCAGCGTCCAGTTGCCACAGCGACTGCCTGTGCGTAATGGGATCGAAGATGGTGAAACGAAGGCGTTTCCCGTCGGAGGACCAGCGGAGCCAGAAGGCTCTTCCTGGAAGCTTTGCCATCTCCTCGATGGATCTGTCTTTAAGGTGAGCCACAAAGAGCTTTTCTTCTGCGGCGAAGAGGATGTCTTCTCCATTCGGCATCCAGGTGGCATCGTGCGCCAGCACATTCGGAATACGCTGGGCTGATCCGCCACCTGCCGGAACCATCCAGACGGGCTGTTCCGACTCATTTGAGAGATGGCTTCGGATCAGAAGCCTCGAACCATCGGGAGAGATATCGCCCACGGACGGCCCCATGACTTCGTCCGGAATCCCCAGAGGCTTTGCCTCTCCGGAGACGGTCGAGACCTGGACTAACTCCACCTTTCCTTCCTGCACATCGGAGGTGAAGAGGTGGACTCCATCGGTAACGACTGCGGGGAAGGCCTCCATGGAGCGAGAGCCGGAGAGGATATGGCCATCGTGAGTAATCTGGCGAATCTTTGGAACGAGCACCCGTTCCCGCTGCGTACCTAAAAAGAAAGCTCCGAGGACCACGACAACCAGAGCGATTCCTGCCGCGAAGAGATAGGGGGTCTGAAGTCGCCGGGTCAGAACTTCGCCTGACGCGATCAGGTTCTTCTCTGGCGTAGAGGAGGCTTCGAGCGCGTTAGCGGGGTGAAAAGGTCGGACTTTGACGGAAGTCGGTTCTGCGGAAGCTGCAGGAAGAACCTCGGGGGTCGCCGGGGAGATAAAGGCCGGTGGCAGAGTGACGGGTGCAATGAACCGGTAGCCGCGCTTCGCCAGCGTCTCCACGAAACGAGGGTTCTCGGCAGAGTCTCCGAGGGCTTCCCTAATCTTGTTAATGGCTGTTCCGAGGGAGTGGTCGAAGTCTACGACCGTGTCTTTGCCCCAAAGGCGAAGCTGAAGTTCTTCCCGCGTGACGACTTCTCCTGGACGCTCGACCAGAGCCATCAGGACGCGGAAGGGTTGGCTTTGGAGTTTTACCCGAAAGCCAGCTTTGTACAACTCTCCCGAGGTCAAGTCAGCCTCAAAGAGGCCGAAAGCAATGCGGGAGTGGAGCAAATTACTCATCATAAGGAAGGCCGGCAAGTCCCATGGGAAGAGGGGCGAGCGGTGGTCAAATGAAATTATTACAGATGCGGGACCGATCGATGGGACACGTCTAAGTCATTCATTTCATTTGATGAAATTGTTGATCTAAAAATGAAAGATAAAAGGGACGAAGAGGATTGCGATGACCTTTGCCAAGTGACGAGTGTTAGTCCCGGTGAAGCAGACGGTTCGCGCAAGATCCGAACCGATGTTTCTGCCTGGAGGCCTATGTTTATGAACACCCCTTATAAGATGAGAAGCCCGGTCAGCCGCGTTCTTGGCATGACTGTCGTCATTCTCTCCTTGATTCTTGGCGCGCAGTCTCGCCTTCTTGCACAGACCGATACCGGACGTGTAAACGGCGTCATCACTGATTCCACCGGGGCCGTCGTTCCCGGCGCGTCCATCACCATCGTCAACACCGAAACCTCCGCCACCACGGCTATCCTGGCCGACGAAAGCGGCAACTACAATGCTCCCGCCCTTCCGCGCGGAAGCTACAAAGTCACTGTTGCAAAGCCGGGCTTTACGTCCGCGGTGCAGAACTTCAACCTGCAGGTTTCCCAGGTGCAGACGCTCAGCTTTGCGTTGACGATCGGTTCCGAGAGCACAACCATTGAGGTCACCTCCGAAGCTCCACTTGTCGATGCGGCGACCTCATCCGTAGGAGAGGTCATCCAGGGACGCCAGATTACGGAGCTTCCGCTCAATGGACGAAACTTTACCCAGCTGGCTCTTTTGACCCCAGGTGTCACGCGCGGAAACTATGGCAATGGTGCCTCCGGCGTGAACGGCGATGCCGAGACATTCCGCAATGCCTCTGGTGGGGGCGGATCGCTTTCGAGCAACGGTCTGCGTCCTCAGGCGAACAACTTTATCCTGGACGGCATCGACAACAACGAATCGCTGGTCAACACCCTGGACTTCTTCCCCAACATCGAGGGAACGGAGGAGTTCCGTGTGAATACCAGCACGGCTCCGGCAGAGTTCGGACGTGCGGGCGGTTCCATTGTGCAGAGTTCGATCAAGTCGGGAACCAATTCGATTCACGGTTCCGCGTTCTGGTTTGCGCGTTCCAGCCTCTTCGACGCCAGCCCCAACTATCGCTTCCAGGGTGCAAGCGTTGCGCCTGTGCTCCCGTTCAAGCGCAACACGTTTGGCGGATCGGCGGGCGGACCGCTTCTGAAGGATCGCCTCTTTATCTTCGGTGACTACCAGGGTGTGCGAGAGAATCAGCCGCTGAACCCTGAAATCGTCACCGTTCCGACGGCCCTCATGCGTACAGGCGACTTCACTGAACTGCTTGGACAAGGCACCACTATGGCGCCGTCGATCTGCGGTGTTCAGAACGCGGCCCCTACCGTAGTGGTCAACGGCGGCATCTACGATCCAACCACCTGCCAGCAATTTGCCGGTAACAAAATTCCTACAGGACGTCTGAACAGCGCGGCAGTTGCTTATCTGAATGCCTTTCCGCTGCCCAACGTTCCCGGGCTGGTGAACGGTACACAGAATAACTACCGCACTATCCGCACGAACATCACGCACAACAACACGATCGACGGACGTCTGGACTACAACGCGACCGGCAAGGATCGCCTGTTTGCCCGCTTCATTTATGACAACAGTAACTTCTCCCGGACCTCGCGGTTTTCGGCGTTGCCTGCCGGATTTGCTTCCGGTGTGAGCTATGTCCACGGTCGCGGCTATGCGATTGGCGAGACGCATACTTTTTCCGCGAACGTGATCAACGAGTTCCGCGCTGGCTATAACCGTTACACCTTCGCGAACCGCCCGGTCTTCTCCAATACTCCTATCTCCGCGAACCTTGGCATCGTCAATGCAAATCGCACCTCGGATCTTGGTGGCGGCGCTTTGATTGGTGGCAACCAGAACCAGATTGAGTACACGGGCGACTACGGAAGCTACGTTGTTCCGGAGAACACCTACCAGATCAACGACGCCGTGACATACACCCTGCGTCACCACACCTTCAAGATCGGTGGCAGCGGCATTCGCCGGGACGTTGCGTTCTTCCGTCCCATCTCCGGCAAGGGCTTCTTCCAGATCGGAAACGGCGACTTTACTGGTTATCAGGTCTCCGAACTGCTTGCTGGCTTTGTCGATAACTACAGCATTGGAGCGCAGACGGGTCTCTTCGGTACGCGCAACTACGAAGTGGGTGCGTTTGTGCAGGACGATTGGAAGGTCAACAGCCGACTCGTTCTGAACCTCGGTTTCCGTTATGACCTGATCACCTATCCGACGGAGCAGCAGAATCGTCAGGCGGCACTGAACCCGACCACCGGTTTCATTGATCTTGCCGGACAGAACGGTGTGCCTCGTTCCATCATCGACCAGCGGTATACGAACTTCGCTCCCCGCATCGGCTTCAGCTATGACGTCTACGGCCAGGGGAAGACGATTCTCCGTGGCGGTTATGGCATCTTCTACTTCCTGGATCGCGGTGGCATCGACAACCAACTGGGTCAACAAGTCCCATTCGGTGGCAGCACAAGCTACTTCGCCAGCAGTGGATACCGTATTACCTTCACTGGACAGAACGCGGTGAACGGATCTCTCCTCAGTACGACGGCTACGAATCCGTTGCCGCTTCCCGGAGTTCCTCCTAACTTCGATCGCACCAATCCTCCGGCAGGCATCAATGTCTTCGCGGTAAACCGTTCGGCAAAGATTCCGTCCGTTCAGCAGTACAGTCTTCAAATGCAGCAGCAGTTTGGAAACCGCACTGTGGCCACGGTTGGGTACGTGGGCAATCTGGGAACGCATCTCGCTACCGGCTATAACTACAACACCAAGCCCTTCGGTTCGACGGGGCCGAATACCTTTCCAAACCTGGGGCAGGTGGTTTACAACCTGAACGATGGCGTGTCGCGTTACAACAGTCTGCAGGCACAGTTGAACTATCGCGCTGCAAGAGGTCTGACGCTCACGACGTCTTATACCTGGTCGCACAATATCGATAACAGCAACGGATACATCGGATTTTCTGCTGTGAGCGATCTGTACTTCTACGACCACAAGTTGAACAGAGGAAATTCCAGCCTCGACCAGCGTCATGTCTTTGTCGCGAGCGCTCTGCTTGATCTGCCATTTGGCAGGGGACGGATATTCGGTAACAACATGAATCGGGGCCTGGATCTGCTGGTGGGCGGATGGCAGATGAATACAGTAGTTCAATTATTGACCGGTACACCCTTCTCCGTGACCTTCCCGACGTTTGGCGGCGGAGTGTCAGTCCGTGCCGATGCAGTCAAACCAGTAACCTTCAGCCACAGCATTACGGGCACGTACTTCGACACGAGTGCGTTCTCCAACGTCGTTCCTGTCAATCGGCAGGGCAATACGGGACGGAACCAGTTCTTTGGACCGGGTCTGGCCACGGGGGATGTCTCTCTCTTCAAGACGCTCAGTCTCACTGAGCGTGTGAAGACGGAGTTGCGCGCGGAGGTCTTCAATGTGACCAACACACCGCAGTTCACCAATCCAACGACGAATCCGACGGACGGCAACTTCGGTCGTGTTACGGCGACTCGTCAGGCGTCCGAGCGCCAGATGCAGATGGCACTGCGCTTCCTGTTCTAACCTCTCACTGGAGGAACAAAGCACCACACGACCTCGTCGTGTGGTGCTTTGTTTTCTGCCCTGCACATGCCTCAAAAAAATGGACGATATATGACCTTGAAGCGTTACGCTGCTCTCTTCTTTCTTCTCTCCTCTGCACTGTTTGCGCAGGCACCGCGCATGACCAAGATCGATCCACCGAATTGGTGGGTGAACATGCCGAAGGCGATGTTGCTGGTGCAAGGGGAGAATCTTTCAGGGGCACGCTTTCGCACGGACAACTCTGCTGTCTTCATCGATCACACAAAGATTTCAGCAAACGGTCACTGGGCGGAAATTTGGCTGGGTCTGGCACCGGTAAAGCCGCTGAACATTACGGTGATTGCGGAGACAGGTGCGGGACGCGCCACGATGCCGTTTAACTTCGCGCCGCGACGCGGAGAGAGCGATGGTTTTGCGGGCTTCTCTTCGCGCGATGTGATGTATCTCGTCATGACGGATCGTTACGCGGATGGGGACCTGACAAATGACGGTCCGGATGCGCGCAGTCCCGCAGGGAGTGCGATCGCCGTGGAAGAGCGTGCGCGGCCGCGCGGCTGGCACGGTGGGGATCTGCGCGGCATCATCGAGCACCTGGACGAACTCCAGACGATGGGCATCACGACCATCTGGATTACGCCCGTGTATCAGAATCATGAACCCGATAGCTATCACGGCTACGGAGCGACCGATATGTATGCCGTCGACGAGCACTACGGAACGCTCGAAGATTATCGTGCGCTGGCTGCAGCTTTGCATCATCGGGGAATGAAGCTGGTGCTCGACACTGTACCGAATCACGTTGGACCCGCGCATCCATGGGTTGACGATTCGCCGGAGCCGGACTGGTTCCACGGCACAAAGGCGAATCATCATATCGCGCAGGGAGACTTTGTTCCCCTCGTGAATCCGTACGCACCCTGGCGCGATCGGCGCGATGTCACAGAGGGCTGGTTTGCTGATGTTCTTCCTGACATGAACCAGGAGAACCCGGTCGTCTCGCAGTACCTGATCCAAAACGCGATCTGGTGGATTGAGCAGGGAGGCGTTGACGGTCTACGTATCGATACCTTTCCTTATGTGCGTCGCGAGTTCTGGCGCGACTTCCATGCCACGCTGCATAGACTCTATCCTCATCTGACCTCCGTGGGAGAAGTCTTCAATCCGGATCCAACAGTGACCTCTTCTTTCGCTGGCGGAGTGACACGCGACGGTGTCGATACAGGGCTTTACACTCCTTTTGACTTTCCGTTGCACGTTGCGATACGCAACGTCTTCAGCGGAAAGGCGACGATGGACCAACTTGCTGACGTGCTCAGACATGACTCTCTGTATCCGCATCCAGAGCATCTGATTCCGTTTCTGGATAACCACGACACTTCTCGATTTCTGAATTTGCCGGGTGCGAGCGTGTCCAGGCAGAAGCTGGCGCTCGCGTTTCTACTGACGACACGCGGGATGCCTCAGCTTTACTCGGGAGATGAGATTGCCATGACGGGCGGCGATGATCCGGAGAATCGGCACGATTTTCCTGGCGGGTTTCCGGACAGCAAACAGAGATCAAAGGCGGCAAGGCCGAATCCTGCAGCTCAAGAGATGGCGACCTGGGTGAGCAAGCTGCTCAACCTCCGCAAGCAGGAGAGCGCGCTGCAGACGGGCGAAGAGCAGGTTGTGTATACCTCAGCCGACAGCATCGTTTACCTGCGGACGGAGGGGACACGGCGGCTCATCATCGCAATCCATAGGGGAGACGAAGAGGTTCGCTTCCGTATTCAGAAGGGAAATACGGCGCTACAGGAGGTTAGAACTGCCGAGCGGCTCCTGGGGGAGGGAAGCTTCTCCTCGGAGGCGAGCGACGCAACGATAAGCCTGCCTGCAAACTCCGTTTACATCGGCGTTCTGCGGTAAAAATGTTGCCGGTTGACCAACCGCTGCGCTGTTGAGCCCCAAGCGGATGTATCGTCATGAACTACGAATCTCTGACGCAGGCGGCCAGGCGCAATCGTCCTGGCCGCCGACGGTTGCGAAGCCTAAGGTTCTAAAAACTTCTCGATGCGACTGGCGATCTCTTCGCCGTGCGTCTCCAGGGCGAAGTGTCCCGTATCCAGCAGATGCGTTTCGACGTGGGGCAGATCACGCTTGTAAGGAGCGGCGCCTTCGGGAGGAAAGATGAAATCGTTCTTGCCCCACACGATCAGCATGGGCGGCTGATACTTGCGAAAGAACGCCCGGAATTCTGGATGCGGTTCTCCTGCGTTGGTTCATTCCAGTACATCTTAATCGGGTCCCAGAACTGGGTTTGTCTTAGATACCCAGAAAGCTCAGGAGATAGTCTGTAAGGCTTTCTCGACCAATTCAGCAGCCCTGTCCAATCCGCGATCCCTTGCGATCACTTCCTTGAAGTACTGGGCGCGGTTCCTGTACCTCTGATCGCCGAGTACATTCCGGATTAGCGCAAGGAGACGTTCCGCCGTTACATTCTCCATGTCCAGAAATTCACCGACACCGTGATGAGCGATCCTGGCAGCAACTCCCGGTTGGTCATAGGCATTCGGGATCGCGACCATGGGAACTCCCTGAGCTAAACATTCCAGAGCTGTATTCAGGCCTGCATGGGTGATGCAAAGGGCCGCGCGCTTTAAGAGTTCAATCTGAGGGGCCGAACTGACGATCAGAGTATTGGATGGAATTGGCCCCAAATCGGCTGGCACCACATTTTTGCCTACGGAAAGTACAACTTGGACTTCAGGGATGTTGCCGACTGCCCAGAGAATGGTTTTATATACCTCCTCAAGTCCGTTCACAAGTGTTCCAAGGGAGGCGTAGATCAGAGGCTTATCCGTCAGAGATTCCCATGGAAAGGGGGCTTGTTCGCGGCCGTGGTTATCGTGGAAGGGACCCGTATAGTGGAACTGTGAAGGCCAGGGGATATCCGGGAAGTCAAACTCCTTTGGCGTCTGCGTGATGATGGCTAACTTGGACGTAGTTGAGAATGGATCGTTCCAGTCAATCTGTAACCCAATCTTCTCCGCATAAGATTTTGCAACGGCCTGAATCGGAGCAGCGAAAGCGGTCACCTCTTTCAGTCCTTTGATATTCCTGGCGCGAGCCTCAGGAGTTGTTTCGTGGGGCCAACTGAAGAAAAAAGGCGGCGTTGTTCCTGAACCGTCAAGGTGAAGAAATGGCCATACCTGCACAAAAGGCATATTCAAGCTTATGGGGAGAAGTCCCATAAAGCGGTGTCCGTTATCGATCACCAATGCTTCAACGCCTGCGTCTCCCAGCTTTTGCGGCAGGTGCTCTAGTGCTGCTTTGGTTAAAGCAGGAGTGATGTTAGCGCACGCATACTGGAATGCTTCCAAGCCGCGCAGTTTTGATAAGGGAGCAAGTGCTTTGGGCATGGAACCGATGGGATATTCGCTTTCTCCGAAAGGAACGAAAGTAAGTTCCGCAGCCCGAACGGTAACCCCTACATCGGGAACGCCGAAAAATATAACTTCACTTCCACGCGATTGCAATTTACGCGCGAGTGTAGTCATCGGATTAAGGTGTCCGGACAGCGGCAGGCTTACGAAACCTATTTTCATTTTGTATTTCTCCTCAAGGAAACGGGAAATCTCGACGCGGTAGAGCACGTTTCAATGCGGCATGTGTCTGACACCGCGTCGTCCCTATATGACACCCTGCCTCGAACAATATTCCCGCATGCTCGATTGGCAATCGGAGAGGCAAGAGGGTAGATCACAGCTCTTCCTAGCTGTGGTCCGATCGGACCTTGAAGCCCAAGTTTTAGAAGGCTGATTCTCGCAAGGTGTTGAAAGTGTTGGCGTCCCCGACGGGATTCGAACCCGTGTTACCGCCGTGAAAGGGCGGTGTCCTGGGCCTCTGGACGACGGGGACGCGCTGGTAGGCGAAAGCAAGCTTGGTGCTTGTGCTCTCAAGCCATCTCCAACGCTATCAATACCTGAGGCTTGTGTCAAAGTGGAGGCGGCGTGCGCTAGTCTTTTCCCATGCAGAGATACCGTTATCTTGATGCCTTGACAACAGCTTTTGTTGTGATTCTGCTGGTTTCCAACCTGTTGGCGCAGAAGGTATGCCGCATCGGACCGTTTGCCGTCAGCGGGGCGATCCTGCTTTTTCCGGTGACTTATATCTTCGGTGACATCTTTACCGAGATCTACGGATATGCCGCCTCTCGACGTGCCATTTGGTTGGGTTTCTTTGGGACTGCACTGCTGTATGCTGCGGCGACGGTGACTATTGCGCTTCCTGCCGATCCGGGATGGCACAACCAACAGGCCTTCGCGACCGTCTTTGGTTTCATCCCGCGCATTCTCGCGGCGAGCCTGACGGCGTTTTGGGCGGGAGAGTTTGCGAACTCCTACACGATGGCGAGGTTGAAACTCGTGACTCGTGGACGTTGGCTGTGGACGCGGACCGTCGGTTCCACTGTGGTGGGGCAGGCGGTCGATACTGCCATCGTCATCACATTGACCTTTGGTGGCACACTTCCCTGGCGAACGATTGGAGCGATGATCGGAACGGGATATCTGCTGAAGGTCGGTTATGAAGTGCTCGCAACTCCACTGACCTATCTTGTGATTCATTGGCTAAAGAGGGCAGAAGGGGCGGACGCATTCGATACGCATACGAGCTTTAATCCGTTTCGCTTTGGAGCGGGTAAGGCCGAGACGGAGGCTTAGCGCGGTATTCTTAGGCAACGATGCTGACTGCATATCTTGCTAGTGAACTTTCGCACGGGGGACCTCTCACCGCCTCCACTTCTGCGGATGAATCCGCCATTGACCGCGCGCTTTGGATCGATCTCTTTGAGCCAACGCCGGAACAAGAGGACCTTGTAGAAAAGCTCTTGCGGGTGAATATTCCTACGCGGGATGAGATGCGCGAGGTGGAGAGCAGCAGCCAGCTTTATCGTGAGGATGGCGCTACATTCGTCACGCTGCGTGTAGTGACGCGGGTAAAGGGCTACTCTCCTATGCTGACTTCCATCACGACGATCCTTATCGGGCAGAAGATGGTGACCGTGCGGTACGCGGAACCGACTTCCTTTCGCAATTTCGTAGAGCGCGTCACGAAACCGGAATCTCACGTCCCCACCGCGCTTTCGCTCTTCCTCTGCTTTGCTGAAACCATTGTGGATCGCGACGCGGATCTGCTGGAGGAGGTTGGTGACTTGCTGGATCCGATTTCGCAAAAGATTTTTTCTCAGAACTCAAATTCGATGCAGGCGATTGCAACAGCCGACCTTGGCGGGGTTTTGAAGTTGATTGGGGCAAGCGGAGATCTGTCGACCAGGGTGCGCGAAAGCCTGCACTCTATCGGAAGGGCGGTGCCTTTCCTGCAGCTTGAAGGTTTGGACGCCGATCTTCGTAGCCGTCTCAAGACGCTGCAGCGCGATGTGCATTCGCTTCTCGATCATGCGACGTTTCTTACGGCTCAGATCCAATTCTTGCTGGACTCTAACCTCGGACTGATCAGTATTCAACAAAATGCGGTGATGAAGACGTTGACCGTGGCGTCGGTGGTCTTTCTCCCTCCGACCCTGATCGGTTCGATCTATGGCATGAATTTTGCCCATATGCCCGAGTTGCAATGGCAGCATGGCTACTACTTTGCCCTTGTGCTGATGCTCGCTACCGCGATCGGGCCGTATCTCTATTTTCGAGCGAAGGGCTGGCTGTAGAGAAGGGCGTTTGCGCCACGTCCTTTCTCTGCTTTGTACAAAGAGCCAGCAAAAGAAAAGGCCCGGTCTCAGAAGAGGCCGGGCCAGGAATTTACTGCGTTGGATTAGAAGTGGTACTTGACGGACAGCTGCATGGTTCGTGGGTTGGACCGGATCGGCGTAGTCTGGTTGGTGATATTGCCGAACTGGGTGTTGGTGATGTTGTTCTGCGGATTGCCGAGGAACGCGTTGTTCAACAGATTGTCCGCATCAGCTCTGAAGTTGATCTGCTGCTCATGCCAGATGGTGAAGTCCTTGGTGACCGAGGCTCCATAGGTCTGGAAGCTAGGGGCGCGCTCCGTGCCGGTGCGAGCGGTACCGAACGTACCGAACGCCGGTTGACCGTATGCGCAGACACCGTTGTCGACGCCTGGTGTGATGCAGGGAGTTGCAGACGGATCGGTTCCGAACCAGTTGTTCATGGAGCGATTGACGATCTTTAGAGGCCGCAGCTTATTCGGACGCTGGGCTCCACTATTGACCTGCGAGTTGTTATTTGCGGTGAGGGTGACAGGGAAGCCAGAGTAGGAGATGCCGGTCAGACTGACCTTCCATCCGCCTACGACCTCATCCAGAACGAGGGGCATATTGCCACCAAACTTGCGTCCGCGACCGAGAGGAAGATCGTAGACGAGGTTGAAGTTGATTGCGTGGCGAACATCCTGCCCGGTTGGGCCGTAATCGGCGGAGAGGTTATAGACGTTCTGGGCATAAGCGCTGGGATTGTTGATGCCGGGCGCGCCGTAAAAGCCGATGCTGTTGGTCATCGCTCGGCTAAAGGTGTAGTTTGCGATGTACTGCAGACCGTGAGACAAGCGCTGACGGAAGCTCGCCTGGAGGGCGTTGTAGTTCATCATCGCGTTGGAGTCGGTGAAGCGAATGTTGCCGGTGTAGCCTACGCCCGGTGTGTCCTGGTAGGGAGACTTGGGGCATCCCGCAGGCTGTGCAGCACCCGCGTTCGGGAACGCCTTAATCTCTCCGTTGATGACGCATGGAGCTGCAAGCTGATTCCGCCGGTTTGCGGTGATGAGATGCTGACCCGATTCGCCGACGTAGCCGATCTGGAAGGAGGCGGTATTGCTGACCTGGTACTCGAGGGTCAAGCTGTACTCTCCGATGAAGGCGGGCTTGATCTTCTTGTTCCAGACGTTATAGACGACGCCGGTAGCTCCACCCGTGCCGCTTACAGTTCCGAATCCGCTTTGTACGCCGAAGAACTGACCAGGAGATCCAGTGGTTGCGTTGGACTGAAGACCACTGGCCTGATAGGAGCCCTGGAACGGAAGGTTGGTGGTCATGCGAAGATTGGCACCGGTTCCTTCCATGAAGTTCTGGATTCCGTATCCGCCGCGCACGACGAATCGAGACGTTGGCTGATAGGCGAAACCGATACGGGGCATGACGCTACCGTAGAAGGGGTCGACGAGTGCCCGATTGTATCCAGCGGCCGTTGCCTGGGCTGAACCAGCCAGGAGAATGACCGAGGGGTTGGCCGGATCGATCGTCGACATTTTGTTGTTAACTTCATAAAT